>Ga0310912_10001972_pt1 | contig 11454 bp, 10 predicted proteins | sample GREbulkMGOX080_FD_203443 | JGI IMG/M metagenome (GOLD analysis project Ga0310912, IMG submission 203443) | Lab enrichment of tropical soil microbial communities from Luquillo Experimental Forest, Puerto Rico - GRE.bulkMG.OX080 | ecosystem: Environmental > Terrestrial > Soil > Tropical forest >...
CGAACGATCGGACATCGTCCGAAATCTGAATGTACGGCATGTTTCCCCTAGTGATTGGAGAGCTGCGAACTCCCGTGAGCGAGGATATGCCTCCGTGCTTTGCGCCGCCAGGGGTACTACTGGGATCAGCGGCATCGAGGGTCGTGGCGAATGGCCGCTTTTAGAACCCGGGCATCCCAGTCCGGGCAAATCAGGAATGACGCATTTTTACCGGAGGCGGGCGCTTGCTGCGCTAGTTCGAAGGTGAGCTGTGGGGCATGAAGAGCCGTTCCAAGCGCGAACCCTGAGTGCCCGAGTTGGGTCGAGAGGCGCCCTCGGAACAGGAAATCAAGCGACAGATGTTGACCACTAGGCGGTGCTCAGCGCATCTCGGTGCCGAACACAAAGGACCGTCCTAGCGGCCGCATACGGAGGCGAGGAACAGGTAGGCCGGCAACACCGCAACCAGGGCCACTTGCGGCGTTACAATGAGCTGGTCTAGCGCCAGAACACGCAAGGTTGAGCGGGCAGGTCATCTTGCCGACGCCGCTCAGGGAGATTGACCTCGTGGTTTGCACGCTTGGGGAGAAGCCAGTATGAGACGACGCGACCTGCTGAAAACCGCTGCGGCCGCGACTCTTGCGGCTGGCGTGGCACCGAGGCTTGGCCGCGGAGAGGACCGCACCAAAACCTTGGTGTTTGTCGGCGTGGCCGATCTCAGCGTGCTCGACCCGGTGGTCACCGGGTTTAGGCCGACGCGAAATGCCGCCTATCTCGTCTTCGACACGCTCTACGGCATTGACACAGAGTGGAAAGCGCAGCCGCAGATGGTAGAGGGTCATATCGTCGAGGAGGACGGATTGACCTGGACCCTGAAGCTGCGCGAGGGTCTGCGCTTTCATGACAACGAGCCGGTGCTTGCACGCGACGTTGTCGCCAGCATCCGCCGCTTTGCGGCGCGCGTGATCTTCGCCAACGCGTTGATGGACGCGACTGACGAGCTGTCGGCACAAGACGACCGCAGCGTGCGCTTCCGCCTGAAGCGGCCGTTCCCGCACCTGCCGGAGGCGCTCGCCGGGCCCGGCGGCAACGTGCCGGCGATCATGCCGGCGCGTCTGGCGGCGGAATCGCCGTTCAAGCCGGTCGCCGAAATCATCGGCAGCGGGCCCTACCGTTTCCTGAAGGAGGAGCATGTCAGCGGCGCCCGCGCGGTTTTCGAGCGCTTTGCCGAATATCAGCCGCGGCCGAGCGGCCCGGTCGGCTTCACCGCCGGGCCCAAGGTGGCACATTTCGAGCGGGTCGAGTGGCTGACCCTGGACCCGTTTTCGGCGTCGGCTGCGCTGCGTCGCGGCGAGATCGACTGGTGGGAGAACCCGTCACGCGATCTCCTCGACCAGGTCAGCGGCGACCCCAACATTACCGTCGTCTCGCATTTCGCGACCGCCAACGGCACGATGTACTTCAACCAGCGCTATCCGCCGTTCGACGATCCGGCGATACGGCGAGCGTTGCTCGGCGCGGTCGACCAGGCCGAGGCGATGTCGGCGATCGCCGGCAATGATCGGAGCAATTGGCGGGACGATGTCGGTCTGTTCGGCACCGGCTCGCCGTTTACAAGCGATGTCGGCGTTGAGGTGCTGCGCAGCCCACGCGACTATGCCGCCGTCAAGCGGGCGCTCGCGGAGGCCGGCTACAAGGGTGAAAAAATTATCGTGATGGCGCCGACCGATGCCCGCGAAATCGGCGATCTAACGAGAACCGGTGCCGAGCAGCTGCGCCGCGCCGGCATGAATGTCGATCTGCAGGAGATGGATTTTGCCAATGTCGTGCGACGCCAGCTCAATCAGGGCCCGCCGGACAAGGGCAGCTATAACATGCGCTGCGGTCTGATCGACCGTTCACTGCCGAACGTCCATCCTTACGGCAACCTGGCCATTCGCGCCGACGGCAAAGAGCCGGTAAACGGCTGGGCCAATAGTCCGCGCATCGAGGAATTGCGCGCCGCCTGGCTCGCCGCGGCCGATCTGGAACAGCAAAAGCGGATCTGCGTCGATTTGCAGAAGCAGCTCTGGGCAGACGTGCCGTTCATCCCGATGGGCGAATACTGGCAGGCGACAGCCCACCGGAAGGATTTGACCGAAGTCCTGCCCGGATGTTTCGCGACGTTCTACGGCGTGCGCCGCACCTGAATAAGTGTCGACCTGCGCGCTCCGCAATCTCGCACTCCACCGAGGCGATCACGCGGTCGAACTCGTTTCCGGAGCATTAAGCAAGCGACTGTTCGATTGAGCTCAAGACGGTACGCCGGGCGCTTTGACTTTTCGAGTTAGCTTGCGTCGCCACGGAAGACCGCCTCGATGTTGTTACCATCCGGATCCAGCACAAACGCGGCGTAGTAATTCGGTCTGCGCAGCCCGGGCGCCCCGTTTTCGGTCCCGCCTGCCTTGAGGGCGGCGGTGTGGAATGCATGGACCTCAGTCCTGCTTTTGGCTGCAAAGGCGGTATGCTGTTTGACAGAGTGTGGGTGGTATCGATCAATCCAGAAGACGGGATAGTCGAAACCGTAGCCAACGCCGTCGGTTCCGACGTTATCGGGTATCTGCATCACTCGGCGCATGCCAAGCGCTTCCAAGGCCGCGTCATAGAAGGTCGCGGAACGGCTGACGTCCGCGACTCCTATGCCGGTGTGATCAATCATCTTTGGCCCTCCTGAATCTCTGAAGGTTATGGTTTGATCCCTTCCTGCACCGAAGCCAGAGCGGAGCTGTCAAAAGGCTGTCCCATACGAACGCCCGCCGCATCGGCGTTTGCCGCGAGGCGGTCGTCGCGCCTTAAACGAGACTCAGCGTGCCTCGGTGCCGAGCGCCATGGCCCGCGGCTGCGCCGACGGCTCCTCGTCGCCGACCCCCATCGCCTTGCCATGCGTCTCGACCCCAAGAAACACAAACGACAGTCCCACCAGCAGCATGCAGAAGGCGAGGAACAGGTAGGCCGGCAAAACCGCATCCGCCGTCGTCTCGGGCTTGACGATGTTGCCGGTGCCGGCGATCAGCGCGAGGCTCAGAGGTCCGAGGATCTTGCCGACCCCGTTCGCCGCCTGGCCAAGCCCGGAGGCGCGCGCACCTAGGCGCACGCCGTAGCGCTCGACCGTGTAAGGGGCGAAATTGGCGAAGCCGCCCTCTATAAAGAAGGTCGAGGCGCATAGCAGCATGACCATCGCCGGCAGGCCGCCAAACATGGCGTTGCTGTAATAGCCGGCCGCGGCCAGCGCGGCGACGCCGCCAAACCCCCAGACGGCGCCGAGCCAGCGACGGCCGGTCAGCGGCGCCAACAAGGTGACGATGACTTTGCCGGTGACCCCACCCAGCGTGACAAAGACGAAATAACCCGCAGCGACCTTGACTGGGACGCCCAGCACCAACGCGACGATGGTCGGCCCCCACAGATAGACGCCGTACCCGGCTACCGACGAGCCGCCCCAAATGATGCAGGTCTCCCAGAAAAGGGCCGGCCGCCGGTACAGTTCCGACAGTTTGCCGCGCGGCTGCGTCGACGGCGGGATGGTCGGCAGCGGCACCGAGTCGAGCGGCACGTCCAGTTGCCTGGCGACCTCGGCACGCGCCTCGGCAAAGCGGCCTTTGGCGGCGAGCCAGCGGATCGATTCCGGGCACCAGCGCCAGATCAACAAGCCGACCACCACCGGCGCCATGCCGAGCATCGCCACCCCGCGCCAGCCGATCGGCTCGATCAATGCCGCCGACGCCGCCGAGGCAAGAAACCCGCCGGCCGAGGCGAAAACCAGATAAAAGCTCGTCAAAAAAGTCCGATAGCGGGTCGGTGTCAGCTCGACCTGTATGGCCAAAGACGGGGTGACCCCCGCGGTCAGCCCGATGCCGATGAAAAAGCGCAGGATCGCGAACACCTCCCACGCGCCGCTCGGCACCACGCCCATCAGTCCGGAGGCGGCGGCGCAGATAAAGGTGCCGGTGATCATCGTGATCTTGCGGCCAACGAGATCCGACAGCCCGCCAAAGATGAGAGCGCCGAGAATCGCGCCGACACCGCCGCTGTAGAGGATCACCGCCGACTGGCCGTAGGTCAGATGCCACTGCGGCGCCAACACCGCGAGCAAGTAGCCGACCACGAGGAAATCGAAGAATTCGAGGACGAACAGCGCCGACAGCAGGATGAATGCGACCCAGTATCGGCGGTTCAGCGGCGCCGCATCGAACAACGCCAACAAGTCGTCGGAAGTCTGTCCCGGCATCCATCCCTCCAGCGAGCGCCGTTCCCGGCGCCTGGCTTCTGTTTGTTCTACAACGATAACGATTATGTCCCCTGCCGACGATCGTCAACCATCGGGCCGCACCCCGGTGGCCGACCTCTCACCGAGGTCGTTTGCCCTCGGCATTCTCCGAGAAGGCGGAGCAGCATATCATCGAGCAGGTCAAATCGGGGCTGTGGCGCCGCTTACCTGCCCGAAACGACAACACCTCGCCGTTGCGGCCCGTACCGTGGACGACGGAAGGGGATGAAATGACAACAGACCGCGAAATCAGCCTGGCGGTGCTCGCGGGCGACGGGGTCGGGCCCGAGATCACCGACGCCACGGTCCGCGTCCTCCAAGCCGCCGCCGGCCGCTCCGGTCTCGTCCTGGGTCTGACCCCGTATCGGATCGGGTGGAAGGCTTACGAAAAATCGCGATCGACGCTGGCTCCCGAAACGTTTGCCACTCTGCTCAACCATATGGGGTGGATTCTCGGTCCGACTTTTGCCGGCGAATATCCCAAGGACGATCCGATCAAGGGGCATCCGAGCGGTTATCTCCGCCTCAACTTCGCCCTCTTCGCCAATGTCCGGCCGGTGCAGGCGTGGCCGCAGCTCGATCCCCTGATCCCCGATCTCGACATCACCATTCTCCGTGAGAACACGGAAGGCTTTTATCCCGATCGCAACCTCGCCTGGGGCTATGGCGAGGTCGAGCCGACCGAGGATGTCGGGCTGTCGCTGCGGTCATCACCGCGCCGGCCTGCGACCGCTTTGCCCGCTTCGCCTTCGAGCAGGCGGCCACCGCAAATGTCGATCGCCTCGCGGTGATCCATAAGCGGGCCGCGCGGCCGCAAACCGAAGGCCTCTTCATCGGCGCCTTCGAACGGCTGCACCCCGAATACCGGAAAATTCAGCTAGAGCTGGTCCGCATCGACACGTTCAGCTCCGCTTTTCCTCGCGATCCCCACCGGTACCGGCTCGTCGCCACCACCACTCTCTTTGCAACATCCTGTCCAACCAAACCTCTGGACTCGCCCGCGGTGTTGGCGTTGCCCCGTCATTGAATGCCGGCAGCGAGCACGCCATGGCGCGGGTGGTGCACGCGGCCGCGCCGGATATCGCGAAGAAGGGGAACGGCCAACCCCTCGGCATTGATCCTGTCGACGGCACTGCTGCTGAACTGGTTCTACCAGAAGACCAAGATTGAGGCCTGTCGCGAGACCGCGCGGCGCTCGATCTCGGCGTCAGAAATGCGACCGCCAGCGGCGCCGCAACCTCAAATGCCGGTGGCAATGCCTCGACCGACGCGTTTTGCGACCGCAGTGATCGCCGCCCTCGAAGCCGCACAGGGGTGCTAGGCGCCCGGGTGCTCTCTGCGCCCGAGCTTAACGGCTTCGTCCAGTGTCTCGCAATGCGGGCATCGGCCCGGGGCTGGGGCACTCGGGGGAACGCACGTGACGCAAAAGATGAGATCAGAACCTGGCCCACCGATGTTCGCTCGGCAACAACCGTAGGCGTTTGCGCAACCAGGACTTGCATCGAGGATCAAAATCCGCTAAAATGCACCTTATAACAGCTTAAGGTTTCCAAGATAGGTTAAATGACTTGAACCTATGGTCATGATCAATGTTAAGTTGCCAGAGAGCATGCGAAGATCGATGCGCCAGCAGGAGAAACTCGTGGCCGATAAAGTCCTTCGCGATTCTCCGGAAGGCAAAGTTGTGCGTCAAGAAGGCGGAATAACGATTACAGACTTCGATCCCGATCGCGCTCCTCCGGCGCCTAAAGGGTATACGTAAGCGGGTATTATCGGCTACAGTGACCGGGCTGTGGCATATTTGTACATCGGCATCACGATCGCCGCACGGCCGACCAGCCGGTGGATCTAAGTGTCCGAATCTTAATCGTATAGGTTGTATGATGCTTCTTAACGTCGTGTGATGGTCAGGCCAACCTCCTGATGAGCAGCTGCACAGAGGCGATGTAGACCCACGTTTTGGCGCTCGCAATCGACGCCTCGAAATCCTTGGCCAGGCGGCGGTTTCGATTGAGCCAAGCAAGCGTTCGCTCGACAACCCATCGGCGTGGCAGCAGCTGAAAGCCCGCCGCGTCAGCCGCGCGTTTGACGATCTCGATGGTCCAGTTGCCGAACTTGGCGAGGGCGTCACGCAGGTTGGGGCCGTTGTAGACGCTGTCGGCGAACAGATGGCGCAACCAGGGAAATAGCTGGCGGATCGCCTCGATGACCAGAACGGCACCGTCGCGATCTCTCTTGGATATCGGCGGGGTGTACCTCGGCACCGACCAGCAGACCGCCAGTATCGGTCACAATATGTCGCTTGCGCCCTTTGATCTTCTTGGCCGCATCGTAACCCCGCGGCCCGCCGCTTTCGGTCGTCTTGACCGATTGACTGTCGATCACTCCGGCCGACGGGCTCGCCTCGCGGGCCGCCGCTTCGCGCGCCTGCTGCAGCAAGTGGAAATTGATGGTCTCAAACAAGCCGTTGTCGCGCCAGTCGTAGAAATAGCCTTGCACAGTGGTAAACGGCGGAAAGTCCTTGGGCAGCATCCGCCACTGACAGCCGGTCCGCGCGATATACAAGGTCGCGTCCAGTACGGCGCGCAACTCGGTCGCGCGCGGCCGGCCCAAACGCTTGGCCGCCGGCATGTGCGGCTCGATCAGCGCCCATTCGCCGTCGGTCAGATCGCTTGCGTAGCCTTGTCCCTAGCGCTCATACTTCCGGCGAGTGATTTCGGTCCACATCTTGTGCCTCGATGATTGTTTCCCCACAACCATCATGCCACAACCGGCTGAAATCACTCAATTCATTTTCGGTCAGCCTCTAAGCGTCCCGCAGTCTCGGAATGAAGCTCGCCAATAAGACCGAGGCGGCGGCACTATGGAGACGTTCAGCGCCGAAATGAAATCGGCGATTCTCAAAGGCCGAGGACCGGGCCCGAGAACACTTCGCGAGCGTTGAACTTGGTGGAGGGTTCTGCTGGCCGCCGCGACAGAACAGCTTGCTTCCGCATTCCGCCTCCGGCGAGATGGTACCCGACAGAACCGCGCGTCTGCGGCTTCCGTGCGCCCGAAGGTGCACGGAAGCCGCAATCGAAGGTTAGGAACTGTAACGGAAAATATTCCCCGCAGCGTTTACCCCCCACACTGTGCCATCGGCGGCAGCTGTAACGTCTATAAGGGCGCCGGGAATTTCAATCCACGGGTTATTATCATCTCCCGTATAGCGGAAGATATTGTTCGCGGCATTGACTCCCCAAACATTGGTTACGGAACCAGCTGAAATTTCCTTGAGAGCGCCGCCGATTTGAGTCCATCCGCCATTGTTGTAGCGGAATATGTTGTTAGCCGCGTTGACCCCCCACACTGTGCCATCGGCGGCAGCCGCAACGTCTATAAGGGCGCCGGGGATTTCAATCCACGGGCTATTGTCATTTCCCGTATAGCGGAAGATGTTGTTCGCAGCATTGACTCCCCAAACATTGGTTACAGAACCAGCTGAAATTTCCTTGAGAGCGCCGCCGATTTGAGTCCATCCGCCATTGTTGTAGCGGAATATGTTGTTAGCCGCGTTGACCCCCCACACTGTGCCATCGGCGGCAGCCGTAACGTCTATAAGGGCGCCGGGAATTTCAATCCACGGGCTATTGTCATTCCCCGTATATCGGAAGATATTGTTTGCAGCATTAACTCCCCAGACATTGGCTACAGAGCCGGCTGAAATTTCCTTGAGAGCGCCAGCAATCTGAGTCCAGTGTGCCATGAGTCCCTCCTTCTTTGGCCGGTGCTGTATCAGGCGGTTTTGGTCCGCCCACGCTTCCCCTCGCACGGCGAATTGCGTAAAGCCTGAACCAATACCCTGACACCGATAATAATATGGTTAACATTCTCACGAAGCGCAACCTTTCATATTCGTCAGGCCGCGCCATTGCTCCGTCGTCTCGGCAAGCCGTCCAGCCTGATTGTCGCGCGGCTCCTGCGGCTATGATGAGTTCAAGCCGACCGAGGATGTCGGGCTGTCGCTGCGGGTCATCACCGCGCCGGCCTGCGGCCGATTTGCCCGTTTCGCCTTCGAACAGGCGGCCACTGCAAATATCGATCGCCGCGCGGTGATCCATAAGCGGACCGCGCTGCCGCAAACCGAAGGCCTCTTCATCGGCGCCTTCGAACGGCTGCACCCCGAATACCGGAAAATTCAGCTGCAGCTGGTCCGCATCGACACGTTCAGCTCCGCTTTTCCTCGCGATCCCCACCGGTACCGGCTCATCGCCACCACCAATCTCTTTGCGACATCCTGTCCAACCAAACCTCTGGACCCGCCGGCGGTGTCGGCGTTGCCCCGTCATTGAATGCCGGCAGCGAGCACGCCATGGCGCGGGTGGTGCACGGGACCGCGCGGGATATCGCGAAGAAGGGGAACCGCCAACCCCTCGGCATTGATCCTGTCGACGGCACTACTGCTGAACTGGTTCTACCAGAAGACCAAGATCGAGGCCTGTCGCGAGACCGCGCGGCGGCTCGATCTCGACGTCAGAAATGCGATCACCGGTGGCGCCGCAACCTCGGAGCGGTGGCAATGCCTCGACCGACGCGTTTGCGACCGCAGTGTCGCCGCCCTCGAAGAAGCATAAAGGCGCTTCACGGTACCGGGGTGCTCCCTGCGGCCGTGTGCATCGGCCGAATTGACCCCGGATCATGCTGCGGCCGAGCGCAACCACTTCATCTGGTGTCTCGGCAATGCGGGCCGGCCTCGGCGTCTGTCGGCAGGTTCGGGCGGCGGTGTTGCGGACGGTAGCGGACAATCTTGCATTGGGGTGAAGCGCCGTGTCACAACCTGAAGCCGAGGGCGGCTAACGCCTCACGAACCTCCGGCTCGGCCAGCATTGCTCGAAAGCGGCGGACCGCCGGCCGCTCGATGCGGGATTTGGGTACAGCGAAATCGTAATGCTCGTCCTGCGCGGGGATGAACCCCAGGCCGTATTGGCGGGCCACCGTCTCGATTGCGATGCCCCAATCGGCTCGGTTCTGCGCTACTGCGACGGCGACCGCGTTGTGCGACTTCGGCTGCCCCCAATAACCCGGCGGCTGCGCCCCAGCGAGCAGCCGATCGGTCAGAATCCGGGTTCCGCTGCCGGCATTGCGGTTGACCATCAGGCAATCGGGTGCTTCGCGCAGTGCGGCGATAGCCTCGTCGAGCGCGCGGCCCTCGAATGGCGGGTCGCCCTTGCGGTAAACAATCCCTTGCAGCCGTCGGTAGCCGGGCACTAGCAACAGCGCCTCGGTCAAGAACGGTTCGTTGTACCGGCCGCTTTCCGGATCCATCAGATGGATCGGCGCGATATCGCATTCGCCGCGTTTAGCCGCGGCGAGGCCGCCGGTGCTGCCGACATTGAGCGCCTTGACCGAGATCCCCTCGGCGTGCAGCCGGTCGATCAAGACGTCGAGGCCGAGGCAGTGGCTGCCGATCACGACAAGATCGGCAAGGTGGGCGCGGCCGATCAATTGCACCTCGACCGGCGTGCCGGCCGGCACGTTCTCGGCATATTGCGGCAATACGATGAACCCGTCGGCCTGGCTGAAGGCAGTGACCGCACCCGATCCCTTGGCGTTCGGGTAGGCAGCCAGCCCGTCCCCTTCTGCGCCTCGCACTAACGACACCATCAAATACTCGGTGCGGCCGCGCTCGGAGGTGACCCGTAACGGCAAAGTCGCCGGCAGCCGCTCGGCCTGCTCTGCCGGCAATCCGGCGAAGGCGCGGATCACCGGTACCACGAACTCATGAAATGTGAAGATCGCCGAGGTCGGAAAGCCCGGCAACACGACCACCGGCTTGCTGCCGGTCACCGCAAGGCATAACGGCTTTCCCGGTTTCAGCGCGACGCCATGCACGACGATGCCGGGGTCGTTGAACGATGCGACGGCGCGATAGCACAAATCGCCAGCGCCCTTCGACGTGCCGCCGGAGAGGATCACGATGTCGCAGGTCGCGAGCCCTGCATCGACGAGGCGCGACAGCACAATCTCGTCGTCCGGGCCAATGCCGAGCGGCTGTGCCGTGCCGCCCGCCTCCTCGACCGCGGCGGCAAGGATCGCGGCGTTCGAATCATAGACCATCCCGGGTTGGATCGGCTCGCCCGGCGCCACGATCTCGTTGCCGGTCGAAACGATCGCGACGCGAGGCCGCCGCCAGACCTCGACTGCTGCAATGCCGACCGCGGCCAGCATGCCGATCTCGCGCGAGGTCAGCACCTGCCCGGCCCGCAGCACGGTCTCGCCGCGCGCCAGGTCGCTGCCGGCGAACGAGATGAACTGCCCGGCCGCCGCCGCGCGACGGATTTCAATGGCCGGGCCGCCGGCCGCCTCGCAGGTCTCGGTGTGCTCGACCATGACGACGGCATCGGCGCCGCGCGGCACCATGCCGCCGGTGGCGATTAACGTCGCCGTATCCGCCGCCACGGCGATCTCGGGTGCGTTGCCGGGGGTCAAGACTTCGCCGTTCAGCGTGAGGACCTTCGGCGCGCGCGCGCTGGCGCCGGCCGTATCGACGGCGCGCACGGCAAAGCCGTCGACATTCGCGCGGTCGAAGCCCGGCACATCGACATCGGCGTGCACCGGGTGTGCCAGCACGCGACCCAGCGCTTGCGACAGCGGCACGATTTCGCTGCCGAGCGGGCGGAGCTTAAGATGGCGATGAAAGCGCGCCGTCGCTTCTGCGCTGCCGACGACATCGAGAAACTGCTCCTGCCTCGCCAGGTCCCGTAACGCCGTCGGGATGTCGTTCATGACCGTAACTCCGCTCTCTCAAACCTCGTCATAAAGATAAGCGGTCACCACCGCACCTGGCGGATAGCCCTCGCGCGCCGCGGGAACGATGACGAACCCGGCGCCGGCGATGGCCGCCCTTAACCCGATCTCGGCAAATGCCGGCAGCGGTTCGATCGTGTCGCCGGGTCCGAGCAGAACCGGGCAAATCTCGGTCGTGCCGATCGCCGAGACGATTTTGCGCGCCACGGTTACCTCGCGCGACCGGTATGGCAGGCCCGGATCGCGCCCGCCAAGGCGCCGGATCGCGCGACCGGCGAAGAGTTCGTAACTCCACAGAGCGGCGGCCGGCATGCCGGGCAGCAATACGACCAGTACGCCACCGCGGGTGCGGCCAAGTCCTGCGGTCTCGCCCGGGCGGATGG
>Ga0310912_10002012_pt1 | contig 11364 bp, 10 predicted proteins | sample GREbulkMGOX080_FD_203443 | JGI IMG/M metagenome (GOLD analysis project Ga0310912, IMG submission 203443) | Lab enrichment of tropical soil microbial communities from Luquillo Experimental Forest, Puerto Rico - GRE.bulkMG.OX080 | ecosystem: Environmental > Terrestrial > Soil > Tropical forest >...
AACTCTTCGACAACGCGCTCGACGCCTGCGAGGAGGCCGAGGTCGCGCCCATCATCGAGGTCGTGGTCGGCTCCGGCTTCATCGCGATCTCCGACAACGCCGACGGCATCGCGGCCGAGACCATCCGCGCCATCCTCGACTACCACGTCCGGGTATCGAGCCGCGAGGCTTACGTCTCGCCGACGCGCGGCGCCCAGGGCAATGCGCTCAAGACCATCGTGGCAATGGCCTATGTGCTCGACCGCGAGGCTGGCCAAGACGGAGTCAAGTCCGATGCCATGGGCGTGACGGTTATCGAGAGCCGAGGCATCCAGCACCGCATCGAGTTCCGCGTCGACCATGTCAACAACGAGCCGATCATCCTCCACACCACGACGCCGTGCGCCCGCACCGTGGGGACCAAGGTCACCATCGAATGGCCGAGCAGTAATGGGTTGCTGAAAAACGCGGAGCCTCAGTTCAAGTACCTCACGCAGTCCTACGTGTTCTTCAATCCGCACTTGACCTTGCGCGGGCTCTGGTACGACGAGCCGTTCGTCGACATCAAGGCCACGAATCCAAATTGGCGGAAGTGGGGACCGCGCGATCCGACCAGCCCGCATTGGTACAACGAAGGTCGGCTCCAACGTTACCTCGCCGCCCACGTCGCCCGCGACCGCGATCTCGGCCGCGACCGCACCGTGCGCGAGTTCGTGGCCGAGTTCCGCGGCCTGACCGCGACCGCCGTGCAGCGCAAGATCCTCGCCGAGGTCGGCTGCTCGCATCAATCGCTGAGGCAGTTCTTCGGCACCAATCAGGTCAACCGCGAAGGCATCGCCAAGCTCTTGGTGGCGATGAAGCAGCACAGCAAGCCGGTCAACCCCAAGCACCTTGGCATCATCGGCGCTGACCATCTCAGGGCGTGCTTCCTGGCCGCAGGCGGCAACGCCGAGACGTTCAAGTACGAGCAGCGCAAGGGCCTGACCGAGAATGGTATTCCCTACCTGATCGAGTTTGCGTTCGGGCTGCATCAATCGGGGCTGGAAGAGAGGCTGACCAGGACACGCCAGATCGTCACCGGCGCCAACTGGAGCGTCAGCCTCGGCAACCCCTTCCGCAATTTCGGATCGACCGTAAGGGCTGGAAACGACCTTAACCAAGGTGCGCGCCAACACCACGGACCCGGTGGTCTGCGCGCTGCATCTGGCGTCGGCCTACGTGCAATACGCGGACCGCGGCAAAAGCTCAATCATTCTCACCGACAACGCGAGGCAACCCGATGACTGATCGGCCGCGCACCATTGCCGACGACATGGTCGATGCAATCGAGACCGCGACCCGCAAATGGACGCGGCAGAGAAAGTCCGAGGAGCGGCAGCCCGGCATGCGGCGCTATCGCTTCGCGCGTATGACCAGCGTGGCGCGCGTGAAGCAGAAGGAGGCCGCATGGGAAGTCATGGAAGAGGCCTACATGGCGGCAAGCGCCAACGGCAGGCTGCCCGCGAAGGCGCGGCAAGTCATGTATCAGGCCCGGCCCAAGATCATCGCGATGACCGACGGCAGGCCGCTCGCTGACAGCTACTTCACGCAGGTGCTGCTGCCGGATTACGTCGAGGAAAACTGCTGCGACGATTGGAAGGTAGTCTACGACGCGCGCGGCCATTTCGAGGAGCCGCACACCAACCGCCGCATCGGCTGCGGCACGCTGGAGGTTGATAACTATCTTGCCGCGATGAAGGCGCCGGACATCATCAAGCCCGAGTTCTCCAGCGCAGCGGTCGACATCATCGGCCCATCCGGCGGCTTCGGCGCGGTTCTCGTTATCGAGAAAGAGGGCTTCGACGCGCTGTTCAAGGCGGTCGACCTCGCCAACCGCTACGACCTGATGATCGTCTCGAATAAGGGTCTCTCCGTCACTGCCTGCCGCAAGCTGATCGACCACATCTGCGGCGGCAGGGACCGTCCGTGTTTTGGGCTGCACGACTTCGATCTCGATGGCTTCAAAATCCTCGGCACGCTGCAGCGTGACACCCGCCGCTATCAGTTCATCAATGAAATTGTGGTGACCGACCTAGGCCTGCGGCTTGACGATATTACCGGGCTGGGGCGCGAGCCCGCTGCCAGGAGTCCGATGAGCCTGCCGAAGCGGTGCGAGCAACTGATCAACAACGGCGCCACCGAGGCCGAGGTCGACATCCTGCTCCATGAGCGCGTCGAATTGAATGCGCTGACCTCCGACGCCTTGGTAGCGATGATCGAGCGCAAGCTCAAAGAGCACGGCGTGACCAAGGTGGTGCCAGACGACAAGGTGCTCAAAGACACCTACCGCGCCTTCCACCGCAGCCAGCAATTGGAGGAGAAATTCAAGCAGATCGAGAAGGATTTCGAGGCCACTCAACCCAAGGTCCCCAAAGACCTTCGCGATCAGGTCTGTACCATCCTCACGAAGCAGCCGAAATTACGCTGGGACGACGCGATCAAAATTGCGCTCGGCACAACGCTCGAAGATGTGCAGGCAAAAAAGCAGGAGGCCAAGGAGAAGTCCGGCGACTTCACGGACAGCGGCGAGCCGGAAGGCGAGGAGTCATGAGCCCCCGCTTGCACGACCGCCACCGAGTTCTGGAGCGTCGCATCACCCGCGACGCCAAGGTGCCGTACTCGGCCGACGATCCCGAGATGGAGAACGGTTGGCGCTGCATCCCGATCCGGCCCACCGCCGATGACGCCTGGTTCATTCTCGACTCGTCGCGCGATTACAAGACGGTGTGGGGGCGCTGGCATGACGTGGAGGGCAGCTCATGAGCCGCCAGCAGCGCCGCCAGTTCGAGCGCCAGCTCAGGAAGCTGATCAAGGCCGCGGGCGACAACTGCTCGCTCTGCGGCGCCGAATTCCAACACAACCGCCGCACCTACGGCGGCTACGACCAGGACGGCAACATTGCGCTCGTCGGCGAGTGCTGCGTTGAGCACCTGAATAAGATCTATACCGCCGGCCTTTTCTCCTGCCGCAACTACGATTTTCTCCCCGCCGGCCAGAACAGCATGACGCGCAGCCTCAGCGCCGAGCAGGTTGTGCATGCTGTCGGCGCCCTCGAGCGCGCCATCGCCGTCGCCGATGAGGAGGTGAGGGACGACCTCTGGCAACGGGGCGGCGTGAGCCGGCCGCCGCACGCCTCTATCAACGTTCTCGATCGCCCCTGGAAGCAGGACGATCACGCCTGGTTCGAGCAACACCCCGATCGCTCCCACCGCGCGCGGTTTCCATTCGTTGGTGAGATCGGGCTCGAGCAGTCCGGCGTCGCGCCGGGGGGGCATCGGCTGTTAGTCCTGCTCCGCCAAGTCGAGCCCGGCAAGCGTATCAAAAGCGGGTTCTTCATTTCCAATGAGCTGCTGCCGGTGCCCGACGTCGAAGCCGTCGCGCACGCGCTGTTCGACATCGCGACCAGGCGCGAGCCGGTACCGCACAACGGCGCGGCACTGTGTGTGCTGATCGAGAAATATCAGATCGCGGAGGAGAAGGTGTGATGCTCGACGGCAGCGGCAACGCCGGCATTCGCGCGTTCATGACGCAGGCGATGAAGAATGACCTTCGCGCCTGCGGCTTCACCGAGGAGCAGCTCGCAGAGTTGACGCCGCAGGAGGGCGACGAGATCCTCGCCGTGGCGAACACCGTTGACAGCAATGAGGTGCGCAAGTTCATCGAGATTATCGTCGCCCAGGCGCTGACAGCGACCAAGGATCTCAAAGAGCCCGGCGTATTACAGATAACCCTCATTCACCCGCTCAGCGAAGACGTGGAAACCATTTATCGCTACGCGCTTAACCTTCCCAAATTGGTCGAGCGCATGACAGCCGAAGCTGTGAGCGCTAGCGAAGCTGGGCATAACGTCTACATCGAAGGGCGGACAGTGCGGCGCGGTCTTCGTGCCAAACAACGCGGAGAGGCCAAGGATACCGTCGCGGTGTTCGCGCTGGTGGTCGATTCCGATGCCGACAAGAACGAGGCCTGGACGCCAAACGTGCCGGTAAGCCTCGGCGTCGTGACCTCCCCCGGCAACGAACACTCCTGGCTGTTCTGGGAACGCGCGCTCGATCCCAACACCGGGCAAGAATTCGGCACGCGCCTGCGCGCGGCAACGAAGACCGACAAGCCCACCGGAAACATAACCCAGCCCTACCGCATCGCTGGCACCGTCAATTACCCAAACAACAAGAAGAAGCAACGCGGTCGCGTCAACGTCTCGACGCGTATGCTCGGCTTCGATCCCAAGGTGTTGTGGACGGTTGAGCAGTTTGAACAGGCATTTCCCAAGTCTAGCGGCAGCAAGACACCCGCCTCGAGCGCAGACCCACAGGCGTCGACCGAGCGGATCGCCGCCGCGCTCGCTGTCATCCCGCACAACGACAAAGATCCACACGAAGCTGATTACTGGAAGCAAATCGCGCACACACCGGGACGCAGCTACATGATCCAGATCGGCCTAGCGGTCAAAGCCGCGAGCGGCGGCAGCGTCGAAGGCTTCGAACTGTTCGACAAGTGGCGCCAAGGCGCGCCGGACTACAACGCCGACATGACGAAGAAGAAGTGGGATGGTTTCCACCCGACCAAGATCGGCTTCGGCACCTTGAAGTTCTACGCCGATAAAGCCAAGCCAGGATGGGACAAAAACGTAATCGATGCAGAGGTCGAGCGCTTAGCCAAGCTTTCCGATGCCAATTACGACCGTGAGTGCAAGGTCGTGGCGGGAAAGCTGGGGCTGCGCGTCGGCACACTCGACAAACTGCGGACGAAGGCCAGAAAGGCACACGCGCAGGCGCAGGCACCCACGGGCGTGCCGACTGGTCGCGGCGGACTGGAAGACGATGTCGCGCTCGCGTTCTCGGCCAAATATGCAACTAACGCGCGCTATGTGCATAAGTGGGGTACCTGGCTCATCTGGAACGGGGTGCGCTGGAAGCCCGAAGAGACGTTGATCGCCTTCCATCTTGCGCGCGAGCTTTGCCGTGTCGCTGAAAATGCGGAGCACAAGACGGTCGCCGCGGTGGTGGGATTAGCACGTACCGACCGCAGACAAGCGGCGGTGACGTCGCAATGGGACGTCAACTCGTGGCTGCTCGGTACGCCAAAGGGCACGATTGACCTGCGCACCGGCAAGCTCTCTGCGGCCAAGGCGGACGATTACATCACCAAGATCACAAGCGTCGCGCCGACCGAGAAAGTAGATTGCCCGCTGTGGCTGAAATTCCTCAATCGGGTCATGGCCGGGGACCAGGAGATGATCGATTACCTGCAGCGCGTGTGCGGCTATTGCCTCACCGGTGACACGACCGAGGACGCACTGTTCTTTCACTATGGCAAAGGCGGCAATGGCAAATCAGTTTTCCTAGAGACCATCGCCGGCATTCTTAACGATTACCACGAGGCCGCAGACATGGAGTTGTTCGTCGTCACCCACAGCGAGAAGCACCCGACCGATCTTGCCTCATTGCGCGGCGCTCGCCTGGTTACGGCGGTTGAGACCGAAGAAGGCAGGCGCTGGGCCGAGGCCAAGCTCAAACGGATGACCGGCGGAGAGCCCATCAAGGCGCGCTTTATGCGCCAGGATTTCTTTACCTACATTCCGCAGTACAAGCTGCAGTTTGTCGGCAACCATAAACCCGCGATCCGCAACGTCGACGAGGCCATCCGCCGGCGCTTTCATCTCGTACCCTGGCTAGTGACCATCCCCAAAGACGAGCGGAACAAAAAGCTGTCTGACGACCTGAAAGCCGAATGGCCGGGCATCTTGCAGTGGATGATCGACGGCTGCTTGGCATGGCAAAAGCAGGGATTAAAGCCGCCGAAAGCCGTGAACAGCGCCACCCAGGAATATCTGGATAGCCAAGATACGGTACAGAACTTCTTCGACGACTGCTGCGTCATCGCGAAGAACGAATCGGACGCCTTCGAGCACATCTGGGACGGCTACGTCGATTGGTGCGAAGACTGCCGCGAGTATGTCGGCACCAAGAAGGCCTTCGGGCAAAAGCTTAAGGACAAGGGATTTAAGGCAAAAGGCGGAAAAGAGCGCACCTACATCGGTATCCGTTGTGTTCGCGAGAACCGCAAGAAGTTGCTGGAGGATGCAAAACAGAGCACCGAGAGGCTGAAAGCAAAGGTCGAGGAGCAGAAGCTTCGGCAGGCCGCAAAAACGAAATATCAGGAACCGGACCAATTCGACGAGCATAGCGCGCCGCAAGCAACCAAGCCAACGACGCCGCAAGCAACCAAGCCGACGACGCCTCCATTGACATCAGGGCACGTCCGCGAACTGCACCGCCGGTCCCTGGATTGGATCGCAGCACGAGAGGCTAATGGGCTCGAGGTGAGCACTGCCGCGCTGGAGGCCGAGCTGCGGACAATTCTGCGCCAGGAACTCGCCACGAACGAGGTTGAGGCTGCGGTCGCGCAGGTCATGGACCGCGTGTTAGCGGTCTGAAATGACCTGAGTTCAGGACAGGCGCAAGACGCAGTGAGGGGCCTGGATCGCGTGCCACGCCGCTGCAGTTTCTGAACACTTTTCGGAGTTGATTAGGTGCCCAATCCCCAGGTTGGTGAACGATTTGAACGAGCGTCCGGTTATCCACCCTAGTGAACGATGCATGTGTTCTAAAAGCAGATTATACGCGTGACGCGCGCGTACGTGGGTCGATAACCGGATGTCCGTTCACATCGTTCACAAAGTCGCGGGAAAACCTGCATCAAGTGCCTGTAAAATAGGAGTTATCCGAGATTGGATCGGCGCACTTTGGAGCAGTAGCACAGAGCCGTGGACCGTGAAGCGCCCCCGGCTGCGGTTCAATATGAAGGAACGGAATAGAGCGCCATGAAACCGACCGTTACCGACGTAGTCGAACTGATAATCAAGATGTGCAAGAGCAGCGGCATGACCGTCGACGAGGCGGTCGAGCTTACGGCGGAAACCACAATTGCGGATCTCGGTAAAGAGGACGAAGCCGCGGCACGGGCATTCGCCGAATTACTAAAGCAAGCCGTGCGAGAGCGGATGGCGTCATGATCCCCCTCGGTCCAGCCACCAACGCCGGCGCATAGGTGCCTGATCCCATCCGGCAGCGTCCAGGCCCTCCTGCGCATTCCTAAAGGCATCTCCTGAGCCTAAAGCCGGGGGGTACTTGCTTCGGGCACTGCCAGTCAGGTCGCGGCGTCATGGCAACCTTTTGGGTATCTTTTGCGACGGACGAGAAGTTTCTCGGCGTCGCCATCGTCGACATGGCCCTCGACGCGCATGGCGAATTCAACGCCATGGATGTCATCGGAGAGACAATCCGTCTCCGCTGCAATCCCGGCCATGGCAGCGTGCAAGTGCAGAAAATCCCCGACGGAGAGATACCGATTAGCTTCAAGAACCGTCTGCTTGGGAAGGACGAGGCCGAGCGCCTGAATGCAGTCCGCCCGATCAATTAGGCTAGTACGCCCGCGACCTCGACTCGCCGGTGCGCAAATCCGGCGGGTCATAGTGCATCCTCCAGACGGAGGTGATCGCACGATGGACAGAACCGGGACCGACCTCGGGCAGTGCAGCGATCACTTGCGCCACCGCCTTCAAAAACCGGTCGCGATCGCGCGGATGCAGCGGACGGCAGGCGTTCATCACAGCTTGGAGTTCGCTGTCGGTGAGGCTGATTGGCTGCGACATGGTGGGTCCTCGGCTGTTGCGATATGATGATTCGCGGCCGAGTGGCCAGAATTGCTTGCCTGAACTGCGCCCCGCTATTTCTCCGGCGGGGCCTTTTTTTGCCGTCAGCCGATGCGGGCCTTGTCGGGTCTCGGATTTAGCAAGCGGTGCAGCGCCCAGTCCCGCCGCTTGGCCATGTTCTCGGAACCGCGGCCGTTCGGCTCGGGCCGTTGGCGGTAGCGCATCTCGCAGCTCGCCGCGTGCGTCGAAATCAAGCCGTCGCGAATGCCTTGGAGCAGGACCGCGGCGGTTCTGACCCCGTCTTTTGCGTCCCGCGTGAGCCTCGCGATGACGTAGTCGCTGCCTGTGAATTTCAAGTTGCCGTGAATGCGCTGCTTCGGCGGGCGCACCTCGCCCTTGCGCGGTCGACCAGCGCCGGGGCGTTTGCCGCCGTGCTGACCGAGAAGGGGTGGGTCGAGGTCGTCGACCATTGGCGTCAAGGATGGTTGAGATTGCCGGCCGGTGTCTACCTCAGGTTCGGGAGCCTCGCAACCGCCGGTTTAAGAATTCTTTTCTCGAAAAAACAAAATTGCGGCGCACGAAAAGTTCGCCTGCAGCGCGCGCCGCGGCCACGCACAGGTCTCAAATTTTTGGCGGCCCCCCGGCCCAGAGAAATCTTTTGAAAGCTTGGTGTGTTTGCCTTCAATGGCCCCTTCCAATGATTCGCGTCAAGGCAGCATGCGAGGAAGCGGCGCGGACCCCTCGAGCGTAAGGTCGAAGCAAGACTGATGTCCTAAGGCGTGAACAGGACGGGCTACGTCGGTCGGGGCATATGATTCAAAACGCCTCTGGGCAAAATCTCAGCCTGGCGGGGTCAGCAGCCCGAGCCGCTCTGCAATGGAGACAGCCTCCGCGAGCGACTGAACCTTGAGCTTTTCCATCACCGCGTGGCGGTGCGCCTTGATGGTGCGCTCCGACGTGCCTAGCTCGTGGGCGATCTGCTTGTTGAGCTTGCCGCGGACGACGAGCGAAAAGACCTCGCGCTCCCGCAGCGTGAGCGCCGACACCAGGGTACGGAGGTGGTCGAGTCTGTCACGCTGATGCCGCCGTTCGTGGTAGCGCACCAGAGCCCGCTCGACGGCTTCGAGCAAAGTGTGCTTTGACACCGGTTTCGACAGGAAATCTTCGGCGCCTGCCTTGATGGCCTGGACGCTCGTGGGAATGCTGCCATATCCGGTCAGGAAGACGATCGGGAGGATACTGTTGAGCTTCGACAGGCGATCCTGCAATTCCAGCCCGCTCAGACCGGACATTCGCATGTCGAGCAATATGCAGCCGGGGCCGCTGCCCGGCAGGTTCGCCAGCAGATGATCGCCCGAGTCGTAGTGGGCGACCTGATAGCCGGTCGCCTGCAGCAGACGAGCCACCGCATGGCGGAACGACTTGTCGTCGTCGACGACGTGGATGACGGATTGCGTGCCGGTCATGCCGGACTCGTCTCGGCCCGCGGCAGGGTGAATCGGAGCACGGCGCCGCCGCCGCCGCGGTTCTCCGCCCAGATCCTGCCTCCGTAGGTCTCGATGAGCGTACGCGCGAGCGACAATCCGAGCCCTGTCCCCTGCCTCTTGGTGGTGTAGAATGCCTCGAAGATGTCGTTCAATTTGTCTTTAGGAATTCCGGTCCCGGAATCGGACACCGACACCTCGACTTCGGACACTCCCCTGAGCACGGTGCGGAATTCCAATCTGCGTTTGTCCGGTGCACAATCCGACATGGCATCCATGCCGTTGGTCGCCAGATTGAGCAGCACCTGCTGCAGATGCACCTGATCGGCGCGCACCGCGCAGGTGCCTTGCCCTTGCGCCGTGCTCAGCAGGACGCCCCGCTTCATCGCCTCCGGCTCAAGGATGCGGATTGCATCACCGATGGCATCGTTCAGGTCGAAGTTCTGCAGCTTGATCTCGCCTCTCTTCAGCAATCCGCGCAGGTGGCGGATGATCTCGCTGGCACGCTGATCGTCCCGTCGAATATCGGCGAGGATTTCCTTTAGCTGACGCATGTCAGGCGCGTTCATCGTGAGGAGGGTCTCGGCGGCCTCGGTGTTGTTCAGAATCGCGCCCAATGGCTGGTTGAGCTCATGCGCGACCGAAGCCGAAAGCGCGCCGGCGGTGGCGCTACGGTTCAAATGGATGACTTCCAGGAGGCGGCGCCGGGCTTCGAGCTGCGCGATTTGGCGCCGGTGGCGCTCGAACAGCAGCCAGATAATCATCGCCGCCTGCAGCAGCACGACGGCTAGCGCCGCCATCACCCCCCAGTAATACTGGTCCCACAGGCCCGGCGGACGAAAACGGACTTCGCTCCCTGCCGGCAGCCTGCTCTCGCTGATACCGAAGCGCTGCAGCTGACGCCAGTCAAACACGGGCGTGGTGAAATCGCCGTGGACAACACGCATCTTCGAGGCGGCCTCGCCGTCGAAGATGCGCAACGCAATCCGTGCCGTCGCTTGGGCTATTGGGACAGGCGCCGCAACGAAGCCACCGGTGCCGCCATAGCCGATACTGTACTCGGCATCGATCACGATCGGCCGGTTGGCGACTCCGGCGAAGGCCGCAAGACCTTCGTTCGGACCCGCGCCCACGAGCATGAGGCCCATGTAAATGATCGCCGTATCGTCCGGCAGCACGGCCACGCGCTTTCTGATCTCGGTCATAGGCAGGCCGATAAGATCGATGAACTCGAATTGAGCGGCGAAGGGGGGGATTTGTGCCTGGTAGTTCGGGCGGACGGCTTGACGCTCCCACGAGTCACCAACCAGCGCGATTCGCTTGAGATTCGGCACCAGCACTTGCGCGGCGGCCACCATCTTGTGGAAAGGCAGCTTATAGGTCGTGCCGGTCGCGTAGGAAGGGAGGTTCAATCGAGCCGCGGTCTCCTCGTCGACCGAGGCAAAAATCACCGGCACCGCCGGCCACAACTCCGCGCGCGAGCGCATCACAAATTCAAGCGTTGACGATCCCTGGGCAACGAGCACGCCGATTGGTGTATCGCGATACTTGTCGCGAAGATAACTGCGCAGAACCTCGCGGTGCTGTGCACCTGGGAAGCGGCTGAGATCGAGGTGCTCTGTATAGACCGTAAAGCGCCTCTCTGACCCAGCATTCAGGGTCGATGCAAAGGCAGCCCCGAAAGCCGGGTTCCACAGGCTGTCAGAATGGGACTGATAAAGAATCAACACCGCGGGCGGCAGCGGGTCAGCGGCCCAGGCCGCCGCGGGGGATAGGCCCGCAGTCAGCACGATCGCTATGCGCACCACGAAACGCGCCGCACTCATTGGGAACAGCTCGCTTGCGCCTCCAAAGGTTGGCCGACACCGCGGCGAAAAAAATAGAGCATAACTGCGAGCAGGGCTATAGGGTTCGGTCTACATTCGTCGTTTGCCGCCGCGGCGGGATATTATGCGGAGGCAATGACAGCCCGGTGACGCTTTCGTTATGCCGACCGATCAGTCTTCGGCATAAAACATCCTTATCGCGCATTCGCTCGTAGCTGGCTTTTCTGCGCTCACACGGCGCGGGCATGCATTCGTGCACGACCCTCGTTGCGATCACCCAATGGCCCGGCTCGGCAACCACCGCAAACGTCGGACCAAGCAGTACCTTGCCGGTCCCCAGGATGGCACCGGAGTTAACTGCTGCCCGGTGCTTTCCGTG
>Ga0310912_10002015_pt1 | contig 11358 bp, 14 predicted proteins | sample GREbulkMGOX080_FD_203443 | JGI IMG/M metagenome (GOLD analysis project Ga0310912, IMG submission 203443) | Lab enrichment of tropical soil microbial communities from Luquillo Experimental Forest, Puerto Rico - GRE.bulkMG.OX080 | ecosystem: Environmental > Terrestrial > Soil > Tropical forest >...
GCGGAACGAACGATTCCTCGCCTGCGCCGCCGCATTGCTAGGTTCACCTGCACCCTAGCCGCTCGCGAAGCTTGCAACTATTTCAGGCACGCAGGTTATAAGTGAATTCGACCGGAATCTGCTCTAGGTCGCAGTACGCCTCGATCCACACATTGGACGAGGTCTGCTGCCGCCAGAGGTCGAGCAAAAACATCCGCCGCTTCGGATCGATGCCAATCACCACATGCACGGTGTAGTCGCCGCCGTTGGAGGTGACGGCGTAGTCGGATGCGCCATAGACGTTCAGGACGCTGCGTGGCGGAAGGTCGAGGACCGGAATGAGCCAGTCCTCCTTGAAGTACGAGCCGACCTCTTGTGTGGGTTCCTGCTGATAGAGGGCGACCCAGTCCTGTGCAGTCGTGTTCGCCTTGATGCGGGCCAGCGCCTCGCTATCGAACTTCTCCGGCCACAACGCCCCGCCCGACGCTGATAGAGCTTTAAGCTCAACGACCGTCCACTGGTCACCGCCGGCAGCTTGTTGAGCGAGCAGCCGTCCCTGTAGGTCATCCTGATGTGTCCTATGGCCGATGATAACGATGGTTCCCTTGCGTTCGAGGCGGTTGTAGAGCGTGCCCGTGTACCAACTATAAAGCTCGCGGCGAATGGGCTCCGAGCGCGCGTCTGCCATTGAGCTGAAGGGGTCGTCGATCAGCGCTATGTGCGCTCCGCGTCCGTAGAGCGCGCCGCCAACGCCGACGGCGTAATAGCTGCCGCCTTGCGCCGTGTTCCAACGTCCGCGCGCCTGGCTATCTTCGGCGAGTTGCACGTCAAACACCTGCGCATATTCTTCCGATTTCATCAGGTTCCGCACCTCGCGGCCAAAATCTTCGGCGAGCGCAAAGCTCGCAGATGCAGAAATGAAGTGCTGTTCGGGATGCCGGCCCAAGTACCAAGCGGGAAAACGCCGGCTGGCCAATTCGGATTTCCCGTGTCTCGGTGGCACCAGCAGCATTAGCCGGTCGATCTCACCGCGCTCGACACGTTCGAGCTGCTCGGCGATTTGCCTATGCAGGCCTGCAGGCTCGTATCTGGGATACGTGTAGCAGGTGAAGTCAATTAAGCTTCGAGCCGACGCTCGGCGTGTCGCTTCCCGCTGGGCTGCCTTCTCCAGCCCGAGCAGTGAGTGACCGTCTAACGTCGACAAGGAGCGTGCTAAGCTCTTCATCGCTCATCCCATCAAAAGCGTTTGCGCTCTTGAAATGAAGTTCTCTCGGTAGGATTGACGCAATTACCTTCAGATAAATTTCCGGCCGCGCTTCACGCACCTTCTCGATGACAGCCGGCCCGTGCTTCGCGAAGTCGTCGTGTAGCGCGAGGATGAATTTCTCATTGAGCTTATTGCGGCTGCCTAGGGGGCGGCCCTTTGGGTTGCCGGAGTGGCCGGGCTGCCACTGCGGAGCCGATGGTTTCGGACGGGCCATTGGATTTCCTATTCTGGTGAACAGAACGACGTTCTGCATAACAGAACAAAGCCGGAACGGCAAGGCGGTCTTACGGCCCGAGTGAAATCGTGCGAGTTACCGGGACGAGTTAGGTCACGCGCCTTTTTCGCGCGGGGGCTATGTCAGGCCGCCGATGCTTGCGGCGGCGAAAGGGCGGCTGATGCGCTGCACCGTGCCCGGATTGACCCCAAACTGTTTGGCAATAACGCGCACACCGGGCCGGCCAGGGAGCGCCAGGGCCTCACGGATTCGCTTTTCGAGCGCAGGGGCAATCGAGGGCCGTCCGAGACGTTTACCTTCACTCCGAGCACGCGCAAGCCCGGCACGGACTCGTTCAGCGATCATCGCCCGCTCAAATTCGGCAAAAACACCCATCATTTGAAACATCGCCTTACCCGCGGGCGTTGTGGTGTCGAGGCCCTGTTGACGCAGGAAGAGGTCGATCCTGAGCGCGTGCAGCTCGGAGAGGAAGCCAACTAAATCCTGCAGACTGCGGCCCAGCCGATCGACCGACCAGGCCATAACCACGTCAAATTCCCGCCGTGCGGCGTCACGGCACAACTTGTCGAAGGCCGGACGCTTGTCCCGCCCCTTGGCACCGCTAATCCCATGGTCCTTGTAGACCTTGACGATCTCACAACCCATGCGGTCAGCGATCTCGCGCAATTCACGCTCCTGATTGGCCGTGGTCTGATCCAGGGTGGAGACCCGAAGGTAGATAACCGCTCGACGCATGGCTCAATCCCTCCCATTTGGGAAGAGCACTAATCAAGCATCCAAAATGACGCGTTTTGTTGGGATTTCGGCAATGCAATTTCGAAGGGTTTTTTCGTACACCGTGGTGTGGCTCGTTGCTACGCTCATCCTTCAGCAGCCATAGCATCGGCCGCCACTCGACGGCAGGCGCTGGAGTTGCGGCACCCCCCTCGACTGCCTTCGGTCGTTCAATTCGTCTGGAAGCGAGCATGCGCTTCTAAAAGAGCTTTGGACACCGGCGCAAGGGCCTCGCCTCTATTCTGGACGAAGTCGTCCAGCCGCATCTCGGACAACTTCCAAAGCGAGAAGCTCTCGAATTTGTAGGGACAGGAAGCGTCCATCCGATACGGGGCGACGAGTCACGCTCGGCTTCGATAGCCCGGCCGCAGGGGCAATCCCGACGTCGGACACGTGCGGCCGAATTCGAGCGCGACGCACGGGGGAAGGCCGTAAGCGCGCGAAGGAACGCGGCGTGCGCTTTGGTTCGTCCGCGTAAGCTATAGGACCTATAACGTAGATCCGACGACAAATCGGCCGCTTGGAATGATCGCTATCGGTACAAGGGCGGCGTGAGTGCGAACGTCCAGCCCCGAAGATCCAGACCCGCATTTCCCTCTGCCAATGACACGCACCCAAGGGGTACCCACGATATATATTTAAGACGAAGACATATAGACTAGAGACCGTATGCACGCCGGTGTCTCATGATATGAGACCTACGGATGCAAGGCGGTTGCACATCTGCGTCTCATGCTTCCTCAGGGTTGGCGGTTGTGTGTAAGGTGGTGATCCGCGGCGACTTGCGCTTGCGCCGCTCGATCCTGATAAGCCCAAGCTGTTCCAGTTCCCGCAGCGCCCGCCATTTGGTGCCGCGCCCCACACCCTCCAGCGCCATCGCCCCGTTGGATAACGTAAAGGGCTGGCCGCCGCCTTCCCAGTTCCGCATGAGAATGTGAAGCGCAACCCGGTAAGTGGCGATATATCGAGCCTTGGTGAGCCCTTCCTTCCATACTCCCGGCACGATGGTGACTGCCGCCGGCGCCTCTTGATCTTCTTTGGCGCCACCGCCCACATCTCGCCAGTGTCAATCCGAACCTTATCTAGATCAAAGCGGTTGTGCATCTCGTCGCTCACGCCACTTCCTTCCCAATCCAAGACGACGCTCGACTTCGGCGAGATCCCGCAAGCGCTCGGCTGCGGCGGCGGCCTTCGCGGTGACTTCATGCCACTTGCAGGCCTGCCTCTCCCTTCCCGGCTTCATCAAGCGATTGGGTGACGACGCTCCACATGCGGGTGCCACGCGCATCGGTGAAGCGTTCGGGGAGCGCGCCACTTTGGCCTCCGTGCGCACCTCGAACCCGCCGAGCACGATGCGCGACGCCTCAGCCATGGCCATCCGCGTGACTGTAATGGCGGCCTCGATCCGATCGATTGGAGTCGCGATCAGCAACGCGTCGTGCACCGAGGCGCAAACTTCGACGCCGCGCTCGGTGGCCAAGCAACAAGCGAGTCGCAGCATTTCCGCGCCGTGCGCCTGCATCTGGAAATTCCGCAGCGAGCGCGGATTGGCGTCGTAGCAACCCTGCAGCGCCCACCCAAAACAAGTGTGCAGCTTGCCAGTGAGCTTCGCATGATCAACAACAGCGTCAGACCAGCGCCAGAACTGGCGATAAGTCTCGTGGTGAGCCCGTAGAAGATCACGCGCGATGATCGTCGGCCTATCGATCTTCAGCGCCAAACCTTCCGCTTCCATGCCGTAGAGCACGGCAAGCGCTGTCGTCTTGAACAGCTCGCGCACGCTTGCGTGCGACGCCTTCGTCCCTTCGGGAGGAATGGCGCCGGCCTGCTTGGCGAAAGCCAAATAGGGGTCACCGCTCGAGTACGCCGCCAACATATTGGCGTCGGCGGACAGCTTGGCCGCGATGGCAAATTCTTGTTGCTCGAAGTCGATGTAGGCGATCGCCATCCCGAAAGGCGGCTTGATCAGCGATCGAAGCCACACGCTCGGGCCGAAAATGAACTTGCTGTTGCTCGGCTGGTTGCGGCCGGTGCGGGCCTGGAATGCTGACAAAATGGTGCGGTTGCGGCCGTCGCGTCCAACGGCAAGGTCGTTGAGTCTCAGCTCGGCGAGCGAGCTTCGCAGCTCACGCAGCGGCGCCACGGCCGGGTAAACGCGTGCCATTTGCCGGAATGTATCATCGCTCAGATCGAGCCGGTTGCTGTCGAGCCGCGGCCACGGGATGCCGGCACGCGTGAGCCATGCCTCAAAGCGGTCAAGCTTGAAGGTGCGTCCCTCGAAAACGCCATAGTCCAAATCGATCTGCGCAATTAGCCTGTCCTGGATCGCCGTCCAATGTCGTCGCAGCCGGTCGAGCATGGGCGCATCGATCGGCGTGCCCGCATATTCCATGCTGGCGGCGGCGGCCATGTAGCGGCCACGCAAGAGTGCCCGCGGCAGGTCTATCCGCTGTGCCATGGCCGGCAGTAAGCGAGCGAGCGCGTCGATGTCACCGGCGCAGTAGTTGAGAATGTCTGCTCTCTCATCGTCGGACCACGGACCGCCACGCAGGATCAGCGCGCGCATTTCATCCTTCTCGGTCGTACCGATGGTGTCCAAGCCGAAGGCGGTAAGCGCGCCGATCAAACCATTGCCAGCGGGAACGGCGAGCCCGTTGGTGCCGCACCGAAACTCAGTGAAGAGGTCGAGGATGCGTTGTGGCATCGGCCACCCCAGAGCCAGATGGCAGCCGAGCTCGGCCGAGGCGTAGTAGGCGACGAAAAGACTGTCCGCGTTGGTCGGATACGGCGGCTTCGGTCCCAGCTGGTCGCGCCATAGCCGGACTTCGCGGCCGCTGCGAAGCTCACGAGCGCATAAGCAAACGGGGGCGGGACGCTCGCCCGCCTCCGCTAGGAATTCGAAGTCAGCTAGCCAGATTTCTCGATATGGCCAGCGCTCCAGCGGCAACATCACGTTTCTCCGCGCAGCCGCTTGAGCACAGGGTGGTCGAAGCTATCGACCAACCGGCCCTTGAAGGCGATCGTCAACATCTGTTGGAAGGTGAGATCGGGGGGCCACCCAGGCTCTGGAATGGTGGCGGCGGCTTCATACACTTCGTAGGCACCAAGCGACATATTGGCTTTGACGCGCACCCAACGTTTCATCGCCATCTCGGCCGCCTCGGCCGCCGAGCGGTGCCATTCCAGTTGACGGCCATCAGGGCCCGGCAATCGCACCGGCCACAGAAAGACGACGCCTTGCCGGTTGATGTAGGTGTACATCGTCACCGTGTTGTATTCTCCGGGGATATCGCGAGCGATAGCCGGCAACACGAGAAACGTCTCGCGATCGTCCCGCAATTCGATGATGGCGACGGGGAGCCTGAAGGCCGTGCTCGGGTGGACCCTAATGAAGTCCTGGCCGCTGGGCTTCTTCACCGGGATGGTGATGATCGCTTTCTTGACGCCTTCGTCTTCCGAGAAGCTGAGATCGAGGCGCAACCGCTCGGGATCGAAGGGGTTGGGTGCGGCTTGCTCGCTCGGTTGATCGTCTGCAGCTTGCTCGCTCGGTTGATCCTCCGGCGAGACTACGCGGGGCTTCTCAGTCATAACGTGGTCTCCTGTATCTAGAGGTTGATCTCGTCGTTGTTGTCAGCGAGCGCCGGCTGGGGGGCAATCGCCTGGATCCTGAGCCCGTCGACGGACTTGCCCGCGTACTGTGTCTTGACGCAGTAGATTTTGATCTTGTGACCGGGCCAGTCGTCGCTGTCGCCGAACGCGTCGACGAGCGCCTGGAAGTTGGTGCGGTTGAGGACCAAAGGCTTCTGGTCCTCGAAGTGCAGGACCGGCTTGCGCTTTTGGTCCTGACCCTGTCCGACCATCTCCATCTCGACGTGCGAGATCACGGCGACGAGCGGCTTGGGTTTGGCGTCGGAGGACTTGAGGTATTTGCCGGGGAACGCGTCTTCTGTGCGCATGGGAAAAGCCTTTCGCTGTTGGCCACGCATGTGGAGTTGGTGTTAGGATTGAGCTTCCGTCGGCGGCGCCTCCTCTTCGTAGGTGTGGGACTTGCGAACGACGATCGGTTTCGTGGGCGCGCCGAAGCGCGTGATGACGCTCTCGATCCATGCGGCGGTTGTCTTGGAGAGCCAGCCCCGGTGTTGGCCGCAGTCGGCGCAGTGAAGCGCACCAGTGTGCGGCCCTTTACTGGCGCTGATGATGCAGATGTTGTTGCAGCATGGCCGCTCACGATCGACCGGGCGATCGAGCTTGACCTTGCGGCCGATGAGGTTGTTGTCGGCAGCGGGTGCGGGGCCAAACATGTCGATCCGCGCACTCATGCCGACCTTCCTTGTGCGGTGAAGGCCGGGAGCGGGGCGATCGTGATGGTGAGCTGCGGCACTGCGTATCGCTTGACGGCCACGAGTTCGACCACGAGGGAGTCGTCCGTGACGGCGATCTCGTTGATACTGTCGAGCGCGCTCTTGATGTAGTTGTCGGCGTCCGGCCTGGTCGTCGGCCTGGTGTCGCCACGCAGCGCCGCGTCCCAGCGCTTCTGCGGCCAGCTCTGGGGCACCGGCAGATCGATCGTGATCTCCGCGCGGCACGGCGTGCCGATCGGCGGTTGGCCGTCCATCGCGAGCTGCGCGGCGAGACGACCGTGGGCCTCGTACCGGCGCGTCTTCGCGGGCGTGTACATCATGCCCCGGCGCGTGGCGCGCGGGCGGCCCTTCGCGACCGGCTCGCCGCCGATGGTGATGATGATCGGAGCGACGGTCACGGCTGCGCCTCTCGGTCGCGGCACAGCTCGATCCCAGCCTCGGCGTCGCCCTGTGACCAGTAGCCTTCCATCTGCCTCCGGCCGGCCCCGCCGCTGTCATAGGTGTCGTGGATAACGCCGTCGATCACAGCAACGTAATGGCCGTCAAGTGCCACGATCAGCCGCCCCGGTGGGAGGGCGCCGGCCCGGAGACACAGGCGCTCCCTTATCCGCGTGTATTGCCATCCCAGAGATCGCAGATAGGGGGCGTAGATTTTTTCATTGCATCCATACTCAATAGGCGCCTTGCGACGGCGCTTCATATGATCGGCTTCCCAACTATCGGGATGGCGCTTCACATACTTGGCGTGCCGCGCCTTCAGCGCTTCGAATACTTCGGTATATGGCTTGCTGGTGGCGATGGCGGTGGCGCGGGCAACGCAATCCCCTGCGGCCCCCCCCATATCCGGCGGCGGCTCGGCCACCATCGTCCTCCACGAACTCGCAACGAACTGGCGACTTGCACACTTCAAGCTTCCGCCGCAGGTCCGCGTTCTCGGCCTTGAGGTCTTCGATCTCGCTTTCGAGCCCGGTGATCTTTAGCTCGGCTGCGCGTAGCTTTTCGAGAATGACCGGCGGCGCAATCGTCTCCTCGAACTCGCGTTCTTCTGACGGTTCTCTCTTCGGCTTATTCGCCGGCTGCTTGCGCCCACGCTTGTCGGTCCTGGTGTCCAACTTGGACACGTCGCCGACCTCCTCCATCTCGGTGCGCACCGTCCCGACCGTCGTCGGGCTCGCCTTCGCCGTCTCGGCAATCTGCCGGTCGGATTTTTCGGGCTGCGCCTCTATCAGCTTCGCAATCAGGTCGCGCTTCTGTTCGGCAGTCAGGTGACGGCGATGGATATTGGCGTTGATGACGTAGGCCAGCGGGTCCGCGATTATCGGTCTTGCGAGGTTAGGCTTCTCTTGCGATGGAGCGCCGACGCGAAATCTCGGAACGACGCCCGCCGCCTTGCAGGCGCGGTATCGGTTGCGCCCGTCGAGAATCTTGCCTTCATAAAGAACAATCGAGTCTTGCAGTCCGTTCGCCTTGATGTCGGCAACGAGTGCATCGAACTCCGCGCCCTCCATCAACGGGAAGAGGTCCGCGAGCGGATGAAACTTGACAGCGTCGGCGGCTGCGTTATTTGGAGGGGAGAGAAGCCGTCCAGCTTCGTTTCCACCTCGGCCCTTGCCTTCGGTCGCCGAAACCGAAGGCGGGGCCGAACCGTTTGCGCTCATGCCGCGCTCTTGCCCTCATGCAGCTTGGGCAGCTGGTTCAAGAAGGCATGCAAGTCCGCGGCGAGCACGACGGTTCTCCTGCCGATCTTCCTTGCGATCAGCTTACGGGCGCGGATGTTGCGGTAGACACAATCCCTGCCAAGGCCAGTTTGAATCATGACCTCGGGGATCGAGTACGCGACGCGGGCTTCAGGTTGGTTCACGTTGATCGTCCTCTTTAAAGCCGTCAGGGTGCCGGCAGAGGACTACTGACTTATTTGACAGCAAAGGGCGCTGTCCAACACGTTATCGGACAACAATTACTGCGTTTTGGCCAACAATTGCCTGCGCAGGTGCTCAAGTGCTTTTTCGCGCAAGGCGCGCTTCGATAACATTGGTGATGGCTCGATACCAAGCAGCTCCGGCCAAAGATCAGGTGAACGTTTCCAAAGCTTCTCCAGAACGCTCTCTACCGACGCGAGCGCCTCGGCAACGTCGCGCCTCAGCGTCCGGTCGTCCATGTTCTCGTACTTGGGCAAGTTCCGCAGTTGTTTGGTAAAACCTCTTGTGAGAGTTGGATACCGAACGCTGATCTCCGCAATATCCCTGAGCAGGCTCCCCATGTGCCGTTGGCCCGGCCTTAGCTCTCCCATCTTTTTCTCCGACAGCGCCTTCGGGCGACGTTGCTTCTTCGGCTTTGGCCGATCGCGCCAGAGCGCCATCTCAAGCAGAGGGCCAGCGTAGTCGGGGCCATCGCTTTTTCCCGACATAGCGCCATCACCGCCGCGCCGAAGGCATCGGCACGACCTTCTCGCTGGTGGCAGCGCCAGCGCAGTAGTTGGCCCACGCAGCCATGAGCTGGTAGCGCTTCTCAAACATGCTGCCGCGCCGGTACGCCTTCTCAACTGCGGTCGGAATCGCGTGCGAGAGCGCCATCTCAGCAAGCTCGTTCGGGAACGACGTGCAATCCGCCGCCCAGTCTCGGAACGTGCTGCGCAAGCCATGAACGGTGACATCGTCGCCCGCGAGCTTCTTGATCAGCTCGCGCAGGGTGTCGGCGCCGATCGGTTGCCCGGGCTTGAAGCCGGGGAAGAGGTAAGCGCTTTGTCGGATTTCGCGCATCGTATTGAGCACCGCCATGGCGGCATCCGACAGCGGCACCTTGTGCTCCTTATCGCCCTTCTTCATACGCTCGGCGGGGATCGTCCAGGTACGCGCGCCGAGATCGATCTCGTCCCAGGTTGCGCCGGTCGCCTCGCCAGGGCGGGCGGCGGTGAGCGTAATGAACTCAAGGCATCGCGCCGCGATGCTCGTATCCTTGCGTAGCGCGTCCATGAAGCTCGCCACCTGGGTGTAGGGCATGGCGGCGTGGTGTTCGACCTTGGCGATCTCGGAACGTGATGGCAGCGCGTGCTGGAGATGCTGTCGCCAGCGTGCCGGGTTGTCACCCGCCCGATAATGATGAACCGTAGCCCATCCGAGCACGGCCTCAATCCTGCCGCGCACGCGCGAGGCCGTCTCCGGCACACGCTCCCACAGCGGCTTGATCACCTTGAGTACCAGCGGCGTGTCGATCGAGGCGACGGGCAGGTTGCCCAATGTCGGAAACACGAACCGGACCAGCGTCCGTTCCCAGTCGCGCCGGTGCTTCGGGTGTCTCCATTTCTTTTCGTTGTCGCGAATGAAGCCCTCGGCGCACTCTTTGAATGTCTTTGCGCCAGCAGCTGCGACGATGGCGGCGCCGCGCTCCGCATGCTTGTCGGCGATCGGATCGATGCCATCGAGCCGGAGCTTGCCCGCCGCGCGCGCACGCTCACGAGCTTCCGCCAACGTGAGCAGGCGAACTGGACCGAGGCCCATGTCGCGGTTGTGGCCGTTAGTGGTGTATCGATAAATCCACTGTTTCGAGCCCCCTTCGGCGACGCGAAGGTAGAGGCCGCCGCCGTCGGCATACATGCCTGGCTGCTTCGCGCGCTCGACCTTGAGATTCGACAATCGGTGGAGTGCTCGAATCATCTCCACGGCCTCCCTGCCATACGAGCTGCCCATAGTTGGACGGTCGACACTGACGGACGTCGGCAGACGCGTCCAGACAGGGGCAGCTCGAGATGTCCAGATATCACCGACATATTCACGATGCTGGCAGACGTGGCCGGACGGCCACGCTATCGGCGGGCGGGGTTAAAGCGTCTCCACGGTCTCTTCGGTGAGGCAGACGATGCGCTCGGGCGGAAACATCCGCCGCTCACTCCGCCAGCGCAACGGGCTGGCTGAATTCCGAGGTGGCGCCGTCCGCCGACGTGAGCGTGGCCGTGAATGAGGCCGGCATCGCGGCGAGCTTGGCGGCGTCGATCGTGAGCGAAAATCTGCCCCGCCCCTCGGCGTCGGACGTGGCCGCGACCTCGCCGAGAAACATTTCGCCTTCGCCGCTGCCCGCCGCCCGATTGCCGAAGACTTCCACGGTGAAGCGCGCGCGCGGCTTGCCGCGCAGCTCGCCTTGCACGATGAGTTCGCCCGCGTGCTTGCGCACGCGCTCGAGCGTGGGGGGAGCGAGGCCGCCGTTCGGCGGCGCTTGGCACTTGGGCGCGCCATCCGGGCAAATCTTGGCGAGGCTTCCCGGCGCCGGAGCAACGCCGGTGCCGCGCTTGCCGACGTAGCGTTCGTGCTCGCCGCTCGGTAGGCCGAACACGATGCCGCCCTTGCGGATGTTGGGGTCGCAACTGCCGCCGGCAAAGCAGCGCTCGATCTTTTGACCGTTGCCGTAGATGGCGTTGTGGGAAATCGACGCCATTGTCATGTCGGCTGCCGGCGGCACTGCGATGCCCACGGCGTTGCCGGAGATGACGTTGCCGTCGATGCTATTGCCGGCGCCGGAGACGCTCAGGCCGAACGCATTGTTGGTGAAGATGTTGGCGGCGATGTAGTTGCGGTGCCCCCAGTTGATTTGCAGGCCGTCGGAATACCCTTCGAAACGGTTGCTCACGACGACGTTGTCGTTGCCGAGCAGGATTTCGATGCCCTGTGACGGTTCCGGGTTGGCGTCGGTCGAGTGGAAGACATTGTCGGCCACCAGGTTGAAGGCCGCGCCGCGCGTGAGCTCGAGAC
>Ga0310912_10002027_pt1 | contig 11333 bp, 13 predicted proteins | sample GREbulkMGOX080_FD_203443 | JGI IMG/M metagenome (GOLD analysis project Ga0310912, IMG submission 203443) | Lab enrichment of tropical soil microbial communities from Luquillo Experimental Forest, Puerto Rico - GRE.bulkMG.OX080 | ecosystem: Environmental > Terrestrial > Soil > Tropical forest >...
ATCTGCTCGGTCAATTCCGCCGTCGGTGTGCGATCCTGGAAGGCGACCGAGAGGGCGTCCAGCATCAGCGAGACATAGAGCAGCGCCTCGAACCACAGCACGTTTCTGGGGACCTTCATCGCAATCGCCGTTTCTTGTTATTCCTTGGGAAACTCGAGCCCCATCTCGCGGTAGCGGTCGGGATCGTCACCCCAGTTTTCGCGCACTTTGACGAACAAGAACAGATGCACGGGCTGGCCCGTGATCTCCGCGAGTTCCTTGCGCGATTCCGCGCCGATCGACTTGATGGTGGCACCGCCCTTGCCGAGCACGATCTTGCGCTGCCCTTCGCGCTCGACAAAGATCGTCTGCTCGATCCGGATCGAGCCGTCCTTGCGTTCGGTCCAGCTATCGGTCTCGACGGTCGACTGATACGGCAATTCCTGGTGCAATTGCTGAAAGATCTTCTCCCGGGTGATTTCGGCCGCGAGCTGACGCATCGGCGCATCCGACATCTGATCCTCGGGATAGAGGAACGGCCCCGGCGGCACCATTTTAACCAGCGCCTGCCTGAGATCATCGACACCGTCGCCTGACAGCGCCGAGATCATGAACGTCTGTGCGACCGTCAACCGTTCGTTGACAGCTTTGGCGAGCGAAAGAAGTTTTTCCCGCGGCACGAGATCGATCTTGTTCAGAACCAGGATCTTCTCGTGGTCGACGCCGGCAACCCTGGTCAGGATGCGATCCGCCTCCTCGTCGAGTCCGAGTTTGGCATCGAGCAGCACGCAGACGAGGTCGGCGTCATGCGCCCCGCTCCAGGCGGTCGACACCATGGCGCGATCGAGCCGCCGCTTCGGCGCGAAGATGCCGGGCGTATCGACCAAAATGATCTGCGCATTGCCCTCGATCGCAATCCCGCGGATCAGCGCACGCGTGGTCTGCACCTTGCGCGAGACGATCGTGACCTTGGAGCCGACCAACGCGTTGACGAGGGTGGATTTGCCGACATTGGGCGCGCCGATCAGCGCGACAAAGCCGCAGCGCGTGGCCGTGGTGTGGATTTGAGGTTCGCTAACCATCTAACCGCGCTCTCGCCACGCAAACGTCAACTCCAACCTTTACCGAAAGCCAATATTTTCCGGCGGTTCTCCCAACCTGCGCGCTATGCGCGCTGCCCCTGTCAGTCATTGTTGCCGCCGGCCACGCCTTCACGTTCGATCATCACGGAAGCCGCGACCTTTTCGGCGGCGCGCTTGCTGCCGCCGACGCCTTCGGCGGGCGCCAGCCCCGGCAGGTCCACGGCGACGCGGAATTGCGGGTCGTGGTGGGGACCCGTGCGCTCGACTTCTCGATAGACAGGGGTCGGCAGGCCTTTGCCCTGCGCCCATTCCTGCAGCACCGTCTTGGGATCGCGCAGCGGCTGCCGCGGCTTCTTCATCCGCTCGGTCCAGTTGCGTTCGACGAAGGCGGAAGCGGCCGGATAGCCGCCGTCGAGATAGACTGCGCCGATCACAGCTTCGCAGATGTCGCCGAGAACGGATTTGCGCAGACGGGCCCCCGCACCGGCGCCGACCGAGCCGAGCTTGATGTCGTCCGCCAGTCCCAGCGCCTTGGCGACCTCCGCGCAGCTCTCTTTGCGCACGAGATCGGCGAGCCGTTTCGACAATTCGCCCTCGTCGGCGTCAGGGAAACTGCGATAGAGCATGTCGGACACGATCAGTCCAAGCACGTGATCGCCGAGGAATTCCAGGCGCTGATAGCTATCGCCTCGCTTTCGCGTCGGCTTCAGCGCGGAGACGTGGGTTATCGCCGTGGTCAGCAGGCCGGAATCCGTGAATTTGTGCCCGATGCGCCCCTCGATCGAAGCGGTCGCCGCCTTTGCCTTGGCGGCCTTGCTCCGTTTTTTCCTCGCCGGCTTGCGCACGCGAGCTGGTTCAGGCTCGTGGCCAGCTTCGCTTGCGATCGGTGCGGTCTTGATGTCAGGGGTATCGTCGCTCATCGCACGATTTTGAAGAGACGATTCCAGCGGACCGCCGTGGGCCAGCGCCAGATAGCCCAGACATGTTCGCCCTCGGCAATGGAGAAGAAGATCATCTGCGCCCGGCCGACGATGTTCTCGAACGGGACGTAGCCGACCGCCGACAACACACGGCTGTCGGTAGAGTTATCGCGGTTGTCGCCCATCATGAAGAAGTGCCCGGGCGGCACGACATAGATGTTGGTGTTGTCATAAAAGCCATTGTCGACGCAATCGAGCGTCTCATAGCTGACGCCGTTCGGCAGCGTCTCCTTCCAGCGCTTGACGCGCGCGGTCGCATCCGAGCCGCATGGGTCTTCGCCGATGAAATCGCTCAAGCGTTCGCGTTGCACCGGCTTGTCGTTGATATTGAGCAGCCCGTCCTTCATCTGGATACGGTCGCCGGGCAACCCGATCACGCGCTTGATGTAGTCGGTCGAGTCATCCTTGGGCAGGCGGAAGACGACGATGTCACCGCGCGAGGGCTCGGAGCCGAAAATGCGTCCCGAGAACAGCGGAGGCGACAACGGAATGGAATAGTGGCTGTAGCCGTAAGAATATTTCGAAACGAACAGGTAGTCGCCGACCAGAAGCGTCGCCTTCATCGAGCCCGAGGGAATGTTGAAGGGCTGGAACAGGAAAGTACGGATGACGAGCGCGATCAGGAGCGCGTGGATGACGACGCGAATGGTCTCGCCTTGGCCGCTCTCGAATTTCTCCCTAGATGTCACACTCATTGCTTTCCCAATTCCCCGTCGCGACTGCCGCACGGTGGCAGAACTTATTCCTCACGCGAACAGCGCTTTGCTTCGCGGTACGAGGAATCGGTCCTGTATCTGATGGTGAGAGCCAATTCCGGCGCAAACCCGAATTCGCTCCAGCCTGGACTATTTCAAGGGCGTTTTAGACGTTTGTCCTGAGCCGTGCAATAAACCGCCGCATCAAAACTTCATAACCACCTGAAATATATTATCTTTTTGTTTTACCGGCCTGCGCTCACGCTTTGGTCGGAACCACCGCCGAAATGATGACAAAAGCCAGCGCCAACGGCCAATCGTCGGTAATCGACAGATCGATGCGGGCCTCAAAGCCCGAGGGCGTCAGCGCCTTCAGCCGCTCCAGCGCTCCGCCGGCCAATTGCAGGGTTGGCCGCCCCCCTGGCAGATTGATCACCCCCATGTCACGCCACCACACTCCGTGCCTGATGCCGGTTCCGAGCGCCTTGGAACAAGCCTCCTTGGCCGCGAAGCGCTTGGCATAGGTCGCAACCACCATATTCTGGTTCTTGCTGCGGCGGCCGGCCTTGGCACGCTCGGCGTCGGTGAAGATGCGATCGAGGAATCGGTCGCCATGTCGCTCGATCACCTTGGCGACACGGCGGATGTCCACGATGTCCGAACCGATACCGATGATCATACTCGCGTGCCCCCTTTCCGAAGTTCATGAACCATCGCGGGCAACCCCTTGCGCGAACGTCGGGGAGCAAGGGGCATGCACCGGCAAGCTTTAGCTTTCCGGTGCCCTGCTCCGGCCGCGGTCCATCGCCGCCCGCATGGTCCGGACGGTCTCGCCGAGACCCACGAACAGCGCTTCCCCCATCATGTAATAGCCGATGTTGAGCTCGATGATTTCCGGCAAGGCCGCGATCGTCTCGGCGGTGCCGTAATCGAGGCCATGGCCGGCATGCACCTCGAGCCCCTCCGAGCGCGCCAGCTTGGCACCGGCGACGATGCGCTGCCACTCAGCCTCGGCCTTGTCGGCGCGGCCGTCGACAACGGCGTCGCACCAGGCGCCGGTATGAATCTCGATCACGGGCGCCCTCAGTTTCGCCGCCCACTCGATCTGCCTGGGATTGGCGGCGATGAACAGCGAGACCCGGATTCCAGCGTCGCCGAGCCGGGCGATAAATGGGGCAAGCCCATTGTGCTGGCCGGCGACGTCCAGTCCGCCCTCGGTGGTCAATTCCTCGCGCCGTTCCGGCACGAGGCAGACCGCATGCGGCCTGGTCGCCAAAGATATTCGCAGCATGTCGGATGTCGCGGCCATTTCGAAATTAAGCGGTTTCGAAATCTCCGCTTTCAGGCGCGCCATGTCCTCGTCGCGGATATGCCGGCGATCCTCGCGCAAGTGGGCCGTAATGCCGTCGGCGCCGGCCTCGATCGCCAAAAGCGCCGCGCGAACGGGGTCAGGCCGCTGCCCGCCCCGCGCGTTGCGCAGGGTTGCGACGTGATCGACATTGACCCCGAGGCGCAGCGGAAGAGCTTTGGTCATTCGGAACTCGCGGAAAAAACCGAATCGATGAGAGAGTTATCCATTAACACGCTCGACCCGCGCGACCACGGCCTTGGCACGAAGCTGAGCGATGATCGCGCTCAGGTGCTTCAAGTCATAGACCTCTAGATCGATGGTCAGCTCGGTGAAATCCGGCGAGCGCCGGCTCATGCTGATATTGTCGATATTGCCGTCATGCTCGGCGATCACGGTCGCAACCTGCGCGAGGCTGCCGGGCTCGTTGACATTGTCCACCATGATCCGCGCCGGAAAACGCTGCGGCGTGGACTCGTCGACATCCCAGCGCACGTCCAGCCACCGCTCCGGCTCCTCCTCGAAGTCTTTCAAGGCCGGCGATTGGATTGGATAGATCGTGATGCCTTCGCCCGGGGTGATGATGCCGACGATGCGGTCGCCGGGCACCGCGCCACCGTTCGGCGCGAACTTGACCGGCAAGTCGGAATTGATGCCGCGGATCGGGATGGCCGACGGGCTCCGCACCGGCTCCGGTGTCTCCTTCTTTAACTTGGTCGCCAGGCCCTTCTTGATGCCGTACCGCCCGACCCGCTCCTCCCGGTAGTCGGGATACATCGCACGCGCGACGTCGGACGCCTTCATTTCACCGCGGCCGACCGCGACCATCACGTCGTCGATCGAGGCACGCGCCAGCCGCGGCAGCGCGCCCTTCAGTTTGTCGTCGGCATAATCCATCTTGGCACGCTCGAACAGGCGCTCGACAATACGCCGGCCCAGACCCGCATATTGGTCGCGCACGGCAGAACGCGTCGCGCGACGGATCGCCGCCCGCGCCTTCCCGGTCACCGCAAGCGATTCCCAGGCGGACGGCGGCGTCGATTGCGCGTCGGAGGTCAGAACTTCCACCTCGTCGCCGTTCTGCAATTCCGAGGACAGCGGCGCAAACTTGCCGTTGATCTTGCAGCCGACCGCGCTGTTGCCGACATCGGTGTGGACGGCATAGGCGAAGTCGATGACGGTCGCGTGGCGCGGCAAGGCAATCAACTTGCCCTTGGGGGTGAAGCAGAACACCTGGTCGTGGAACAGTTCGAGCTTGGTGTGCTCCAGGAATTCTTCCGGATTGGCACTCTCCGACAGGATGCCGACGGTGCGGCGCAGCCAGGCAAAGGCGTTGGACTCGCGTTTCAAGAGCTCGGTCGGCGACCCCATGCCCTCCTTGTAGAACACATGCGCGGCAATGCCGAGCTCGGCGATCTGGTGCATCTCCTCGGTGCGGATTTGCAGCTCGACACGCTGGTTACCGGGCCCGATCACGGTGGTGTGGATCGAGCGATAGTCGTTCTGCTTCGGCGTTGAGATGTAGTCCTTGAAGCGGCCGGGCACCACCGGCCATGTGGTGTGCACGACACCGAGCGCGCGATAGCAGGCTTCGACGTCCGGCATGATGACCCGGAAGCCGAAAATGTCGGACAGTTGCTCGAAGCCGACCGATTTGCGCTCCATCTTGGTCCAGATCGAGAACGGCCGCTTACGCCGACCGTAGACCTTGGCGGTCAGGCCGTTGTTGCGAAGGTTTTTCGAGAGCTGGCTTTCGATCTCGCTGATCAGGTTGCGGTTGCGCTCGGCCAACGAATCCAGCCGTTGCTTCACCACCATATAGGCTTCGGGATCGAGGGTGCGGAACGATAGATCCTCGAGCTCCTCCCGCATCTCCTGCATACCCATGCGACCGGCAAGCGGGGCATAGATATCCAGCGTCTCCTCGGCGATCCGCTGCCGCGAGGCTGAAGGGACGAATTCGAGCGTACGCATATTGTGCAGACGGTCGGCGAGCTTGATCAGCAGCACACGGACGTCGTCGGAGACGGCCAGCAACAGCTTGCGCAGGTTTTCCGCCTGCTTGGCCTCACGCGAAACCAGCTCCAGCCGCTTCAACTTGGTGAGGCCTTCGACCAACGCCCCGATCTCGGGTCCGAAGATCAGGTCGATCTCGGCCCGCGTCGCCTCGGTGTCCTCAATGGTGTCGTGCAACAGCGCAGCCACGATGGTGGCGTCGTCAAGCTTGAGGTCGGTGAGGATCGCCGCCACCTCGAGCGGGTGTGAAAAATAGGGGTCGCCGGAGGCCCGGGTCTGCGATCCGTGCGCCTTCATGGCGTAGACATAGGCGCGGTTGAGGAGGTCCTCGTTGGTATCAGGATTGTAGGAGCGGACGCGTTCGACCAGGTCGTACTGCCGCATCATGCGGGGGCGCGGCGCCTTGGCCGTTTTGATCGGCGCAGCAGAAGCCACCGCGGCCGGTTCGGCCGCGGCCTGCATCTGGGGTGGGCTGTGGCGCCGATACGCCATCGAATCACTGCCTTTGCCGGGGGCGTTGGAGGGCGACATGCTGCCTCGGAGCAAGTCTAGCGCCAATCGAAAACTGCTCCGATCAATTCGGAGACAGCCGGACGCTGGACGGAGCGCTCCGCGAGCTGCTCGCACCCTATGGTAACCATGAAAACGGTCGCAAAAGCAAAGGCCCGGACGTTTGTCCGGGCCTTTGGTAAACGGAACTGGAACAAGCTTTATTCGTCTTCTTCGGGTTGCTCCTCGGGCGGCGCCAAGCCTTCAAGGCCCTTGAGCAGTTCCTCTTCGGTCATGCGCTCCACCGCGACCTCGGTATCGTCGGCATCGACGCTCGCGCCAGCCGATCCGATCAGGGGCACCGTGTCGGGCTCGGGCTCGTCAACCTCCACGAACTTCTGGAGGGAGTGCACCAGCTCCTCCTTCAAATCCTCAGGCGAAATCGTCGATTCGGCGATCTCCCGAAGGGAGACGACGGGGTTCTTGTCGTTGTCCCGGTCAACCGTAAGTTGTGATCCCGAAGAGATCATACGGGCGCGATGTGCTGCCAGGAGAACGAGGTCGAACCGGTTGTCGACCTTATCAATGCAATCTTCGACGGTGACGCGTGCCATCGGCTGTCGCTCCGCAATTTGGCCTTGATATGTTGATTATGGGCGCTAGTTATAGGGGCAAGAGCCATTTCGCAAGACGAATTTGTGATTTGGCGTCACAAATCCGCTTTGCTAACCCAGGCCGCGGACAGTCTGGAGCGTCTGAAATCCGCCGGTTGCGGTCTTTGGACAAGAAAACGCTTCATTGCGTCGTAAAAACCATACGTTTATTGCCCAGAACTCACCGAATTTGCGGTAGTGTCTGTGGTGGGAAAATCCGCAGGGCATCGGCGGCACGTCGAAAATGCGCGGTACTGCCGCCACGCCAAAAAAACGGATAGCAACAACGCGAGTCACTGAATGTCATCCACCTCCAACAAGATTGCGCTGTTTATCGACGGTGCCAACCTTTACGCCACAGCCAAAACGCTCGGTTTCGATATCGACTACAAGCGCCTGCTCAAGGAGTTCCAGGGTCGCGGAACACTTTTGCGCGCCTTCTACTACACGGCGATCATCGAAGATCAGGAGTATTCGTCGATTCGTCCGTTGATCGATTGGCTCGACTACAACGGCTACACGGTCGTTACGAAGGCCACGAAAGAATTCATCGACGCAAGTGGCCGGCGCAAGGTGAAAGGCAATATGGACATCGAGCTCGCGGTCGACGCGATGGAGCTCGCCGAACACATCGACCAGATGGTGCTGTTCTCCGGTGACGGCGATTTTCGTTCGCTTGTGGAAGCGATGCAGCGCCGCGGCGTCCGCGTCACGGTGGTCTCGACCATCTCCAGCCAGCCTCCGATGATCGCCGACGAGTTGCGGCGTCAGGCCGACGTATTCACCGACCTGGTGGAGCTGCAGGCCAAGATCGGCCGCGATCCGTCCGAGCGTCCAGCGCCGCGCGAGCGTGAACCACGTCATCATGCGCCGCAATTCCTGCAGCGCGCGACCACGATGGCACCAAGGGGCGATGACGACGACTTCGACGATTAGGCCCCTCGCCGCGCAGCGTCAAACCGAACCCGATCATAATTGTCCGCTTTGTCCGCGGCTCGCCGAGTTTCGCGCGGCCACGCGTGCCAAGGAGCCGGACTGGTTCAATGGGCCTGTCCCCTCGTTCGGTGATCGAGACGGCAGGCTTCTGATCGTCGGGCTTGCGCCGGGGTTGCAGGGTGCCAACCGGACCGGGCGCCCCTTCACCGGCGACTATGCCGGCGATCTGCTCTATGCGACGCTGCGCGCGTACGGATTTGCCAGAGGCAATTACCAGGCGCGGCCCGACGACGGCCTGCAGCTCATCGATTGCCTGATCAGCAATGCGGTGCACTGCGTGCCGCCGCAGAACAAGCCGCTGCCGGCGGAAATCACGACATGCCGTCCATATCTCGCGGCTACCATCGAAACGATGCCGCGCCTCGCCGCCATCGTCGCGCTCGGGCGGGTAGCTCATGACACAGTTCTGAAGATCTTGAAGCTGCGCAGTGCCGCGGCACCATTTGCGCACGGCGCTGTGCATCAGGCCGGCCGATTGAGGCTGTACGACAGCTATCATTGCTCGCGCTACAACACCAACACGGGCGTGCTGACGCCCGAGATGTTTCGCGCGGTATTTGCGCGCGTGAAAGCGGACCTGGATTAGGCCGGATTGTCCTTCAGCCAATCCAGCACGTCGCCGGCATTCCGGTCGGGTGGGAACACCGGGTAGAAGACGTGTGTGATGCGCGCATCATCGATGATCAACGCAAGCCGCTTGATCAAGGTCAGTCCTGCGACCTCCATGGTCGGCAAATTGAGCGCGCGGGTCATTTCGAGCTTCTCGTCCGACAGCACCGGGAACGGCAGGTGCAGCCTGGATGCCATCTCGGCCTGGTAGGCGTTGCTCTGTGTCGACAGGCCGAACACGTGGTTCGCACCCGCGGCCTTCAGGTCGGCGAAGAGATCGCGGAAGGCGCATGTCTGGGGCGTGCAGCCGCGCGCGCCGGGGATCATATCCCAATCGTCGACAAGTGCGATCTTGCCGGGTTCGCCGGTGCGCGGATAGGCAAACACGACCGTGCGGCCGGCCAATTCGGACAGCGTCACCTTCGTGTCGTCGGTCGCCAACAAGCCAACCGGCGGCATCAGCATGCCCTTCAGATGCGCCGCGCCGCCATCGTCGGTCGGCGCCGGGATCTTGCTCCAGTCTACTTCGAGCAGGTTTCTCTGGTTCATTTGCTTGCTCCTCAAAGGCCTCCAGTTCGGAAGGAGCCATGCCCGGCTCGAGGCCACCACCTCATCCACGCGCCCGCATCAGACGGCCCTTCTCCCTGCTCCAATCGCGCTTCTTCTCGCTTTCGCGCTTGTCGTGCAGCTTCTTGCCCTTGGCGACGGCGAGCAGGAGCTTGGCGCGGCCGCGCTCGTTGAAATAGAGCTTGAGCGGGATCAGCGTCATCCCCTCGCGGTCAACTGCGCCCATCAATTTGTTGATCTGCTTTCGATGCAACAAGAGCTTTCGCGGGCGCTTCGGCTCGTGATTGAAGCGGTTGGCCTGCAGATATTCCGGAATATTGGCGTTGATCAGCCAGATTTCGCCATCCCGGGAATCGGCATAGGATTCCGCGATCGTGGTTTTGCCGCTGCGGATCGACTTGACCTCCGTACCGGTCAGCGCAAGCCCGGCCTCTATCGTGTCCTCGATCGTGTAGTTGAACCGGGCTTTTCGATTTTCAGCGACCACCTTGATCGCGCGTTCACTTTTTTCCGCCACATCAAGCTTTCTTTAGAAGATCGCGGATTTCCGTCAGAAGCTCCTCTTCGCGTGACGGCTTCGGCGGCGCCGGAGGCGCAGCTTCCTGAAGTCGCTTCAACTGATTCATCAGACGAATGACGATGAACAGCACGAAGGCGATGATGAGAAAATTCAGGCTCAGAGTGATGAAATTCCCGTAAGCCAGCACGGCACCTTGTTTTTTCGCATCAGCCAGGTTGTTGGCGGTGACCGATTTCGACAGCGGCACGAAGTAGTTCGAGAAGTCGAGGCCGCCGGTGGCCGCGCCGATGACCGGCATGATCACGTCGCTGACCAGCGAATTGACGATGGCACCGAAGGCCGCGCCGATGATGACGCCGACCGCGAGGTCGACGACATTGCCTTTCATCGCAAATTCGCGGAATTCCTTCAGCATGCTCGATCCCCTTCTTCGTCCTTGGCTGAAGAGTCTGGAGGCGCAATCGGGCTCAGTTGATCAGCCCCGCGTGCACCATCGCGCCGCGGACGGCCGCACGGGTGGGCTCGGACACCGGCACCATCGGCAGCCGCAGCGTCTCGCCCATCCTTCCGAGCAGCGACATCGCATATTTGATCGGCGCGGGGTTGGATTCGATAAAGAGATTGGTATGCAGCGGCATCAGTTTGTCATGCAGTTTGAGTGCCGTCGCGACGTCGCCCTTCTGCCAGGCCAAGTGAAATTCCGAACACAGCCGTGGCGCGACATTTGAAGTCACCGAGATGCAACCATGGCCGCCATGCGCCATATAGCCGAGGACGGTCGCGTCTTCGCCGGAGAGCTGATTGAAATCTTCGCCCATTGCAGCGCGCTGCTGCGAGACGCGTACCATGCTGGCGGTTGCGTCCTTGACGCCGGCGATGTTCTTCAGCTCCCACAACCGCTTCATGGTGTCGACGGACATATCGATCACAGAACGCGGCGGAATGTTGTAGATGATGATCGGAATGCCGATCGCATCATTGATCGCCTTGAAGTGCTGATACAGACCCTCTTGAGTCGGCTTGTTGTAATAGGGCGTCACCACCAGCACGGCGTTGGCGCCTGCCTTCTCGGCATGCTCGGCGAGTTCGATCGCCTCCTTGGTCGAATTGGAGCCGGCGCCGGCAATCACCGGCACGCGCCCCTTGGCCTCGTCGATGCACCATTCGACCACCTGCTTGTGCTCGTCATGGCTTAGCGTCGGGCTCTCGCCTGTTGTGCCCACCGGAACCAGGCCGTGGGTGCCCTCGGAAATTTGCCAGTTCACCAGCGCGCGGAAGGCCGCCTCGTCGAGCGAGCCGTTCTTGAACGGCGTGACCAAGGCGGTAAACGAACCCCGGAATTTGGTCTTGGCGGCCATAAAACTCCTCCCAACGCTTGATTTTGGCGTCGCATCTGCCT
>Ga0310912_10002033_pt1 | contig 11312 bp, 6 predicted proteins | sample GREbulkMGOX080_FD_203443 | JGI IMG/M metagenome (GOLD analysis project Ga0310912, IMG submission 203443) | Lab enrichment of tropical soil microbial communities from Luquillo Experimental Forest, Puerto Rico - GRE.bulkMG.OX080 | ecosystem: Environmental > Terrestrial > Soil > Tropical forest >...
GATTTGATCGTCATTCAGTCCGACGAACTCGTGAAAAAACTTGGCCGGTTCGACAGGGTTGTCCGCCGCTGGAGTTCCTCCTGTGCTCAACGGGAGGAGAAGTATGGCGAACAGAATTGGGTTGCGAGTTCCTTTACGCACGAACGGATCCTCCATTAATTATTGCCGTTTCGTTTTTACCCCAATCAAGGTTGGTATTCAAACTTTCGCTCTTTGGTCAGGGTCCGCCAGGAGGATGGCCGCTGCTTGCCTGGTCTCACGGATCCAGTGGAGTCGCCAGAGAGTGTGCCCCTTCGCGCATGAAATCGCTTTTTTATAACTGGGAGGGCCTTTACCCTGTAGTCTACGGTCGTTGCGAGATCAACTGAATGGGATTGCAGCCCGATTTGCTGGAGAACCCGCGCCGAGCAATCGTCCTGCGCCTTAGGTTGCAAACGGCGTTTGCCGGCAGTAGTAGTAGTGGTCCGGAGTATGCAAAAATAAGCGCCTTTGCGGCGCACAGAAGGAGTAGTGACTATGGCGGCCGCTAGTGCCCCGGCTCCAACCCCCACCCCGACGACACATCCCGACCCAGTTCCCCCGAAGACCAAGCCGCAATGGGGATGGTTGAAATACGCCACTCCGTTATTTGTGGTGATGCTTGCCGTGGCCGTGGTGGTCACGCTCACTCGAAATTGGAATGCATGGGAGGGCGGCAAGGTCGAACAGGTCACCGACGACGCCTTTGTGCGCGGCGATCTCACGCCCCTCAGCACAAAAGTTGCAGGCATTGTGCGAAACGTGAAGGTGTCTGACTATCAGCGCGTGCACGCGGGCGATCTCCTGGTCGAACTTCAGGACGACGATTATCAGGCACAGCTTGCGCAGGCTACCGCGGCGGTGGAAGCCGCCAAAGCGGCCATTGAAAACAATCGCAGGCAACGCGAACTGCAAGACTCTCGGATTCAGCGGGCGCTCGCGGGAATTGATCAGGCCAAGGCCCAGATCGCCGCTGCCGAAGCGGGAATCAATGCCGTGCAGGCGGATGTCGTTCGAACGCAGGCGGAGCGCGCACGGGAAGAGGCCCTTCTTGCGACTCAGTCCGCGACGAAACAAAAGGTCGAGGCGGCGGTAGCCGATGAGCAACGCTTCGCTGCGCAAGAGGCCAGCCGCAAGGCCGATCTCGAACAGGCGAAGACGGCACTGCGCAGCAACGAAATCGCGGTGGAATCGGAACGCCGCGCCAAAGCGGTCCTGGAATCTCAAGACCAGCAACTCATTGCCGATCTGCACGCAAAAGAAGCTTCGCTGTCAGTGGCGAGGATCAACCTGGGCTACACGAAAATCGCCGCGCCCGCGGATGGCACCGTCGGCGAACGCCAGGTGCGTCCTGGGCAGTTGGTTTCTCCCGGAACCCAGGTCGTAACCTTTGTTGCCGAGACAAAATGGGCGCAGGCGAACTATCGCGAGACACAGCTCACCAACATGAAAGTGGGCGACCCTGCCGAGATTCGCATTGATGAGTACCCGGGCAAAGTCTTCCGCGGGAAAGTGCTCGAAATTGCGCCCGCCAGCGGCTCGCAATTTGCGCTTCTGCCGCCCGACAACGCCACCGGCAACTTTACGAAAGTCGTCCAAAGAATCCCCGTGAAGATCGCCTTCGACGATGCCAACTTGGCAAGTAGTTTGCGTCCCGGCCTTTCGGTGATCGTCACCGTGCGCACTAGGCACTGAGTGGGGCGCACCATGGCTTCCCCGGCGGCAGTCGTCCATCCACCTTCCAAGCAGCAAATCGCGCGCGCCATCGCCGGAGGGCTGCCTGCGGAGCTTTCTCAGAGCCCGCTGTTGGGCATTCTGGGCGTGGTGCTGGGCGCGGGAATCGTCACGTTGACCGGGCGCATGCTCACGCTGGGCACTTCCGATCTCAAGGGGAGTCTAGGCATCGGCTTTGACGATGGTGCCTGGATTGGCAGCGCCTATAACATCGCGCTCATGTTTATTGGACCGTTCACCGTATATCTCGGTGGTTTGCTCGGCCCCAGCCGCGTCCTTCGGATCGCCTCGATCTGTTTCACTCTGGTTTGCCTTTTCTTGCCGCTGATTCATAGTTACAGCTTGCTTCTAACCGCGCTCGTGATCGCAGGATTGACCTCCGGAACCTTTTACCCTCTAACGCTCACCTTTGCGCTCAAGAATATCCCGCCACGCTTTCTGCCTTTCACGCTCGCTCTCTATGCCACCTCTGTGGACTTCGCCGTGAATATCGCCCCCTCCCTTTATGGCTGGTATCGCGACCATCTCTCCTTCCGCTGGATGTTCTGGAATTCCGCCCTGATCACGCCCTTCATGATCCTGTGCATCCATCTGGGAATTCCTCCGTCGCCGCCAAGAAAAAGCACCGGCCCCCCTCCGAGTTTTGTCGGATTCCTTTACGCCAGCGCCGGATTCTCGCTGCTGTTTGCCGCTCTGGACCAGGGACAGCGTCTCGACTGGTGGCGCTCCGGCCTCTTCAACGGCCTTTTCTTCAGTGCGGTGATTTTCCTGCTGGCCTCGCTCGTTCGTCGCCTCCGCCGCCCAAACCCCTTGGTGGATCTTCCGTATCTCCGGCAATGGAATACGATTATGCTTGGCGTGGCTCTGGGACTTTTTCGATTTTGCCTGCTTGCCACGATTATTCTGATCCCCCAGGCGCTTGCTCTGCGGGGTTTTGAAGCCGACCAGATTGGCCCGGCGCTCCTCTGGACCGCCTTGCCCCAGTTGCTGATTGCTTTTATCGCAGCATTGCTTCTCCTGCATGGATTGGATTCGCGTCTTTTGATGGCCACGGGATTCACGTGCATCGCTGTCGCATGCATTCTGAACGCGCAGTACACGTTCGCCTGGTCCACCGCCAATTTCTACCGCACCGAATTGCTTATGGGTGTGGGCCAATCGTTTGCCTTCATTGGCCTGGTCTCCACGATTGTGTTGCAGGCAATTTTTTCCGGTGGACTCTCGAAACCCCAGGACGCTCTTACGTTTTCCGCCTTCTTTCACATTGTTCGTTTGCTGGGCGGGCAAATGGGGGTTGCTCTTATGGGGCACTACATCGCTGTTCGCGAGCGCATTCACTCGAACCTGCTCGGCCTGCACGTACAAGGTGGCAATTGGCTGGACGAGGCTTCCATTCGGCAAATGACCGCGGGACTCTACGCCAAATCTTCCGGTTTGGCTGCTGCCACGGGTCGCGCTGTTGGCTTGACCAGCGGCCGCGTGCGGTTGCAAGCGTATACCCTCAGCTTCATTGATGGATTCCATCTCATCGCGTGGGCTTGCGTGTTGGCGCTGCTGCTCATCGCACTGCTCCACAAATCTCCCTTGAATTACGGCGAGTTGGGCTTTCCGGATGGCGGGCCTTCCCGAGCGGAGAGGACAAAATCGTGACGAAACGCACTGGACGAAGCCGTGCGATGCAGCCAGATAAAGTAGAACTACAAGCTGCCGCGCACGTATCCTGCCAGCCGATCTGGATGGCGCCGTTCTCTGTGGTCACTTTGCACGGGACGATTCCCACGACAGCCAGTGGAACTTGATTAATCGGGTCGCCGAGATGATGGCGATCCCATCAAGGGTCACACGCTACGAATCACGAATGAGAGTAAGATGTGGCCACGATGGGGAGAGTCCCCGGACCAGGGCGCCGCGCTGCGGTACTGAGCATTGTGGAGAAAATCGAATGAATCTTGCACGAAAAAGAGTCGGAATTCTCTTGGTGTGTTCCATTTTGTTCGTCATTTCGGTTCAGCCGCAAACCAAATCCACCGGCCCCCCGCCGACGCCGGAAGAAGCAAAGAAGTACCTTGAAAATGCCGAACAGGACCTTTTTGACCTCAGCATAAAGGCCAGCCGCACGGCCTGGGTTCAGGAGAACTTTATTACCGTTGATACCCAGAGCCTCGCCGCGGAGGCCAACGAAGCTGCCAACACCGCTGCCACAAAGTACGCCAAGCAAGCCCATCGTTTTGACCACGTGCAACTCTCTCCGGAACTCGCCCGCAAACGGCTTCTGCTCGAACTGGCCACCAGTTTCCCCGCTCCTGACGACCCAAAAGCCCAGAAAGAGCTCGCCCAAATCGAATCTTCTTTGGACGGAGACTACGGAAAAGGGAAATGGTGCCCCGACGGCGATAAGAAGGCTTGCTTCGACGTGAACGCAGTTGAACGCTTAATGGCCAAGAGCCGCGATCCAGCGGAACTGAAACGTGCGTGGATTGGTTGGCATGCCGTTGGTGCTCCGATGCGTCAGCGCTATGCGCGCATGGTCGAACTCGGTGATCAGGGCGCCCGCCAACTGGGCTATACGGATGTCGGCGCTCTCTGGCGCTCGAACTACGACATGCCGCCTGACCAGTTTGCGAAAGAGATGGACCGCCTGTGGGACCAGCTTCGGCCCCTCTATCTTTCCCTGCACGCGTACGTGCGCGGCCAACTGGTCAAGAAATATGGCAAAGACATCGTCCCGCCCAATGGCCCCATCCCCGCACACCTTCTCGGCAATATCTGGTCGCAGGAATGGAACAACGTTTACGACCTGATGGATTCGCCCAAGCCGCCCGAAAGCTATGACCTCAGCAAAATCCTCGCCGATCGCAAGACCGACCCCAAGGGAATGATCAAGTACGGGGAAAACTTTTTTATTTCCCTTGGGTTCGCACCTCTTCCCGAAACTTTTTGGGAGCGTTCTCTCTTCACGAAACCGGCCGACCGCGATGTCGTTTGCCACGCCAGCGCATGGGACGTCGATTTGAAAAACGACCTTCGCGTCAAGATGTGTATTGAGCCTACGGCGGAATATTTCCTCACCATTCATCACGAACTCGGTCACAACTTCTACCAGCGCGCTTACAACACCCAGCCGTGGCTGTTGCAGGGCGGTGCCAATGAAGGCTTCCACGAAGCGGTGGGCGACACCATTGCACTCTCGGTCACTCCCGAATATTTGAAGAAAATCGGACTGATCGATACCGTGCCGCCGGCCTCTGGGGACACTGACTACTTGTTCCAGCGAGCCCTCGAGAAAGTCGCTTTTCTCCCCTTCGGCCTTGTCATCGACAAATGGCGCTGGGAAGTTTTCTCAGGCCAGTTGAGGCCAGATCAGTACAACAGGGGGTGGTGGGAGCTACGCCTCAAATATCAAGGTGTCGCTCCGCCTGTAGCTCGGACCGAAGCGGATTTCGACCCTGGCGCCAAATATCACGTCCCCGCTAATGTGCCCTACGCCCGCTATTTCCTGGCAAGCATCTACCAGTTCCAGTTCCAGCGCGCGCTCTGCCAAATCGCTGGCGAACAGGGCCCGCTTCATCGCTGCTCCATCTACGGCAACAAAGCCGCCGGCGAACGGCTGAACCAAATGCTCGCCCTCGGCCAAAGCAAGCCTTGGCCAGACGCCCTCGAGGTCCTCACCGGTCAAAAGGAAATGGACGCCACCGCGCTCGCCGATTACTTTGCGCCTTTGAAAACCTGGCTCGACGAACAAAACAAAAAGAACGGCTATGCAGTCGGTTGGTAGTTGGGCGCGGCAAATCGGAGCGTGTTGCTCTTTGGAGTGAACCGGGCGCCGGGATGGAGGTTGCGATCCATCTTGTTTGCCCGAAAACCCTGGCCTTGTACTGCCTGTAAGTGACTGATTAAATGACTGCACGCGCTGTCGATTCCGCTGATCAGCCAGACAGGAATCCGTGAGAGCGGGCGTGGGCGTGGCGCGCAACGTGCGGTTCGTGCAGAAGCGCAGCAAGTTTCCTGCCGGTCAGTTCTTCGTAGACTTTTCCAACTTGCGCAGGAAAGCCGTCGTCCGAGCCTGCACTGCGATCACTAACGAACCGAGCGATCTGGGTATTGGATTTCAACATTGTACGGATCGACTCGATCCGTGCCTTGGCTTCCTCGGGAGGGAGGTTCGTTAGAGCCGTGCCCACCTGTTGCTGTAGGGCTTTGAAGAATGCCTGCTGGTCGTCCAAGACTGTTGCAGCGGAGCGAGGACCGTGACCTGTGCATATGACCTTTGCACCGAGTTTCCTTACCTCATCCAGTGTCGCCACCCACTTGCCAACCTCACCGTCACCCACGTAATTGTACGGTCCGTTCACGCACATATCGCCCGTGAAGAGAATTCTCTCCTTCGGCAGCCAAGCCACGGCGTCGCCGTGCGTATGCGCCACTCCCAAGTGCATCAGCTCAACCCGGTGCTTGCCGTCATCAAAAATCAAGTCCCTCGAGAAGAGAACGGACGGCGGCTTAAGCTTGGTGGTTTTGAGGTCAGCGCGCTCTTTCGCCGCCGCCTCCCACCTGCCTGGTTCTTTGGCGTAGTAGCCGGTTTCGTACCGCTTCATCTCCTCGATGACGCCCGTATGGGCAACGGGCACTCCGCCGCTTTCCACAAAGATCTGATTCCCGTAGGCATGGTCGCCATGATGGTGTGTATCAAAAGCAAATCTTATCGGCTTGTCTGTTAGGGCGCGGATTTTGCTGATGATCATCTTTGCCCCCGCAGGGAAATTCGCGTCGACCACCAGAACGTAATCTTCAAAAATGATCCAGCCGTTGTTGCAGACGGCGTCCGCAGTATCCGACACTTGTCCCTCGTGAAAATAGATGTCGGGGGCCACAAGGTCCGCGTTGGCAGCCTCCGCTATACCTTCGGGAATTGGCCCGGCCAAAAGTTCCGCCTCCGCCGCGACACTTAGAAACCCTGTTCCTGCTGCTAAGAACTCGCGCCTGCTTATATCGCACATGTGCAGTCCTCCACTCTGATTTTTTGAGCCTGTCAACTCCTGTTTTGGCGTTCTGGTGGGATTATAAGCTTGTATGGTCGGAACTACGCCCAAATTGATGCGGACCTGCCCTTGGACCGTCTCGACAAGTAATGGTCGCGAGAAAACAGCGAGGTAAGCGGCAAAAGGCAATACTGCGATCGACTTTCCGCGATTGCCCACATTCGTCGAAGTGCTTGGTGCTCCGCTGTCAGTCAGGCGAAAATTACTGAACTTCCCTGCCCTGGTTTGAGTGCCCTGCCCGGACCACGGCCAGGACCGTACAACGGTTTAGCAAATCCCCGTTTCACTGGTGCAAAGCACCCCCGTTTGGAGCGCCCACCGACGAGACCGTTTGTTCGAGTCTACGAAGTTTGCCGCACCAGTGGGAGGCGGATTTGAAATGAGGTGCGGCTCGGCTGAGAATTGACGTTGATGCTGCCCTGATGGCTGCGGACTATGCGCTGGACGATATCCAGGCCTAAGCCCGTTCCCTCGCCCACTGGCTTCGTTGTGAAAAAAGGTTCGAAGATGCGGCCGCGAATTTCCGGCGGAATGCCTGGTCCGTTATCCGTGATTTCGACAAGCACACCCTCTGGTTCCAGCGCGGTCCGGATGATCAGGATTTTTTCTCCGTTCACCTGTGAACTCATCGCAGCGATGGCGTTGTCGATGAGGTTGGTCCAGATCTGATTCAACTCGCTGCCGTTCGCTGGAATTCTGGGAAGATTTCCGGCGTACTCACGCTTCACCTCGAAGCCGTGCTTCAACTGGTGTTGAAACATTCGCAGGGTCACGTCGATGCCGCGCTCGACATCAATTTCACTGATCGGTGTTTTATCCATGTAGGAATACGACTTCACCGCCTGAACCAAATCGGAGATGCGCCGGGAAGCTTCTTCGATTTCCCGCGTGAGGCAGAGGATCTGGTGATCGTATACCAGGATACGCAGGCCGTGTGCGGCGTGTTCGGGAGTCAGAAGCTTTGTAAATGGTGCCAAGTCTTCGGCCCGAACTCCCGCATCGACCAAGTCACCAGCCAGTCCGTCCGGTAGGCTTCTCTCGCTTAGCCAATCCGCGAGGTCCGACTCGAGGTCGGCGCGCTCGAGCGAATCGAGTTTTTTGGTGCCCGCGCCACACTCGGCGACGGCGTCGCTCAGTTTGATTAACAGCGATTGTGCTTCGGGCGGGATCAGTTGACTGCGCAGCGCAATGGCTTCACGGCGCCGGTTATTTTGCGCTTCACCCAAGAGCATTGCCGACCTCAAGGCCGCGGAAGCCGGATTGTTGAGTTCATGGGCCAAGCCGGCGGAGAGTTTACCAAGGGCCAACATTTTTGCAGTGCGTTCTTCGGAGCGCGCCATTTCACGGGTTCGGTCGGTCATTTCACCGACTAGCTTTTGCGCGAGATTCGGTGCGCGGTACACGAGTTCGCGCAGTTCCGTCGCGGGCATAACCGCGATACGCGTCCGGCCGACGGCCGTGCCCCGCCCATTAATCACCTTGAGTCGCGAGAAGGGAAGTACCCCGGTTGGCTGGCCAGCGGTGCGCACAAAGACTGGGGCATAAGGATCGGACGGCCGGCGGAAATGCATTTCTCCTTCCAGAATTACGAAGAACTCTTTCGCCGGGGAGCCTTCAGCAACGATGATCTCACCCGGCTCATAGCATCGCACTTCGAAATGATCAGCAAGCCACTCGAGCGCCGCGCTATCATCATCCGCGAACAGTGGTATCGCGGCGAGTTGGTCGGGAGTTAGGCGGTCACAGGAATCGGCGGCCACGTGCAACCTCAATCTATCGGTTCGCTAAATATTGATTCACGAAATAAAGTACAATCGAACCCTCACCAACGCTATTGGCAACGCGACGCACCGCGCCGTTCCGCACATCCCCGACCGCGAATACGCCGGGAACATTGGTTTCCAGCAGGGTCGGGTCGCGGTCGAAGGTCCAGCCGGGGGGACGCTTGCCATCCCGCAAGAGATTTTGGCCCGTGAGAATAAATCCCTTGGCATCGCGGCAGACGGTGCCCTCGAGCCAATCCGTTCTGGGCTCGGCTCCGATGAAGATGAAGAGCGCGGCGGTCTCGCGGTGTTCCTCAATCTTACTTTCGTGATGGCGAATCGTTATACCGCTAAGGTGATCCTCCCCATGCACTTCGATGACTTCCGTGTGTGGTTCAACCTTAATGTTCGGGAGGGTCCGGATGCGCTCCACCAGATAATGAGACATCGCGCGCGAAAGCGATTCCGCGCGCACCAACATAGTGACCGAGCGCACGAATTGTGAAAAATGAACGGCGGCTTGACCTGCGGAGTTTGCGCCGCCGACGATATACACATCTTCGTTTTTGCAGGAGGAAGCTTCAGTGTTGGCCGCGCCGTAGTAGACGCCAGCACCGGTGAGACGGTCCATGCCGGGGATGTCCAGGCGACGCCATTGCACGCCCGACGCGATCACCACACTGTGACCGACCAGTTCTTGCCCGGTCCCGAGTTTGACCACACGATAGTCGCCCTGCACGCAAAGCGCCTCGGCCTGAACCGGGGCAAGTACTTCCGTGCCGAACCGTTTAACTTGCGACACGCCGCGACGCGCCAGGTCGGCTCCGCTGAGCCCCGCAGGAAAGCCAAGGTAATTTTCGATGCGCGAACTGAGCCCGGCTTGGCCGCCGGCCGCCTCGCGCTCAACCAGAATGGTGCGAAGCCCCTCGGTACTGCAATAGAGTGCGCAGGCGAGTCCTGCCGGACCGGCGCCAACAATAATGACATCATAGAAATTGCGAGTTGGCGTAGTGGTGAGACCAAGCTTACCGGCCAAATCCGGAAGCGTCGGCTTCTGGAGAACTGAGCCATCCGGAAAAATAAGCACAGGAAGAGTTGTTGGAGAATCGCCCACGGCTGCGTTGATCCGAGGATCGAAAGTGGAGCCCGGCTCGATCCAACGATAGGGAATTTGACTTTTCGCAAGGAAGTCCTTCAGCTCGTGTGTGCTAGGAGACCAGCGCGTGCCCACGATGTAAATGCCATCGAACGATTCCCGGCTCGTGGCGTTCCAGTCTTCAAGGAGGTCCGAAATCACCGGGTAGAGATTCTGTTCTGGGGGTTCCCAGGGCTTCATCAAATAGTGATGCAGCTTAACTTTATTGATGGCATCGATAGCCGCGCTGGAATCGGCATAGGCTGTCAGAAGAACACGGCGCGCGTCGGGCTGCAACGCGAGGGCGTCCATCAAAAACTCGGTGCCGCTGATGCGGGGCATGCGTTGATCGACGAGGAACAGCGCAATGCGGTCACCACGCGCAGTGAGCTGCTGGACGGCATCCATGGCTTTGCCAGGGGCATCCGAGGCAAGAATCCGGTAGTCCGCGGAAAATTTGGATTTCAGATCTCTTTCGACCGCCCGCAGAACTGCCGGATCATCGTCCAGCGCAAGAATAAAAGGTTTTCTGGCCATTCATGAACCCCTGGTGCCGGCAGCGCGATACACACTGTCATGTGGTTTCGATGCAAGAACCGGACGATGCGATACAACGAACTCAAAAATCCCGATTGGTTTGGAGGGACCAAGTCCCTTCCTGTGGAAGCATCGGGCGCCGTTGCAATCACCGCTTTACTGTCTGAAGCAGTCCCAGAGATCAAGCGTCGTTATACAAGTGACTTTGCATCGACACCTCAACACTTAGGATCGAAGTGCACTCATCTTCAACACCCTGGGAGCTCATTACCGGAGCGCTCACGTCGGCGTGCCGCAAGGAGACAGGCTGAAAAAGATTTGCAGAATGCGTCACAGGTCCAGACTCTCCGCTGTCCGGGTCTTCCGGTGAATCCTCGCTATAGCTTGACCGTGGAATCTGCTTAAAAACCGCTGAAGACACATCCCGAGACTTCTTAGACAGCAGATCGCTCGGTTCTTTCTGCCGGGCCTAGAGGCCCTCTCTTTCCGCGAGGTAAGCATACGACAAATTGTTGTCGTTCCGATTGAAGTGATAGCATTTCCTGTGGCTGATCTGGAAAAGGCGTTCCAAAGCTGAAAAAAGAGAAAATTCGAATTGATGCGGGTATGGGATTGATCGACGTCTATGCGAACGCCAGCGAATTGGATAAGGCCGCCGTGACATGATGAAAAAACTGTTCCCGTTCGCGACTCTCCTTTATTTGGCTAGCCCGCTTCTGGCCACTTCTAACTTCACCGACCGCTTGGACGATCCTCGCGCGGTGTACCTCACGCCTGACAAGTTTCCTGTACAAGGCGACGGCGTCGCCGACGACTCGGATGCCCTGCAACAAGCCATCGACAAAGTGCAGGAAACCACCAATCAGGGCATTTTGTTTTTACCCTCCGGCCGCTATCGCCTCACTCGGACCGTCTACATCTGGCCGGGTATCCGTCTCATTGGATATGGCGAGACTCGTCCTGTGTTTGTCCTGGGCCCCAACACGCCTGCCTTTCAAAACGGCCCTTCTTACATGATTTTCTTTGCGGGTCGCCGGCCACGAAAAGACTTTTCTGCGCGCAATCCCAGCGACAGCGAAAACGCCA
>Ga0310912_10002035_pt1 | contig 11310 bp, 8 predicted proteins | sample GREbulkMGOX080_FD_203443 | JGI IMG/M metagenome (GOLD analysis project Ga0310912, IMG submission 203443) | Lab enrichment of tropical soil microbial communities from Luquillo Experimental Forest, Puerto Rico - GRE.bulkMG.OX080 | ecosystem: Environmental > Terrestrial > Soil > Tropical forest >...
ATCCTGTGGCCGAGGTTCTGGCTGCTCTGGTCGATCAGAGTAACAATCAACCGGCCTTCGTTGGCAGCGCCGCCACGCATCAGGTCGTCGGTTGCACGCTGGCTGCAAATGGCATGAAGACCCAGGCGCAAACGACCACCGCTGTCGATCCCGGGAAGATTGCTTTAGCGGAGCGAGCCCGCGACATGCACGCTCCCGAGCTGCTCGCGAATGCCTATGTGCAGGCCATCGGTGTGGGGCCGAGCATTGACCGACCCGGCGAAGCCGCGGTGATCCTGGTCGTAAATCCCGGGCAGATTCCCACGGCGCTTCCTGCGGAGTTGGAGGGCATCGGCACGCGCATCGTCGCAGCCGGCAACCCGGGTCCGCACGGCATCTTTGATACGGCGATGGCCGCGCGCGTGGCGCCCGTCCTCGATACCTTCGCGGTCAACAGCATCACCAAGGCCGAACTCGATCGCGCTAGGGTTGTACACTCGGCCCACGTGAGCGGGCTCCTGAAGCAGCATGGTATTCAGGGCGTCGGCATCACCTCGAGCGCCGATTCTCCGGGCGAAGCGGCCTTGATGATCTTTGTCATCCACGGCGTAGCGCACGATCCCATCCCCGCCGCGATCGATGGCCTGCGGACACGCGTCCGCGAATCCAGCCGCTTCACCGCTGGAAAGCGCGGCGAAGAACCGGTCCGCGGTTGCAGCGTCCCTACGGCAAAATCACCGCTCGCCGTCAACAAGCCATAACCCGCTCTGAGGCGCTGGGCTTTCGTCGCGCCACTTGCTTGCTCTCTGGACGCCCTCGGTGCTCTCTCCGCGGGCCGCTGTGATACGCTTTGCCTGATTCTGTAGGGATCGAACGGGAGGGTGCCATGGGGCATGCGCAAAGGTTTCTAGCACTCGTAAATGACGCGAAAAAGCGCGTCAAGGAAAGCAACGTGGCCGACGTCAAGCGGCGTCTCGACGCCGGAGAAAAACTTGTTCTGATTGATGTACGCGAGGAAAGCGAGTGGGCACGCGGCCATCTTCCCGGCGCGATTCATCTCGGCAAAGGAGTCATCGAGCGCGACATCGAGCAGCGCCTGCCCGACGCCGGCAGCAAGATGGTTCTCTACTGTGGCGGCGGATTCCGCTCCGCGCTGGCCGCCGACAATCTGCAAAAAATGGGCTATACCAACGTCGAATCGATGGATGGCGGGTGGAAGGGCTGGCTCGAAGCCGGTTTCCCCACGCAAAAGGACTGAAGAATGGGCTGGGGCGGAAGGATTCGAATTCCCATCCAAAAATTCCAAGCCTCACCTTCCCGCCGGGCTCACGTCATATCGAATTGCACTTCGACGCCGTCGAGCTGACGTCACCCGAGAGGGTCCGGTTTCAATGTGCAAGTGGAAGGCACATCGCGGTGATCTCCGTCCGCTCCTGCGGGACGAAGTCTACCGGATTGCGTGTGAGGCTGTGCGCAATGCCTTCAAGCACGCCACGCAAAGAAGATTGAAGTCGAAAATTCGCTATGACGACCGGCAGTTTCGGCTGCAGGTCCGGGATGACTGAAAGGGCATGGACGCAAGGGTTCTCAGTAAAGACGGACAGCCCGGACACTACGGTTTGCGCGGCGTCCGGGAACGCGCCAAGCTGATGGGCGGCAAACTGGCGGTGTGGAGCGAGCTTGATTCGGAGCGCTTCGCAGGACCTTCGCCCGTTGCGAGCCAGGAATGCAATTGCTGCTAAAGGCGGAGTTCGCTAAGCATCGCGATTTCATACGCATTACACCGGAAAAGGGCGGCTATATTTTGAGCGGCGAGCGAAATCTCTTTGTCGGACATGACCGTGCCACAAGCTAAGTTCTTTGTTGACATCGCCGCCTAATTGATCCTGACTGAAAAGGCTTTTGTGAAGACTCCGCTCGAGGTGTGCATTTCTGCCTGCTGTCTGCTGGCACACGGCTAGAGGCGGCAGCTTGCCTAAAAGCCGTCTTTTGTTAGAAAAACGGAAAAAATACCGGTGAATCGGTTTAGATTGGCTGGGGCGGAAGGATTCGAACCTTCACCATCCTCATTAACAGTGAGGTGTCCTACCGGTTGGACCACGCCCCAGCTGAGGGTATACCTGCTTGCGGCTAAGACCGAAGCAAATGGGTAGTTCCGCCGGACCTACGGCACACTACGCGGTAGGATAGCACGCCGGTAGTATCCGCTGAAGTACCGTGGGATTTGGTTGCGCATAAGCAATAATTATCAAGGGCCGAGACGTTCCTGCTCGTGGTTTCCTGCTCGTGGTATGGCCAAGGGGAGGTGTGTGTCATCCCGGCCAGGCGTCTCTTCTTTTTTTCTCGGGTACGCATTTGGGCGCCGAGGACGCGCTTTTCGCTTCTCAACTTCCTCCTTTTCGCTCGAAGCGAGTGAATGCCCGCGACCGTTCGCATCTTTCAAATCGCAGCTTTCAAAAACAAGCTCTACTTCAAAGGAAACAAACGCTGCGCTGCTCTCACTCTTCCGGGAATGAGGTTGCATTCCGGGTGGTTTTATTAGAAACTGTCGGGTCGAAATCGGACCCGGACACGCGCTGCCCGGCATAAGAGTGGTCGAATCTCCCGCGATTCACACCCGTTGCGGAGAAGCAGGCTCTCGGGCGCACCGCTGACATGGCACAAGTTTTTCATCGCAGTGTAAATTTTATTGCGCGGCTTAGTCTGCTCGCGGCCGTTACGCTCGGCGGACTGGCCCTAACGGGCATCTTGCTGGTTGCGCGTTCGCCCTACATTACAAACCAGCGTGTGACGCGCGTGCAACCCCTGCAGTTCAGCCACAAGCACCACGCTGGCGATGACGGGATCGATTGCCGCTACTGCCACACCAGCGTCGAGACTTCGTCCTTCGCCGGCATTCCTCCGACGAAAACCTGCATGAATTGCCATTCGGTTCTCTTCAATAACGTCGGTTATCTCGAGCCGGTTCGCGAGAGCTACAGAACGGATCAATCGATCGAGTGGGTCAAGGTTCACCGCCTCGCCGATTATGTCTATTTCAACCACAGCATTCACATCAACAAAGGAATCGGCTGCTCCTCGTGCCACGGCTCGATCAACCAGATGCCTCTGGTTTTTCAGGCCTCGCCGTTGACGATGGAGTGGTGCCTCGATTGCCACCGTAATCCCGCGAAGAACATTCGCCCGAAAGACCAGGTTTTCAACATGGATTGGAAAGCCCCCGCAAATCAGGAACAAATCGGGAAACAACTGGCCGAGGAATACAAGATCCGGACGACAGCCGAGCTCACCAGCTGCTCGACCTGTCATCGCTGACGGAAGCTATGACCGATTACGCAAAGGAAAAGAAATTCCACATCCTGGACGGCGCGAACCGAGAAAGCGCCGGTCATCATCACGATCATGAAGACCATGACGCCGCTTCCCCCGAACGGGAGAGCCATCTGGATCTCGCCGCCTTGCGCGAGAAACTCCGGGAAAAATCCGGCGCGCAGTACTGGCGGACGCTCGAAGAATTGTCCGACGATCCCCAGTTTGAAGAGCTGATTCACCGGGAGTTTCCTCGTCATGCTTCGGAGTGGGATGAATCGGTTGATCGGCGCGAATTTCTGAAGCTCATGGGTGCGTCGCTCGCGCTCGCTGGCCTCGCAGGCTGCGGCCGTCCCGACGAAACCCACATTGTTCCCTACGTGAAACAGCCGGACGGCGTGGTCCTCGGCCGCCCGTCTTTTTACGCCACGGCGATGCCCTTCGGTGGCGATGCGATCGGCTTGCTGGTGGAAAGCCACGAAGGCCGTCCCACCAAAATTGAAGGTAATCCGGATCACCCGTCGAGTCTCGGGGCCGCCAACGCCTTCGCTCAGGCTTCCGTCCTCAGTTTGTACGACCCGGACCGCTCCCAGACCGTGCAGTTCGACGGCGAAATCCGCGCCTGGTCGGCTTTCCTCGATGCGGCGCAGGCGCTGGCCAGCAACGTGAAAGCCACCAGCGGCGAAGGTTTCCGCATCCTGACCGGAACCGTCAATTCGCCGACCTTGGGTGCGCAGCTTCGCAAACTCATGGAACTCTATCCCCAAGCCAAGTGGCACACCTGGGAACCCGCCGCCGGCGACGGCCCTGGGGGCGCAAAGCTGGCGTTCGGCCGCAACGTGAACACCGTCCTCCAGGTCGGCAAAGCCAACGTGATCCTCTCCCTCGACGCCGATTTTCTCGCGAGTGGCCCTGGCCACGTCGCCTACGCCCGGCAGTTCGCCCGCAGGCGCAAGCTCGATGGACCCGGCGATACGATGAACCGCCTGTACGTGGTTGAGCCGACGCCTTCCGTGACCGGCTCGAACGCCGACCACCGCTTGCCCTTGCGCGCCTGCGACGTTGAATTGTTTGCACGAGCGCTCGCCGGAAAGCTGGGCGTCGCCGTCGCTGCCGGAACGCTGCCGGCGGATGCGAACAGATGGCTCGACGTCGTCGCCAAGGACCTCGAGGGTTCGCGCGGCGCCTCGCTCATCGTGCCTGGCGAACATCAGCCCGCCGCTGTCCACGCCCTCGCTCACGCCATGAACGCGGCGCTCGGCAATGTTGGCTCCACGCTCTATTACACCGAGCCAATCGCCGCCAACGAGGCCGGAAATGCCGATTCGCTGCGCGATCTTTGCGCCGACATGGATCGCGGCAAAGTCGACCTGCTGCTGATTCTCGGCGGCAATCCGGTCTACGACGCGCCCTACGATTTCGATTTCGTTTCTAAATTGAAAAAGGTCCGCACGTCGATTCATCTCAGTCCTTATTTCGACGAAACCTCCTCCTACTGCCAGTGGCACGTCTCCGAGTCGCACTATCTCGAATCCTGGAGCGACGCCCGCGCCTTCGACGGCACCGCCACGATCATTCAGCCTTTGATTGCGCCTCTCTATTACACCCATTCGGCCCACGAGATTGTCGCCGCCTTCGGCGGCAAGCCGGGCATGCCCGCCTACGACGCTGTGCGCGCCTACTGGACCGAGGCTTCCGTTCATCTTGAATACGCCATCGATTCCGGCTGGCGCAAATGGCTTAACGACGGCGTGATTGGCGGCACGAAATTCCCCGCGATCACCGCGCAGCTGAAGTTCAGTGCCGCAAACTTGCCGGCGTTCAAACCCGTGCCTGCCGACCAGCTAGAGTTCATCTTCCGCCCGGACCCCTCGATCCACGACGGCCGCTATGCGAACAACGGCTGGCTGCAGGAGCTGCCGAAGCCGGTCACAAAACTCACTTGGGACAACGCCGCACTTGTCAGCCCCAAGCTCGCCGAGAAAATGGATCTCGCTCACAAGGTTGTCTCCCGCGGCGGCGAGCACGGTCAGGTGCGCTCTCCCCTGGTCGACGTTGAACTGAATGGCAGCAAGGTCACGGCAGCGGCTTGGACCCTTCCTGGCCAAGCGGAGAATACCGTTGTGTTGCCTTTGGGCTATGGGCGCAGCCAAGCCGGATCCACCGGTACGAATAAGGGATTCAACGCTTACGTCGTGCGCACCTCCAACGCGCTTGGCGGCGCGACCGGGGGACGGCTCACGCCCACCGGTGAAGGTTACCCCCTGGCTTGCACGCAATATCACTTCAACATCGAAGGCCGCCAAATCCTGATGGCGGCCACGCTTGCCGAATACAAAAGGAATCCCGCGTTCGCTCATGAGGACGTGAGAGTGCCGTCGAAAGACGACACCCTTTACCACGAGTTCACATACCCCGGCTACGCCTGGGCGATGCAAATTGATCTGAACAAGTGCATCGGCTGCAACGCCTGCGTCGTCGCGTGCCAGGCGGAAAACAATATTCCAGTCGTCGGCAAGGACCAGGTCATGCGCGGACGCGAAATGCACTGGATCCGCGTCGACCGCTACTACAAAGCGGAATCGCCTAGTAACGATCCGTCGACTTACAATGCGACGCTCGACAATCCGGAAGCTTTCTTTCAGCCCGTTCCCTGCCAGCAGTGCGAAAACGCGCCCTGCGAGCAGGTCTGCCCGGTGGGCGCCACCGTTCACAGCGCCGAAGGCCTGAACGACATGGTCTACAACCGCTGCATCGGCACGCGCTACTGCTCGAACAACTGCCCGTACAAAGTGCGCCGCTTCAATTTCCTCCGCTTCCAGGACTGGGAAACGCCGCAGTTCAAGCTCATGCGCAATCCCGAAGTCACCGTGCGCAGCCGCGGTGTGATGGAAAAATGCACCTATTGCGTGCAGCGCATCAACAACGCGCGCATCGACGCCGAGAAGCAGGATCGCCCGATTCGCGACGGCGAGATCAGAACGGCCTGCGAAGCTTCCTGTCCGTCCGAGGCCATCGTTTTCGGCGACGCCAACGACCCGAGCAGCCGTGTCGCCAAGCTCAAAGCCCAGCAGCGCAGCTACACGATTCTCGGCGAACTCAATTCGCGGCCTCGCACCGCGTACCTTGCGGCTGTTCGCAATCCGAATCCCGAGTTGGAGAAGGCATGAGCACCGCAGAGCCTCCTGTGAACACGACGCACATCGCGCGGTCCGAGCCGCTGCTCGAACCTGGACACACTTACGCCTCGGTGACCGACAAAATCGCGGCCGTGGTCCTCACGCGCCCGCTGGGAATTGGGTGGCTTGCCGGTTTCACAGTCACTTTCGCCTTCACGATGCTGCTGTTAATCGCCATCACATGGCTGTTCACCAAGGGCGTGGGAATTTGGGGTATCAACATTCCGATCGGCTGGGGCTTTGCCATCGTCAATTTCGTGTGGTGGATCGGTATCGGTCACGCCGGCACGCTCATCTCCGCGATTCTCTTTCTGCTCAACCAGAAATGGCGCACTTCGATCAATCGCTTCGCCGAAGCCATGACGCTTTTTGCGGTCGCCTGCGCCGGAATTTTCCCACTCATCCACACCGGGCGTCCGTGGATGGCCTACTACATGTTCCCTTACCCCAGTACCATGGGCATCTGGCCACAATTCCGCAGCCCGCTGATCTGGGACGTCTTCGCCGTGTCCACCTACGGGACGGTCTCGCTGCTGTTTTGGTATGTTGGATTGCTGCCTGACCTCGCGACCCTGCGTGATCGTGCGAAAAACCGGGTTCAACAGATCGTCTATGGGATGCTTTCGATGGGCTGGCGTAACTCCGCCCGCCATTGGGACAACTACCAGTCGGCTTATCTTTTGTTAGCCGGCCTCGCAACGCCCCTGGTTCTATCGGTTCACACCGTGGTGAGCTTCGACTTCTCGATCGCGATTGTGCCCGGCTGGCACACCACGATCTTCCCACCTTATTTCGTTGCGGGAGCCATCTACTCGGGGTTCGCGATGGTACTTACCCTGACAATTCCCCTGCGCAAAGCCTACGGCCTTGAAGGCTTCATCACCATGCGGCACCTCGACACCATGGCCAAGGTCATGCTCGCAACCGGGCTGATCGTCGCTTATGGCTATTTCATCGAATTCTTCATGGCCTATTACAGTGGCAACAAGTTCGACGTTTTCCTGGCGGAGCAGCGCCTGCACGGCCCTTATAGGCATTTCTACTACGCCCTGCTTCTATGCAACATCCTTACGCCGCAACTGCTGTGGTTTTCCAAGGTCCGCCGCAGCGTTCCCGCTCTCTTCATCCTGTCCCTCATCATCAACACCGGTATGTGGCTTGAGCGCTTCGTCATCATTATCATCTCCCTTACGCGCGATTTCGTGCCTTCTGCGTGGGGCCGTTACTCGCCCACCTTTTGGGATTACGCGACCCTTGCTGGTACGATCTTCGGTCTATTCACGATGCTGGTCTTCCTGTTCGTCCGGGGCTTGCCGGCGATCGCCATCGCCGAAATGCGCGAGTTAGTCCACGAAGGGCTCGCCCGGAAGGAACCCTCATGACCGAACATCGCGCGCACCTTCACGGGCTCATGGGCGAATTCGAAACGCCGGAGCAACTCTTGTCGGCCGCCGAAAAAGCGCGCGAAGCCGGCTACAAACGTGTCGACGCTTATACTCCGTTTCCAATCGAGGGCCTTGCCGAAGCCATCGGTACGCGACGTTCGTGGGTTCCGCTCATAACCTTCATTGGCGGCCTGGGGGGAGGGCTGACGGCTTTCGGTCTGCAATACTGGGTCGCCGTCATCACCTATCCCCAGAACATTGGTGGCCGTTCGCTCAACAGTTGGCCGGCCTTCATCCCCGTCACCTTCGAATTGACGGTCCTTGGCGCTTCGATTTTTGCGGTTGTCGGCATGCTGGCCTTGAACAAGCTGCCGCAACCTTATCATCCGGTCTTCAATGTCCACCGCTTCGCAGCGGCTTCCACCGATCGTTTCTTTCTCTGCATCGAGGCTCGCGATCCCAAGTTCAATCTGAGCGAGACCGCGCGTTTCCTCCAGGGAGTCAACGCCCAGCATGTCAGCGAGGTGAACGATGAAGAATAGCCGCTCCTCGCTCGCGATTCCTCTCGTGCTCGTGCTTTTCGCCTCCTTGGTGGCAGCCTGCGGCGACAACACGCTCCGCCAGGACATGGCCAACCAGCCCCGCCAGAATCCGCTTTCTCCCACAGCTTTCTTTCCCGATGGACGGTCGGCGCGCCCCGCGATTGAAAACACGGTCGCGCGCGGCTCGCTCGAAACCGATGCCCTCATCGTCCCGAAAGACTCGAACGCTTTCCCTGTGCCCCTCACGCTCGATTTGCTCGAGCGCGGCAAAGAGCGCTACGCCATCTTCTGTTCCCCTTGCCACGGCCTGCAGGGCGACGGCAACGGCATGGTCGCCATGCGCGGTATGAAACATCCGCCCACCTACCATCAGGACCGCCTGCGCCAGGAACCCAACGGCTACATCTATGACGTCGTCACCAACGGCTTCGGTGCCATGTCCGGTTATTCCGCCCAGATCCCGCCGCAGGATCGTTGGGCCATCATCGCCTATTTGCGCGCCCTGCAGTTGAGCCGCAACGCACCGGTCGCGGCGTTGCCGCCAAGTTTGCGGGAGAAGTTGATGTCCGGAGGAGCCACGAAATGAACGCGCAAGATTACCAGGCGCCTCCGGCCGTCAACCGCGTTCAGAGAGCCGGACTGCTTGTCGGCGGAATCGCGCTGCTTCTTGCGATTCCCGGCGCCTTGAGCTCACCCGAGAAGTTCTATCATTCCTATATCTTCAGCTATATGCTCGTTTTCGGCTTGACCGTCGGCTCGCTGGGACTGTTGATGCTCCAGCACCTCACCGGGGGCAACTGGGGGATCATCATTCGTCGTCCGCTGGAAGCCGCATCGCGCAACATTTGGCTCGTGCTCGTGATGTTCATCCCCATCGTTCTTGGCATGAAGACGCTCTACCGCGCCTGGCTCGATCCCGAGCGCTTGAAAGAGGAGCCGCTCTCGAAGTTCCAGCAGGGCTACCTCACGAGCGGCGGTTTCCTCGGCCGCGCCGTTCTTTACTTCGCGATCTGGTTCCTGTTGATGTGGCTTTTCAACACCTGGTCCCGGCAGCAGGACGAGCGCAAGCAGGACCCGCAAATCCAGCGGCGCTTCAAGAGCCTCTCGGGTCCCGGCGTCATCCTGTATATCTTGCTAACGACATTTGCCGCCATCGATTGGGTCATGTCCCTCTCGCCGCACTGGGCCTCGACCATCTACGGCTTTATCTTTGTTGGCGCACAAGCCATCGCTACCATGTGCGTGATGATTATCGTGATTGTTCTGCTTTCGGGCTCCGAACCACTCGCTGGCATCATCCAGAAGCGCCACCTCCACGATCTCGGCAAATGGCTCTTTACGTTCAACATTCTATGGGCGTATTTCGCCTTTTCCCAGCTGCTCATCATCTGGTCCGGCAACCAGCCCGAAGAAATTTCGTTCTATCGAACGCGCCTCTTTGGCGGATGGGGTGCCGTCGCAGTCTTTGTGCTCGTGTTCAGCTTTTCCTTGCCGTTCCTCATTTTGCTGTCCCGCGAAGTGAAGCGCACTCCCGGCCTGATTGCAAAGGTCGCGGCCTGGATGCTCTTCATGCGCCTGGTGGACCTGTACTGGATGACGCGGCCGGAATTTACGTCGCGCGCCTTTCCCACCTGGCTCGACTTCGTGGTTCCCATCGCCCTTTTCGGTTTGTGGCTCGGCTTTTTCGCCATGAACCTGAAGCAGCGTCCCTTGCTGCCGCTCGGCGACCCCAAACTTGCGGAGGCCATTGCGCATCATGAGCACTGAGCAGCGCAAACACGCTCTTACGGAGGGCGACCGGCCCGTCCACCAGGATGTCGCTTACGAACCGACCGATGTGCGGGTCTCTCCCATCCTGAGATTTCTGATCGCTCTCGGAATCATGGTTGTTCTGTCGTACATCGTGACGATCGGCATCTACAAAGGTCTGAAGTCCTTCTGGGCCTCCACCTACGCGCCTCCTCCGCCTTCGCGGCTCACAGCGACCCCGGAACCGCCGCCCGAACCTCGTCTGCAGGCCATGCCCGGCCACCGGGTCGATCCCCAGCAGGATTTGCGCGATAAGGTCAGGGCCGACACCGAAGCGAACGAAAAATTGGGTTGGCTCGATGAAAAAGCGGGCCTGGCCCAGATTCCCGTGAGTGACGCGATGAAGATCATCGCGGAAAAAGGTTTGCCGGTTGTGGCGACACCGCCGGCGGAAACGAAGTAAAGCAAATGAAAGTTTTTCGTCACACCTTGGTTGTCGTTGGTCTGCTCCTCGGATCGTCCGTCTGCCGGGCGCAGATGATTCCCGACGGTGTCGGCAAGTCCTCGAACGGACTGCCGCCCGCGCTCGTCAATGTGGGTTTCGACCCGCAATTGAACGCTCAGATTCCCCTCGATGCGCCTTTTGTCGATGAGTACGGCCAGTCCGTCACGCTCGGCGATTTCTCCGGCAAAAAGCCCATCGTTCTTGCCTTTGTGTATTTCACTTGCCCCATGCTCTGCAATCAGGTCGAACAGGCCGTCGTTGGCACTCTCAAAATGATCTCCTTCAATCCGGGCACCGATTATCAGGTTGTCTTCCTCAGCTTCGACCCCTCAGATACTCCCGACGCGGCGCTCAAGAAAAAGCACGAAGCCATGTCCCGCTTTGCCCGCCCGATGACCGAACCCGGCTGGCATTTCCTCACCGGCTCAGAGGAGTCCATCGACGCCGTTACCAAGTCTGCGAGTTTCCGTTTCAGCCACGACCAGAAGACCGGCCTGTTCGGTCACGCCAGTGGAATCCTGCTGCTTACCCCCGAGGGCCGCATCTCGCGCTACTTCTTTGGCATCCAATATCCGCCGAGCAACGTTCGCCTCGGCTTGGTGGACGCCTCCTCCGGCAAAATCGGAAGCCCTGTCGATCACCTCCTCCTCTTCTGCTACCAA
>Ga0310912_10002039_pt1 | contig 11306 bp, 9 predicted proteins | sample GREbulkMGOX080_FD_203443 | JGI IMG/M metagenome (GOLD analysis project Ga0310912, IMG submission 203443) | Lab enrichment of tropical soil microbial communities from Luquillo Experimental Forest, Puerto Rico - GRE.bulkMG.OX080 | ecosystem: Environmental > Terrestrial > Soil > Tropical forest >...
AGGCCGCCGATCTCCGGAGCGCGCTGGACGCGCTGGCGGCGCGCTCCGACGTCGATCCGCTCCGGCTCGCGGTCGGCGGGCGGAGCATGGGGGGGGCGGCCGCGATCCTGGAGGCCGCCGACGACGCACGGGTGAAGGCGGTGGTTCTCGACAGCCCGTATGCGGACCTCGCGGAGGTCGTCGCCCACGTGATGCGGTCCTCCCACGTCCCGCCCGCCCTCCTCGCCCCGCTTCTGCTGGACGTCGCGGGGTGGCGGGCGAGCTACGATCCCGGCAGCGTCAGGCCGATCGCCGCCATGCCGCGAGTGCGCGCTCCCGTCCTCCTGTTCCAGGGAGACGCCGATCGCGTCGTGCCGTTCGACAACGCGACGCGCCTGTCGGCGGCCGCCCGCACGAAGGTCACGCTCGTGACGCTCTCCGGGCTCGATCACAACACGCCGCGCCCGGACGATTATCCCGGCCGGGTCGCGTCGTTCCTGGCGCAGGCGCTCGGGAACTAACGGCGCCGCCGCCGGTCCCTATAATCCTCGACCGGCGGTGCGGGCCGGAGCACGCCGCAAGGAGGTCCCGATGCGCTCTTCCCTGTTGGCTCTCCTCGTCGGGCTCGCGGGCAGTGGTGCGGCCGCGGTCGAGAAGACCCCGCCGTTTCCCGACAGCACCGCCGCGGACCGCACGTCGGTCGCCGTCACCGTTTACAACCAGAATCTGGCGCTCGTGCGCGAGACCCGGACGCTCGAGCTGGACCGGGCGGGAACGGGAACGCTGCGGTTCATGGACGTCCCCTCCCAGATCAACCCGCGCACCGTCCACGTGCAGCCGCTGGCGCAAGGCGGCCCCGCCGTCCTGGAGCAGAATTACGAGTACGACCTGATCTCCCCCGACAAGCTGATGGAGAAATACGTGGGGCGCGACGTGGAGATCGTCGAGCAGGCGCAGGACCTGACGACGCGCACGGTCCAGGCGAAGCTCCTTTCGACCAACGGGGGCCCGGTGTACCGGATCGGCGACCGGATCGTTCTCGGGCAGGCGGGACGCGTCACGCTCCCCGACGTCCCCGCCGACCTCGTCGCCAGGCCGACGCTCGTCTGGACGCTCGACGCGGGCAAGAGCGGACGCGCCCCCGCCGAGGTGTCCTACCTGACCGACGGCATGAACTGGTCCGCCGATTACGTCGCCGTCGTCGACGCCGACGATCGCAGGGCCGGACTGTCCGGCTGGGTCACCGTGGACAACCACTCCGGCGCGAGCTTCGCCGACGCGACGCTCAAGCTCGTCGCGGGGGACGTGCGCCGCGTGACGCCGCAGGCCCTCATGCAGTACGAGGCAAAGGCCGCGATGGGGCGCGCCGCCGCCGCGCCGCAGTTCCAGGAGGAGTCGTTCTTCGAGTACCATCTCTACACGCTCGACCGCCCGACGACCGTGAAGGACAACCAGACCAAGCAGCTCTCGTTGTTCTCCGCCCCTTCGGTTCCGGTGACGAAGAAGCTCCTGCTCACGGGCGACACCGGTTACTTCCGCAACAACTTCGGAACGGGCTCGCAGAATCAGAAGGTCGCCGTCGTCCTCGAGATAAAGAACGAGCAGGCCGGAGGCCTGGGCATGCCGCTCCCCAAGGGGACCGTCCGGGTCTACAAGAAGGACAAGTCCGGTGCGGAGCAGTTCGTCGGCGAGGATTCGATCGACCACACCCCGAAGGACGAGATGGTCCGCCTGCACGTCGGCGACGCCTTCGACGTCGTCGCCGAGCGCTCCCAGACCGACTACAAGGCGGTGAGCCCGCGCCAGGTCGAGACCGCGTGGACGATCTCGCTGCGCAACCGGAAGGACGAGGACGTCGCCGTCACGGTCCGCGAGCCGGTCGGAGGGGACTGGACGCTTCTGTCCTCGAGCCTTCCCGGAAAGAAGGTCGATCAGCAGACGCTCGAGTTCGAGGTCCCCGTGCCCAAGGGGAAGGAGGTCAAGCTGTCGTACCGCCTCGGCGTGCGGTGGTGAACGTCGCCCGGGCGAAGTGACGCTTGCCGACCTTGATCAGCACGGTGGCTCCGTCCGCGACGTCGATCTCGCGCGTCCCCGGAGCGACCTTGGCGCCGTCGAGTGCAACACCCCCCTGTGCGATCACGCGCATCGCCTCGCTGTTCGACCTGGCCAGGCCGCAGTCGACGAGCAGCTTCGGGAGAAACGCGCGGGAGCCTTCGAGAGCGATGGGGTGCTCCGGCACGTCGTCCGGCACCCCGTCCGCGGTGAAGACGCGCTCGAACTGCTCGAGCGCCCGGAGTGCGGCCGCCTCGCCGTGGAAGTCCGCGAGGATGCGCATCGCGAGCCCTTGCTTGGCCTTCTTCGGGTGGAGGGTCTTTTCGGCGACGAGCCGCTTCATCTCCTCGAGGCCGGGCTCCGACAGGTCCGTGCAGAGGGCGTAGTACCGCCACATCAGGTCGTCGGAGATCGACATGAGCTTGCCGAACGCGGAGGCCGGGTCCTCCTCGACGCCGACGGTGTTGCCGAGCGACTTCGACATCTTCTCGTGTCCGTCGAGCCCCTCGAGGAGCGGCATCGTGAGCACGACCTGCGGCGGGAGGCCGTAGTCCGGCATGATGTCGCGGCCGACGTTCAGGTTGAAGAGCTGGTCCGTGCCCCCCAGCTCGACGTCGGCCTTCAGGAACACCGAGTCGTACGCCTGCGCGAGCGGGTAGAGGAACTCGTGGAGCGAGATCTGGACCCCCGCGGCGTAGCGCTCGCGGAAATCCTTGCGCTCGAGCATGCGCGCCACGTTGTACGTCGCGGCGAGCCGGACGAATCCTTCCGAGCCGAGCGCGCCGAGCCACTCCGAGTTGAACCGCACCTCGGTGGCCGCCGGATCGAGCACCTTGAAGCACTGCCTCTTGTACGTCTCGGCGTTCGCGGCGATCTGCTCGCGCGTGAGCGGCGGGCGCGTCTTCGACCGCCCCGTCGGATCGCCGATCAGGCCGGTGAAGTCCCCGATCAGGAAGATCACCCGGTGGCCGAGGTCCTGGAAGTGGCGCATCTTGCGCAGCAGGACCGTGTGACCGAGGTGGATGTCGGGCGCGGTGGGGTCGAACCCGACCTTGACGGTGAGCGGAACGCCCGTGGCGCGGGAGCGCTCGAGCTTCTTGCCGAGCTCCTCCGGCGTCACGAGGTCGACGGCACCTCGCGCGAGCAGGTCGAGCTGCTCGTCCACGGGACGGAATGTCTTCGTCTCGCTCACGGGGAAGCGATTCTACGCCGTCACTTGGCCGGGGGCGGGCCGCCCGCGGGCTTTCGCACCACCGGCTCGAGTGCGACCGCGATCGAGCGCTCCCCGTTCCGCCCCACCGACCGGACCGCGAGAGCGACGTCGTCGATCCGCGTCCCGGCCAGCACGTAGGTGCCGGGAGCGGGGACGGTCCGGGCCACGGTCCAGCGCGGCTCGGTGGTGTCCCGGAAGAGGATCTCGAATCCCGTGCGCTCCGGATCCTCCCCGGCCTCGAAGGTCACCGTCGTGTCGGGCTTCACGGCGCCCTCGGCCGTTCCCGCGCCGGGGGGGGCCGGGGCATTCGCCAGGTGCCACGCCGCCTCCGCGTTCCCGGCCGCGACGCGCGCGAGGAAAGCAAAGTCCATGAACTTCGGGAGATCGCCGTACTCCACCTCGCCCTCCACGCGGGGGGTCTGGTGCTGGTGCCGGTAGTCCTCCCGCGGCTCCGTGAAGCGCACCGCCGGGAGCTTCTCCGCGAGGAACGGCAGATGGTCTCCCCCGCGGCCGAACCGGTCGTCGCGAAAGACGAGCCGCACGCGATCGCGGCCGAGCATCTCCTCGAGCCGCAGTCCGAGCTGCCGCGACGGGCTTCCCGCGTCGCCCGTGCAGAACACGCGCACGCGCGCATCGGAGGCGCCGTTGGTCGCGCCGACGATGTCGTTGTTGAGGAGCGCTCCGACCGCGTACCCCTGCTCCTTCGCCCACTCCAAGAGGCGCTTGCCGCCCAGCAGGCCCTGCTCCTCTCCCGCGAGCGCCGCGAGCACGATCGTCGCGCGATGCGGCCGCCCCGACAGCGCTCCGGCCGCCGCGATCACGACGGTCGTGCCCGAGCCGTCGTCGTCCGCGCCGGGGGCGTCCAGCTGCGGGTCCATGATGTCCGTTCCCATCGAGTCGTAGTGCCCCGACACGATCACCGCCGAGCCCTTCAGCGCCGGATCGTTCCCCTCGAGAATCATGTAGACGTTCTCGAGCGGCACCTTCGCGTCGTGCGTGCGCGGGGAGGACGCCTCGAACCGATCGACGAGCACGCGCGCCGACGCATCCCTGGCCGCGGCTGCGGCGAACCGCGCCCGGATCACCTCGCGGCCGCACTCGATCCCGCGCGCCGCATCGCCGCGCAGCAGCGTGTGGCGGGTGCCGCAGGCCACCAGAGCCTCGTCGGTCGCGCGAACCTCCTTGGCCGTGGGGGCCGCGAGCGCGCCGGCGAGGAGGAGCCCCGCGGTCATCGGACCTCGTAGTAGTACGTCTTCGGGTCGCCCAGTACCGGGTCGTCGAACTGCGTCGCCGTCCCGTGGTCCACGAGCGTGGTGACGCCGGTGGTGAAGTTCGGATCCTCGGCCCGCAGCAGCGTGAAGGGCGCGTTGCCGCCGCCGCTCCAGTCGAGGTGGACGCTCCCCGCGCCGGTGTTCTTGTCGACGCGCAGCTGCATCACGGTCGGCCCGTACATCAGGACCTGCCCGTCCCGCGTGCCGACGTAGATCCGGCCGAAGCCGACGCCCGGCGGCGCGAACTTGGAGGCGGTCCCGACCGGCGTGGCGAAGCGCTGCACGATCGCGGCACCGGAGGGCACCGCGTCGTAGGCGCGGAGCTGCGAGTTCGCGCCGCTCCCGTCATCCATCGTGACGAGCCACGTGAGCGCCGAGCCGGCCACGGTCTGGTTGCTCGTGATCACCGGCGAACCCGTGCCGAAGCCGAACGCCCCCGACGAGGTCGCCGTCATCGTCAGGAACGGCTTCCCGGTCCCGTCGACGGCGTACTTGTAGACCCGTAGGAGGTTTCCGTTCGAGGCGGTCGGGACCCACAGCCACCCCCCGTCCCCCGGCCACGCGGAAAAGCGCGACCACACGCCGCCGTAGTTCCCGATCTCCTGGATCACCTTGTCCATCCCGGCGGCCCCTTCGCGGCAGCCTCCGAGATCGTCCCGGTTCAGGAGGTAGACGAGCCCTTGCTTTCCGGAGGACACCGCGAGGTGCGGAAAGCTCGCCGTGCCGAAGTAGGCGGACGGGAGAGACGTCGGAGCGCTCGAGCCGAGATCGAGGTCGACGGAATCGAGCGCGCCCCCGTTCCACGGGCTGAAGAAATCGACCGGCAGGAGCGTCCCGTCGCCTTGCACGTTGAGGTGGACGACCGACTCGCCGAGATCGGCGGGCGGCGTGTTCCCCGGAAGGACGCGCGCCACGGCACCGCCGTTCCCCGTCGTGACGATGATCCGGCCCGCTCCGTCCGAAACGAGCCCGCCGCCGGACTGCCACACCGCCGCGCCGTTTCCACCCACGGTCCCGCGCGAGGTCCACATCGCCGTGACCACGCCGCTCGTGGAGACGCCGACGATCCACCCCTGCCACGGCGGGATGTCGCAATGTCCCCCGAAGCCGGCGTAGACGACGCCGTTCATCAGGAGCAGCCCTGGCCGCTGGAGCTCGTCCGTGGGATCGAATACGACTCCGGGGCTGTTGTCCGCGGTCCCCTGGATCTTCACCGGGAAGCCCGGGCGATCGGCACCCGTGTAGACGTCGACGGCGTACGCCCACCACGCCGCCGGGCCGGAGGTGCCCGCGTCGTAGGTCTTCGAGAAGAAGTACGCGGTGTCCGTCGCCGGATCGATAACCGGGGTCCCGGTGACGCCGATCCACGGCGTCAGGTCGCCGCAGCCGATGTCGGCGGGGTTCCAGGGGATCGCGACCTGCCGCGACCAGAAGATCTGTCCGGTCTCCGGATCCATGCGGTAGATCTGGTTCGTCTCGGTCACGATGATCAGGTTGTTCTTGTACACGAGCGGCTGCGCGTAGACCTGCCCGTCGATCGGCGTCGAGAAACGCTGGGCGAATCCCGGACCCGCGACGAACGCCGCGCTCAGAGACGCCTGGTCGGAGTACCAGCCGGTCCTCTCGTCGTCGGCGGCGTTCGTGACCGTCGCGGCGGAGGCCCGAATACCGCAGGCGAAGCCCGCGGCAAGAAGGGCGACAACGAAACGGCGCATGGATCCCCCCTGCGGCCAGCGGCCACGGCTCCGCCAGAATCTACCGCGCCTGGGGCCGCCCCGCCGCAGGTTTTGCGGCCGGCTCCGCCCCTATTTCTTCTTCATCTCCGCCATCTTCTGGGCGAGACCGGCGGCGTATTTCTCGTACTGGTCGCTGTCGACGGTGAACGTCCCGTACATGTAGTTCGTTCCCGGCTCGAAATTCCAGTTCTGGTCGGCGTCGTTGTAGGTCACCTTCGTGGTCGTCCCCTGCAGGTACTCTTTGTGCAACGGGTCGGCGCCCGGAGGGTTGACGATTCGGGCCGCACCTCCCATCCCGCCCTCGATCAGGTGGCCGGAGAACGTGCCGTACTTCCCGAGCGTGATCGTGTGCTCCTTCCCGTCGATCTTCCGGGTGATGGGCACGATCCGCGTCTCGCTCTTCGGGGAGGCGCCGGGCGCGAGGATGAGCGAGGCGATCGTCTTCAGAGCCTCCCTCTGCTCGGGGGTGGCCTTCTCGTCGACGTAGTAGTAGTTGAAGTTCCACTTCCCGAACGAGTCCATCATCGACTGGCCCTCAGGGCTCTGCGACATCGCCCCGACCGCGAGGCCGTCAAGCTTCACGCTTCCGTAGGTGCCCTTCTGGATGAAGAGGAACTGGGTTCCACCGCACGTCATCTTGGTCGGCTTCGAGCCGAACCAGCACGGGCAGGCCGCGCTGCACGAGCAGGCCTCCTCGAGCTGTCCCGTGAACTTCCAGGCCGTCTTCGGCGCGTCCGCGAGGACGAGCGCGACCACGCCGACGAGCGCGACGAGCCCAACGCCAAGCACTCTGACTCTCGACATCGCCACACCTCCTGGACCGGGGACCTCCGGTCCGGCTGCGAGCATAGCCCGATCGCGGCGCCGCTAGAAGGCCCCCCGCTCCCGCAAGCTCGTGAACCCCGCCCGCCCCACGATGATGTGATCGTAGAGGTCGATGCCGACGGTCTCGGCGGCCCGCGCGACGGCGCGGGTGAACGAAACGTCCTCGTCCGAGGGCTCGAGGCAACCCGACGGGTGGTTGTGCGCGAGCAGGAATCCCAGGGCGAGGTGCGCGATCGCGGGGTACAGGATCTCGCGCGGGTGCGTGCGCGTGGTGTTGAGCGCGCCGATCGAGATCGTCTCGCGGTGGATCAGGCCGTTCTGCGCGTCGACGTAGAGGCCGACCAGGTGCTCCTTGCGCGCCGACCCGAGATCCTTCACGAGGCGCCAGGCATCGCGCGGCCGGGCGATCCGCGGACGCTCCTCGGGCTCGACGCGCCCCAGCTCGAACGCGGCCGCGAGCCGCGCCGCGAGGGCCGTGCCCACGCCGCTCTCGCGCTCGAGCTCTCGCGGGCCCAAGGCCGCGAGCCCCTCGAGCCCGTGTCGGCGGACGAGATGCTCCGCCACGGCGGCCGCCGAGCGCCGCGCGGTGCCGCTCCCGAGCACCAGGGCAACCAGCTCCGCGTGCCCGAGGCTCCTGGCGCCGCGGGAGAGGATCCGCTCGCGCGGCCGGTGCGCCCGCGGAAGGAGGCGCGGCTCGGAGGCGGCGCGGGCGCTTCCGTACGTGCCCGGGGGCTCGGAGGGAAACTCGGCAGATCGGGACGAGTCGGGGTCGGGGGTCGAGGGCGGCATCGTGGGCTCCGCGCCGGCGCGCGCCGTTCCGGGAGGCTGACGGGACCCTCGCGTGCGAGCCGTCTACGACACGGCGACCACCCGCCGTCCGTCGAGAACCACACGGCCGGACACCAGAAGCGCCATCGCCTCGGCGTACGCACGGTGCTCTTCCTCGAGGATGCGGGCCGACAGAGAGTCGACCGTATCGCCGTCGCGCACGGGGACCGCGCGCTGCACGACGATCGGACCATGATCGAGCTCCTCGTCGACGAGATGGACCGTGCACCCCGTGACCTTCACGCCGTGCTCGAGCGCCGATTTCTGCGCGTCGAGGCCGGGAAACGCCGGAAGCAGCGACGGGTGGACGTTCACGACCCGGCCGGGAAAGCACGCGAGGAACGCGGGCGAGAGCCGGCGCATGTAGCCGGCGAGGCAAACCCAGTCGGCGCCGTGCCGGCGCAAGACCTCGACCAGAGCGCTCTCGTGGGCTTCCCGAGGCTTGATCCTTGCGTGCTCGACGACCTCCGTGTGGACGCCGCGCGCGCGCGCGATCGCGAGGCCGGGAGCGTCCGCGACGTTCGAGACGACGACGGAGGGGACAGCGGGAACCCGCCCGTCGGCCATCGCAGCCAGCAGCGCCGCCATGTTCGAGCCCCGGCCCGAGATCAGGACGGCGAGGCGCGGGAGCGGCCGCTCAGGCATAGACCACGCGCCCCCGGCCGGGCACGATCGTCCCGATCCGCGCCGACGGCTCGCGGACGGCGGCCAGGTGCTCCTCGAAGGCCGCCAGCCTGTCGGGCGCGATCACGCAGACCATGCCGATCCCCATGTTGAAGACCCGGTGCATCTCGCTCGCGTCGACGCCTCCGAGCCGCTCCAGGACCCGGAAGACGGGGGGCACGGTCCAGGATCCGCGCACGATCTTCGCGTCGAGCGCCGGCGGGAGGATCCGCGGCACGTTGTCCGTGAGGCCGCCGCCGGTGACGTGCGCGAGTGCTCTGACCAGGCCCTGCGCGAGCGCGCCGCGCAGCACTTTCAGGTAGGAGCGGTGCTCGGCCAGGAGCGCCTCCCCGATCGGGACCGGAAGGCCGTCGGGCGTGTCCCGCACGTTCAGACCCGCGATGTCGAAGAAGATCCGGCGCGCGAGCGAGTACCCGTTCGTGTGCAAGCCCGCCGAGGGGAGCCCGACGAGCACGTCCCCGTCGCGGACGGCGGAGCCGTCGAGGATCTTCGACCGGTCGACGAGGCCGACGATGAATCCGGCGAGGTCGTACTCCCCGGGCGCGTAGAACCCCGGCATCTCGGCCGTCTCGCCGCCGAGCAGCGCGCAGCCGTTCTCGCGGCACCCGGCGGCGATCCCGTCCACGACCGCGGCCATCACCTCGGGGGCCAAGCGCGCGGTCGCGAGGTAGTCCAGGAAGAAGAGCGGCGTGGCCCCCTGGACGAGGATGTCGTTCACGCAGTGATTGACGAGGTCTCGCCCCACGGTGTCGTGGATCCCCGCGGCGAAGGCGACCTTGAGCTTCGTCCCGACGCCGTCGCACGAGGCGACGAGCACCGGCTGCGCCAGCCCCCCCAGATCGGGCGCGAACATCCCTCCGAACGCGCCGAGATCGGCGAGCACGCCGGCGGTGCGCGTCGACGACAGCGCGGCCTTGATGCGGCGCAGACCCTCGTCCTGGGCGTCGATGTCGACGCCGGCGTCGCGGTAGGTCGCGCCGGGCCGCTTCGCGTCCCGAGTTCCGTCGTCGTCCATGCCCCCATCCTAGCCGCGCGCGGGCCGGCCTGCGTCGGCCGACGGGCCCTTCCGGTTGTGACGGAGCAACTACCGCGCGGTCTTCTCGAACAGCTTGAGCTGCTCCGCCTCCGCCCGCGGCAGCGGAACGGGGTGACGGTCCGTCCAGCAGGCGGTGCAGTACTGGTCCTCGGTGCCGGACAGCGCCCGCATCAGTCCCGGAAGGCTCAGGTACCCGAGCGAATCGGCGCCGACGAACTGCCGGATCGCCTCGTCCGACTTCGACGCGGCGATCAGCTCGTCGCGGCGCGGCGTGTCGATCCCGTAGTAGCACGGCCCGATCGTGGGCGGACACGCGATCCGGACGTGCACCTCCCGCGCCCCGGCCTCGCGGCACATCTGGACGATCTTGCGGCTGGTCGTCCCCCGCACGATGCTGTCGTCGATCAGCGCGATCCGGCTCCCCTTCATCGTCTCCCGGACCGCGTTCAGCTTCACGCGCACGCCGAAGTTCCGGATCTGCTGGCTCGGCTCGATGAAGGTCCGTCCGACGTAGTGGTTGCGGACGAGCCCCATCTCGAACGGCAGCCCCGACGCCGCCGCATACCCGAGCGCGGCGTACGTGCCGGAGTCGGGGACAGGAGCGACGAAGTCGGCGGCGGCCGGGTGCTCCCTGAACAGCTCGGCTCCGAGGCGCTTGCGGACCGCCTGCACGGACTCGCCGAAGACCAGCGAGTCGGGGCGCGCGAAGTAGACGTGCTCGAACGCGCACGGGGCTGGCCGGCTCGGGGGGAACGGCTTGAAGGAGTGGAGGCCGGCGACGTCGATCACCACGACCTCGCCCCGGTCGATCTCCCGGACCGCCGTCGCCCCGATCAGGTCGAACGCGCAGCTCTCGCTGGCGACCACGAAGCTGCCGTCGACCTTGCCGATCGACAGCGGGCGGAACCCCATCGGGTCCCGGACGGCGACCAGGCGGCCCGGGACCAGGAAGAGCAGGGAGTAGGCGCCGCGCACCTGGCGCACGGCCTCGACGAGCGCGTCGACGACGTCGTGGGCGCGCGAGCGCGCGATCAGATGAAGGAGCACCTCGGTGTCGGTGGTCGTCTGGAAGATCGCCCCGTCGGCCTCGAGCGCCTCGCGGATCAGCGCGGCGTCGACCAGGTTGCCGTTGTGCGCGACGGCGATCGGTCCGCGATGGTGCTGCAGGAGGAACGGCTGCGCGTTCGCGGGGTTCGAGTCCCCCGCGGTCGAGTAGCGCACGTGGCCGATCGCGGCCGAGCCCGGGAGATCGTCGAGCACGTCCTTCGAGAACACGTCGGCGACGTGCCCCATCCCGGAGCGCCGGGCCAGCGCGCTCCCCTGCGCGCTGACGATTCCGGCGGATTCCTGCCCGCGGTGCTGCAGCGCGTAGAGGCCGAGGTAGGACACCTTCGCCGCTTCGGGATGCCCGAAGATTCCGACGATGCCGCACATGAGACGAATTATAGCAATCGAGTCACGCGGCCGACCCGAACACGCGCGCGAAGATCGCGTCCACGTGACGGAGCGTTCCCGCCGGGTCGAAGCAGGCCGACAGGCGCTCCGGCGTGAGGACCGCGGACACCTCGGGATCGGAGGCGAGCCCCTCGTGCAGCGATCCGCGCCCGGCCCAGACGCTCATCGCGTGGCGCTGCACGATCGCGTATGCGGCCTCGCGGCTCAGGCCCGCCGCGGCGAGGGCC
>Ga0310912_10002050_pt1 | contig 11263 bp, 10 predicted proteins | sample GREbulkMGOX080_FD_203443 | JGI IMG/M metagenome (GOLD analysis project Ga0310912, IMG submission 203443) | Lab enrichment of tropical soil microbial communities from Luquillo Experimental Forest, Puerto Rico - GRE.bulkMG.OX080 | ecosystem: Environmental > Terrestrial > Soil > Tropical forest >...
GAGATCACGCACGTGCCGTACAAAGGATCGGCACCGATGGACACCGACTTGATGGGCGGTCAAATCGCGATGGCCTTTGACGCAACACCGACTGCAATGCCATTGGCAAAATCGGGCAGGCTCCGCGCGCTTGGAGCGGGAATGGCAAAACGCGTGGCCGCGATGCCGGATTTGCCGACTTTGCAGGAGCAAGGCTTGCCCGGCTATGAATGCTACACCTGGAATGCGCTGCTCGCACCCAGTGGCACGCCTAAAGAAATCGCCGCGAAGCTCAACGCAGCACTCAACACATCACTCGCCGATTCGGCTGTATCTTCGGCCTTGGAAAAGGCCGGGATCGATCCGACGCCAGGGTCAACGCCCGAGACAACGGCGGAATTCGTCAAGGCCGAACTGGCAAAATGGGCGCCTATCATCAAAGCTTCTGGCGCGGAAATCGATTGACGGACGCGGCGTAGATTATCCAAGTCGAACACCTGTTTTCCAGCTTTGTTGCACAAAAATTCACTGTGTCTTCGGTCACAGCACGTCTCCTATTTTCTCACTACGACTAGGTTAGTGAGAAGAGAAGGAGATGTGCCATGACCATCTTCCCGCTCGGCATTTCGCGTTTTCCTGAATTCATTGCGCTCTACTTTCTCCGTTGGAAGCGCCCCTTTCCTTGCGCCAAACTGGAGAATTTGAGTGACCAGAGCTTACAAGATATCGGCCTCGAACCGTACCGACGGGATTTCGATGCCGTAAAGCCATTCTGGATGCCATGATCCAGTATCGGCGTTATGCGTTATATGTAGCGGATGAAAGCTTCTCGGCTCCGTTGGAGCCGCACCTTGGCTTTGTGTGCGTTGGTGGCGGTGGTCTCGGCCGTCTGCTTGCGGCTCGTTCACGCTCAATTGCGAGGCCATGGCGGACCGGTGCGGGCGTTGGCGATTTCCTCCGACGGCACGCATTTGGTTTCCGGCAGCTTCGACACATCGGCAATTCGCTGGTCGCTTTCTCGCAATGTCGCCGAGCAGGTCATGCGCTTCCACGATGCGCCGGTGAATGCGGTTGCCTTCCTCAGGGACGGCCGCATCGTGACCGCGGGCGGCGACACGCACCTTGCAATCTGGACCCCGGGTAAGCAATCGCCTGACCGGGTGCTGGACGGCCACACCGGACCAATCGTCGCAATCGCTGTTTCTCCAGATGAGAAGTCACTGGCGTCAGCGTCATGGGATCGCACGGTTCGACTGTGGCCGCTCGTCGGTGGTCCGCCGCGCGTGCTCGAGGGGAACGCGCAGAACGTCAATGGCGTGGCGTTCTCGCCGGATGGCACTCGAATCATCAGTGCTGGATATGATGGGACCATCCGCGTCTGGCCAATCGCCGGCGACAACATTTCCGTGCACAATCTGCCTAGCCGGCTCAACAGCGTCGTTACCGCGCCCGATGGAGAAATGATTGCCGCCGGAGCAAGCGGCAAAGTGTTCTTCTTATCTGCGGCGGGCGAACTCATTGCCGAAGTCCAACCCGGAACGACGCCGATCATTCAGCTTGCGATTTCCGAGGATGGCGTGCTGATTGCGGCCGCCACGACCCGCGGATCGGTGGCGGTGATCGATCGCAAGGAACGCAAGCTCATGCACACGCTCGTCGGTCCGGGGCTGCCGGTGTGGTCGGCCGCATTCCTGCCCGACAATAAGACGTTGTTGACCGGCGGCACCGACACTGTGATTCGCCGCTGGAACGCAGTCACGGGCGAACCGATCGACTCCACCTTGCTCGGCGCACCCGAAGACCCGCTCAAACAATATGCCGGCGATCACGGCGCTGACGTATTCCGCGCCTGCGTCGCGTGTCACACGCTCAAACCTGACGAAGGGCAGAAGGCCGGTCCGACGCTTTGGCATGTATTCGGGCGCCGTATCGCGACCCTGCCCGGTTATAATTTCTCTCCCGCCTTGAAGAAACTCGACATTGTCTGGTCGAAGGAAACCATCGCCAAGCTGTTTGAGATTGGACCGGCGCATTACACGCCCGGCACCAAGATGCCTGAACAGACCATCGGCGCGGAAGCGGATCGCAAGGCGCTTGTAGATTTTATCGCGCGCGCTACGGCGAACTAGAGCGTGATTGCTCAAGGTTGGATCGATTGTCGTTCTTGGTTTTTAGTGAAGCATGATCTTTCCGAAAAACCGGTTCCAACTTTTACGGATCATGCTCTCAGCTCTCCCCTTCCTCCTGGCGCGCGCGTAAATAATCTTCGGTCGTGCGCAGCCGCGGGCGCGCCGGCGCGCCGAACGGATCGAAGTTCTCCTCAGCAGTCACCTGGACGCGGCAGTCGGCGCACATCTTAACGAGATCAAGACGCTTGGAATCCTTATACATCCAATGCTTGCCTTCGAGCTTGGCCGCTACGCGCTCCACCGAACTTTTGACTCCGAACGGCGCGCCACAACGAATGCAGAGGAACGGGTCTTCCTCCTTGACGACACGGCTTGACGCCGTTGCGGCACGAAAGTCGATCTGTGGCTTAAGTCTGATCACTTTCTCGGGGCACGTCGACTTGCAAAGCCCGCATTGCACGCAGGCATCTTCGGTGAAACGCAGTAGCGGCCGCTCGGGATCGTCCGACAGCGCCCCAGTCGGGCAGGCCGAGACGCAAGACAAGCACAAGGTACAACCTTCGACATCGACTTCGACTCTCCCGAACGGTGCGCCCTCAGGTAGCGCGATCACATCAACTGGCGCCGGAGCGGTTGCATGCAATTCGCGCAGCGCGAGCTGCAGCACTTCCCGCTTCTTGCCGACAGCCGCGAAAGTGGCGGGTTTAGCGACCGCCTTTAGAGCTTCGATTGCGCGCAACGTCTCGCCGAGTACGTCGGGGTCGTCGGTCTCGATGCTGGCGATGCGCGGACCGTCAAAGCCGAGGCCAGCGACGATCGCCTGACCCAAGACAATCGTTCTGATCAGACCGGTCAAGTCGTGGCGAGGTTTGGACCGCAGCAGGAAACGCACCGCCATTGCGCCATAGGCAAATGCGCCGGCAAGCGCTTCAAGGCCGATCTGGGTGATCTCATTGATTTCCACGGGCAGCACATTGGCCGGCAGTCCATCGCCATGTCGCGCCAGTGCCTCGATCAGGGGGCGGCCGTGGTCGCCGTCATGAAACAGCAGTACCGGCTGGACGCCGCCTACCTCGACATACGTTGCCAGCAACACGCGCAATTTGCGGAGCAGCGCATCAGAGGCAGGCAGCGCGTAAGCTGCGGCTCCGGTCGGGCAAGCCGCGGCGCACTGTCCGCAACCAGCGCAAATCTGGGCATCGATCGCGACATGATCGCCGTTGGGCGCAATTGCACCAGTAGGGCAAAGATCAAGACAGCGCCGGCAACCGACAATATTCGATCGGGAATGCGCGCATAGATGCTCGGTAAAGATGATATAGCGCGGCTTTTCGAACGTCCCCGACAGGTCGCGCGCTCGCAGGACCGCGCGTAGCACCGCGGCAGTATCGGCCGGATCGGCGCGCAAATAGCCGTCGCGCAGATCCGGAGAGGAAAACAGCGGCGCGCCACCCGACAAATCGATCAGCACATCGCACTGCAATTCCACATCGTCGCGCAAAGCAGAAAATTGCAGTCGAGCGCGCGAGGAAGGCGCCGGTGCGGCGTAGTTATCAACCCGCAGTTTAAACCCGCCAAGATGACCGCTGGCGGCTCGGATCGTGCCGCTTAGCAACGGGAACTGCGTGACGCTGCTTGGCGGAACCGCATCATCCTCAGTGATGAGGACCGTGACATCGAGATGATCCTTTAAGAGATTGGCGGCTTCGATCACCCGTTCATCTTTGCCATAGAGCAAAGTCGCGCCTTCGCTCGTGAGAGTGATGACAGGAACCTCCGGCATTGGTTCGCCAGCCGCCGCAATCAGGGCCGCCATTTTCGGCCCCGCCGCCTTCGCGTCCTTGGACCACCCTGCCGTTTCGCGAATATTGACGAATGAAATGTCGGTCTCGCCGCCGACCTCGCCGAACAGCGGCGCCTCTTGCGTGCAGGCAATCGCAATCGGGTGCCCGGCAGCCGCGGCGTCGCGAACGCGTTCGAGCTCGGCGCGGCAAAGCTGGTGTCCCTGAAGTACTTTCGCACCGCGGCATGCGCGCTCGACGCGAGCATCGTCAAGCGGGATTGTGTCCTCGCAGGAGCAGATAAGGATTTTACGCGGCCGTTCGGCCATTTCCTCCACCGGATATCTTTTTGTTCCGTTACTTGCCCGTTACTTGCCCGGGCCGACAGGCGTCGTAATTGGCCTTCCACCGCTATGCGGCAAACGGCCGGCCGCGGGACCTTTATGGGCTATGCCGTTATATGTAAAAAGATGAAGAAGTAACAGCGAGGATCGATGTCGCCGGTGACGCGGGCAGCTTTCGTGCCGGAACTGGCGCTACCGCCGCCATATCAGGCCGTGCGATTGCGTGAGTCCGGCGACGCATTTGCTCATGCGACCGCGCTTGCTTCGCAGCGCGGCGCCGGAACGCTGGTCTATGTCGGCCGCTTCGATGTTGCCGAATTCGCGGTGGTGCTCGAACCGGCGGATCCGGTTGTTACCGCTCGCCGCGCATTCTACGCCGGAATGGCCGCGCTCGCCGACGCCATCGCTGCGGCAGCGCCGCCGGAAACCGCCATCCACATCGAATGGCCGGATTCGCTTTATGTGAATTGGGGATTGGTCGGTGGCGGACGGCTGGCCTGGCCCGAAAAAACCGTCGAGACCAAAGTACCCGACTGGATCGTGTTTGGCGCGACGATCCGCACCGCGAGTAAAACGAGCGCTGATCCCGGCCTCACTCCAGAGCTCACGGCGCTGGACGAAGAAGGTTTTGCCGAGGTCACCTCCAATCACATCATCGAAGGTTTCGCCCGCAATTTGATGCTATTGCTCGATGCCTGGCGGGAAAGCGGCTTTGCAGCGATCAGCAAATCCTATTTCAAGCGACTGTCACCCGAGGTCGGCCAAAGCTATGACATCGACAGCAAAGGCGACTTGCTGATCAACCGCGTTGGCGAGACCGAAACCATGCGCAAAGAATTGCTGGCGCGACTGGCAAAACCAGCTTGGCTCGACCTGACGGCCAAGGGGTTATCTTGAAACTCATTCGCTCCATCGAGCGAGATAGCAAATGAACGATTTTTGGCTCTCCTGCGGCCACCACTTTCTCGACCGCGACGAAAGCGGCGGTTACGTCGTTACCGACGAATTCCTTAAAGTCTATCTCGCACGGCCTGAGCTCGTTCCACCGCCGGATGCCTGCTCTGTCGAGCGCAATCTGCATCACTCCCTGTTGTCAAATCCCCGCCGGCCAGTCGGCGCTGCCGAGATCGCGGCTATTGCGGATATCGACGCGCGCGAAAACTGGGAAATATTGGTCGGCTTTCGCGACCGTTTGTTGAATCGTAAAACGCTGGAAGCTTGCTACGTTGATTTGATCCGAAGTGGCGTCGACAAAACGCCACCATTGTTCATCAATCAGCTCGTTCACGCGATCCTCCGCAACGCGCTCGATAATGTCGCCGATCCGCATATATTACGTGCAAGCGAGCTATTCTTCCGTACGCAACGGGTGACCCTGCATGAAGGCTCGCTGATCGTAGCCGACGAGGAAACGATTGCTGGCCGCTACAACGCGCCGGTGTCGCCGCTGGTCTCGATGCTGGGTTTGCCGGCGGATTCCGAGATCGATGTGCTCGGCGAGAATAATGCCCGCGCCTATTGGCAACGCAGCGATCGCTTCGATATGGCGCTCGATTTGACCGGCGGGCGCGAAGGTCTCGCCGCACTCGCAAAAGCGATGGAACTGTGGATCGCCCACCTGATGGGCTTGGCGGTGACGATCGAGCCGCTCACGCAGCTCCGGGAGGCGCCGGTGACCTGGTATGTTGGTCTCGACGCTGAAGCGACCCAAATTGCAGACGCGCTATGGAATGGCGACGAACTGGACGAGAATGTGTTGGCCCGCGTGGTGGGCTTGTTCCGACTGAACTTCGGCGACGTTCGGCTCATGCTCGAGAAAGTCAGCGGCGAACCAGTTTATTTGGTGCTGGCGATGACTCCTGAACATTTGATACGCATGAAGCCGCAGAACCTGGTAACTGGGCTACCGGTGAAGCATATTGAGGCGGTAAGTTGAGCCATGGTTGCGCCGCTCAAAACCATCGCCGTTGGAGTGGTTGTCGAACGCAGCAAGGGCGCCGGTCCGTGGACCGATTTTCTCTGGCGGCCCGTCTCTGCGTTCGGCGGAATTCCACAAACGCCTCCCTGGACCAAACTGTCAGACGACGGCGAGCGCGCAACGTTCTTCGTTGGTACAGTCGAAGTTGAGCTTTATCGCTCCGAAGCGGGAAACTACCGGCATAATTTGTTGGTTGAGAATCCCTTGCTGTGGGTCGCCTTGCGGCCCACCGAAGCCGAACCTCCCTACGTATTGGCCGGCGTCACGGTCGATCCTGCGGAAGGCGAATCCTGGGCGGCGCTTGGCAAAGATCTGATTGATACCGTTACTATGCCGGCAGCGGTCGAAGCCGTGGTCGCTGACTTCGTATCGGAGCATTATGTCGAGCAGCCGTTCCACAAGCGAAAGCGCGACCGCGCCGAGCCAGAGGTTCTGGCGCGGCGTCCGCCCACGGATGTGCGCAAGTCATAAGCGAGTCATGAGCGAGCAAGAAAATTTTCTGAAGCGATGGTCTAAGCGAAAACTCGCCGAGCGTGAGCGGTCGACGCTCGACGTGCGTGCGGCGAACGAGGATCCTGCGGCGTGGGAAGAGCCTACCGCTGACGTGGAGACTGCGGCGCCCGCGCCGCCAAAAAATGATGATAACGCCGCGATCAAGGAGCATACGCCTGAAGTCCCGACTCTGCCGCCGCTTGATTCCATCGGCGCCGGTTCGGACATCGCCGCCTTCCTGCGGCCGGGCGTGCCGGCGGAACTAACCCGTGCGGCACTTCGGCGCGCCTGGACCTCGGATCCGGCAATCCGCGATTTTGTCGGACTGGTCGAAAACGGGTGGGATTTTAACGACCCGGCGGCAATGGCCGGGTTTGGTCCGATCAGCGCCCAGGAAGTGACGCGACTGGTAAAACTTATCGGCGAGGTGGCAAAACCCGCCGCCACTGAACCCGCCGCAGCGGAAACACCCGTAATCGAGCGCAGTCCCGACTCCGCGCTGTCCCCCGCCCTTGAAACTACAACACGTGACGATGCAAGCGAAGCGTGCAGCGATAAAGAAAAAGAAAATGACGCAGCGCAGCAAAAAGATGTTCCGTGACCGGCTTCAACGCCGCGGCATTCATTCGCGCCCATAGCCTCAGGCTATTGACCCCGGCTCCGACGCGGCGATAGCCTCTCAATCAGCAAAATTCCTGCTCGGCTGAGGGTGGCGGCGCGGGGCAGGATGACAACATCAACCATGTCCATCATGGCTGACCGGGGACTCCAGGAGGCGATTCACGCTGTCGGTGGCGTTACCGAGCTCGCGCGCCGCATTGGAATTTCACAACCGTCCGTCTCGAATTGGACCAGGGTGCCGGCGGAACGTGTTCTTCAGGTCGAGAGCGTGAGCGGCATTGCACGGACTATTTTACGGCCTGACCTTTACATCGAAGCCAACGTTGAGGACGTCAATCGCGCGCGCGCGCAGGAATACGCGGTGTTGGCGCGACTGCTCAGGGAACCGCCTGATTCAGCGCTCCTCAAGCAGATCGGCCAATTGCACGGTGACGAAACGCTCCTGGGCGCCGCGCATCGCGAACTGGCCGAAGCCGCCAAGCGCACAAGCGCCACGAACGTCGAACGCGAATTCTTCGACCTTTTCATCGGCGTCGGCCGCGGCGAGCTTCTGCCTTATGCTTCGTATTATCTTACCGGTTTCCTGCACGAGCGGCCGCTCGCGCGCTTACGCCGAGATTTGACCGGCATCGGCATTGCGCGCGCGCAAGGTATCGCCGAGCCGGAGGACCACGCCGGGATCTTATGCGAAATCATGGCGGGTCTTGCCGATGGTCAATTGCCTGCGCCGGAAGAGTCGAGCCGCATGATTTTTGAAAACTATATGGCGCCCTGGATTGGGCGTTTTTTCGCCGATCTCGAACGTGCGGACGGCGCGGAATTCTACCAGTGCGTCGGCACTGTTGGCCGAGTGTTCACTGAAATCGAGGCCGAGGCTTTTACGCTGCCGTTGTGAACTCGCAGCGCCGAAAGATCGCGGTCTTAGGGAGGACTGGCGATGAGACAGGACAGCAAAAGCAAGATTGACCGCCGCGACCTTCTGCGTGTGCTCAGTGTCGGCGCCGGCGCAGCAGCCAGTCCCCTAGCACTTGTCGCCGAAGCGCAGGCGGATTCGGAAAGCAATGATGAAAAGCGCAAGGCCCGCTACCAAGCGGATTCCGACGACGTGAAAGCGTTCTATCGCGTCAATCGCTACCCGAAGTGAGGGAGGCACACGTGCTCGTCAAAAAATCAGACCATCAAGCGCGCCGCAGCTCTCTCGCAAGGCTCGCTGCTCACACCAGCACGCTCGACCGCCGCGCATTTTTGCGACGCTCGGGAATCGCTGCTGGCAGCCTCGCGGCTCTCGGGACGATTCCGCTCGACACCGTACGCAAGGCGGAAGCGGCCGCCGCCGGCCCGCTCACGGCGGGCGCTCTCATCCGCAAAAGCGTCTGCACCCATTGTTCCGTCGGCTGCACGGTTACGGCAGAAGTCGCAAACGGGGTGTGGATCGGCCAGGAGCCGAGTTGGGATTCGCCGATTAATCGCGGCTCGCATTGCGCCAAGGGCGCCTCGGTGCGCGAACTCGTTAGCGGCGAGCGCCGCTTGAAATATCCGCTGAAGCTTGTCAACGGCCAATGGACGCGGATCAATTGGGATCAGGCCGTCAACGAGATCGGCGACAAGCTGACGGGCATCCGCGGCAAGTCCGGCGCCGATTCGGTCTATTGGCTCGGTTCGGCCAAAATGACCAACGAAGGCGCCTATTTGTTCCGCAAGCTGGGTGCGTTTTGGGGAACAAATAACACCGATCACCAGGCACGCATCTGCCATTCAACGACCGTCACCGGCGTGGCCAATACCTGGGGCTACGGCGCGATGACCAATAGCTATACCGATATCCGCAACGCGAAAACGCAGATCATCATGGGCGGCAATCCGGCCGAAGCCCATCCGGTTTCGTTGCAGCATCTCATCGAAGGCGCCGAGATGCAGAAGGCCAACGTGATCGTTATCGATCCGCGCCTGACCCGTACCGCCGCCCACGCCACCGAATATGTTCGGCTGCGGCCCGGTACCGACATTCCCGTGCTTTACGGGATCATGTGGCACATCATCAAAAATGGCTGGGAGGACAAGGAATTCATCCAGCAGCGTGTCTATGGTTATGAAGACGCACGCAAGGAAATGGAAAAATGGACGCCGGAGGAAGTGGAACGCGTTTCCGGCGTTCCCGGCGAACAGCTCAAGCGCGTCGCCGAGATGTTCGCGACGCAGAAACCGTCGACCTTGATCTGGTGCATGGGGCAAACCCAACACACTGTTGGCACCGCGAACGTGCGGGCAAGCTGCATGCTGCTCTTGCTCACCGGCAATGTCGGCGCTCCCGGCACCGGCGCCAACATCTTCCGCGGTCATGACAACGTGCAAGGCGCGACCGATGTCGGCCTCGATATCGTGACGCTACCCTTCTACTACGGGCTAACCGACGCGGCCTGGAAGCACTGGTCGCGAGTCTGGAAAGTCGACTACGACTATCTGCTCGGTCGCTTCGACGACAAAAAAGTCATGGAAACGCCCGGGATTCCGCTGACGCGATGGTTTGACGCCACGCTGCTGCCGAAGGATCAAGTCGCCCAAAAAGACAATGTGAAGGCGATGTTCATCCAGGGGCACGCCAGCAACAGCATCACCCGCATTCCGGAATCGCTAAAAGGCCTCAAGGCGCTCGAACTCTTGGTCGTTGCTGATCCGCATCCGACCACCTGGACCTCACTCGCGGTGCAGGCAGGCCGCAGGGACGACATGTATCTGTTGCCAGTCGCCACGCAATTCGAATGCCGCGGCTCGCGTGTCGCCTCCAATCGCGCGCTGCAATGGGGCGAGCAGATCGTCAAGCCGATCTTCGAGTCGAAAGACGATCTTGAAGTCATGTACTTGATCGCCAACAAGCTCGGCTTCGCCGATCAGATGTTCAAGAACATCAAAGTCGAGAACAATCTGCCGGTCGCCGAGGACATTCTGCGCGAGATGAACCGCGGCAGCTTCTCGACCGGCTACTGTGGTCAATCGCCGGAACGGCTCAAATCGCACATGGCGAACCAGGCCGACTTCGACATGCTGACCCAGCGCGCTACCACCGGTCCCAACAAGGGCGATTATTACGGGTTGCCGTGGCCGTGCTGGGGCACGCCCGAGGTTAAACATCCGGGTACGCCGCTCCTTTACAACACCAATCTTGCGGTGATGGACGGCGGCGGATGTTTCCGCGCCCGCTTTGGCGTCGAGCGCGAGGAGAAACAACCCGACGGCACCGTTGTGAAGGTGAACTTGCTCGCCGAAGGATCCTACTCGAAAGATTCCGAGATCAAGGACGGTTATCCGGAATTCACGCTTGCCGTGTTGAAGAAACTTGGTTGGGACAAAGACCTGACCGAGGCCGAGATGGCGGTGATCAACAAAGTCAATCCGACCACTCCGGACGCGGTGTCATGGTCGACGGACCTGTCGGGCGGAATTCAGCGCGTGGCGCTGACGCACGGCTGCGTACCTTACGGCAATGCCAAAGCGCGAATGAACGCCTTCGGCCTGCCCGATCCGATCCCGGTGCATCGCGAGCCGATTTACACGCCGCGTGTCGAGCTGGTCTCGAAATACCCGACCTTGCCCGATGCCAAACAGTTCCGGCTGCCAAATATCGGCTTCTCGGTCCAGAAGGCCGCCGTCGACAAAGGCATCGCCAAACAGTTCCCGATTATATTGTCGTCTGGCCGGCTGGTCGAATACGAAGGCGGTGGCGAGGAAACCCGATCGAACAAGTGGCTCGCGGAGCTGCAGCAGACGATGTTCATCGAGATCAATCCTGCGGATGCTGCCGAACGCGGCATCAAGGATGGCGCTCTCGTCTGGGTGACCGGCGCCGAGAATAGTTCAAAAGCGAAGGTGACCGCGCTTGTCACCGAGCGCGTCGGCAAGGGCGTCGCCTGGATGCCTTTCCACTTCGGCGGATGGCTTGGC
>Ga0310912_10002051_pt1 | contig 11263 bp, 10 predicted proteins | sample GREbulkMGOX080_FD_203443 | JGI IMG/M metagenome (GOLD analysis project Ga0310912, IMG submission 203443) | Lab enrichment of tropical soil microbial communities from Luquillo Experimental Forest, Puerto Rico - GRE.bulkMG.OX080 | ecosystem: Environmental > Terrestrial > Soil > Tropical forest >...
GCCGGACGTGCGGTCGGACACTTCCTGACGGAGCGCCTGCAAGGTCAGGCGCGCATCGCCGATCACCGCGTGCGCCGTGGGATACATCTTGTTGATGTGCAGCTCGTCGACATTGCAGTGGATGATGGTCTTCTTCGCCGGATCGGGAATGCCGTGGCTGAAGCGGCCCGGCGACAGGCTCGAGCCTATGGCGAGGATTAGGTCGCTTTTGTTCAGATAGTGTGCCACCTGGTCGCCACGCACGCCGACGAACAGCGGATGGTTCTCCGGGAACGCCCCTTTGGCCTTGAGGGTCGTGATCACCGGCACATTCACGAGCTCCGCCAGCGCCTTCAGGTCTTCCGAGGCGCAAGCGTAAATGACCCCCTCGCCGGCGTAGATTAGCGGGTTACGGGCGCCCAGGAGCTGGTCGACTGCAGCGCGCACATCCGCCGGGTCCGGCGCCGATTTCCAGCCCTTCACGGGACGGTAGGGGTCGGCGGTCTCGTCGTATGTGGCCGTGGCATTGGGAATGGCCAGGATCACGGGGCCCGGTCTGCCGCTGCGCAGCATTGTGAAGGCGCGGCGCATCAGCTCAGGCGTGCGCTCGGGCCTGTCGAGATAGCCGAACCACTTCGACACGGTCTTCATGGCCGATGCGACATCGTACTGGCTGTTGCCCGAGGCGCCGGCCGGCACGCCATCGGTGATGCACAAAACGGGCGAGCCATCCTCATAGGCCTGCGCCATCCCGGCATAGGCGTACTGCATGCCGGCGGCGTTGACGCCCCCTTGGAAGGTGGCGACCCCGATCCGTGAGCCCGCGGTGATGCGCGAGAACGCGTCGGCGACCGCGACGGCGTAGCGGTCGTCGCGCATCATCAGCATCGGCACCCCTTCCCGGCCGAGCGCATTGTTCACCCGGCAGACAGGGAAGGTCGAAACCCAACCCACACCCTCCTGCTTGAGAATGCGGCTAATGCCGGTCGCTACATCGATCGTCATGGATGTGGTCTCCTTTGCCTGGAGCCGAGCCGTCAGCCTCGGTGTGGGCGCACTGAAGCATACCTCGAGGCGGCTGGCCACGGCGACGACGAGCAAGGACGCTGTTCCGGCCGATCCGCAACAACCGCACCGATAAGGCGCTCGTCGCTGAAGGCCGGCATCGTGGCGGAAGTCGTCGGGTCTGGTTTACGTCTCTTCGCCCGCCGCATAGCGCAGACCCGATAGATAGAGCTCGCGTTGCTCCAGGTTCCGCCAATGCGCGGCGGTGGGTACGACCAACGGGGTGATCGCGCGCAAATGTTCAACGATCTCGCGTGCCTCCTCCAGCCGACCCATCTGTACGCAGCAGGCGGCGAGAAACCGGTAATTCGGCACCCAGCCTGGACGATGTTGCAGGGATCGGAGCAGCATTGCTCTGGCTTCGTCGAAGCGGTGCGCAAAAAAATGACCGATCCCCATCCCCAGCAGAACCCTTGCCGGTCTTTCATGGGGACTGAGGCGTGATGAAGCCGCGAAATGGTCGATCGCCAGATCAGCCTGCCCAGCCCACAGCCTGATCCACCCGCTATAGTACCAACCGAGCGCGAAGCTCGGGTTCATTTCGACCGAACGGTCTACCAATGCGATAGCCGCATCGATGTCCTCGCCCAAATTCCCGAACACATAGGCTGCTCTGGCGAGAACACCCGGGTCGTCGCCGGCGGCACGGAGCGCCCTCCGAGCGAGCTCGACACCCTCCCGGCGGTTCGTTTCAGGGTCATCTGCCCAATCGTTCACATACAAGTCAGCATGGTAAGTCGCTGCTAAAGCAAGGGCGGCGCCGTAGCGCGGATCCAGCGTAGCTGCCAGTTCCAAAGCCCTCAGCGCCTCGACGGTCCCCTCGCGGTCCGCCGATTGGTTGTACTGAACGGCGCGCAAATAAAGGTCGTAGGCAGTGAGGTCATCGGTCGGTCGCCTGGAGGAACGCCGGATCTCGGCAGCTTGCAACGCCGGCTCAATGACGCCGGCTACGGCGATCGCCACCCGATCCTGAAGCTCGAAAACGTCTTCGAGCGGCCCGTCGAACCGATCGGCCCAGAGATGCACGTCGGTCTCTGCCTCGATGAGTTGGGCAGTAATGCGCACGCGGCCGCCCGCCTTGCGCACCGAGCCTTCCAGGACGTAACGGACGCCGAGCTCGCGCCCCACCTGCTTCACGTCAACCGTTTGCCCCTTGTAAGTGAAGCTCGAATTGCGGGCGATTACGAACAGCCAGCGGATGCGAGAGAGAGCGGTGGTGATCTCCTCGACCATGCCGTCGGCGAAGTATTCCTGCTCCGGGTCGCCGCTCATGTTTTGGAACGGCAGCACCGCAATGGACGGCTTGACCGGCAGCGGCAGCGGTACAGGGCCCGCCGCGGCTTTGGCCTCTCGCCCAATCGTGACTCCATACACCCGCACCGGGCGTGCAATGTTCTTCAGTGCCCGCTCACCCATGTCCGCGAAAGCTAGGTCGAGCTTCCCGGCGGCATCTTCCTGCACGCGCGCGGAGACGCATATCCCGCCCGGCTCGGCGAGCCCTTCGAGCCGGGCCGCGACATTCACGCCGTCGCCGTAAATATCCTCGCCCTCGGCGATCACATCGCCGAGGTTGATGCCGATGCGGAACTCGATCCGCTCTTCCGGTCGTATAGCGGTGTTGCGCTCGGCCATCCCTCGCTGCACCTCCACCGCGCAGCGCACCGCGCCGACCACGCTCGGGAACTCAGCGAGAAAGCCGTCACCGGTGTTCTTGACGATGCGGCCGTGATGTTCGGCGATTTTGGGGTCGACCAGTACCCGGAGATGCGCTTTCAGCCGTTCGTGCGTCCCCTCCTCATCCGCCCCCATTAAACGCGAGTACCCCGCCACGTCGGCGGCGAGGATCGCGGTGAGGCGGCGGACAGGGGGCATGGCTCGCCCGAGGCAAGGTGCGCTTTACCAAGTCTACCCTGAAACCCGCTGAGACCCTAGCGTCGCGATTGCTTGGTGGGCCCTTCAGCCCCCGAGGCAACCGCTCCCGCAACGATCAAGGATAACAATTTCGAGCCAGTTCGCATTATGCTGAGACCTCAGATCGTCGCCTTAACTGCGCCCCCATCGCTTTCTCGATGCGTCCTGCGGCTTTGGCACGGCACTATCGCCCGACTGTGACCCTTGTGGGGCATCGTCGATTTGCGATGCGCCAGCTCGTCGCCCCGCCGTTGACTGGGCGATGGCTGGTTGGTTCCACTTTGCGGCTAACTGCCTTGCGCTCCTGATCCTGGCGATTGCTGTGGCTGGCCTTGTTGGGATCATTGTTGCTGCGCTTCGCGATCGATGATGGCAAACACCTGTTCCCCGCCGATCGCGATCCGCTATCGCCGCGTATCCAGACCTTGCGCGGCATGCTCGCGAAATTCGGCCCGAGCGCACCGTCGCCACCGCCACCAGCTAGCCCACCTACTCCTGAGGAGCGTGACCCGAGCAGACGGCCGCGGGGGCGATCACGGCGGCGTTAGGTGATCGGCTCCGGCGCGAGCAGCTGATGGATCAACCGGGCTCGCATTTCCAGCCGGCGCTTTTCTTCTGGTCGCGCAGTCGGCAGTTCGCCTTCGATCCTCACCAGCATCCGCGGCAGTGCGACGGTGATGGGCAGCAACGGCAAGTCGAGATATGGGGAATGGTTCATTGCGGTTCCTATGCTTGTGGCTTGTCAGGCCGGTTAGCGCTCGGGGTTGACAACGTTGGCATAGGTCAACGCGGAGTTATTCGAGCCGCGGCGAGCGGCCTTATGTCCTCGCACCCCGAACGACACGATGATAATCGCTCTCAGGGCGAACCGCCTACGCTTGGCGTAGTCAGCGCCGTTGCCGATCATGCCGCGGGTTGGCGGCTTAGACAAGGAAAGACGGGGTTAACGGCGACGCGTGCCGGAGAGGAACCGCGGGTCATTGGGCATCGTTCAGGAGGATAGGGCGATCATCTTCCCCCTCCCCCCAAGGGGGATAGCGCCCTCGGAAACCCCGGCGTCCCCCCGACCGGGGTTTCTTCTCTGTCGGGCCGACGACTGAATTTCGCTCCGACGTGAGCTAACTCACACCAATTCGGGCCAGACCTTGGCTATTTTTAATACTGGTAGATGGACGAGATTGCTCATCGAAAGCGTTCTCCGTCAGTTCAGGATTAGGCTGCAAAGGCGATTTTGAAAAAATGCGCCCCTAAGAATGGAGATTGAAAATGGTCAACTGGCCTGAAATGCTGCGTCACGCTGAGGACTGGGCCAAAGGCTTCTGGACCGGAGCCGCCGCTGCTTCAGTGATAGGGATCGTCGCGGCCGCGGCAGCGCTGATCAGTCGCACCATTTGAGCCCCGGCAGTACGTGTTTGCTCCAACTAACGAACCGAGCAGCGATCTCGGCGGGATCGGGCTCGACCAAGTGGCCGCACGCTCGGTCTCACCGTTAGGGCGTCGGAGGAGTGGCAGGGCCTTTCCCCAAACCGTCGTGGCCTAGCCGTAGCAGCCGTCAGCGGTTGCTGTGGAAGCCGGATAACTTTAGCTGATCGGGTGCCACGACCCCCCGGCGCTGGGCAAGGGCCGCCCGGCTAGAATCGCAAGTCCCGATCGGGCCGGCGAAATACCAGAGCCTATCAGCGCCAACGTCCAGGGTGATCCCGCTACTCAACAAGCGTAATAGTACTGGTAATAGGGGCTCCAACAACGCCTCGCGGGCGGATAATACGCCGCCGGCGGATAGTAAGCCGAGACGGGTGGGTAGTAGCCGTAGGGGTAGTAATACGGATTATAGTAAGGGTTTACGAGGACGGAGCCGAGGGCAAACGCTCCAAGCCCGATCCCGACGGCGGCACCAGGGCTGATCCCGCCCCCACCCCAACCCCCGCCGGCATCTGCGGGCTGAGGCACTGTTGTCAAGCCGATGGCGGTAAGGATCGCCACGGCGACCGCCAGCCCCCGGCCAGTTTTTCCAAAGAACCAGCGAACGGTCAATATACCCTCCTTGGCTCGGCGCAGCCGTGCAGGCTGGCTCGGGAACCTCCGATATAAGAACGAGCGAGCGAGCTGCCAGTTTTCACATCGTGCCGCGACGCCACCGTAGTGTGTCATTTTTGGTACCACCGCGCGCAAAGGCTGTCAAAGGTATCCAGTTTGCCGCGAATTGGGTGAACCCGTCGCCACGAGCGCGGGTAAAATCACCCTCGCAATCTCGACATCCTGTGCATTCGGTGAGTTACCGCAGGAGGACTAAGAGGCAGCCTTTTGGCGCGGTCTTTCACCCGAATGTCCTCGCCCCTGACCCCTTCAACACGACCGGGGAGGTAGACGAGCAGTGCGCGGGAATCGGCGTGCGATTTCTAGTCTAGCAATCTAGAGCGGTTTCCGACCGGGTTGCACCCCCTCACCCAGCTCCGGGTACGGCTCGGCTTCGCCTCGCCAACCCTTCTCAACCCTCTCCCCCCATCGGGGGGAGAGGGAAGGGTGAGGGGGGCCGCTCGTATCGATGCCATTCGATCGAAAACCGCGCCAATCAACTCCTCAGAGGAAATGCACCCGAGACCGCCCGCGGTGGTCGCTGTGCAAAATTGGCCGGTCAGTAATCACCGCCATGCCATGTCATCGGCAACAACATAGGCCACCACCCGCGAGCGAACGACGCGTGACTTTTTCTCAAAGGCGCGGCCGACTTGCGGTGGGCGTGCCATTTTCTCACTTGACGTCCTGTACCTCGGACCGTGATCCGGCTGGCCGGCGCAGACGTCACTTGCACCTGACCCGATTGAGCATCAGTGAGGCTGACCGGGGGTCCGGGGACGATCGGGCGCGCGACGGGAGGCGGTGGGACTATCTGGGTTGCAACAGCGGGCTTATCTGCTCGCAATGGCTCGTCCGGAGGGGTCGAATAGAGCAAAGCCGATGCCGCCAGCGATGTGAGCGCTAAGCCGTTGGCCAGCGCCATCCGGCGAGCCTGTCGCACAGCGAAGCCGATGCGGCCAAGAAGCTGGACACGTGATGTGGGCCGGGGGGGCGACGGTGGCGGCGGCGCCTCGCCGTGCCATAGCCATAAGCCCGACTCTTGGCTCTCAATGCTCATTGGCGCTGAATCAGATCACCGCAGCAATTGCTCTCTAAGCTCGCGCATTTGCGTACGTATTTAGAGCCGTGCATCCCAGCGAAGTCAGCGGGAGCTCGGCCCCAGCCACAGGAACGACCCCCCCGCTCAGTAACCAGAGGGCGAGTTTGCCGAGGCGGTCGTCACGGTGCTTCCCGCGGGGTGCTGTCTTGGCGAATTGTAGCTCGCGTAGTGTCGGTGATTGTAGTAGCCGTAACGCCGGTGATTATAATAGCTATGATAAGCAGGCGGGGGTGGGGTTGTGATAAGGCCGGTCACCGCCCCTACAGCTCCGCCGACCGCGGCGCCGAGCGCCGCACCGTGGCCGCCGGCAGCGGCTGCCCCGATTGCAGCCCCACTCCCTGCGCCGATCAGACCGCCGCCGACAAAACGCTGCACAGGATCGTAGGGATTGGTGCAGGCCGACAGACCCAGCATCAGGCCGCCGGCGACCGCGCAGTGGATAATCCGTGATCTTCTCATCTCGGTATCTCCAGGGGTCCGCTTGGCTGGCCGCTCGAGACCTGCGAGGACCGAATATGAAACGCTCCACCGCGAACCCGTGTTCCGATGACTGACACATTGCGACGCACTATTGTGTGTCATTTTTGGAACCTGAGCGTGTAGCTGCTATCAGAAGCACCCAATTACCGCGAATTGGGCCGAACTCATCGTTACGAGAGCGGGCGAACTCCACCCTAGTAATATAGACATCCCGCGTTTCGGCGATTAGCGGAGCGGAATGCGAACACCGGACCCGGTCTCCGCCATGGACTTATGTTAGGCAGCCCGCACACAAGCTGAGCGCCTTTTTCGAACGCGGCACGAAAGGCAGCGTAAAGCCGCCAGAAATAACCGCGAAAGCTCGCGAGAAGGCGGCCGACGCGGGCGTCCCGCGTTGTCGCCCTTCAAACAGATTTACCGGATTTCGGCAGGTTGGCGGGTCGGCCCCCGCCGAAACCCCCGCCCCCGGCCCGCCTCGTCCGGCGTGCCAAGTTGTCGTTGATGTGAGGTAACGTTCCGACTCGACGAGACGACCCGGACCGCGAACTCCGCTTGCACCTGGGACTGGCGAGGTGACGGTTGAGGGTCGGACCGGCTGGCGGCTGGCGGACGTAAAGATCAAAAACCGCCCGGGTGTTTTGATGCTGTCGCTTGACCTCCGCAGAACCAATTGCCGATTGTCCGTGAGGATATTAAGCCGAGCAATTAACCCACATTTGAGCCATGCTTTAACAGTCGGATAACGGCCTTCTGGCATTCCGTGCGTATGCCAGACAAACACTCCGAAAAATTGCATCAAGTTGAACTGCACCCCGCTCCTAGAGCCGAGCATTCCCGCGATCTTCCAAGTCAGCTCCGCGAATTCTCGCGCCGCTGTTGGGCATTTAATTCGGGCTTAATAAATGACGATCAAACTCAACTCTGCCTGGTAGAGACGCACGAGAGTGTGCCAGGGACTGTATCCGACGAGCTTGGAAAAGCACGCGATCGCCGGCGCCGGAGTACTGTACGTTACTGCCGATCCTTGAGGAGCGAGCGCTCCCGCCGAGACCTAGGCGTCGACCTGATCGCTCGGCATTGCACTGAAGGCGCTTCGCAAAATGCGGCCTATGCAGCGACGGCTGTTCGCAATCGCGTGCCTCGGCCACCCGGATGCCGGTCGAGAAAATTTTCGATTTGGTCGGATGATGGAGGCGCGGTCGCCGTCATCTTCGCGCTTGCTGCTACTGTGCTCGTTGCCATCCTCGGTCTCGGTGTCGATGTAGGTTTTGGTATCGCACAGAGCGCGATATGCAAAATGCGGCAGACGCGGCTGCCATTGCCGCCGCCCGCAACGGGACGAGCTCGTACCAGTCGGAGGCGCAGGCCGTCGCGGCACAATATGGGTTCGTCGCCGGAACCAGTGGCGTTACGGTTACACCCTTAGACAATCAAACTTGTCCCAATGCTCAGACGAACTGCTTCCTGGTCACGATAGCGATGACCTCGGCGCCGCAGTTTTTTTCCCAAGTCGTCGGTTTTCCTGCGCCTGCTCTCTCCGCCGCATCGATGGCCGGTGGCGGGCAAAACGATTCTTATTGTTTGCTCGCGCTGGCGAGCAGCGGGACGGATCCCGCGATCACGACGAATGGCGCGCCAAAGGCCAACCTCGCTGGCTGCAGCATCATGTCCAACACCGGGGCGAACTGTCACGGTCACAACCTGCAAGCCGATAACGGCGATGCCCACAAGACGGATAATGGCTGCGGCATCGTCCAGAACAGTAATGTGCCGCCCGTTGCCGATCCCTACAAATCGCTTGCCAGCAACATACCCGCAAATACCTGTGGAGGCTCGTACCCTCAGGAGCCGTCAAAGAAGAGTAGAACGCCTCTGCCAACATCAAACCAGTGGTCGGGCACTAAGGTGCTGGGGGCGACGACGATCGTTTGCGGTGATCTCCAGCTCACCGGAAACACGATGCTCACGACCGCATCGCCAGGTTCAGTTCTGGTGATAGAGAATGGCCAACTCGACACTAACGGTTATACGCTGCAAACGGGGACGGGCTCTGCGTTGACGATCATCTTTTCGGGAACCTCGGGGAGTTATACCCATGCCCCGACTGGCGGAGGCACGTTAAATTTCAACGCGCCCACCTCCGGGCCCTGGTCGGGCGTGGCGATCTATCAGGATCCCTCACTGACCACGGGATTGGACATCTCCGCCGCGGGCAACTCGCCGACCTGGGACATCACCGGCCTGGTCTATCTGCCTCATTCGAGCGTGACGTGGAGCGGCGCCGTCGGCAAGTCGAACAACGGCGCCTCCTGCTTCGCACTCGTTGTCGACAACATTACGATAAACTGCACCGCCGACATGCTGGCGAAGGGCGGCTGCGCTGCGGCAGGCCTCAACCTTCCAACAAATACCGTCGGCACGGTGAGCCTTGTCAGGTGAGAGGACCTTTCGTCTCGCTGCCGCGAGGCTCGCACATAAGTGGCGCATGGGAATGAGGTTCCACTGGCTCGCCAGCGAAGCGGGCAACGCGCTGATCGAGTTTGCCCTTGTCGCTCCTATTCTGGCATTGCTGCTCCTCAACCTCTTCGATTTCAGCTCGCTGATTTGGGCCACCATGGAGACCGATTATTCGGCTCAGGTGGGCGCCCAGGCGGCCGTCAAGGCCTGTGCCGGCGGGTCCCTGCCGGCGGTAAGCAACTGCGCCGGCTTAACCACCGCGGTCACCAATGCGATCCATGGCACTTCGCTCGGCAGCGCAGTCAGTCTGGCCAGCGGTTATCCGACCGAGACCTACTATTGCGTATCGGGAACTACACTGCAGTCGGTCGGCGCCTATTCTTCGCCACCAAGCCCGTTCGATTGCTCAACGACCGGGAACTCCGCTGTCATCCCAGGCGACTACGTCATCGTGCGCGTGAACTACTCGTATACGCCGACGTTCATCGGCTTGAGCCTCGCATCGAGCCAGACTCTGACAAGCACTGCGCTGGAAAGGCTGCAGTAGATTGAAGGGGAACCTCAGCCTTGTCTCGAGTGAGCGCGGCGCATCCGTCGTTGAGTTTGCGTTCAGCGTACCCGCTTTCCTTATGCTCATGTTCGGGGTTGTCAATATTGCGCGGGTGCGTGGATCGTCGGCAGCCTGCATTTTGCCGCCGAGACCGCGGCGCGTTGTGCATCTGCCAACACGACAACCTGCAACTCCGCCAGCGCTACCCAGAGCTATGCGCTCAGTCAATATCACGGAGAGAATCTCGGCGCGACAAACCCGTTTACCTACTCGGCTACGGGATGTGGTAACACAGTAACCGCATCTTATACCTACTCTCTGGTGATCCCTCTTGCCGGCACCTATTCTCTTCCGCTGTCGGCGGCAGCTTGCTTCCCATAGCGCTCCACACTTTTTCGGCGCCGAATCGCGAGACCAGAGGAGTCGGCCGATGAGGTGAAGGGCGCTCCTTCGTCTACTCTAGCGCGTAAGACGGCTTGTTGTCGCCACGCGAGCGGGCGTCAGCACGCACATCACGAGAAGATTGATGATAGCCGACGTTTCGTCGGCACGGCTCACTCGGCAAGGTAGACGGTTTTGACGATCGGCAGGTTGTTGAGGCCAAGGCTTCCACACCCCGACGTAGCGAAACCAGGATTTCCCTGCATCGAGAATGTATTGGTGACGAGCACGAGGCATTGCGGGCCCGCGGCGGTCGGCGTGCCTTGGAAGGTCACGGCCGCCTGAGGGAAATAGACGAGACCGCTCAGCGTCTCGGAGCCGTTCGCCTGCGCGTTGAAATCATCGGGGTTGGGCAAATGGTCCGCGGCCGGCAGGCCGTTCGAGTCCTGGATCAGCACCATGCCGGCGAACGGCCCGGTATTTGGCGCGTTGAGGTTGAGATTCGCGTTGGTGCCCAAACTCACCGTGCCGACCGTGCCGCCGCCCGGCGGCGCCGTCAGGATGATCGTGACGCCGGCGCCGCCATTGCTGCAGGTCGTGCATTCGAGGCTGGCGCCGCTGCCGTTCTGCAGATTGAGATCACCAGTCAGCCAATAAGTGCCCGGCGACAGGTTGACCGCGCTGTTTTTGATACTCAGCCCACCGGCGATCACGCAACCGGGTTTGTAACCGCCGGGGTTCGAGTAAGTCGTGATGCTGCCCGACGTCGACGATGTGCAAGGCGATGCCGTCGAGAGGCCGTTGGTCAGAAAGTTTGTATGGGTCAAAGTGCTTGCATAGGGGTCGGGGACGAAGTTCGCGCCGGTCTGCGCCGGATAACTCAAATTTGATCGTATAAGCCGCGCCGGTGTGCGAAATCTGCCCCGGCGTGATCAACGTCGCCGCGTTGATCGTGGCGCTGCCTTGCAAATGAAACGCGCTCGAACTGTCCGAATCCGACACGATCGTGCAGGTCGGCGCGTTGATCGTCGGATTGCCCGCCAGATTGACGGCGTCGTTGGCCGTCGGGTTCAAGGCCAGCATGCAGACAGGCGGCAGCGAATTGACGGCGGCGACCGCCGCGTTCGCGATCGTGAAGGCCGAGAAAGCAGGGAACCACGACGAGAACCACGCATTCTGGGTCTGCGACAGCGTGACCCTCACCCCGCCGGTGACGATGGCGTCGCTGTAGGGATAGGTGACGACAGGGGGGTCCCGCCATA
>Ga0310912_10002055_pt1 | contig 11257 bp, 8 predicted proteins | sample GREbulkMGOX080_FD_203443 | JGI IMG/M metagenome (GOLD analysis project Ga0310912, IMG submission 203443) | Lab enrichment of tropical soil microbial communities from Luquillo Experimental Forest, Puerto Rico - GRE.bulkMG.OX080 | ecosystem: Environmental > Terrestrial > Soil > Tropical forest >...
ACGTATTCGTGGCTGAAACGCAAATCGACGCGCGCGAAGCCTGTATCGCCGGGCTTTACGTAGGGCACCCCAACCGTTCCCTCCGCATTGACCATATGACGCGAAAGAATCTTTTCCGAAAGCGTCATGGGGCGCTGCTGGGTCTCAAACGAGGGCAGAAAAACTTTCTTCTGCAGTCGTGCCACATTGAACTCGAACAGGCCACCATATTCGATCACCTGCTTCGTGATCGGGTCTTCGCCTTCAGTGAGCTCCGAAAGGGCTATGGATTCCGCTTTCCGAATCTTGTCGATCAGCGAAAATTTCGTGGAGGTGAGCACACCTAGGTTCTGGCAGTTTTGCTTGTAGATGCGCTCGATGTTCTCAGCGATGACTAGTTGAATCCCCGCAGAACGTTCCGCATAGGGTGACTGTTCCCGGCTTGACCCCTTGCCACGCCGCTTGCCGCTGACTGCAACCACGAATCCGCCGCGCTTAATGTCGCCGCGTCCGATGGGCGTTTCGTTGGCGCACCTCAGCCCCGTGTAGGGGAATTCGCCCAGTGTCTCGTCGTAGTAGAAACAGCTGTGCACCGGAGTGATTTCATCGGTCGAGATATCGTTGCGCAACTTGGGATTGTTGGCGGGGTTGTTTGTGTCCCAGGGCATATCCCAGCCGGCAATTTGGCGCCGGATGAGCTCGGGATCTTCCGTAAGGAAGAGAATGCGCCCCTTTAGTTCCACAAATGAAGGGCGTTTCTTGATGTTTCGATTGAGAAGCGATGGAACCATTGCCGCCTCCCTACGACTGCTGGAACGAATCATAATCTCCTGGAAGTATTGTGCAATTGAGGTGTAGTGAATAACATTTATATATAATTGGAGATAACACGTGAAGAAGGATTTCGACCTCAATCTTTTGCCCATCGCCGTGGCCCTGTATGAAGAGCGCAGCGTAACGCTCGCGGCAAGGAAGCTGGGCATCAGCCAGCCTGCGCTTAGCGAGCTTCTGGGAAAACTGCGCAAGATGGTTGACGATGAACTTTTTATCAAAACGGGCTACGGCATGGTCCCCACCCCACGAGCTCACTCTTTCGTAGCCGTTGCGCGCGATTCACTAACTCGCCTGAAGCAAGAGCTGCTCACAGGAAAGACCTTCGATCCGGCTGCCAGCAAAACTACCTTCACCTTCGCGCTGACCGAAGCGCAAGAGTTGGTCTTTTTCCCAAAGCTGATACGTACTCTGAAACTCCTTGCGCCCCATACGCACAGCCGCTCCGTTAGCCCTCCAGCCCATGAAGTGCTCCGTGGTCTGGAAAATGGAGAAATTGATCTGGCTGTTGGCCTGTTCCCCGAGCTTGAAAAACATCGTTTCTTCAAACAGAGGCTTCTTGTTTATGACCCCGTATGTCTGATGCGTGCGGACCATCCCTTTAGGAAGAATTCTCTATCTCTCGAGCAGTACCTCGGGTTCCGACATGTGGACGTAGATCCCGGACCGCGTACAGGTCCCTTCTGGAGGCAGATGTTTCGGCAAGAGAAAATGGGCCGTCGGATCGTGGTTACCATTACGCGCTTTGCTTGTCTACCAAGTATCCTTCAAGAATCAGATTTGATCGCGACTGTCGGGCGGCCCGCAGGGATCTATTTCTCCAAGGAATATAAGAACTTGAGGTTTGTAAGCGCACCCTTCCGAGCGGCACAGATCGTGATTCACCAGCACTGGCACGCTAAGTACCAGCACGATCCGAGGAGCCGATGGATTCGCAAGGTAGTAGCGGATTTGTATCAGAACGAAGGTGCCGCGTATGGTCCGGGTATCAAGTGCTAGCATTTGGAAAGGCATCTATTTGTTCGCGCATCTTCAACTTTGTCGAGCCTACGCCTTACAAGGCGACACCTCCCAGGCCCGCGCGAAATATCATGACTTCCTTACGCTCTGGAAGGATGCCGACGCGGACATTCCCATCCTGAAACAAGCCAAGGCAGAGTACGCGAAGCTGCAGTAGTTGATTGCGAATTTCCCCAGTAGTTGCGCTAGAGCCCGATAAGTCCGATGCTAATCGGGAGTCTGGCTCGCCTTTGCTTTTTCAGATACAAAACGACTCGACTTACATCACTAGCAAAATTCTGCACTCGGTACTCGTGAGTTGCTAAACTTCGCAGCGTGCTCAAACCTTCTGCCCTTCGCCGCGGTGATCTCGTGGCTTCGGTCTCGCTATCCTGGGGAGGTCCCAGTGTTTTTCCTCATCGCTACGAGGCTGGAAAGCACCAACTCGAGCAGACCTTTGGTGTGAAGGTAGTGGAATCCCGTCATGCCTTGGCAGATCACGAGTGGTTGGCTTCGCACCCAGAGGCACGCGCGTCAGACTTGATGGAAGTTTTCGCGGATCCATCCATTAAAGGGATTGTGTCAACGATTGGAGGGGATGATTCGATTCGTATCCTGCCCTTTCTCGATCTCACCGTGATCCGTGAGAATCCAAAGGTTTTCCTAGGCTACTCCGACACGACCGTATCCCACTTCGCTTGTTTGAAAGCGGGTGTAGTGTCCTTTTACGGACCGGCAGTCATGGCTGGTTTCGGTGAAAACGGAGGGCTTTTCCCGTACATGATTTCTTCCATTCGCAGAAACCTCTGTTCCACTGAACCTATTGGCCTGATCATCCCGAATGCTGCCGGTTGGACATGCGAGCGGCTCGATTGGGCTGAACCTGGTCTGCAAAACCAGCCGCGCCGCCTTAATCATTGTTCAGGCTGGCACTGGCTGAAAGGGACTGGAATACGGCGTGGCAAATTGATAGGTGGATGTTTAGAAGTCATCGACTGGCTCCGTGGAAGCCCAGTGTGGCCCAATTTGTCTGTCTGGCAGGAAAGCATCTTGTTCGTGGAAATTTCTGAGGAAGCTATCCCGCCAATTGCCGTAGTTCGCATTTTTCGGTCAATAGCTGCGACAGGCGCGCTCGAAGCAACTCGCGCAATTCTGTTCGGACGGCCTTATGGTGATGAAAAGACCTTTGCTGCGTATGATGATGCGCTGCTCCAGGTGTGTCGCGAATTTGGGTTGGAATCATTGCCCTTGGTCACAAGGATGGATTTCGGGCACACGGACCCGATGTTCACCATTCCATATGGCGTCGAGGCTGAACTTAATTGTGATCGACGAGAACTCCGAATCATTGATTCCGCCGTCCGCTAGTCCCAACCACGTCCAGGTCGCTTGCTGACTTATTGCGTCAGCGCGTGATAAGTTGCCAAATCGTACATGTTGAGACCAGCATTTCAAGTTACCGGTTTCGTTATCGGGAGAGCGACGGCTTGAACCGGCGCTCTCCGACTTGCCCCTGATACAGCACTAATAGCAAGGCATCGCTCCTGAATCACGGCGATCCGGCCACAACTTCCTTTGGCCAGATGTTCACATCATGTGCTAGCCTTGATGAACCTCCTGCTAGCAGAAGTAGTCATGCTACGAAGAGCTTTGCTGGCGACGTTGTTGGCGTCCGCAATCACGCCCGTTCTGTGCGCGAAAGAACGGATTCTTGTTCACCGTATCGGGGCCTCCGAGTCGACGCTGTTCATCGCTAAAGCGGACGGCTCCGACGAGCGCCCGCTGCTGCCAACTTCCGGCCTTGATTACAACGCCTCGTTCTCTGCTGACGGAAAGTGGATCATCTTTACTTCAGAGCGCGGCGGCTCAGCTGACATTTATCGGGTGCACCCGGATGGGTCGGGCCTTGAGCGGCTTACCGATGATCCCGCATATGACGATCAAGCAGCCCTTTCGCCGGATGGAAAACAGCTTGCGTTTGTGTCCTCGCGCGGCACCGGATCCGCTGACATTTGGACTCTTGACTTGCAGACCAAAAAGGCGCGAAACCTTACGCATGCGCCGGGCAGTTTCCGGCCGTGCTGGTCACCCGACGGGAAATGGATCGCGTTGTCCTCGGACCGCAACACTTCCGTGCGACGGCTTGACGCTGACCGATTTGCTCAAGTGCATGCTGTCAGCATTTATGTAATGCGCGCTGACGGCGCGGGCGTGCGCAGGCTGACGCCTGCAGGCAAATTTGTAGGCTCGCCGAAGTGGTCTTCGGATGGTAAGAGAGTCGTTTTTTATGAGATGGAGATTCACGACACGTATAACGCCATGCGTCCGGGGTTCGGAATACCAGTCGACTCGCAGATCATCTCGGTCGATGTCGCGACCGGGGCTCGGCAGGAGCACACGTCAGGGCCAGGGCTGAAAGTTTCACCGCAGTACCTCAGCGAAAATAGAATCGGATATGTCATAAAGGCCGGACCGCGGATGGGTTTAGCGTTTACGACTGGCGATCAAGGTGCGAGCGGCAAGATGCGCAACGCCTCTTGGTCACGTGATGGCAAATGGGTTGTGTATCAGAAATGGTCTTATGACTGGCCCCAAAACCGGCGATTGTTTAGCATCGATCCGGAATTTGATCTAGCCGACTCGGCCCCATTTCCCGCATATTCACACGACGGAAAGAAGCTTGCAGTGACTAATCTTGGTACGGGCATCGTCGCGATGCCTTCGGTGTCTGTAATGGATGCGGATGGAACGAACGCGAAGCTCATTTTTCCCGGAGAGGAGGGCGCTCTCGCGCTTGCACCACAATGGTCACCTAAGGATGACTGGATCGCCTTTGGGCGAGGGTTGTATTTTCCTCCTCGCGGCAGGCCAGCTCGCGTCATGCTGATGCGCCCGGATGGCTCGGAACTCCATGAGCTCACGAAGAGTGAGGGAAACAGCGGATTCCCGAGCTGGTCGCCGGATGGTAAGCGAATCGTGTATCGCTTCTGGAGCGAGTCGGAGTACGGTCTTCGGATCATCAATCTGGACGACGGATCCACGACACAACTGACTTCTGGATTTGACAATTTCCCCGGCTGGTCACCAAAGGGCGACCTCATCGAATTCACGCGCTTTAGTGAAGGTGACTTTGACATTTACACGATCCGGCCCGACGGGACCGGCCTGAGGAGGCTGACCACGTCGCCGGGAAATGACGCACACGCTATATGGTCTCCAGATGGCAAGCACATTCTCTTCAGCAGCGCCCGTTTCGGATTCAAAGACGAAGCGCCGCTCTACGACGACATTCCTCAGCCCTATGCCGAACTCTTTGTGATGAACGCGGATGGCTCCGGTCAACGGCCGTTGACAGACAATCAATGGGAAGATGGAACGCCGGCCTGGGCACCGGCATCGACTTCGAGTTCTAAGCATTGAGCTGCTAGATCAGGTGAGAACCTCTGAGCGGAACTTCGGAGTGGAACGTGAAAGCGGTCATCACACGACGACAATTCGTCCACGAGATGGTGTTCACCGTGGCGGCGCTCTACGGGCGCTCAGCTAACCTCCTCGCTGGAGAGCGGCGGATCTTCGGAGCGTTCGAACAGAGCACGCCTCCTCTCGATGCCGCAGCTATCCGAAAGCTAGCTTCCGGGATTGCTGGCCATGTGATCACGCCGGAGGCGCCCGACTACGAATCATCGCGCTTGGTCAACAATCGGGCATACGATCGGCATCCGGCGCTGATCGTGCACTGCGTCAGCGCGTCCGACGTCGTGCGAATTCTTGATTTTGCCCAAAGACAGAGTTTGCCCCTGGCGGTGCGTGCCGGAGGCCATAGCGCCGCCGGATACGGGGTATGCGATGGCGGTGTGGTCATCGATCTCTCAGGGATGAAACGAGTCGAAGTTGACGCTCACAAACGCGTGGCGCGTGCTGACGCAGGTTGTTTGGTGGGCGATCTGGACCAGGCGACGCAGCGCTTCGGCCTAGCCACCCCCATGGGCACTTGCCCCACGGTAGGAATTGCCGGGCTGACGCTCGGTGGGGGCGAGGGGACCTTGATGCCGAAATACGGCGCCACGTGCGACAACCTTATATCGGCGCGCGTGGTGACCGTGGACGGGGGACAAGTCGAGGCCAGTCAGAATTCCAATGCTGACCTTTTCTGGGCGATTCGCGGTGGGGGCGGAAACTTCGGCGTGGTGACGGCCTTCGAGTACCAGCTTCATCCAGTAAGCGAGGTTCTGGCGGGAGCGCTGATCTGTCCCGCTGGGCGAATCGCAGAGATGCTACACGCTTACGTCAAATTCACGGGATCGGCGCCGGATGAACTGTCGTCCGTCTGTCAGCTATTGCCGTCCGACGGGCGACCGAGATTTCAGATGGGAGTTGCCTACTACGGCCAACCAAGCCTCGGGAATGACTTGCTCAGACCGCTGCGAGCACAGCTCAAGCCGCAGGAGGACAGAGTCAAGACCATGTCTCATCTGGACGCTCAGCGGATGTGGTTTCCTCCGGCCGCCGCGAAACCGTCCGGATACTTCGTCGCCAATCTGTTCCTTTCGGAACTTAGCGAGGCCGCTATTGAGGCGATTACAGCAGCAGCTCAGGACGCGCCACAGAGGTTCTGGGTGTTGATTGGGAATTTCCACGGCGCGGTGACGCGCGTCCACTTGAGTGACACGGCGTTTGCCCTGAGGGAATGCGGTTACGAGGTGGATGTGTCGAGTAACTGGAATGCTCTGGAAGAGAAGGCGAGTGCGGTGCGATGGGTGACTGCTCTGCGTGACAAGCTGCAACCCTTCTCCCATGGGCTGTACGTTAACGGGTTAAGTGAAACGAGCGAAGAGCTAGTCAGGGCAGCGTACGGGCCAAACTACGCTCGCCTGGTGCAAATCAAGAAAACGTACGACCCCGCGAATGTGCTGCGCCTCAACCAAAACATCAAGCCAAGCATGGTGTCGAATAATTAAGAATCCTCGCATGACGATGTACGGCGTCAGAGACGAAACTTTCGTGGCAATCAACTAGAGAGAGGAGGTGCGCATGCGTCGAGTCGCCTTGCTGACCTCGCTCACGCTGGTCTGGTGCGTCACGGTAACTATGGCCGTGGCGCAGAACGCTCCCGGCACGCTACCTTCTAGCCCAGATGCGCAAAAGTGCGCCGCGCTTATGGAGCTGAACCTGGAAGGCGCTCCTGGAGGGCCGGCGGTTATCACTGCGGCGCGCCTTGTCGAGGTACCCACGAACGGGCTGGATCAGTGGCCTCCCACCACGAGCGGCTACGGAAGAACCGGCGCTCCAATTGCGACCACAATCCACCTGTACTGCGATGTGACTGGTTACGCCGCCCCTCAGAAGAAATTCGAGTTGAAGCTGCCCTTGTCAAGCGATTGGAACCAAAATTTCTTCTTTAGAGCCTGCGGCGGCTTCTGTGGCTCGGTCGAGAGTAGACTGTGCAATCCTGCACTCGCTCGTGGCTATGCCGCAGCCACGGGAAACGGCGGGCACGACAGTGCTCTGGGGTTTGACGGCATCTGGGCCGCAAATGCCCCGGAGTTACAAGAGGATTTTGGCTGGCGCAGCAATCACGTCGTTACTTTGATTGCAAAGGCCATCACAGCCCACTACTACGGCAAGCCCATCAGGCACTCCTACATGGCAGGCAACTCGAAAGGTGGACAAGCCGTTTTGCTGGAGGCGCAGCGGTTTCCCGAGGATTTCGATGGGCTGATGCCCAGTGCTCCTGTTTACGATTACACCGGGCGCTCGGTGATTGCTGCAGCTTGGTTTGCCCAGGCCATTAGCGACGGCGACGGCGGCTCAGTGCTCAACGCCGCCGCTGCTGAGGCGGTTCACAAGTCCGTGCTGGAGCATTGTGGGGCGCAAGCTGGAGTTGAAGAAAGGCTCGTCACCGATCCTCTTTCCTGCAAATGGCAGGCGGAAATGATTGCCTGCCGCTCCGAAAGCGATGCCGGCGGCAACTGCTTGAATGCCAGGCAAGTGGCCGCAGTAAAGCGCCTCATGACTCCGGTCACAAATTCCAAAGGCGAAGTTCTTTACGCTTACCCCTACTTTCCTGGAACTGAGACGGAGTGGGAGGGATGGAACTATTTTGGTCTTCCACGCCTGGGGTATCCTCCGCGGTTTGCCAACATGGATCTGCCCGGGCAGTATCTAAAATATTTAGCAGATGAGAAGCTCAGAGAGCACGGCGATGCTCTCAGCTTTGATTTCGACCGTGACCCCATGACACTTGGGAGGGCGCGAAGAATCTATGACGCGACCTCGGTTGATCTGCGTGCATACAAAGCTCGCGGTGGCAAGATTGTTATGTGGCATGGCTGGGCAGATGCCGGCATCGTGGCAACCTCGTCAATCGGTTACTACGAAGGCGTGGTGAAGTTCATGGGCGGCCGGAAGCAGACCGAAGAGTTCTTCAGGCTGTTTCTTGTTCCGGGCGTTCATCACGGCGGCGGCGGTCCTGGGCTCACCGAGTTCGATGCTCTCACTGCATTGGAAGACTGGATAGAGAAGGGACAAGCGCCCGAAAAGCTCATCGCCTGCCGTTCAAACAATGGCGTCGTGGAGCGCTGTCGGCCTGTGTTTCCGTATCCTGTGCTCGCCCACTACTCGGGAAAAGGCGATCCGAAACAAGCCGCCAGTTTCGTGCCGGTCGAACCATCCAATCATTAAGTTCTTGGAGGCTGATATGACAAGGACTCTGACGACGGTTGGCTTTAGCATTCTCACATTTCCCTTAATAGCCCTTCAAGGCGTGACAAAGGGAAGGGAGGCCAGCAAGCCTAGAACCTATCTCATAAATCCCTCACGGCCCGGTTTGCTCTGTTTCGGGGCATTACTTCTCGGTTTGCCCGTCATCCCCCTAGATTCACTCCATAAACGGATCTCGTAGTTCAGGGACCTGACCCACAGGTTCTGAAGACACCCGTCTGATTTGTTCCTCAATCGATCGCACGAGTCCGGGATCGTTGGGTGCATGCTGCAACGCATCGGAATAGGCGCGGAGAGCGTTTTCGCGGGAGCCGCGTTTCAGACAAACGTTGCCTAATTGGATGTCCGCGAAGAACTCTTCGGGATCCAGACGGACCGATTGCCGTAGCAATCGTTCTCCCTCTTCCAAATCAGGCTTCTCGGCATAGATCTTCGACCGGGCATCATAATAGAGGTTCTGGGCGAAGATGCCGCCGCAGTTGAACGTTCCTCGAAATACCAGCAGATTTCCGAAGCGAGCAGTGGGAGCGGTGTGCCGGAGATCTGGCGTGTCCCAAAAAGGCTTTTCGCCCAGGAACTTGGCATTCGCCAGTATTGTTCCCGAAAAGATGGGCGAGCTAACCCGAGCTTCGTCGCGTTTTTTGTCGCGGCCAACCCAGTCCAGATGCCGCGCTTTCTCCTCAGGTCCAAAGAGTGCGTAGTCAAGGAGGGGAACTTCACCAGCTGGTTCAAGGACCTGATGATAGTATGCGGCAAGTTCCTTGCCGCGCTGCCAAAGATCCACACCTTCGTCGCTGAAGTAGAGGTACCCATTCTTTGTACCGCCGATAATTTCGTTGAAGTATTCCCATGGGCGCAGCACAGGCACAGCCGACGCGATTGCGACAGCCAGTGCTGCGCCCACGACAGCCTTCCAGAACTTCGAACGCCGGGTGAAGGCTGTCTGGATGGCGCATCCTCCAGGAACCGCAAGAAGAACGACAATGGGAAGCGCGTGGCGGATTCCTGCATAGGTAGAGCCCAACGCCAGTACCAGCAAAAACAGAAGAGTTGCCGCCAGAACTATGGCAAACCCTAACTTCGACTCAGGGAGCAAGAGCCGCTTGAAAAACACGAACAAGCCGAACAGCACCAAAACACTCAGGCCAATCGGGAGCTTGAGGGCGATCATCGCTGGGAAGAAATACCTCGGCGCCGTTCCAAGATAGGGACGGCCAAAAGCGGTGATCGAGTCGACACGTCCTTCAAGTCCGGCTCGGATAGTGTCGGCGAAACCCCAAATATACGCCCTCGGAACGACGTGGGTTGACGCCATCCCTTTTAGCACCGAACGATAAATGGGTGAATGCACGTCCGCGATCTTGTTCGAAAGTGGGCGATTAAAGACTTCGCGTCCTAAGTTGCTTTCCGCATATCGGAAGAGATAGAAACCCCACAGAATGGTCAGCGCGGCAATCAAAACGGTCGAGAGCTTCACGAAGCGAACGAAGCGCGAATCCCCGGACCGTAAGACCGGTGTGGCAAGAGTAAGGGCGACACCTGTCAAAACCAAGAAGATGAGAAAAATGGGCGCCGAATGCTTGGTCGCCAGCGCAAGTCCGAGTGCCAGGGAGCAGATTAGGAGATCCTTCCAAGCCCAGCCCTGGAAGGCAGAGACGGCGAGTACCAAAGCGCTCGCAGAGAGCAGCGAAACAGGCAAATCTGTCATCACGACGGGCAAATGGGCGGCCACGGTGGGATCGATTGCGAGAAAGAGTAAGGTCCCGAGGGCGACCCCAGGGCCAAACGTCCTGTGCACAGCGAACGCAAGAAACACCAAGAGCAATCCGTTCAGCGTCCACATGGCGATCCGCGCGCGACGCTGCACCGAATTGAAATCATTATTGAAGTAGACGTCCTCCTCCGCGAAATTGCGCTCATCAGCCTTGTCAGCGAATCGGCGGAGGTTGCTCAGGTGGAAGCCTGTTGCCGAGATAAGGCTTCCCACCCACAACTTGACCAGCGGAGGATGCTCAGGATTGATGCGAAAATCCGAATAGCGAACGTAAGAAACGCCAGCAGCGATGTGATACGCCTCATCGATGGTAAAGCCATCAAGACGGGTTGCTATAGCCGAGCGGACGATGGCTCCGCCTATAAGTAAGAGCAGAAGAAGAGTGAAAAGACCTAAATTTAGGTCAATGTGGTGCCGCTTCCCCTGCTCCGTCAGCATTGAGACTCTGACCTCGCTCATGAGACCTCAAGCTTGTAATCGAGCGCCAGGAGCCAAAGAGTTTGGCTAAGATTCTAACACCTGACGATTCGGCTCCTGAATCTGCCTGTCAAACGGCCATTGCTATTTGGACGGCGATGGGGTCGGTTGCGGACATGTGATAGGCAATTAGTTAGTAATTCCGCAAGTCGTGCCACCGAGCGGTGCCAAAACGGCATCAACACAGGAATGCTCCGTCCACGTGATCTAACTGACGAACAGTGGAAATCCTCGATCCACTCGAAACCAAGGAGACGACGTGATGGCAGAGGCCGACCGTGGAAAAATCGCCGATCCGTCCTTAACGGTATCTTATGGGTGTTGCGCACTGGCGCAACCTGGGCGGACCAGCTCGCACAATGTCGTCCCCGCCATCGGCATCAGGAATATCTCAGTTTTCTCCGCGAGATTGAGAAGAGCGTGCCGAAGAATTTAGAGGCGCACATCATCGTGGATAATTACGCCACGCATAAGCAT
>Ga0310912_10002058_pt1 | contig 11252 bp, 9 predicted proteins | sample GREbulkMGOX080_FD_203443 | JGI IMG/M metagenome (GOLD analysis project Ga0310912, IMG submission 203443) | Lab enrichment of tropical soil microbial communities from Luquillo Experimental Forest, Puerto Rico - GRE.bulkMG.OX080 | ecosystem: Environmental > Terrestrial > Soil > Tropical forest >...
AGGACTCGATACGTGTTCTTGACCATTTGAGTGAAACGGTTGCCAGACCTCTTCACCACAGTATCGAAGGACTTTGCTTTATCTCCCTGCCAGTCAGCTTTCTCTGGCAGGTAGACGAGGTCGGGTCCAAAGATCACGCCAATGTAGTCGAATTCAAATCCCTGCGCCGTATATACGCATCCGATTTGGTTTACTCCGTCGGGCTCGTAAGCCCAAAGGCTTTCCTTCGGGATGCCAGGGGCGAGGCTGCCCGAGTCGGACTTCGCATTCCAAGGCCGAGCGTACTCTCCGATGACCACGTCACTCACAAGTGTCCCATCGGACTTGGGGTTGGACCACGGCCAGCAAAAACCTGCGGCCAACCGAGCCGTCGGTTTCTCCTTCAGTTTTTGCCTAATGGCATCTTCCAGAGATTGAGGAGTTGGCATAATTCTGAAATCAAACTCGTCGTTCTGATTCCACATCACATGAGCCGTGCGTTGTATCCCCAGCGTATTGTTTACCCAACTCACGAATGCGTCCGAGCCTGCACAACGGAACTGGGCTTCTAGCTCAAATTCGCGAACGTCGCAGTGGAGTTTTTCGGCCTCTGTCTTGATGTAGTCGGTTGAGCCGATTTCTCCTGGTCTTACGATCTGGTTGTCATCAATGAAAAATACCGATGTTCGGCTGGCCTTCAACAATTCTTGTATCTGAGGCACCCTGCTCTGTTTCGTTTTTGGCGTGAAGCGGTTGTTGCTCGTCTCCCGGATTCGATGGCCTTCATCGGCGATCATCACGTCAATTACATTCGTTTCCGCATTCATGTAGCCGTTGAAATACCGAACCTGAGCGGCGCCACGAGAGCCCACGATCTCTCGGATGGTCGAAGTGAAGGCGCGGGAGCCTGTTACGTAGTGTGCATTGAGGCCCATGCTTGAGAAATCGCCGAGCAGATTCATGGCGATGACCGACTTCCCAGTGCCAGGTCCACCTTTCACGATGATGACGACCTTATGCTTGGACTTCCCGCCTTGCTCAGCGGCCTCCATAACCTTGTCATAGACAACCAACTGTTCATCGAGCAGGACATATTCTGGTTTGCCTTTGATTAGCCTGGCGACATGGTCGAGCAGCTTCTTGCTAGGGCGGTACTTGCTCTGCTCTACTTTGGCCGATATTTCACCGCTGTCGCCATTACGGATTCTTTGGTCAAGAAACGCCGTAAGTTCGGGCACATGATCGGCCGTGAAAACGGGGCAACGGGCGATCTGTTCTGAGAACTGTGGAGAGAAAAGGGGATCGTTCTTGGTCGGCTCGTAGTTATGCAAATACGAACATGCATGTGCGCCTATTCCATCCTCACCCTGAAAAGCGGTGTGGCAATCGACCAGATACGTCATGTATTGCCCCACCTGGACCGCAGGATGAAGCACGTCGCGAACGTTGCCACCGACGAAGGTTGCGACCTCGTTCCTGCCGGATGCGCCCCTACAGCCTTCCCACTGCTTTAGCTCGATGATGACTGCGTTGGAGGCCTTTTTATTGTCATAGCCTGTCACGAGGCAGTCGAGGCGCTTGGAGGTAAGAGGGAGTTGAAGTTCTAGCAAAACCCCGTGATCCAAAAGAGACGCTGACTGAAAGACTTGGGAAACAGCTCGGAGAGAATTATTCCAAGAGTTCACCTCCGCGACTGGCGGCTGAAAACGAAATTCGTTAAAGAAGGCATCTTTTAGTTTCGTGGCGATCCGGTTGAAGGTGGAGTCTTCGATTAGGGATTTGGTCGTGCCTGAGTAGAGGCGCATACGTTCTTCACCCACCACCGGTGTCGCCCATCAATAGGAGCATATCTTCCCCCGCATTAACAGGAGGGTGTATCCTCCTGATAATTTCCCGACCAATGCTTCTTGGGGCTTCGCACTGACCGGTGGATCTGCGATGCGATACTGGTGGGTCAACCAAAATCAAACCATCCGCCAAGAGATAGCGGGTGGCTACCTTTGGTCTCCTAAGCGCAACGCCGACGGTGGACGCAATCCCTTCTATGAGTCGATGCGAGAGGTCTCGCCAGGAGACGTGATCTTTTCGTTCGTAGACACCAGAATCGGCGCAATCGGCATCGCTAAGTCCTACTGTTGGGAGTGCCCTAAACCAACTGAGTTTGGCTGTGCCGGCCAGAATTGGGAACACATTGGATGGCGAGTCAACGTATCGTTTGTTCGGCTTGTCAACAGAATCCGGCCCAAGGATCAGATGGGAGTTTTGAGATCGGTTTTGCCAGAGCGCTACTCACCTCTCCAGGCTAACGGAAACGGTATCCAGTCAATCTATCTGACAGAACTCCCTCTGAACTTTGTGGAGGTACTCAGCGGCTTGATTGGAGAAGAGGCTCGCCCATTGATTGCAGGTTCCCCAGTTGGCCCTGTCCTCGAAAATGGCAAGATCGCAACGGGGGACGACCTCGATGTTTGGGAGCGGAAGCTGGAAGAGCAAGTGGAGAACGACCGTTCGGTAAACGAGACCGACCGGGAGGCAATCATTCGTGCTCGGCGTGGCCAAGGGCTTTTCAAGCAGCGTGTTATTCAGATTGAGAACCACTGCCGAATCACGGGGGTCGACAAACTCGATCACCTCTTGGCCAGCCACTGCAAACCCTGGCGTGATTCTACCAATGAAGAGCGTTTGAACGGGGAAAACGGTCTGCTCTTGACTCCTAGCATCGATCACTTATTTGACCGCGGATTCATCGGGTTTGAGAACTCGGGAGACCTTATCATTTCACCAGTGGCGCACAGACCTTCGTTGCAGAAGATGGGAGTTGAGACAAACCGAGTAATCAACGCGGGGACCTTCACGGAGGGGCAGCGCGAATTCCTCGACTATCACCGTAATGCGGTTTTGCTGAAGATCGCTCGATGAACTTCTTCGTCGCCGTCACCGATTACGATTGGTTCCAATTACATGCGTCCAAATCATGCGTCGAGGAAGTTAATTTCTGGAGGCCGTCATCTGAAGCCCCATTCAAGGCACTGAAGACTGGCGAGTTGCTTCTATTCAAGCTTCACTCGCCTCGAAATTTTATAGTCGGCGGTGGGTTCTTCACCCGTTTTATCCAGTTGCCGATCTCGCTTTCCTGGGAGGCTTTCGGCGAGGGTAATGGTGTTCGATCTCTTTCGGAAATGCGCGAGAGGATTGGAAAATACAGACGGACATCCATTGGACCGCTGGACAATCCAACGATTGGTTGCATCCTTTTGGCTGAACCATTCTTTTTTGCGGAAGCAGATTGGATTCCAATTCCTCCTGATTTCAGCCTGAACATCGTCCAGGGGAAGGGTTACGAGAGTAACGATGGGGCCACGGGTCAGGCCCTGTGGGAATCGGTTACGGAGAGGTTGCGAACAAGCATCAGTGCAAATCTCGACATTGGGCCAGCGACTGTCGCAGCAGTGGAGAGCCCCCGCTACGGGCAGCCAGTCCCCGTCCGACCGCGACTTGGCCAAGGCACATGCAGAGTGATTGTGACCGACGCTTATGAACGACGATGTGCGATTACTGGTGAGCGCACTCTTCCCGTGCTAGAAGCGGCTCACATAAAGCCTTACAGTTCAGGCGGTCCGCATGAACCAGAGAACGGTCTTCTTTTACGGAGCGATCTGCATACCTTGTTCGATCAGGCATATATGACTGTTGACGCTGATCAATTAAAGGTGGTTGTCAGCCGTCGCATTCGTGAAGAGTTCGAGAACGGGCGAGACTACTATCAGCTGCACGGAAGAGCCATCCGCCTGCCACACGAGACTAGCAGTTTGCCATCGCGAGAATATCTCGCTTTCCACAACGGTCTGTTCCGTTAGGAAGTGTTTCGCATTGATCTGCTAGCTCAATCCTTGCACGAGCCCTAGGGCCAACCGTTCGCTTTCGTCTCGACATGTCAGCAACACAGCGGCTAAAGAGAAACAGTCTTGACAGAATGGTCAACGAAGATCAACGACCCGATGGAGTGGAATATGTAAGATCCAAAAGGGCCACAGCAGACGAAAGGAAAGGACCTGCTGCCAGAAGGATCTTGCAGCCCTGCAAGTTGAGGTTTTTCACGCCGAGGAAGCCGCCGAGCTTTTTCCCCTTGACACGTAAGTACGGCTATAGTAGTTTCACATACGCGTGTAGTAGGAGTGCGGCGTGACCTTGCCAAAACTCACGAGGCTGGAACTTCGAATCATGGAAGCCCTCTGGAGCCACGGTGCTTCCTCTATTCGAGAAATTCAGCAAGCCTTCCCCGAGCGGAACCGACCAGCCTATACAACGGTGCAAACCACCGTATACCGCATGGAAAAGAAAAAACTGCTGCACCGTGCCAAAAAGATCAGCAACGCTCACATCTTCCAGGCCATCGTCTCGCGCCGGGCGGCGCAAGGCAGATTGATCGACGAACTGCTGAGTCTGTTTGGGGGCCGCACGCAGCCGGTCATGGCGCATCTGATTGAGTCGGGCAAACTCACCTTGGATGACATACGGGAAGCGGAGAAAACCTTGCGGAAGCTCGCCAGAAAGGACAAATCCGTATGAACCTTCCTGCGATTGCGAACTTGTCGTCCTCGTTTTGGGCGCAGTTTGGTGCGCCGCTAGGCAACCACTTGTGGCAATCCACAGTGTTTGCCGGAGTCGTGTGGTCGCTGACGTTCTTTCTGAGAAAAAATCGCGCTGAGACGCGCTATTCGCTTTGGCTCGTCGCATCGGCGAAATTCCTGCTTCCTTTTTCCTTGCTGATTGGCCTGGGGAGCCATATCGCGAAGCCGAAGGCGCCCGTAACTCCTCCTCCATCTCTCCTCGTCGTGACGCAAGTGCTCAGCGAACCCTTTGATACGGGGTATCCAGCTCCAGTTGCCCATGCGTCCGATTCGCCCCTGGCGGCGTTGCTTCGGGCCCTGCCAACTCTTCTCCTGATGGTGTGGTTTTGCGGTTGCTCGGCTGTGCTGTTCTTCTGGTGGAAGCGTCGCCGACGCATGACGGCGGCGAAACACGATTCTTCAGTGGTGCAGGCTGGACGCGAACTTGAAACGCTACGCCGCCTTGAGCGAAGCGCACGAATGGCCGGACCGATCGAGCTCAGGATCTCGGAATCGACCGTGGAACCTGGGATTCTGGGCATTTTCCGCCCGGTGCTGCTATTGCCGACAGGAATTTCTGACCGGCTGACCGACGCGCAGTTGCAGGCGATCATTACGCATGAACTGTGCCACGTTCGCCGCCGAGACAACCTGGCCGCGACACTTCATATGCTGGTCGAAGCCGTCTTCTGGTTTCATCCTTTGGTTTGGTGGATCGGCGCACGCCTTGTCGACGAACGAGAACGTGCCTGCGACGAAGAAGTGCTGAAACTGGGAAGTGATCCGCAGGCTTATGCCGAAGGCATTCTCAAAGTTTGCGAGTTCTACGTGGAGTCGCCGCTGTTCTGTGCAGCGGGCGTAACGGGCTCGAATCTCAAGAAAAGAATCGAGGCCATCATGATTCACCGTATTGCAAGTAAACTAGAGTTGCCCAAGAAAGTGTTACTGGGCGCGGTGGGGATGGCCTTCGTCCTCGGCCCTGTTGTCTTCGGAACCTCAAATCCGCTGTCAATTAGAGCTCAGTCACAGGCACAAAGCACACTCGGCATCGTGCCTAGCTTCGAGGCCGTGAAGATCAAACCAAATAAGACCGGCGCAAGCGTCGGGCGGCCTCGCGTTTTGCGCGAGATGAGGTTCGAGCCCGACCGATTCATGGCCACAAACGTCACGCTGAATGGGCTCATTGCGGCGGCTTATGGAGCTGCGGGTTCGGAGATCTTGGGAGGGCCAGACTGGGTCCGCTCTAAAAACTACGATGTCGAAGCGAAACTGGACACGTCTGTAATTGATGAGCTGAGTAAGCAGCTTGGCGAATATCAGCGCCTCCTTGAGCAGAAGCGCATCCTCCAGGCACTTTTGGCAGACCGCTTTAGATTGAAGCTGCACCGCGAAACGAGAGAACCTCGAGCATATGTGCTTGCCATCGCGAAAGACGGCTTCAAACTTCAGGAGGCGAAACCTGGTAATACTTATCCTGACGGATTCAAAGACCCTCAGGGCCGCCCCCTGGGAGCGGGAGTCTTATTCCAACCGGGACCTTGCAAGTTAGTAGGTCAAGGGGTCCATCTGGTGGACTTGGCGAAGACGCTGTCAGTGAATTACCTAGGCGGGCAGACCGTTATAGATCAGACCGGTCTCAGTGGAGTTTACGATTTTACGTTGGATTGCCATACCGCTTTTAGGGAGCGCGGAGAGTCTGTTTTAACGGTTTTACCAGAACAGTTAGGGCTTGAATTGAAACCGCTTGACGTACTGGTCATCGACCATGCGGAGGAAATCACCAGTAATGAATCAAGTCGAACGCAGCCGCAAGACCAAAGCGTAGCCGAGTCCGTAGCCCCGAGCATTTCCCCTGCCCGTGTTTACGAAGCCGTTTCCATTAAACCCAACCAATCAACTACTGCCCTCACGCCCTTTATGGAGTTCCGCCCAGATGGTTTCACCGCAACCAATGTCACGGTGCAGATGCTCATTCAACAAGCCTACCGCGTCAGAGCCGACCAAATCGTAGGAGCACCAGCTTGGCTCGATCGTGACCGCTATGATGTGGAAGCGAAGGTGGACGACTCCCTGGCTGATGAATTGAGCAAGGGCGAAGCAGATCGGCTCAGTGCTGAGCAGCAACCGATGCTTTTCGAGCTTCTGGCCGACGACTTTCTACTCTCCGTGCATCGCGAAACCAGAGAACGTCCCGCCTACGCGCTGGTCATCGCGAACAACGGTTCAAAACTTCATGAGGCGACCCCTGGCGACACCTACCCGAATGGAATCAGAGACAACTTTGGAAAGGGTCACGGCGACGTCATGCGCATGTTGCAGGGTCAAATCATCGGACAAGGGGTCTCCCTAGGCGCTTTGGTGCAACCCCTGTCACACGAGCTAGGCCGAACCGTTCTGAACAGAACCGGACTCATCGGTAAGTACGATTTCACATTGCAATGGTCGGACCGCCGGATTCTCGCTCGCCAATATATTGTCCCGGGCGTGGACTCCAGGCACGTGAGACTCGACCCACCGCCATCCACGAACACAGAGTCTGGCCAATTCTCCGGACCTTCGATCTTCGCGGCGCTTCACGACCAACTCGGGCTCGAATTGGTTGAATCACATGAGCAGAGCTCACCAGCGCAGATCCTCGTTATCGATCGCGCCGAGAAGCCTTCGGGAAATTAGCACATCCAAGGCTGCTCGATCACACTTCCCTACGTACACCAAATCGTTGGCTCGATAGTAGCCGACGATGAGGGAGTCCAGCTGCCAGATCTGGTTCGACACAGCTCGAGATCACACTGGATCATGAAAGCAGTGGCCCGAACCTGACCATCGAAGACAATGAGGGTTATTCCAGTGTTCTCGGCAGGTCCGACCTCGTTCAAACGAAGACGGGGAAGAAGGAGCAGACGCCAGCGGCATCGCTCGTGCTATTCGACAAAGACAAGAAAGTGCTGTGGTCGGCCCCTTAGTCCTCTGGGCGCGGCGCAGTTCGGTGGTGACCGTCACTTTATTTCTGGATTTCAATTTGGCCGGGCTGTTGGGCGACGACTTCCGGAACGCCCCTGTAATCTTTGATCAAGCCCGTCACGCACACCTTCTTGTTTCCATACTTGGATTCAGGGTCACCAAACTTTGCCCGGTCACTCCCCCAACGTTGGTGCTTGATTCGTCAACGGTGCTGGTTGTCGTAGTGGAGTCGCAAGGCAACGCAGAGACTACCGAAGTTCAGCAGCGGAGTAGGCTCGCCCAACGGCTTTACATCGAGTTTCTGGGCAAATGCAGACGCAGCGGAAGCCAAAGCGGTATTTGGTCTCCGATCATTAGGCTTGGTTGATATTTCCCGAACGGTAAACTATATGTGTGGGTAGGCCCCGGCCATATTCAGGAGTGAGCCAGTTTCCGCAAAGGAGTGTCCCATGTTCAAATGGTTGCCCCATTCAAAACGACTGCTTTGGCTATTCGTCTTTCTGGCGCTGCCGTGCATTGTGTTCGCGTTTTCCGGCCAAACTCAGAAAGACAGAGAAAAAGCCAGAGATACTGCGCTGAGGCCCAGCCATCACTCAGGACTCCCCGTGGTAGGGGAACTTGTGCGTCAACCGGAACCACCCGAAGAACATGCCCGCCGCCAATTAAAAGAACAATGGTATAGGCAAACCACTTCTCTGCGAGAGATCAAAGACCCCGGCCAGTTGGTAGACGGAGAGATGGAGACGGTCAACCTTCGCTTCATTGATACCATGGAGGTCAGAGAATCCACTGCACCACAATCCACTGCACCGCGAGGGCTTCCAGTGTGGCTGTCGGCAGTGGTGATTGGTTCTATTCTAAACGGCGAAGCCTTTGTCGATGAAGTTCGCACCGGTGTCTACACAGACTATAAAGTCAAAATAGTGCAAATCCTGAAGGACTCCACAGCAACCTTATACGTTGGCAGTCAGGTCGTGGCTTCGAGAGCAGAAGGAGCCGTCCATTTCCCCTCGGGTCACACAACGAATTATCTCATCGAAGGGATGGGCCTGCCGCAAGTTGGTTCTGAGTACGTTTTGTTCCTCTCGCCCATACCGAACACCCCCGAATACGAGATAGGTACCGGGTACGAACTGAAGAACGGACGAGTGTACGCGCTCGATGACGAGAATGGCAGTGCAAACAACATGGACCAGACTACCTTCATAAAACAAGTTCAGACATATATCGCGCAGCAGGGAGGGACAAAACCATGAAATGTTTGCGCTTTTTGTTGAGCATAGTCGCGGGAGCTTTCTTTTTGTGCGTTGCGACTCCTGCTTCGCTTGCACAATGTCACCAGCCGACAACGATAACGATAAGTTATACTTGGCCTCCCAATAATTTGGTGGCTGTTCACGAAGGCAGTGTGCCAACTGTTCCTCTGACCACAGCCATGAACAATTGGAATGCTGGCCTATATTCGACATTTGATTGCTATCCGTCTTTTGCCCTTGACAGTGGCACTGCAGGGCGAGACATATTTATGTCTTACGCTCCCCTTCCGCCCCCTCCCCAATGCCCTCCGGGTTTCATCTGTTTCACAAGAGGTGTAACGGACCTCCAAAATGCAAAATTAGTGGTCGCCTTTCCTCGGTGAACATCACAATCAACTCGGCTGTGAACGCCAATGATGTCGTAATGAAGCCTGATATTCCGGCGAATCGCCTCCTCGCTGGTCTTGAGGTCCGGCTTCAGGATTTCCAGAATCTCTCCCCACTGATATTTCTCCGGGTCGGCTCCGTGAATCACCGAATATGCGTTCGTGACCACTTCGACCACGTTCTGACAATCAGGACAGCGAACCCTGACCCTGGAATGACGCGTAAGGGATTTGAGCTTCTGGAAGTCGAAAGCGAATGAATCGACGCAATGCGGACAGTTGAAGAACGCAACCGTAATCGGCATGGAACACCTGCTAGATGAATTGGGCAAGAGGAAGGGGAAAACAATTATAGCAGCATCTTTCCGTGGTTGCCGATTCTGCTGACAAAGGAGCATACTTGCGCCATCGACGCAAGGTGGTAAATGTCACAGCAACCACGCCGATTCCCCGGCTCTGAATTCTGGACTGCCGTCTTCACCGGCGTCTTGGCTGCGAGCACAGTTGTTGCACTTATTGTGGCGTATCAACAGCTTAAAGAGTTCCACGCAGAATCGCAGATACAACATCTCCTTGCCTTGGAACAACAATTCGACCAAGAGCCAATGCTCACTTATCGCCGGGGGCTCGCGGAGAAACGGCTCAAGAATCAAGATGACCCCGAACGAATTATATGCCGTAGTCGATTTCTTCGAGACGGTCGGCTTACTTGTTAAACGTGGGTATCTCAATGACTCGGACGTTTGGAACACGTTCGCCATCGACGTTTTCACATTGAATAGTGACGAGAGGCAGGTCATCGAACAGCAGCGACGGAAAGACCCGACAGTATACGCCGAATTTAGCTTTCTGGTTGAACGTCTCTCACAGATCGAAGAGGAGAACCACGGAATGGGTGCTCACCCATCAAAGGAAGAAATCAAGGACTATTATCAGCAAGAATTGTCAGCAGGAAAAGTGGCCCCGAGAAAACGCAAATAAGATGCCCCGCGCATGCCGTCTTAAAGACAAGGCCGCATGCGGCCCCGCCGTTAATGTCCTAACCGTTCTACGATTTGCTCTCGGGGGACCCAAATAAGCTTCGCCTGCGTCTTCCGCAGCCCCAATGCGGCCTCGCCATGCAACGCCAAAAGATTTTTGGCCCGGACCTTCTCACCTTGGGTTAGATGGCCAACTAGTAGTTGGGAATCCGTGTAAATGCTCGTCGGGGGCTTTCGAGGGTCAACGCGCTTGTTAAGGAGATTTCCCAGGAGCGTTGATAAAGCCTTATATTCCGCTTCGTTGCTTGTCCGAGCATCCGTGAATTGAAATCGTTCGACAGTTCTTCCGTCGCTGATACTGCCGTAGGCTTGACGCCTTCCGTGGGCTTGGTTGCCTAGGCAGCCGCCATCAATCCAAAACTCTGATGCGTTCCAGTTCAAACCTGGCTCCACTGCTAAATGAAACAGGCTTATCGTGTCTAGTGCATGTCCGGCGCAGTGTTACTTCACTTTGAGACTAGCTGTGTCAGCAGACGAAAAATCGTAATCAAACAATCCGTGGTAAACTGTGACTCCCCAACCGTCCACCAAAGTTATCTCTAGTTCGCCTTCCTTAGCCGGTAGGACTACTGGCTGCGCATGATGAATCGTTTGACCAGAAGTAGAGCGACTGCGGGGGTCTATCGACCTGGGATTTTTCAAGGCAACAAACGGAACGAGTTTTAAGGCAATGATTAGGCTGTGGGTTTTGCCAGAAGGAAAGCTGGCAAAATGAGTGTATTCATCCAACCATGCTCCGTGACTCACGTGCAACTCTTCTGGATTGCCTTTCCCTCGGTAGACCATACTTGCCGTTACCGAGCCTGCCTTGACCGTTTTCTGCCCAAGAGGTTTCGGGTTGTTCTTGAATTCTGCAACGACTGCTGTTCTAGCTGATTCCAGATTAGAGACTGCTTCATGCCATATAGCATACCCGCTTTCATGTAGCAGCACGTACCGGGGTTGTATGAAATCAACCTTTGCCGTCTCTTCTTTCTCTTCTTCTTCCTCCTTCTCTGTCTCTTGGGCGGCAGGTAGAGA
>Ga0310912_10002062_pt1 | contig 11243 bp, 9 predicted proteins | sample GREbulkMGOX080_FD_203443 | JGI IMG/M metagenome (GOLD analysis project Ga0310912, IMG submission 203443) | Lab enrichment of tropical soil microbial communities from Luquillo Experimental Forest, Puerto Rico - GRE.bulkMG.OX080 | ecosystem: Environmental > Terrestrial > Soil > Tropical forest >...
GATCTTGAGCCCCAAGCCGGCACAAGCCCAGCCGAGATGGGTCTCGAGAATTTGGCCGACATTCATGCGGCTCGGCACGCCGAGCGGATTGAGCACGATGTCGACCGAGGTGCCGTCGGCGAGGAACGGCATGTCCTCGACCGGCACGATCTTCGACACCACGCCCTTGTTGCCGTGGCGGCCGGCCATCTTGTCGCCGGGCTGGATCTTGCGCTTCACGGCGACGAAGACCTTGACCATCTTCATGACGCCAGGCGGCAATTCGTCGCCGCGCTGCAGCTTCTCGACCTTGTCGAGGAAGCGCTGCTCGAGCCGCTTCTTCGATTCGTCGTACTGCTTCCGGATCGCTTCGATCTCGGCCATGATCTTGTCGTTCGGCGAAGCGAACATCCACCACTGCGCCCGCGGATACTCTTCGAGCACTGCGCGCGTGATCTTGGTGTCCTTCTTGAAGCCCTTTGGTCCTGCGATGCCTTGCCGGCCCTCGAGCAACTCGGCGAGACGGCCGTAGACGTTGCGGTCGAGGATTGCCTGCTCGTCGTCGCGGTCCTTGGCGAGGCGCTCGATCTCTTCACGCTCGATGGCGAGCGCGCGCTCGTCCTTGTCGACGCCGTGGCGGTTGAACACCCGCACTTCGACGATGGTGCCCTGTACGCCCGGCGGCACCCGCAGCGAGGTGTCGCGCACGTCGGAAGCCTTCTCGCCGAAAATGGCGCGCAAGAGCTTTTCCTCCGGCGTCATCGGGCTTTCGCCCTTCGGCGTGATCTTGCCGACCAGGATGTCGCCGGCGCGTACCTCAGCGCCGATATAGACGATGCCGGCTTCGTCGAGGTTCTTCAGCGTCTCTTCCGAAACGTTCGGAATGTCGCGGGTGATTTCCTCCGGCCCAAGCTTGGTGTCGCGCGCCATCACTTCGAATTCCTCGATGTGGATCGAAGTGAAGACGTCGTCTTTGACGATACGCTCGGACAGAAGGATCGAGTCCTCGAAGTTGTAGCCGTTCCACGGCATGAACGCGACCAGCGCGTTGCGGCCGAGCGCCAACTCGCCGAGATCGGTCGACGGGCCGTCGGCGATGATGTCGCCCTTCTTGACCTGATCGCCCACCTTCACCAGCGGGCGCTGGTTGATGCAGGTGTTCTGGTTGGAGCGCTGGAACTTCATCAGCCGATAGATGTCGACGCCGGGCTTGGTCGGATCCGGCTCGTCGGTCGCGCGGATGACGATACGGGTGGCGTCGACCTGATCGACCACGCCAGTGCGGCGCGCGGCGATCGCGGCACCGGAATCGCGGGCCACAACGCCTTCCATGCCGGTGCCCACGAACGGCGCCTCGGCGCGAACGAGCGGCACCGCCTGGCGCTGCATGTTGGAGCCCATCAGCGCGCGGTTGGCGTCATCGTTCTCGAGGAACGGGATGAGCGCCGCCGCCACCGAAACGAGCTGCTTCGGCGACACGTCCATGAAGTCGACTTTGTCCGGCGGAATGAGCTGAACGTCGCCGGCGTGGCGCACCACCACCAGATCGTCGGTGAAGCGGCCCTTGGCGTCGATCGCCGAGTTCGCCTGGGCGACCGTGTAGCGGCCCTCCTCCATCGCCGAGAGGTAGACCACCTCGTCGGTGACGCGGCCGTCCTTCACTTTGCGATAGGGCGTCTCGACGAAGCCGTATTTGTTCACCCGCGCATAGGTCGCAAGCGAATTGATCAGGCCGATATTCGGCCCTTCCGGCGTCTCGATCGGGCAGATGCGGCCGTAATGGGTCGGGTGCACGTCGCGCACTTCGAAGCCGGCGCGCTCGCGGGTAAGACCGCCCGGGCCGAGCGCCGACAGGCGCCGCTTGTGGGTGATCTCCGACAGCGGGTTGGTCTGATCCATGAACTGCGAGAGCTGCGACGAGCCGAAGAACTCGCGCACGGCGGCCGCCGCAGGCTTCGCGTTGATCAGATCTTGCGGCATCACGGTGTCGATATCGACCGACGACATGCGCTCCTTGATGGCGCGCTCCATGCGAAGGAGCCCGATGCGATACTGATTTTCCATCAACTCGCCGACCGAGCGCACCCGGCGATTGCCGAGATGGTCGATGTCGTCGATGTCGCCCTTGCCGTCGCGCAGGTCGACCAGGGTGCGGATCACCGCGATGATGTCGTCCTTGCGCAGGATACGCACGGTATCCTCGACGGTGAGGTCGAGCCGCATGTTCATCTTGACGCGGCCGACCGCGGAGAGATCGTAACGCTCCGAGTCGAAGAACAGCGAGTTGAACATGGTCTGCGCGGTGTCAAGCGTCGGCGGCTCGCCTGGACGCATGACGCGATAGATGTCGAACAGCGCGTCCTCGCGCGTCATGTTCTTGTCGATCGCGAGCGTATTGCGGATGTAGGCGCCGACATTGACGTGGTCGATGTTCAGGAGCGGCAGCTCCTTGTAGCCCGCGTCGTTGAGAACCTTGAGGTTCTTCTCGGTGATCTCCTCGCCGGCTTCGGCGTAGATTTCGCCGGTCTTCGGATTGACGAGGTCCTCGGCAATGTAATGGCCGATCAGTTCCTCGTCGGTCATGCGCAGCGCCTTGAGCCCCTTCTCGGCGAGCTGCCGCGCCTGGCGCACGGATAGCTTCTTGCCGGCCTCGAGCACGACCTTGCCGGTGTCCGCATCGACCAGGTCGTTGACCGCCTTATAGCCGCGCAGTCGGTTCGCATCGAACGGCACGCGCCAGCCGTCCTTGGTGCGCTTGTAGAGCACCTGCTTGTAGAAGGTGTTGAGGATCTCCTCGCCGCTCATGCCAAGCGCATAGAGCAGCGACGTGACGGGAATCTTCCGCCGCCGGTCGATGCGCGCGTGCACGATATCCTTGGCGTCGAACTCGATGTCGAGCCAGGAGCCGCGATAAGGAATGATGCGGGCCGCAAACAAAAGCTTGCCCGACGAATGGGTCTTGCCCTTGTCGTGATCGAAGAATACGCCGGGCGAGCGGTGCATCTGCGAGACGATGACGCGCTCGGTGCCGTTGACGACGAACGTGCCGTTATTGGTCATGAGCGGGATATCGCCCATGTAGACATCTTGTTCCTTGATGTCCTTGACCGACCGGGCGCCGGTCTCCTCGTCGATATCGAACACGATCAGCCGCAGCGTCACCTTGAGCGGCGCGGCATAGGTCATGCCGCGCTGGCGGCACTCGTCGACGTCGTATTTCGGCGGCTCGAATTCGTACTTCACGAACTCGAGCTGCGAGGTGTTGGAGAAATCGGAGATCGGGAACACCGACTTGAAGACGGCCTGCAGGCCCTCGTTGGGCCGGCCGCCGTGCGGCTCGACCACCAGCAGGAATTGGTCGTAGGACGCCTTCTGAACCTCGATGAGGTTCGGCATCTCCGCGACTTCTTCGATTTTTCCGAAAAACTTCCGTACGCGCTTCCGACCGATAAACGTCTGCGCCATCATGTCCTCTCGCTCAATCGATCCTTCGGGCCGGAGCCTCAGGGCTCTAGCCATAACGCTCGAACCCGCTGGACCGGCATCCAGGAGTTCGAGACTTAAAGGCGATCAAGGCGACTCTCCGAAAGGCCGCAATCCATCGCGACCGTCCGGACAGGCGTCGTACGCCCTAATTTGCGGCGATTCGGCCGAATGTCCGAATCGCCAAGCCACTTCCGCCGCTACGCGACGACTTTCGCTGATTCCAGGTCCGGTGCACTGAAATCACAGGTATTTTTGGGGCCCCGGCCCTGCGCGCTCCGGGCAGCCCCTCATAAGTAAGTATTCCTTACTTAAGCTCAACCTTGGCGCCGACCTTTTCGAGGGTAGCCTTGATCTTGGCGGCCTCGTCCTTGTTGACGCCTTCCTTGACGTTCTTCGGCGCGCCCTCGACCAGATCCTTGGCCTCCTTGAGGCCGAGGCCGGTGAGCGCACGGACTTCCTTGATGACCTCGATCTTCTTCTCGCCGGCGGCCGCGAGCACCACGGTGAACTCGGTCTTCTCCTCGGCGGCAGCCGCTGCGGCACCGCCACCGGCGCCCGGCGCGGCAGCTACCGCAACCGCGGCGGCAGCGGACACGCCCCACTTCTCTTCGAGGAGCTTGGCGAGCTCGGCGGCCTCGAGCACCGTGAGGCCGGAGAGGTCGTCGACGATTTTCTGCAGATCAGCCATGAAACATTGTCCTTCGGTTCGAACCTTGTGAGGTGCGGAAATTAGGCGGCAGCCGCCTCTTCCCCGCTCTTTGCGGCATAAGCCTGGACGACGCGCGCGACGTTGGCGGCAGGGGCGTTGAGCACCTGCGCGATCTTGGTCGCCGGCGCCTGAACCAGGCCGACGATCTTGGCCCGGAGCTCATCGAGCGACGGCAAGGCGGCCAGCGCCTTGACCCCGTTCGGATCGAGCGTGGTCTTGCCCATCGCTCCGCCGAGGATGACGAACTTCTCGTTCGTCTTGGCGAAATCGACCGCCGCCTTCGGCGCCGCCACCGGATCGCCCGAGTAGGCGATCAGGGCCGGCCCCTTGAGCAGCGAGGCGATCGAAGCGACATCAGACCCTTCGAGAGCGATTTTCGCGAGACGATTTTTCGCGACCTTCACGGTGGCGCCAGCCCGCCTCATCTGCCTGCGCAGAGTTTGCATCTGGGCAACCGTAAGCCCGGAATAATGAGCAACGACGACGACCTTGGTGGTCTTGAAGACCTCGCCAAGGCTCGCGATCTGGTCGCTCTTTGCCGCGCGATCCACCAGCTCTCTCCGGTTGGCGGGTTCCGATACCGGAACCGCCGGGTTGATGCCTTGCACCCTGCCCCCCGGCCAAGCTTGCGCCCGGTCGGGCCGTCGAGGTCAGAACCGAAGGGCAACCTGCCCTTTTGTCTTCACCCGTCTATGCTGGCTCTTACGATTAAGCCGTCGCCGGCGCCTGCAGTCTCGGACAGGACGACTTCGCGAATGCCTTAAGCGCGTCCCGCCTCTTAGGAAATCCAGCTGGGATTGGCTAAGAGAGGGATCCGCTCTGCGGTTTTCGTGAAGCGCACAAAGGCGCGCCGACAAACCGGGCCGGCACGCCCATGACCCCTATTTAGCCGCTAAATCCCGCCTTGCCAAGCCTATTTTGCCGACAGTCCCTCGTACCAGGACCGGCTCCGCCTACGGCCGGACGCCCTTAGCTTCGCACGAAGCGCAGGTGGCCGATGATTTCATAGCCGCGGCCGCGGTCGGACGGGTGGTTGACGCCGTCGATCACCGGCACATCCTCGAAGTCGAACGGGCTGACACCCTTCAGGCAGGCGACGTTGACGCCGTACTGGTTCGGATTGGAGCGGCGGCGATGGTGGGTGTAGATGCCGCATTTCGAACAGAAGTAGTGCTGCGCCGTGCCGGTATTGAAGCGGTAGCCTGTCAGCGCGTCCTCGCCGGCATCGATTGTAATGCCGCCGATGTCGGCCGATACCGTGACCGCGCCGCGGGCCCGGCAATAGGAGCAGGTACAGCGGCGCACGGTGTTGAAGCCGTCGGTCAATTTCACGCGAAACCGAACCGTGCCGCAGTGGCAAGCCGCTTCGACTTCTCCGGTTTGTGGTGCCTGCATCGCATTGCTCCCGCGCTTTGCCGACGCCCCGTTAAGGGCATACCATCGCAACAAAGATGAGGGAGGCGCACTATGCCACAGAACGTCGATCGCATCCGCACCACCCATGTCGGCAGCCTGATCCGGCCGCCGAAGCTGATCGAATTCTGGCGATCGATCGAGGACGGCAAGCCCTACGACGAAGCTGCCTTCGAGGCCTGCCTCACCGAATCCATCGCTGAGGTGGTGCGCCAGCAGGCCGAGGCCGGCATCGACATCGTCAGCGACGGTGAATTCTCCAAAGGGCTGAACTGGGCCTTCTACATTTTCAAACGCCTGAGCGGCATCACCGTGCGTCCGGCGACACCTGAGGAAATGGCCGATCCGATGGCGTCCATGGGTGGCGGCCGCGATCACAAGGCGTTCGCCGAATTCTACGCCGAGTACGACGTCGCTACCGGACTCGGCAAGCGCTTGGGCAACCGCGTCGTCGTCAACGGCCCGATCAAATATGCGAACGGCCAAGTCTTGCGCGATATTCGCAACCTGCAGGCCGGCGTCGCCAAGGCGAAGCCGCAGCACTCGGGCCTTGCCGGGTTTCTGCCGGTGGTGGCGCCGGCAAGCGCGCTGCCCGGCGCCAAGATCGAGCACTACAAGGACGAAGAGTCTTATCTCTTCGCGCTCGCCGACGCACTGCATGAGGAATACCGCGCTGTCGTCGACGCCGGGCTCTTTGTGCAGATCGACGACGCGTTCCTGCCGTATATGCACGAGCGCATGGTGCCGCCGATGTCGAACGCCGCCTATAAGCGCTGGGCGCAGCTGCGCATCGATGCGCTCAATCACGCGCTCAAAGGCATCCCGGAAGAACGCTCGCGCTATCACATCTGCTGGGGCAGCTGGAACGGACCGCATGCCTTCGACGTGCCGCTGAAGGACATCATCGACCTGCTCTTGCAGGTCCGCGTCGGCCATTATTCCTTCGAGGCCGCCAATCCGCGCCACGCTCACGAATGGCGGGTGTGGGAGACGGTGAAGCTTCGACCCGGGCAAGTGCTGATCCCGGGCGTGATCAGCCACGCCACCAACATCGTCGAGCATCCGGAGCTGGTCGCCGAACGCATCGTGCGGCTCGCGAAAATCGTCGGCCGCGAAAACGTCATGGGCGGCACCGATTGCGGCTTTGCGCAAAGCCCATTCGCACGCCGCGTTCACCCGACCATCATGTGGGCGAAGCTCAAATCGCTAGCCGAAGGCGCGCGCATCGCCACCCAGACGCTGTGGGGTAGGCAGGCGGCGGCTTGATGAAAGTCCTTCCCCACCTGGGAAGGGACAAAGCGGTCAGTGCGCCTGCTGCGGGAACAGGCTCGTCGGCTCGACTTTGACGCCCGGGCCCATGGTCGAGGAGATCGCCACGCGGCTGATGAATTGCCCCTTGGCGCCTTGCGGCCGCGCCTTTTGCACCGCATCGGCGAAGGCGCGGATGTTCTCCACCAGCTTGTCCTCGGTGAAAGAGGCTTTGCCGACGCCGGCCTGCACGATGCCGGCCTTCTCGACGCGAAACTCGACCGAGCCGCCCTTGGCGCCTTTGACGGCGTTAGTAACGTCCATGGTCACGGTGCCGACCTTAGGATTGGGCATCAGGCCCCGCGGGCCCAAGACCTTACCGAGACGGCCGACCAGCGGCATCAAATCAGGCGTCGCGACCACGCGATCGAAATCGATGGCGCCGCCCTGAACCTTCTCGACCAAATCCTCGGCGCCCACCACGTCGGCGCCGGCGGCCTTGGCTTCGTCGGCCTTGGCGCCACGGGCGAACACCGCGACCCGCACTGAGCGGCCGGTGCCGTTCGGCAGATTGACGACGCCGCGCACCTGCTGGTCGGCGTGCCGCGGATCGACGCCGAGATTCATCGCCACTTCGATAGTCTCGTCGAACTTCGCCTTGGCGCGCTCCTTGACCATCTTCACCGCGTCGGTGAGCGGATAGAGCTTCTCGCGATTAATGCCTTCGCGTGCCTTCGTCGTGCGTTTGCCAATCCCGCTCATCACTTCACCTCCAGCCCCATCGAGCGCGCCGAGCCTTCGATCATGCGCATGGCCGCTTCGATCGTGTCGCAGTTCAAGTCCTTCATCTTCTGTTCGGCGATCTCGCGCACCTGCGCCTTGGTCACCGAGCCGGCCACGTCGCGGCCGGGCGTCTTCGAGCCGCTCTCAAGCTTCGCCGCCTTCTTCAGGAAGTGCGACACTGGCGGAGAGCGCATCTCGAAGGTGAACGAGCGGTCGGCATAGACCGTGATGGTGACGGGGATCGGCGCGCCCTTCTCCAACTTCTGGGTCTGTGCGTTGAACGCCTTGCAGAACTCCATGATGTTGAGGCCGCGCTGGCCGAGCGCGGGCCCGATCGGCGGCGACGGATTGGCCGCCCCCGCCGGCACCTGTAGTTTGACGTAGCCGGTTATCTTTTTTGCCATCTCTTGCTCCTCTTAGTGGTGCGGCCGTCGGCGGCTGGCGACCGCCTCGCCTCCCACGACGTCTGCACTTAAAGCTTTTCGACCTGTCCGAATTCCAGCTCCACCGGCGTGGCGCGGCCGAAGATCGAGACCGCGACCTTGAGCCGCGAGCGGCCTTCGTCGACCTCTTCCACCGTGCCGTTGAAGGAGGCGAACGGGCCGTCGGACACGCGGACCTGCTCGCCGACTTCGAACGATACCGAAGGCTTTGGTCGTTCGATACCTTCCTGCACCTGGTGCAAAATGCGCTGGGCTTCGGCTTCCGACAGCGGCATCGGCTTGTTGTCGGAGCCGAGGAAGCCGGTCACCTTCGGCGTGTTCTTGATCAGGTGATAGGCCTCGTCAGTCAATTCCATCTTCACCAGCACGTAGCCGGGGAAGAACTTGCGCTCGGCATCGACCTTGCGGCCGCGCCGGACCTCGATGACCTTTTCCTTCGGGACCAGAACCTCCTCGAACAGATGGGCAAGGCCGCGTTGCTTGGCCTGCTCGCGGATCGATTCCGCCACCTTGTTCTCGAAGTTCGAGTAGGCGTGGACGGCGTACCACCGGTTGGTCATGTGATGAATTCCGGGTCGTGATCTGGGTTCTAATGCTGTCGTCACTCAACTGCTCATACTGAGAATGTAACTCACGACGATACGCATGAGCTGGTCGGCCCCCAGGAAGAAGATCGACGCGACGAACACCATGACGAACACCATAATGGTGGTCACGGTCGTCTCCTTGCGCGTCGGCCACGTGACCTTCTGCGCCTCGGCACGCACTTCCTGCAGAAACTTGAAAGGGTCGGTCCTTGCCATTGCCACATTCAAATAGGAGTTGACCGCCCAACCTTGAAGGATGAGACCGGCGAGCGGCGGTTCCTTTTGGGGAAAGTTCGCCGCGGAAATCCGCTACCGGGCCGCTGGCGATGGCGTTTACCTACCGCCGGACGGTCACAGCGTCAAGCAAGACCGCGCGGCTGGGCAAAGTCCGTTTGTCGTCTCAAGGTCTTAAACGATGGCAGCCTGGCGGGAGTGAAGGGACTGCGGTCAGCGAGCAAAATCAATCGCTTGCCGAAAAGCGGGACATTGGAGGCCCGTATTTACGGGTAAAGACCCGATCATGTGTCCCACTGCCACTTAACCGCCTCCGAGCGTGGAGGCCGGATCCTTACTTATGCTGCCCGCAGGCAATCAGGGTACGCTGGGTGGCCTCGTGGAGGTAACGGCTCCCGGCGTGCGTGTCGTGGGCCGTGGGTCGTTTATTAGAGAGTGCTGATTTGTCTTTCAACGCACCGCTAAGTGTTTTGGCCTGTGGTTCGGAAGGATTGGCAGGGGCGGCGCGAACTACAAATGGGATATCGAATTTTAGAGCGTCCGCTTTTTCCGCCCCGGCACGCCACCGCCCCCCTTGTCGGCCAAAATGCCGGCATTCCCGGACGCAGGTTTCGCCACGCATCGCGCGGGCGCGCGTTTAGTATTTTCTCTGCTGACTACCTAGAACCATCCGGGCGCGTAAACTTGGCGGCCAACTCGGTAATTCGTGCCGATGTGGCTGGATCGCAACGAGCTGCCAAAAAAATCGCGCCAGCAAAGCTGCATTAACCCATGGGTCGATGGACTCAATTAGCATCGCCGCCATGTTGGCGTATTGGTCGAGTGAAGTGATTACAGCCGCAATAGCGAGCGCGGCCACCTTGGCGCTTTGGTGGATCGGCTTCTACGCAATGGCGATGCTTTGACCGGTCAGACGTATCATAGGCGCGATTGGCGCGAATTATTGGTAATCGCCGGACTGGTGTTGGCGGCAGCGGTAGTGATTTGGTTGACGGGCCTTTGATAGCCGCCGGTGGGGGTTTCGTGGCGCCGCAGTAGGTGATGACCGAAAACGCTCAAAGCAGCGAGGCTGGGCGAGATATTGGCGCTACGGTGGTCGGACTTCGACGACGCCGGCAAGGCGTTAAAGGTTGAGCGGGCTTTAGAGCAGACCAAGGTGGGCATCACGTATAAGCTGCCCAAGGCCAAGCGCGGTCGGCGCACTGTGCAGATCGACGACAAGCTCGCTGCCCTGCTGTGTACCGAGCGGGAGAAGATGCAGCAGCTGGTCGCCGTTGTGCCTGACAGGGCCGCCGTCGATCTTTCGCTGGTCAGGCTGCCGGCCGATGCGCAAGCTGGGCGACCCCCACGCAGTGACGCGGACCTTCACCTACCGCGCCCGCAAGCTGGGTTTGCTCGTTTGGCCTGGCGTTCGTTCCAGTCGGCAATTAGCCGCACGGCGTATTCGAGGATCTGCGGGCCAAGCTCGCGCCGCGTCGCGGCCTCCTCGTCGGCCTCGGTCTTCCGAGCGTCTTCCATCTTGCGCTTGTTGAGCCCATGCCGGATTATATTCCGCGGCCGGACGGGCCTTGCAATCGCCATGTTCCCCCCAGACGCTCGGAACCGTCGGGGATTTCAGCAGGGGACCTTTCCAAGAAAAGCAAGAATGAAGTGGCGGCGCGGTGCGGCGCCGTGAAATGGGTGCGGCCGGCTCTCGTCGGGGGACAAAGGGCCGGCCGCGGTGCGGCTAGCCCGTTCGGGGTAGTCGGGGGATGAGATCGGGTTAGCCAGCACCCCTATTTTAGACCTTGTCCATGACGCTGTCTTTTGTTGAAGCGACGCGCAGCGATTAAATTTGCGTAATCGTTACCGGCCGACCGCCACGGCTCGATGAGGCGCGCATCGCGGCCGACATCGCCAAGCTGCTGCTCCAGAGGCATAGCGATCGCTCTCGGCGGGTCTTACACTTTAGCCCTTCGACGGGGCGGTGGATCACATGGACCGCGGAATGTGGGAGCAGCATTTGGCGATCGCTGAACGCCATCTGGCCGAAGCCCGGCAGCATGTAGTGCGCCAACGTCAGGTCATTTTTGAATTTAGAAGGGACGCCCACAACACGACAAGGGCGCAAGCTCTGTTAGCGACGTTCAAGGCTACGCTAAAACTGCACGTAGAGGATCGGGACCGGTTGAAAGCCGAGCTGTCGCGATAGCCAAAATCGGCGGCTTCCCGCCCCGTATTGCCGGCAATATCGATGTGGAAGAAAATGATACCGGGCGCGGCTGGGCTATGTAGCGTACCCAACCCGCGCCCGGTGGCCCCGGTCAGTTGCCCCTTCCCAGGGTCCGGGGCCACCTTTACCTGTCCGGCCTCCTGAGCGAT
>Ga0310912_10002064_pt1 | contig 11237 bp, 8 predicted proteins | sample GREbulkMGOX080_FD_203443 | JGI IMG/M metagenome (GOLD analysis project Ga0310912, IMG submission 203443) | Lab enrichment of tropical soil microbial communities from Luquillo Experimental Forest, Puerto Rico - GRE.bulkMG.OX080 | ecosystem: Environmental > Terrestrial > Soil > Tropical forest >...
TGGCGCGATCCGTCCAAAGTGAGCCGTAAGCTGACCTATGAGTATCGTGAGCCATGATGTTCCTGATCGAGCGGCTCCGACGATTTTGGAACAGTGCTTTTTTTTCTCCGGAACCTGCACTCAATCTTGCCTTCGCTCGCCTGATTTTTGCAGCGCACGCGCTGTGGGTGCTGCTGTCGCGCGACTTGCCGGCGAACTCGGCATTGCCGGCGGAGTTCTGGCAGGGCGTGGATCGCAGCGATCTGTGGCGCTACCTTATTTTTCCAGGTCATGCAGACGTCGAATCTATCCTGCAAGGTGTCGCGGTCATTACCTTGCTGCTTGCGACGCTAGGGGTCATGGCGCGAACCGCCTGCTTTCTTTCCGCGCTTCTGCTCTACCATTTGGCTCCGCTTGAAACGATCTATTGGACCCCCAATCCTTTTCAGCGCGGCTTTACCGTCGATGTGCTCTGCCTGTTCACGCTGTCATGCTCACGCTGCGCGGATGCGCTGCGGCTGGGAGGAAGCCCGCCGACCGCTCCCTCGGCAGACTATTGCTGGCCATTGCGTCTTGTGCAGCTGCATCTCGCTCAGGTCTATCTCCTCTCTGGGACTTCCAAGCTGGTGTTGGCCGGAGTGCAATGGCTTGACCCGGCCAATCTCCGTGCCTGGTTCCTTGTATTTGCCGAACAGGATCAGGTGCGCCGGCTTGGTCCTTTCTTCAACACTGTGGGCCCATGGATCGCCGAACATTGGCTGTTATGCCTAACAGCTGCATTGTACGGGGTAGCGGCCAATCTCTGCTTCATTGCGGTGCCGTTCAGCCGCCTGGCCCGGCGTCTGCTGGTCCCAGATGCCTTCTTTTTTCACGTCATGGTGCTGCTGTCGCTCAACATCTTTTGGATCAATACGCCACAGCTTCTGGTCTACGTGAACTGGCATTGGCTCGTAGGTCGCCTGAAGGAGAAGCTAGCGGCAGCGGACGAAAGGGTAAATGTGCGGGCTTAGCGCCATCATTCATTATGAGCCGAGCGAGCAGCTGCTGGATCCGCTGCTCGCAATGCACAACCGTATCCCGCATCGCGGCCCGGATGGCGAAGGCTTTATGGTGATCGATGCCGCCTGCCGTGCAATCGGCGCGCGGACTGCCGTCGAGCTGCGGAACTCTGCAGCAACCCGTTTGCGTGTAGCAATGGCGTTTCGGTGGCTTCGGATTCAGGACCCCGGGGAAGCCGCCGCCCAGCCGATGGCGTCTGCGGACGGTTCGGTGTGGCTGATGTTCAACGGCGAGATCTATAATTTCCAGAACATCCGCCATGAGCTCGGCCAACTCGGCCACACTTTCATTTCCTCCGGTGATACCGAAGTCATTCTGGCTGCCTACCTGCAGTGGGGCACGGGTTGCTTCAACCGGCTCAACGGTATGTGGGCGATGGTCCTGGCCGATCTGCGCCACCGGAAGATCATTATCAGTCGTGACCGGTTCGGCATCAAACCGCTGTTCTACTATCGCGATCAGAACCGCTTGCTGGTTGCTTCCGAGCTCAAACAGCTTCTGGCAGCGGGGGTGCCGGCGGTGGCGAACCGCACTGCGCTCGCGCGTTTCATTCGTGGCCTGCGTCCTGCAACTCCCGAGGAAACCTTCTTCCGGGACGTTTTCGCGCAGCCGGCGGCGACCTTCGCGGAGATCAGTTTGCAGGACGCGACGGAACTTTCGTTTGAGCGATATTGGCAGCTCGATCTGGCACCAACCGCATCCGCACCGCCGCTCGAAAAAGCATGCGCGATCCTGGACGGTCTGCTTGCGCAGTCCGTCGGTGAGCACATGGTGGCGCAGGCTCCGATCGGGCACCTGATCTCGGGCGGCCTGGACTCCTCGCTGTTGGCGGCGTTTGCGGCGCCAATCTACGCGCGCCGAGGCCAGCGCGGCATGGGAGCCTCCATGGTCACGACCAGCGCGAACCGCTATGACGAGTCGCCCTATATCGATCAGGTCGTAGCCGCACTGCGCCTGGAAAGCGTTCGAGCGGAATTTACCGGCGGCTGGCTGAAGGTCAACATCGATCGGGTCACCCGCGCGCAAGAGGAGCCGGTGGCCGGCATGGCCGTCGCCGGGCAGTTCCTTGCTTATGAAGCGGCGGCGCGTCATGGCGCCCGCGTCGTGCTCGACGGCCAGGGGGCGGACGAAATCTTCGCCGGCTATCCTCGGCATCAATTCACAGTATTGAAGGATTATCTGCGACGCGGTGACGTGACGGCATTATTGCTCGAGATGGTATCTCTGTGCCGATACGACGCCAAATTCCTACGGGATACGTGGCGGCTTCGAATTGTTCCGCGCCTCGGTCTCGGATGGGGTAGCTATGGCTTGGCGTCCGACTCCCTTCTTTCCGACGCTACCACCAGCGAATCTCAGTGCCGAGCGCGGCTCGAGCGGCGGTTCTCCGCGCTGCACGTCGAGCTCCTGAATGATGTTTTGAGCGGCAATCTCAGGGCTGCGCTGGCTGTGACCGACCGCAACGCGATGGCGCATTCGATCGAAGCGCGCGTTCCTTACGTCGATCAGCGGATCATCGAGTTCGCGTTCCAGTTACCGGATGATTACAAGGTCGGCGGCGGCAAGCGCAAGCGCATCCTGCGCCGACTCGCCCAACGATACCTGCCCAAAGCCATCGTGGCACGGGTCGATCGCATCGGCTTTGGCGCGCCAATCGAGCACTGGCTGAGGACGTGCTTTCGCGCCGAGCTGGTGGACCTCCCTGGCGGCGACGTCTTCAGCCGCTCGATGCTCGTCAATCCACGTTTGCTGAGGTCCTATATCGACGACTTTCTGGCTGGCCGGCATGGCGACGTCGGCACCATGTGGCGTATCTATGCCGTTGATCTGTGGGCCCGCGTCCACCGCGTCAGCGGCGTGTGACCCAACCACTGCAAGGTGTCGCAACGAGCGAAGGATGGCGAAACGTCAACTGCTGAACGTGCTCGCCAATTTTGCCGGCGTTGGCGCGGGGTTGGTTTTTCCCCTGCTCTTCAACATCGCTTACTACCGCCTGCTGGGAACGGAAGGTTACGGGCTGATCGGCTTCTTCGGATTGCTGGTGATGCTCGCATCTCTGCTAGATCTCGGGTTGAGCCAGACGACCTCACGCGAAATCGCCCGCGAGGTGATCGCCCATGATCATCCCGGAGATTTGCACTCCCTCGTGCTCACGCTCGCAATCCTCTCCTGCGGCGCTGGATTGCTGGTTTGGCTGCTGACAGCAGCGTCTTCGCGGTGGCTTGCCATATCATGGCTGAGCAGCTTGCAGCTCTCGGGGGACGAGGTCGCAACCGCTATTGCGATTATGGGCGCCATTCTTGCTGTATCCTTCCCGGCAAACATCTTTAATGCGGCGCTGCGGGGTCTTCAGCGGCAGGCCTTGTCCAACGCGGTCACGATTGTGTCAGGCGCATGGCGTGGGGCTGCAACGATAGCGGCGTTGTACCTGTTCGGCCCAACCACGCTCTCCTTTTTTTCGGCTCAGCTCTTGCTGTCGCTGCTGGAAGTTTCCGTACTTGGATCGCTTGTTTGGGCACTCCTGCCGCGATCCGCGGTGCGGCCGCGTTTCGACCATCGGCTGCTCCAGTCTAATTGGCGATTCGCATCCGCAGTCTGGCTCTCGGGCCTGACCGGGCAGCTGATCATGTTGAGTGACAAGTTGGTGATGAGCAAGGTGCTTCCGCTTGATCTATTCGGTCTGTACAGTCTTGCTTTCGCGGTGGCCTCGACCGTGCACCGGCTGAGCACACCATTCAGCACCGCCTATTTCCCGCATTTCGTCGAGCTGGTGGAAAAACGCAGCCATGATCTGCTGCGAAATTCCTACTACTTGTCGACGCGACTAGCGTCGGCCATGGTGCTTTGCGCGGGCCTGGTAATGCTGATCTATGCACGACCGATCATGTGGCTGCTCACCGGCAATACAGTGGACGCGGAAATTATTGCCCCGGTATTCGCCATTCTGCTCGCCGCCAATACCATAGGTTCGTTGACCGTGCTGCCGCAGATGCTGCAGCTTGCCTGCGGAGCGGCATGGATTGCGCTGCGGATCAATTTCTTTCAAACTATCCCATATGTCGCTTTGCTTCTGCTGTTGGCGCCGCGGTTCGGAATGTATGCGCCGGCGGGTCTATGGCTCGCAGCATCGTTCGTCAACTTCCCGATCATGATCGTCATGACTCATCGGGTTGCGCTGCAAGGACATGCCTGGGTCTGGTTCAAGCTCGCGATCCTGCTTCCCGCCATTTCCGCTGCGGCCGTTCTGGTCGCAGGCGCCGCCATTGTGCCAAACCCGTCACCGGTTGCTCTGTTGCCATGGTTGGCACTCAATTATGCGCTTGCGCTCGCCGCTGCATTGGTTTTTGCCTTTGCGGCACGATTCGGCTTCTTTGACCCAGCAAACTCGAAAATAATGGGTTGCTCGAAGCGATAGCCAGTACCTCGTCCTCACCAACTTGTGGGGCCGCGGGGCTGCAGCTTTCCACGGGAGTTGTCGGGCCGGATAGTCGTCTTATTTACCAACTCGGAACCTGTGGCTTACGCACGAGCCAGCAACAGTCCCGCCCGAATTGCCCAGAACCCTAGAAAAAAGAAGATAAGCCCGGCAAGGACCGTCCCGAGCACCGTCGTATTGAGGATCAGATCGTTGGAGACCACATCGCGGCGGGGTGCATACGGGGTGTATATCTCCGCGGTTCGACTCGTGCGGTTGGCGGAGAACTCATCCTCGATCCGAGATAGCGCCATCCAATTGCCGTTCGCCTCCGCGACCGAATAACGAAGCTCCCGGTCCATTCCAGCGCGCGCGCTTTTATCGAGGTCTTTGTGCGGGGTGCCATCAGCGCGCAGCTGTGCAAGCAGCTCCTTCCAACGGTCCTGCTCGCTCCGCAGGGCGATTGCCTGTTGCTGAAGCTCCAACTGCTTTTGGGTGCGCTCGCTGATGAAGATCCGATCCTGCCCCGCTTCGCGGTCTCTTCGGGTTAATTCTATGATTCGATCGATGAACGTTTCCCCGACCTGCGGGATGGTCGCTCCACCGGCTACTGGTCCCCCTTCGGGTAGCTTTTTTTCGACCGGCCGCCCTTGGAGACCAGCGGTGGCTTGAACAAATTGCCCGATGGAGTCGCCGATTGCTTCGGCCTGTTTTGTAAGCGCGGTCGCGCGGACCTCGATATCGTTGATACGCCGCTCGACGATTTGTTGTAGCGTTGCGCCGCCATCCTCGAACCGGTATTGGACAAGGTCTGCTCGCAGCGGGTTGATGTGGAACAGCTCGAGGTCGCGAATGTCTCTCTCGAGGTCGCGGACGCTCCTGCCGGACACCGAATCGCGTACTGTCAGCACACCCGTTGTCTTCAGGAGCTCGTTGAGACGCTCGTTTAGCCGTTCGCCAGCTTCCATCAGTGCGACGATCGACAACGGAAGCGGTTGCTGATCGATTGCATTGGGATCCAGAACCTTTGTCGCGGCGAAAAATCCCGGGATTCGCAACACGCCTTTCTTTTCGATCGCAAACTGCGACCATACCATCGGGACCTTTTGGACGATTGCGCGACCAAGCGCGATCGAAATCACGGGCCTGCGCGGAGGGATGTAAGAGAGTTCCGCGGCGCCACGCGAAGCTTGAGCAAGCTCATCCTTCAACCGTTCCTCCAACCTTTCTCGCTCGACGAACGACAGGCGGCGGTCCGCCAGTTGTTGGCGGAACCGTTCCGAAATCTCGGTCTCGGCTAGCACAAACGGACGGATCGAAAACGAGCCGTAAAACTCGTTACGATCGACGTCGTAATCGCCGAGCTTCAGCTGATCATAGACGACACTAAGGATTGCCGGATCCAGAATCTCATTGATGGAAAAGGGGGTGTTGTTTGGATAGCGACCGGTCTCAGGGGAAGGAAAGGTGAAGTGGAATTGTGATATGAAGATCCTCGTCGGCGGGAAAGCTGCCCGTAGCGCGACCAATATCGCCACCGCCAGCAGGAGAAGACATATGCTCGCAAGCAGCGGAATTCGCCAGGTCGCATGCAGCGCTTGAAGTATTTGGCGCACCTGCAGACTCTCCTTTTGCTGCACCAGATTGTCCGCAGATAGGGGGGAGGCGGGGGGAGTATCGCGAAGATTCATGGTCCGAAGATTCCAAGCGATGCGGTGACAGCGGTATCTTAGACTAAATGGTTGGGTTGTTCACGGCTTTGTCGCAGGGGCCGTCGAATCGTGCGAATGAACGGCCGACACACCCGAGGACGCCAGCATCACGACTAGCTCCAAGCCCCTCATACGACTGGATCGCACCTATGCCCTCGAAAGCGCAGGCGGTGTGAGCATAATAGCGGCCTAGACCGGTTTCTCCATCATTCCCGCAGATCATGACCCAATCGAGCAGAAAGCCACGTGCGAAAATGGCAAATCGAAAATGGCAAATCCTTGGGCCGCATCGCCTCGCCGCATCCACGGACCTTCAGAGGTAGTAGGAATGCGGCGAAATCCGGGCTCGGCATTCGGCTTCGGCCGATTTGCGTGACGCCGTCGTCGCGCCTAGCAGTTTTGCCGGCATGTCGACCAGGATCGCGGCCGTCCAGGGCTGCCGATAAGGCTCGTCCTCGCTACCGGAAACATCGTCGTTCATTTTGTTCGTCGCCGCACATGAGCCAAGAAGCAATCGCTCCTTTGAGCGATGATCTCATCTTCAAGCTGCGTTGATTGATCCGGCCGCGGCCTTGCCGCAGTCGGGACGCGATCCCCCTCTCCTGACTGCCGCATTTAAGGAGGACAAAGCTCTAGCATGAATGCGACGCCACGACAGAATGACCGAGGTATTACGATCTTGTATTGACGACCATTCGAATTTGGATCTGTGTTGTCTGATGATGAGAATATAATTTCGTCTTGATAATGGGAAAAACGGCCAAAACCCTTTGCAGCAATTTCCGCGTGAGGAGTATGACCCGTCCCATCTGGAGAGCGCCTACACACATAACCGCTCGCGAATGCCGCATATCGTTACGCGTGCTTGTCTGTGAAGCTCGTCCTCGGCTCAGCGACACGTCGTCGCGTGCAGCGCCAGAAGCAGATCCACGCCAGAAGCGCGAACAGGTGGTCAGGCACCAACGTGATCTGATTGTTGGCCGGAAGATATCCCATCATAATGAGAAAGAACATGAAAACAACGGCGGCGCAGTCGTTGCGGCCAAATACCGCGTCGCGCCACGAAGCTCCGAAGATGCTTCCAATCAGTAACATGAAGATGGGGACCATCGGGAAAGAGATGTCGTTGGCGATCCATGGAAACATCGTGTCGTAGCGGTGCTCATCGCTCCATACATCGCGCAGGCGATAGGTATAACTGCGTTTGTAAAGCTCATCGTCTCCAGTCAGGCTGACATAGGCAGCCATTGCGAACGGAGCATTGCCCAGCCCCCAGGTCGACCTGAAACCGTCCAAGCTCAAGGCGAGCGCCAGGCCATAATAGCCTTCCGCGAAATAGGCCGCTGCCATCGACGCCGAGAAGCGCTGCGGTTCGTCGAGCAGGCCGAACCACGGGTGATCGAAATCTGCGCAGATCTCTGTCGGGATATTTTCGTTACCGCTGAGACAGATCGCGAATGTCACGTAGCGGTCTGCCTTGCGCTGGGCGAACAAGGACGCGGCGATGCCGAGCATGACGATGCCGGCAACGATCAGGACAAGGTAGCGTCGCAGGAGCGCGCGCAAGGTCAGCCCTTCATGCGCGCTCTTGCGGGCGAACAAGACCAGTCCGGTGCCCCCAGTGACGGCCATCAAATCCGCAATCTCCCGGTCGGTGCCCCGCAGGATGGAGGAGACGACGATAGCGGCGATCGTGGCGAGCATCAGGATACGCAGCCAAATTCGCATCTCGCTCCAATGCAGGATGCCGAGCGGGAGCACGGCGAATACCAGCGGCCACGTCAGGATGCGGGCGAGCGCGATCGGTCCGCGCTCGCCTGCGGTGAGTTCCAGCTGGTCCTGGAAGTCGTGGTAGGCGGCGCCCGGGTCGCGCAGGGCATCGAGAACCTGCCATGGCATTTTGCCGGTATAAACCGGTGCGGCGACGAACAGGATGATAAAGCTTGCTATCGCCCCTAGAATGATGACACGCCGCCATCCAACGAATGACGTTTCCGCCGCGGTGCGTGCCACCGTCCAGCGGAATCCCAGCCACAGCGCGAGCATGGTTGCGGCCAAGAAGCCGAGAAGTGAAGCCCAATTGTCGATCGGCCAATCGAAAGGTCCGTAAACGAACACGAATAGCGTTGCGGCGAAGTAGCCGAGGACGAGTCTTATCGGCAGTCGCTGAATACTCGCGATCCTGGTCAACATGCCGGCAATGCTGCTAGGCGCGACGGCGGCCGTCAAGCAGATCGGCCGAAAGCCGAGCCCTTACAGATTAGAATGGTCTCAGACACCGCGCTGACCCAACGAGCGCGAATATGGGGGCATCATCATGAAGAAGTTCGTGGTTGCAAGCTTCGCGCTCACCGCGCTCATCGCTGCGCCAGCCGTGGCAGCGGATCTCGGGGTCAAGGCGCCGAGCGTGCCTTATGTGCCACCGCTCTACAATTGGAGCGGCTGCTATCTCGGCGTCCATGGCGGCGCCGGTGTTCACCACTCCGACTGGACCGATGAAGACTTTGGGGAGGGCACCGGCATCGGCGCTGTCGGCGGGGTGTCTCCACAAAGCAACACAGGCCGGAAATCTGCGGAATATCCCCTCCGGCACCCACGGACTGCCCGACGGACAGCCATATTCTGATGCTAACATTATTGCCTCAGGGGGGATTCCAAATGAGCAACCGTGCCATTTCCATTATTTTCGGCGTTGCCTTTACCCTTGCTGCATGCGGGTCTGCTTTTGCTGCTGATCTGGCCCGCAAGACCGTCAAGGCACCACCGCCCCCACCGCCCGCGCCGGTCTACAACTGGACCGGCTGGTATGTCGGACTGAATGCGGGCGCTGCGATTGGGCACGCGACCCAAGATCCGACTTTCAGCGCACCAGCGTGCGACATGCCAGCAGCATGCCCGCAGGTGATTGGGTTTTTCTCAACTGGACAAAGCAGGAATTCCACTACCTTCACTGGCGGCGGGCAAGCTGGCGTCAATTATCAACTGGGAAGATTTGTCGTCGGAGCCGAGGCTGATATCGAATACATGCGGTTGCGAGGCTCGTTTGCATCTAGTGCAGCTATACGCGGCGGGGGCGGCGCCGGGGGCGACATCCCCCCCGGTACAGTCGTATTTAATACCCCGTCCAGTAGTGGTTCGATCAGCACCGATTGGCTCGTAACCATTCGTCCACGAGTCGGCTGGGCGTTCGATCGTTTTCTAGTCTACGGAACAGGCGGTCTTGCCATCACGAACCAGCACAATTCTCTGACTGACATCGATAGTACTACGTTTCAAGGGGTTATCGGGGTCTTGACCGCTTCTCGGTCACGCGATGTCGGTTGGGTTGCCGGTGGGGGTCTGGAATACGCATTCTCGAACAGCTTGAGCGCGAAAGCAGAATATCTGCATCTCGACTTCGGCGATGTCACGGGGCAAGCTGGCGTGATCGGCGGGATTGGCGGGATGGAAGGCGCAAGCGTGATCTTCACCTCGCATTTGACCGCAGATATTGTGCGTGCCGGGCTGAACTATCAATTCCACTGATCTGATTACGGCCTGCGCAAAAGCTCCAGCAGCTTGGCGCGGTTCACCACAATCCGTCGCGCCTCATCGCGGGTCAGTGGCTTCGCCGCTGCACGGGGATCGTCTTGCTGGCCGTCGTGGTCGCGCACTGCGAACCACGTCTCTTGTTCCTCGACAGTCCAAGGCGGCGGGAAGCGGGCATTACTGACACACAGCACAAACGCTGGGCGAAAATCGGGTCCCAGCTTTTTCAATATTAACAAATTGCCGTGGTGTCCTGTCGCAATTCGCGGCTTGGCTCACGACCATTCAGCCATCAGATACTCCATGAAAACCCGTGACGTGGCCGGATCGACATCGGCTAGCCTGCGCACAATGTGGACGGCGGTAAATTCCGGCTGCGCTTGGTTCGCTACATGATGCATAATGTTTGCGCGTAGCTGCTCGGCGTCCTCGTTTACAGTCACACGTTTCATCAAGGCGACGAGCCTGCCGTCGCGCACCGTCGTCCAGCCCGGATCGACTTGGCAAGCGCCAATATGAAGGCCAGTCTCCTCAAACAGTTCGCGACCCACGTTGTCGGCAAGATCGAGCATGCCGGCTGAGGTGATATCGTTTGGGTCCGGCATACCACCCGGAAAGACCCATCGACCGGCAGCCGCAGTGAACGGCGCCATCTGACCAAACAGAAAGGCACCATCGGCCGATTGCAGCGCAGCGGCGGCGACGACATTGACCACGCCGACTGCGGGACGACCCCAATCGCGCCAGGCCAGGTAGCTTGCATAGTCGGTCTCGAAGCTCGCCCCACGCAAAACGCCATTCTCCCGCGCGTAGCGATGCAGCAGCAGAGTGCGGCCGTTCCACAAAGCTGGCCTTTCGCGCTGCCGGGCGGCGAAATGGCGGTCGATGTCTGCGCGGCGCGCTTGCGCGAACGGCCAGGTCCATGGCTCGACGGCGATCTCGACCGCATCAAGCGCGGCAATTTCAATCGCCCCCAGTAACTTCATGATTCCCCCGGATCCATCTAGCGCAAAGGGCGCCATGTGCGTTTAATTAGGAACCGGAGCCCGAAGAGTCGAGTCGGTGTCTAAGCAGTTAGCGGGCCTCGGTCTGGAGCCAGTCACCGATGATTTGTGCACGTTGCTCACGATCATCCGGCCACGTCTTCGGGAAGCAGTAATTCACCACGTCACCGCTCTCGATGCCGAGTGCGTCTTGGATGATCTTAGCAGAATTGGTGACCATCCCGAGTCATAAGGCTGCGGGCGGTGCGGTGCGTGCGGCCGTGCGTGCGTTCCGTAACGTTTGCGCGGGACCAGAACGACGGGGGTGGGGAGCAAAAATCGCAGCGCGTCCGAACGTCAATCCCCCTCCGACATTTGCATGTGATTTTTAAAAACCGTCTGCCCCCAATGGCGTTCCCGAAAGCATGCTTTCCGGGATCCATCGGCAATCTCCTAATACCGGGTTCGCTGGCGCAGCATCCAGCAGAAAGCAAACTGCCACAATTTGATCCTGCTACACCTGTCATGCTGAATTTCAGGCCCGCGTTGACCGGTGGCAAA
>Ga0310912_10002070_pt1 | contig 11227 bp, 10 predicted proteins | sample GREbulkMGOX080_FD_203443 | JGI IMG/M metagenome (GOLD analysis project Ga0310912, IMG submission 203443) | Lab enrichment of tropical soil microbial communities from Luquillo Experimental Forest, Puerto Rico - GRE.bulkMG.OX080 | ecosystem: Environmental > Terrestrial > Soil > Tropical forest >...
GGCCCAGCGGCGTCTTCTGACCATCGTGGGTCCGGGCGGGATCGGCAAGACCACGGTGGCCGTGGCGGTCGCCGAGGCCGTGACTCCGGACTATGCAGATGGCGTATGGTTCGTCGGTCTCGCCTCGTTGCCCGATCCCGACCTGGTGCCGAGCACCGTCAGCACCGTGCTGGGGATCTCTCAATCAGGCGCCAACCCGATATCCGGGTTGGCCGCGTGGCTGCGTGACAAACATGCCTTGATCGTGCTGGACAGCTGCGAGCACCTCATCGGCGCGGTAGCACCGCTGGCCGAGGCGGTTCTGAGGGCGGCACCACAACTACGCATTCTCGCCACCAGCCGCGAGCCATTGCGGGCCGAAGGCGAATGGTTGCACCGCCTGGCCTCGCTGGAACTCCCGTCGGATTCGGTCGATCTATCGGCCGCAGAGGCGTTACGGTATTCGGCCGTCCAGCTGTTCAACGAGCGCGCCATGGCGGCCGCGGACGGCTTCATCTTCGATGACGCCAAAGTGGCGGCAATTCTGGAGATTTGCCGCAGGCTCGACGGCGTTCCGCTGGCGCTCGAGCTGGCGGCGGCGCGCATCGATGTCTTCGGCGTGCGGGAACTGGCGGACCACCTCGACGACCGGTTTCGGGTTCTGACGAGCGGCCGACGGACGGCCCTGCCGCGGCATCAAACGCTCGGCGCGACACTAGACTGGAGCTATCAGCTACTTTCGGGAGCTGAGCAAACGGTGCTGCGTCGTCTCGCCGTGTTCGCCGGCGATTTCTCGCTCGACGCCGCCGCAACCGTGGCCGGAGATTTGCCCGAACCGCTGGTCGTCGACCACGTCGCGAGCCTTGTCGCCAAATCACTGGTCGCCGCCACCCCGCGCGACGAGATCGTGCAATATCGCCTATTGGATACGACACGCCTCTACGCCTTCGACAAGCTGCGCAGCGCCGGCGAGCTGCTCGAGTCCGCCCGCCGTCACGCGGAGTATTATTGTGCCGTGTTCGCGCACGCCGAAGCCGAAAGCGAGTCGCGGCCACAAGCCGAGTGGCTGGCCATCTACGGCTGGCATCTCGACAATGTGCGTGCCGGTCTCGATTGGGCATTTTCTCCGGATGGTGACCCGCAGATCGGCGTGGCGCTGACCATCGCCGTAGTGCCGCTATGGGTCCAGCTGTCGCTGTTTGGCGAGTGCCGCGAGCGCGTCGATCGGGCACTGGCAAGCCTCGACGGAGACGTGGCGGCGACCGCGCGCCTGCGCATGCAGCTCTCCGCGGCGCTTGGCTGGTCGCTGATGTACGGCGTGGGTCGCGCCCGAGAGGCCGGCCCCGCCTGGGCGACGACACTGAAGCTCGCGGAAAGCCTAGGCGACAGGGGGTATCAGCAGCGCGCGCTCTGGGGCTTGTGCATCGATCAATTCAATAACGGCGAGTTTCGCGCCGCGCTCGAATTCGCACGGCGCTTCGCACGCCTGGCAGCTAATTCCACCGACGCGATCGATTTGATGATGGCCGATCGGATCCTCGCCACCACGCTGCATTACCTCGGCGACCAGAAGGACGCTCGCCAGCATATCGACCGCGCGCTCGCGCATCTTGCGGCTTTGGCGCAACAACCCCAGATCGTCCGCTTGCGGTTCGATATGCGGGTGTCGACGCATTATTTCCAGGCCCGCATCTTGTGGCTGCAAGGATTTGCCGATCAGGCGCTGCGCGTGGTCGAGCACAATGTCGCCGAAGGGCGCGCCATCGGGCAGGCCTTGACCTTTTGCAGTGTGCTCGGCCAGGGGGCCTGCCCGATCGCGCTCTTGGCCGGCGCTCTCGATGTCGCCGAGCGATACGGCGCGATGCTGCTCGACCATACCGAGCGCCACCCGATACGTCTGTGGCAGGTTTGGGCTCGCTGTTTCAACGGTTTGGTGATTGCCAGGCGTGGCGACCTCAGCGCCGGAATACAGGCGCTGCGCGACGGGCTCGACCAGGCCGGCGAGGCGAGATTTCTGCCGCGCTTCCTGCTTCTGCTCGGTGAATTGGCGGCTTGCCTCGGCAAGGCCGGTGAGATCGCGCTGGGGCCTGAAACCGTGGAGCAGACGCTCGCGCGTTGCGAAGCCCGCGACGAACGCTGGTACGTTGCCGAACTGCTGCGCATCAAGGGCGAACTGACGCTATTGGAAGGCGGGACCGACGCCGCAGCCGCTGCCGAACGACACTTCCTGGAGGCTCTCGACTGTGCGCGGTCGCAAGGAGCCTTGTCCTGGGAGTTGCGAGCCGCCGCCGGCCTCGCGCGGCGATGGAGAGATCAACATCGAGCGGCCGACGCGCGTGAGCTTCTAGGGTCGGTTTACGGCCGCTTCACCGAAGGTTTCAACACGGCGGACTTGCGAGAGGCGGGCAGCCTGTTGGAAGAATTAGATTAGACTAGACCGGTCGATCTGGCCCGCCACTACGCCTTGTTCAGCGGTGCGATAAGCGCATCGGTCGTCAGAATGGCATGGGCGAAAGTCGGCCCATTTAAGTCGCGGGCTGCTTGCACCCCCTTGGGGCGAGACATCCGCCGACGAACTCAGTAAAGACGGTGGCGGCCGCGAAAGCCGCCGGCCACGGCAGACCGTCGCTCCGAATCTCCTCAATGCTCGAACGCCAATGCCACAGCTTGTCGACGCCGCTGTACAGAAACACGATCACGAGGCAAAGCCGTGCGATCGGAAGCGTATAAGCGATCATGCCTGCTCGCTCGGTCGTGCCGCGATCAGGTGCCTGACGGCGGGGTCGCCTTCGGCATCAAAGCGGTGTACTGCATCCTGCAGGACGCGATCGGCGTTGGTCACGCGTTGATGCTGTCGCATGTGGTCGAGCCAGGAATCGACGCAGAATGTCTCGACGAAGGCCCCCTCTTTCGCGGCATCCTCATAGATGCTCCAATCAAAGGCGCCGTCTCGCTGGCGCTCGCCCGCCAGCTTTGTGATCGCCGCAAGAAACGCCGCGCGATTAGCCGACGCGACGGTGTATTCGACGGTGACGAGCACCGGACCTCGGTCGGGCTCGATATCGTGTGAGAGCAACGGAGCGGGCCAATGCATCGACGGCGCGAGATCGAGACCGGCGGCGGTCTGAAGCTTCCAGCGGCGCAGCACTGGGACCAAGGCGACCAGCGCGATCGCCGCGATGATGTGCACGGCCGGGAGCCCAATCCCTTGCGCCGCCTGTCCCCAGACGATGCTGCCGACGGCCAAGCCGGCGAACTGCACGGTTGCGAACATCGCCATTCCCCGCCCCCGGACCCAGCCCGGCAGCGCAAACTGGGCCGATACGTTCAAGGTGGCGATCGCGGCAACCCAGGAAATTCCGGCGAACACGCAGGCGATCAAGGCGGTTGCCGGCTCACGAGCAATGGCGAACAGGACGAGCGCTAGTGCCGTCCCGACCGTCGCCCCTGTCATGACCCGATCGGCACCCAGCTTTGCCGCTGCCGGCAATACGAATGCGCCGCAAACCGCGCCGGCGCCGATTGCGCCTAAGAGTATGCCGTATGTCTCCGGGCCGCCCGCGATTTGTGCGCGCACCAGAAGCGGCAAAAGCGCCCAATAGACGCTCGCGAGCGGAAAGAAGCCGGCCGACCGGATCAAGGTCGCGCGCAGATCCGGGTTATAGCGAGCGTACCGCATACCGCTGCGAATAGCGTTGACCAGGCGCTCGGCGGGCAGAGATGGTGCGATCGGCTGGGGAGGGTGCCACCAGATCAGCGCGGCGATGACGGCGAAGGTGCTCAAGGCATTAATCCAATAGGGCGCAGCCATCCCGAGTGCGCCAATCGCCACACCGGCCAACGCCGGACCGATAGCACGGCTGATATTCAAGCCCACGCCGTTGAGGGCGACTGCAGACCGGAGCTCCTCCTTTGGCACGAGCTGCGGCACAATAGACTGCCACGCCGGCATCGCCAGAACCGTCGCGATTCCGGACAGCGACATAAATGTCAACAGCCAGTTCGGCGTGACCCAGTTCAGCCATACGAAAATCGCGAATAGGGCGGCGGTTGCCACCGCCGCGATCTGCACTGCGATAAGAAGACGGCGGCGGTCGACGATATCGGCCAATGCTCCGGCAGAGAGGCTGAACAAGAACATGGGCAGGGTCGTCGCCGCCTGAACGAGGGCCACTTCGAACGGATCCGGGCGGAGGCTGGTCATCAGCCATCCTGCCGCCGCGTTCTGCATCCAGCTGCCGGTATTGGACACGACAGTCGCTGCCCAGAGCACAGCAAAGATTTCGTGGCGGAACGTGCTCCATGCCGAACCTTGCACCTCGGCCCTGCCGCGCGAGCGCTCGTCGGTCTTCATCTCACCATCCGAAATCGAGCTCGACACCGACATAGTCGCTGTCATGCCCGCCAGCGCGCCAGATGGTGCTGCCGACCCCAAAATAAACGGCTTTCGATGGCGCCCGTCAGATGGCTGTTGAATGCATAGACGGCGCGAATTTGTCCATAAGCGCCAGTCCAGGGTCCTCCGGAACCCGCTGTGTGGGGAACGGGAATATTGGGTATGACATAGACTGCATCAGCCGTCGTCTCGCGCCACTGTGGGGCGACGGCGGCGATGAACGTCAGGGTGCTCGTTGGCTTGACGGTCACCGAGGGCTTGACGTGGATCAGGTTTGCATAGGTGGTCAATCCAGCCAAAGTGAAGTAATAGCCGTTCGGGAAAAGCGGATTGAAGGTTCCGAGCGTATTGGAGTTGGGATTTTGGTCACCCGACGCCACGTCGACCTGAAGTCCCAGACGGGGGCGCCAGTTCGCATCGGCGAATGTGAAGCCGCCTATCGTTCCCAGGGCCCAGGCACGGGCCGTTTTGGCGCCGACACTTCCGGTCTGGACCATCGACTCGAGGTCCCAATCCCACCCGGCGTAGTCGCCGGCATAATGCACATCGAAGATGTTGCGCCGCTCGCGGCCGCTGGCAAAGAGATAATGCGGATTGTCCAGATCGTAACGCGAATAATAGGCACTGAGGTGTCCCGGTCCGACGTCTCGCCGCTCTATTCTGAACCCGCCAAATTGGAAATGGCCATTGGAGTAGTCGTTGAAGACGCCCTGGGGGACATATACGACGGGGTGACTCCAAAAGCTGATGACACGCCACGGGTCCTTCTCCCAATCGAGCCAAGCCGCATCGTAAGCCTGGCGCACATTGGGACCATCCCGGATGGAGACAAAACGCTGCAGGTCGAAGGCCATCTCCTGCCGCCCCACGCGCGCCTTTACTTCGCCGTCCGCCAGGTCCCCAGTATAGGTGACGAAGCCTTGTGCAAGGTCGAGCGGATCCCGGTCGGCCGGAGTGATTATAAATTTCCCCGGCGCGTAGTCGTTCTGGAGTTGTATGAAGATCTGCCAGTTCTCGTTGGGCCTAACATCGGCGTGAATGTACTGACGATCCAGCACATAGTTCTGAACGGGGATTCCACCGACGCCAAAAGTAGACGCGTTAAGAGTTTCGAAGCGCTCGCGCAGATCCAGGCCGAAGGACACATAGCTCTTCGGATCATCCGGAGACAGTGGAATATATTTCAAGTTGTCGAATGGCTCGGTTCGCAGGCTCGGATCAGCCAATACCGACCAGTCGGTTCATGCCGATCGTCGGACGGGCGGGCAGACCCATCGCGAGCGATCCCGCGTTTTGGGCAAACGCCGGCACAGCGATCGAAACTGCGATCGACCCCAACAGCGCCAAAGACGCGAGCCGCACCTCAAGGGTTCACTTGCGCGAGACTGCATGAATCTCGGCAATATAGCCGCCTGGGAACTGCACGATTGCGGCCTCGCGGTCGCTGGTCATATAGGGTTTAACCAGCACAGCCGCGCCTGCGCTCTCAGCCTTGGCGACCGTCACAGAGAGATCGGAGACCTCGTAGCCCGTCACCTCCCGTCCATAAGGATAGGGAAGATGGCCATCGGTCACCAGTACGGCCACGCGGCCGAAAGGGGATTCGATGCGGACGCGCCGGTAGGTATCGGCTGGTCGGCCAATCTCCACGCCGGGGGCGTTGCGGTCGTCAGAAACAATCTTGCCATGCGCGAAAGCGACGAAATCGCGGATGAAAGCATTGGCCGAATCCGGCGAGATGTAGACGCGGTTCTCAGGCACGGTTTGCAGCGGCGGATAATTTGGCGCAGTCGTGTGCCAATAGAGCTGTATGTTGACGCCACCGGGCCATTGAATGATGGCATCGCGGCCGATCGGGTCCGGAAATGTCGCGACCGTCAGAGCGGCGCCGTTGGCGCGCGCGGCCCGAACGCCCTCGTCCATGTCGGTTACGAGATAGCCGGTCCGTTCCACCCCGAAGGGATAGGGGATAGGAGTCTTGAAACCAAAGACTGACAAAGTCCCTACCGGGGTGAGGACAAGCTGCGACATGGTAAGGCTGGGTGTCGGTGTGACGGTGATGACGCCCGCCTTGGATGTTGTCCCGCCAAACGTCGTGACAAGGCTGGCAACTAGCCGGTCGAAATCGTCCGGCGCGACATAGACATGGGTTGTATCGTATTGCGGACCGACTGCGACGGCGGGTGTCTGGGTTGCGGCAACTGCCTGCGGCACCCGTACGCTCGCCAGACTTGCGCAAAAAACGGCCGTTAGAGCGACTGTCTTGATTAGGAGGTTATTCGTCATTCCAGCGAAAGCAGGAATCCAGGGCTTCAAGGCCTTAGCGTTTCCCCTGGACCCCCGCTTTCGCGATGCTGACGGGTAACGGATCGATTTCACGCGCGTCATTTTGAGCAGCCTCTTAGAAGGCGAAGCAGCTGCAGCCAAGCGCACCCCAGAAGGATCTCAAATCGCTGATCGGCAGCCGGGCCGACTGGGCAGCTGCGTGGTCGTGGCCATGGATCCCGCAACGGTTCGCACAGCCGCAGGCGGCGGCTAGCGACCGTCGTATCGCGGCCTGTCCGGAGCTGCTGGATTCGCCCCAGGCCGCGTAGCCGCCAAAGCGCCGAACCGGCGACCAGTCCGGCATTGCCGGCGGCGGTGCCGTCTCGTCAAAAGCAGCAAATTCGCCGGCCCCATAGACCACCTTGCCCCCGACGATCGTCAGCGCCGCCGCAATGTCGGCGATCTCATCCTCGGAGCAGGCGAAGTAGTCCCGGTCGGGGACAACGAGGTCGGCGAACTGGCCGACCTCAATCCGGCCCTTCTTGCCTTCCTCGCTCGAGAACCAGGTCACGTTCTCGGTCCACATCCTCAGCGCCGTCTCGCGGTCGAGCCGGTTGCGGGTAGGGTAGATACGCAGGCCACCCACCGTCTTGCCGGTGACGAGCCAGGCGAGGGCAACCCAGGGGTTGTACGAGGCAACCCGCGTCGCGTCGGTGCCACCTGAAACGTGGACACCTTTCTCCAACATCCGCGCGAAGGGTGGGGCGGCTTCGGCGGCCCTCGACCCATAACGCTCGACGAAATATTCGCCTTGGTAGGCCATGCGGTGCTGGATCGCAATGCCGCCGCCGAGTGCTGCGATGCGGTCAATCGATTTTTCTGAAATCGTCTCGGCATGGTCGAAGAACCAGTTGAGCCCCTTCAGCGAGATCTCTCGATCGAGCTTTTCAAAGACGTCGAGCGCGCGCGAGATCGTCTCGTCGTAGGTTGCGCGCAACCGCCATGGCCATCTATTCACGACCAGGATACGCACCACCTCTTCGAGCTCGGTTTCCATCTCCGCCGGCATGTCGGGCCGAGGCCGGCGGAAATCTTCGAAATCTGCAGCGGAATAAACCAGCGTCTCGCCGCCGCCATTGTGACGGAAATATTCCGTGCCGTGCTGGTATTTCGAGGTCTTTGTCCAGTTGAGAAAATCCTCCTTCTCGCCCTTGGGCTTCTGCGTGAACAGGTTGTAGGCGATGCGCACTGTCAGCTGGCCTTCATCGGCGAGCTTCTGGATGACGGCATAATCTTCAGGATAGTTCTGGAAGCCGCCGCCGGCGTCGATCGCTCCCGTTACACCGAGCCGATTGAGCTCGCGCATGAAGTGGCGCGTGGAATTGAGCTGATAGTCGAACGGCAGCTTCGGTCCCCTCGCCAGCGTCGCGTAAAGGATGCCGGCGTTGGGCTTGGCCAACAGCAATCCGGTCGGATTGCCCGTGCTGTCACGGACGATTTCACCGGCTGGCGGATCCGGCGTGTCTTTAGTGTAACCGACCGCTCGCAGTGCGGCTCCATTGAGCAGCGCGCGATCGTAGAGGTGGAGCAGGAAGACGGGGGTATCCGGAGCAACGGCGTTCAGCTCTTCGATAGTAGGCAGCCGCTTCTCGTCGAACTGGTGTTCGGTGAAGCCGCCAACTACCCGCACCCATTGCGGCGGCGGGGTGATCGCTACTTGGCGCTTGAGCATCGCCATCGCATCGGCCAGCGAGCGCACCCCGTCCCAACGCAGCTCCATATTGAAGTTGAGCCCACCGCGGATGATGTGCAGGTGATTGTCGATCAGGCCCGGCAATACGCGGCGGCCTTTGAGATCGATAACCTTGGTCTCCTTGTCAGAGAGCGGCATCACGTCATTGTCGCGGCCTACCGCGGAGAATTTGCCGTCCGTGATCGCGACCGCGCTGGCGGTCGGATTGGCGCGGTCAAGTGTCGTGAACAGGCCGCGATGAAGGATAAGTTCGGGTATCGTGTTGGAGCTGTTCATCAACGTGCCCCCTGTAGATTAGAGAAACGACGCGGCTGGCTAAGCGGCGTAGGGCGGAATAGCCCGGAGCGCCTACTCCGTCGACCGCGCGGCGGTGCCGTAGATGGCGGAATGCCCCGGAACGCCCGCCCTGGCGGGCGGCCGTCCGGGGGTTTTTCGCGCTACGGTCTCGGCCGCGACGCCACTGCCCTATCGGGCCGGCATCTTTGCCGCCTGCTGCGCCATTTGATAGCTCTCCATCACCGCCCGGTGGTTCGGTGCGACCATCGTGTACAGCTGTGCGAGTTCTGCGGCTTCGGGACGGTTCCAAGTGCGATGGATTTCGCAGATCACAGCATTCGCCGTCGTCGGCACGACGCCGCCTTGCACAAAGCGGGCGAGTGTCGTTCTCGAAGCCATTTCGCTCGGGTCGCCCGACGCATCCATCACGGCATAGACCTTGAACCCGGCAGCCGTCGCATCCAGTGCCGGGAACATGACGCAAACGCTGGTCCACACGCCGGCCATGATCAGCGTCTTCTTGCCGGTGTCGCGAACCGCCTTGACAAAAGCCTCATTGTCCCAGGCGTTGACCTCGCCATGACGCGGAATGTACTGCGCATGCGGGGCTGCCTCCTGATGTTCCGGCATCAGCGGGCCGTTTGGTCCGTCTGGGACCGATGCGGTCGTTGTTACTGGGAGCTTCAGCAACGTCGCCAATTTCGCTAGGGTCGTGACGTTAGCTCGAAGCTGCGACACGGGGATGTCTTTCACTACCTGAAAAAGGCCGGTCTGGTGGTCCAGCAACAACATCAGAGTGTCGGCAGGATCCATTAATGCCTTGCCGCCACCGGTGCTTAGTACATGCTGCGTTTGATCCTCCTTTGGTTTAACGCGGGTTGAATTTCACTTGTCCGAGCTACCTGGCCTGCTTGTTCAGCGTATCGATCAGAAGCTTGGCAGCCGGTCCCGACGAGGCCGGATTCTGCCCGGTGATCAGTGGCGGTCCGGCGATGGTGTGAACGCCCAGTTCTTGACCTGGGAAAAGATAGCACCGAGGCTCATCAGTTCGTCCTCGACAAGGAGGGGTATCACTTTCGTCAATCCTAGAGGCGCACCGTTCGGTCGAACTGGGCGTTGGCGTCGGCATCCTTCTCGAACCGACGGGTGATGTCGGTCCGGCGGCATCTTTGAAGACATAGTAAGGCGCCGCCAGTTCCTCCAGCCAGAGACCGGTATTGCGGCCGGTGTTACCGAGCTTGTCGTGCGAGGTCAGAACCATCAAGATCTTCCAAAAACTCGCCCTTTCGCGTGGGGCCACTTCGACACTAAACGTGGCGGTGCCGGTCGCGCAGCCGGGACCGGAACGCGGATGTCGCCGAGCGATACGGCGCGATGCTGCTCGACCATACCGAGCGCCACCCGATACGTCTGTGGCAGGTTTGGGCCGGATGTTTCAACGGCTTGGTCGCCCGGCGACTGTGCGCGGTCGCAAGAAGCCTTGTCCAGGGTTGCGAGCTGCCGCCAGCCTCGCGCGGCGGTGGAGAGATCAGCATCGAGCGGCGAAGGCGCGTGAGCTTCTGGGATCCGTTTACCGTTGCTTCATCGAGGGTTTCAACAGGCGGACCTGCGAGAGGCGGGGAGCCTGTTGGAGGAATTCGATTAGAGTAGACCGGTCGATCTGGCGCGCACTACGCCTTGCTCAGCACTGCGATAAGCGCATCGGTCGTCAGAATGGCATGGGCGAAAGTCGGCCCATTTAAGTCGTGGGCTGCTTGCATCGCCTCGGGGCTAACCGCTGCCGTGGCGTCCCGCACCAAGGTCACGTGATACCCGAGCTCGGCACCTCCGCGCGCGGTCGCCTCGATACAGGTGTTCGCCGCCATACCGACGACGATGATCTTCTCGATGCGGCGTTGCTTGAGATGGAAGTCGAGGTCGGTGTTGGCAAAGCCGTTTTGACCGCAATGCTGCTCGATCACCACGTCGCCCGGTTGCGGTGCGAGTTCCGGATGCCAGTCGCTGCCCCAGGTGCCCTCCGCGAAGACGGCGCCTCGGTCGGCCAGAACCTGCCAAGGGCCGGGATGACGCCATCCGTCATAGTTGCCCTCGCACCAACGTCGGTGCGGGGACGTAGAATACTGCAATGCCGGTGCAGCGCGCGGCCTCGAGGAGTGCGCGCAGATGCGGCAGCAGGTCAACCGACTCAGCGACCGCTTTGACGTCCGGCCAGAGTTTGCCCCCATCGCTCAGGAAATCGTTATACGGATCGACGAGCAACAAGCCGGTCCGGTTCGGGGTATAGTCGTCGAGCGCCAACAGTACTCTCCCTCGCCTCCTGTCCCGGCATCATGGGGCGGGCTGGCGCCGTCGCGGTAGTTAAGAGATGTGAATCTCTGTCACGTTAATGAACCCGACCGCCGAATCCGCGCGTGGGTCCCTGCCGACGGCTCTGCAGCCGCGGCCTCCCGGGACCGCCGCCGGCGCGCGTTCCCTGGTGCTTCCCTGTTGGGCCGGATTTGGCTCCCTGTTCGGCTGAATTAATTCCTCCCTGTTGATTCGGGACAGGCGTCCCAAAT
>Ga0310912_10002079_pt1 | contig 11209 bp, 9 predicted proteins | sample GREbulkMGOX080_FD_203443 | JGI IMG/M metagenome (GOLD analysis project Ga0310912, IMG submission 203443) | Lab enrichment of tropical soil microbial communities from Luquillo Experimental Forest, Puerto Rico - GRE.bulkMG.OX080 | ecosystem: Environmental > Terrestrial > Soil > Tropical forest >...
CCGGGGCCGCCCATGCACAATTGCTCCCGACCTGGGAAACCAACATAACTCTGACGCAGCAAGATCTCGACATGATCCACGGCGCCGTGACCAATCAGGTCCACGGCAAGCCGGTAGGAACTAGGGTTACTTGGAGCAATCCGGCTTCGGGAAACTCCGGATATGTCAAGCTGAACAAAAAGCTCGTCAAGAATGGTCAGCAATGCGAGAGCATCGGATATACGGTACGGTCAAAGGGCCCGCCAGTGTACACTGAGCATTATTATTTTACCAGCTGCCTGCAACCGGACGGGACTTGGAAGATCGCGTGAATTCAGTTGTTCGGAGCCGTTATGCATGGACCCGGCACTAGAGCGGGAAATCGTCTCGATCCTCAATGAGGCAAACGATTTGACGATCGCGAACGTCCGTGAGGACGGCTATCCGCAGGCGACGACAGTCAGCTATGTCAATGCGGGCCTCACCATCTATTTCGGCTGTGCCGCCCAGTCTCAAAAGGCCAAGAACATCGGCCACAACGCCAAGGTCTCGCTCACTGTCAACCTGCCATACGCCAGTTGGGACCAGATCCGGGGTCTGTCAGTCGGTGGCAAGGCAGCGGCTGTCACCGATCCGAAGGAGATGGAGCGGGCGGGGCAGATGATGCTCGGGAAATTTCCTCAGATCGCTCGGTACGCGCCAACGGACATGGAGCAACTGGTGGTGTTCCGGATTACCCCGGAAATCATTTCCGTTCTCGACTACCGCAAGGGGTTTGGCCATACCGATCTCCTCAAGGTCGACGCTTGAAGGGATTGGAGCCCCGAGGTGCCTTACCCAGCATTCTGATGGCCGAGCAGAAAACGCAGAGCCGTGATCCGGGTGTCGAGTCGAGGACACCGCCCTACGAGCAGCATGGCGGTCTCCCAGCCGTCATCGAGCAGGCGCCGCCGCGAGCCGATCGGCGGCGGAGATCGCGTCTCGTGCTCCTGGTCTCGTTGTTGATCATCGGCGCCGGCGCGGGAATCGGCTGGTCGTGGTGGCAGCACTATCAGTCGCGGCTGCCGCTTGGCATCGCCTCCGGAAACGGCCGCCTCGAAGCCGACGAGATCGACATCGACACAAAGTTTGCCGGCCGCATTGCGAAGCTGTTCGCCGATGAAGGCGACATGGTTACGGCGGGCCAGCTGGTCGCGCTGATGGATACGCGCAACCTCGAAGCCTCGCTCAAGAAGGACCAAGCGGTGGTGAACCAGGCGGAGCGGACGCTCGACGAGGCACGGGCGAAGCTCGCAAAACAGGAACTCGACCGCACCGCCTCCCTGGTACCGAAGGGCTTTGCCACCGTCGAGTTGCTGGATCAGCAGCGACAGCAGTTGAACGGAGCCGTCGCTGCAGAAAATGCCGCGACCCACAAGGTTGGCGAGGCCGAGCACGCGCTCGATGCCGCCCGGCACAGCGTCGAGCTCGATCGGGTCAACATTGTCGACAATGCCCTCGTCGCGCCGCGCGAGGGACGCATTGAGTACCGCGTTGCCAATGTCGGCGAGGTCCTGGCCGCGGGCGGCAAGGTCTTCACAATGCTCGACACCTCCTATGTTTACATGGACGTTTACCTGCCGACCGCGGAGGCCGGTCGGATCAGGCCTGGCTCCGACGCCCGTATCGTTCTTGATGCCTATCCCGCGCACGCGATCCCGGCCAAGGTGGTGTTCATCGCCTCGCAGGCGCAGTTCACGCCCAAGACTGTCGAAACCAAGGACGAGCGCGACAAGCTGATGTTCCGGATCCGGGTGCGGATTGATCCCGAGCGCTTGCGCGGCCGCGCCGAGATCGTCAGAAGCGGTCTGCCGGGGGTCGCCTATCTGCGCGCCGATCCGGCGGTCGCATGGCCTTCCCAATTGCAAGGAGACGCGCCCTCATGAGCGTGCGCGACGGCACCGTCGCGCGCCTCGATCAGGTCACGCAGCGCTATAGGGACGCGGTCGCCCTCAACGCTGTAACGTTACCTCTTCCGGCCGGCCGCCTTGTCGGACTGATCGGGCCCGACGGCGTCGGCAAGTCGTCACTGCTGAGCATCATCGCCGGCGCTAGGCAGATCCAATCCGGCAAGGTTTACGTGCTCGACGGCGACATGACCGATGGCGCGTACCGCGCCGCGGTATGCCCGCGCATTGCCTACATGCCGCAAGGCCTCGGCAAGAACCTCTATCCCGATCTCAGTGTGCGCGAGAACATCGAATTTTTCGGCCGCTTGTTCGGCCAATCCGCTGCCGAACGGAGATCGCGCATCGTCGAGCTTCTCGACAGCACTGGGCTCGCGCCGTTTTCTGGCCGCCCCGCCAAGAAATTGTCGGGAGGGATGCGGCAAAAGCTCGGCCTGTGCTGCTCCCTGATCCACGATCCCGACCTCCTGATCCTCGATGAGCCGACGACCGGCGTCGACCCGTTATCACGCCGCCAGTTCTGGGAACTGATCGATCGCATGCGGTCTCGCCGCCCGGGAATGAGCGTCCTGGTCGCGACGGCGTATATGGAAGAGGCCGAGCGGTTCGACTGGCTCGTCGCGATGAACGCCGGTGCGGTCGTGGCAGCCGGGTCGCCGGCCGAACTCAAGCAAGCGACCGGGGCGTGTACGGTCGAGGATGCCTTCATCGCCTTGCTGCCGGAGCGGGAGCGCGCTGGCCACGCGGGATTGCAGATACCGCCGCGTCGCATCGTGGACGCCGAGCCGGTCATCGCGGCGCGCGGCCTCACCTGCCGGTTCGGCGATTTCACTGCGGTCGACAGGGTCAGTTTCGCGATCGAGCGCGGTGAGATCTTTGGCTTTGTCGGATCGAACGGCTGCGGCAAGACGACGACGATGAAGATGCTGACCGGGCTCTTGCCGGCCAGTGAGGGCGAAGCGCTGCTGTTCGGCTGGCCCCTCGATGCCAGCGATCTGAAAACGCGCTATCGGGTCGGCTATATGTCGCAGTCGTTCTCGCTGTATGCGGAACTCACGGTCCGGCAGAACCTCGATCTTCACGCGCATCTGTTTCACCTGCCGAGGCGGAAGGCGAAGGCGCGGATTGCCGAGCTGGTCGAACGCTTCGGCCTTGCCGACTACCTCGACGATCGCGCGTTGGATCTGCCGCTCGGCATCCGCCAGCGGCTCTCGCTCGCGGTCGCTATCGTGCACGAGCCCGAGATGCTGATCCTCGACGAGCCGACCTCGGGGGTCGATCCCGTGGCGCGCGACCGGTTCTGGGATTTGCTGATCGCTCTGTCACGCAACGAGGGCGTGACGATCTTCGTCTCGACCCATTTCATGAACGAAGCCGAACGCTGCGACCGGATCTCGCTGATGGACTCAGGGCATGTGCTGGCGACGGATACGCCGGCAGGCCTGATCAAGGCTCGCGGCGTTGCCACGCTCGAAGACGCGTTCGTCAGCTATCTTGAAGAGGCATCGGCAAGCACCAGTGCTACGAGGCAGGCAGAACATTCGTCGGACGCGCCGCAGACACCGCCGGAGCGGCAGTCAAAGGCCGCTTCATGGTTCAGTCCGCAGCGGCTGTTTGCCTACACGATACGCGAAGCGCTGGAGTTGCTGCGCGACCCGATCCGGGTCGCCTTCGCCTTATTCGGCACCGCCTTCATGATGCTCGTTTTCGGGTTCGGCATCTCGACCGACGTCAACAACCTTTCCTTCGCCGTGTTCGACCACGATCAGAGCCACGAAAGCCGCGCCTATCTCGAAGAACTGCGGGGCTCCTCCTACTTCGTCGAAAAGCCGCCGCTTGCCGATTATGCCGATCTCCAGAGGCGGCTCCAGAATGGAGACATCGAGGCCGGCATCGAAATCCCACCCGGCTTCGGCCGCGACATTGCGCGTGGCCGACCTGCCTGGATCGCTGCGTGGATCGACGGCGCGAGGCCGTTCGTCGCGCAGACGATCCGCGGCTATCTCGAGGCCATGCATCAACTGTATTCGTCCGACCCGATCGTAAAGACGACCCAGCCGGCGCTCCCGCCGCCTGCCGGTATAGAGGTCCGGTTCAAGTATAACCAAGATTTCGACAGCATCTATGCGATGGTGCCCTCGACCATTTCCCTACTGCTCGCGCTATTCCCCGCGATATTGATGGCGCTCGCGATCGTCAGAGAAAAGGAGCTCGGCTCGATCACCAACCTTTATGTGACGCCTGTTACCCGCATCGAATTCCTGCTCGGCAAGCAGCTGCCCTATATCGGGGTCGCGACAGTGAATTTCGCCTTGATGTTCGCGATGGCGCTGTTCGTTTTTCAGGTGCCGCTCAAAGGCAGTTTTCCGACCCTTTTCCTCGGCGTCCTGATCTACGTCACCGCGACGACGGCTTATGGCATGCTGATTTCCACGTTCACCCGCACTCAGATCGCCGCGCTGTTTGGCACCGCCATTCTGACCTTTCTGCCGGCATCACAGTTTTCCGGCATGTCGGTCCCGGTATCCGCGCTCTCCGGGATCGCGCAAATCATGGGTCGTGGATTCCCGATGACCTATTTTCTCCCGATCAGCATCGGGACTTTCACTAAGGGCCTCGGGTTTGAAGACCTTGGTGCGAAGTTGGCTGGTTTGGCAGTCTTCATCCCGGTCCTGACATTGCTGAGCCTGCTGCTCCTGCGCAAGCAGGAGCGTTAGAAAGACGCGGCGGTGCAAAAAATCACAAACATCTTCTGGCTCGGCACCAAGGAATTGCGCAGCTTCCTGCACGATTACGTGCTGCTGGGACTGGTCGTCTACGCGTTCTCTCTTGCCGTCATCGCGCAGGCCGGAAGCAGCGCGCAGGAAGTGCACAATGCGTCGATCGGCGTCGTCGACGAGGATCATTCTGAACTGTCGCGCCGCATCGCGCACGCGTTCCTGCCGCCTTACTTCCAGCCGGCGCAGCCGATCGCCGAGCGAGACATTGTTCCTTTGATGAATAGCGGTAGGTACACCTTTGTCGTCGACATTCCACCGAATTTTCAGCGGGATGTTCTCGGCCGACGCGAGCCTCCCATTCAGCTCGACGTCGATGCCACCGCGATGGTGCAGGCAGGGCTCGGGTCCGACTATGCACAGCAGATCATCACGAACGAAATCAACGATTTTCTCTCCCGTGCTGAAGGTACCCCGTTATCGCCGGTAAATCTCGTAGTGCGCATCGAGTTTAACCCGAACGTGACAACGGCGTGGTTCACCAGCGTTATGGGAATCATCAATTTCATCACAATGCTGGCGATCATCCTGTCGGGCGCCGCCATCGTCCGCGAGCGCGAGCACGGCACGATGGACCATCTGCTGGTCATGCCGCTGACGCCGTTCGAGATCGCCATGTCCAAGGTCTGGGCCAATGGTCTGGTCATCATCATCGCGGTCGGCCTGTCACTTTATCTCGTCGTGCGCGGGCTGCTCGCCATCCCGATCGCCGGTTCGATACCGCTGTTCCTGCTGGGCGTCGCCTTCTATTTGTTTTTTGCCACTGCGATCGGCATCTTCCTTGGCACAGTGGCGCGCTCGATGCCGCAGCTCGGCCTGCTCTATTTCCTCGTCTATATGCCGATGGCGCTGCTTTCCGGCAGCAACACGCCGCTCGAGAGCATGCCGCCATGGCTGGCGACGGTCATGCAAGCGTCGCCGTCAACGCACTTCGTGTCCTTCGCGCAGGCGATCCTCTATCGCGGCGCCGGCTTCACAGTGGTTTGGCCGCAGTTCCTGATCGTCGCGCTGATCGGCGGGCTGTTCTTCGGGCTCGCCCTGCTCCGCTTCCGGCGGGTCTCCAGCGCGGCCTGATCGAGCTACTCTCGTACGCTCTCGCCAGCGGACCTCCGCATCATCTTGCGCGGAATAGCTGGCCGAAGCGAGCGGCCGAATATCGGCGGATCGCCGGCCGCGAGGTGCTGCACCTCGGCCGTTGATCTGGATCAAGGCCGGTTCAGCCGATCCCTCTTATGCATTCGGGTGATAGCGCCGCGTTGGAAACACTCATGAGCAAACGAACGGCGATTTGCATTGGTTTGGCCGTGATAGTCTCGACTGCAGTGGCGGCTCTTGCCGATGCATCGGCCGATCCCATTGCCGGGCAAAACTTGGCCGACAAGTGGTGCGCCGAGTGTCACGGCATTCGTGCCGACCGGCTTTCGCCGAACCGGGCGGCCCCGACATTTCCGCAATTGGCGGCCGAGCCCTCGATTACCGAATATTCCCTCCGCGCGCTGCTGCGCTCGCCGCACGAAACGATGCCGCACATCACCTTCACACCCGATCAAATGGACGACATCGTCGGCTACATCATGTCGTTGAAGCCGCACAACTGAGGCCGAGCTCGCCGCGTTTCACTTCTCGGCGACGAGCTGCGTTCCCCAATTGATGCAGGTCAATGCCGCCCGTTCCGCGTTGCTGTTTCCTGTCGCTGCTTTCGAGGAGAAGAAGGTGTCCTGGGACATCATCCGAAAACAAGCAGCCTATGAGGGCCGGCCCCCCAATCTGCGCGACTATGACGCGGTGCGGCAGGCGTTTACGTGGAAGGCGGTGCGCGCCGAGCTGGCGATGCCCGGCGGACTTAACATCGCCTATCACGCGCTTGATCGACACATTACCGAAGGACGGGGCGAAAAATTGGCGCTGCGTTGGTTGGGCAAGGCCGGCGAGAGGCGCGACATAAGCTATGCGGAGCTTCTGGCGCTCAGTTGCCGCTTCGCCAATCTGCTGCGCGATCTGGGTGTCGGCAAGGGCGAGCGGGTCTTCACCCTCCTCGGCCGGGTTCCCGAGCTTTACATCGCGGCACTGGGGACATTGCGCAACGGCAGTGTTCTTTCGCCGCTGTTCTCGGCCTTCGGTCCCGAGCCGGTCCGCACCCGGATGGGGATCGGTGAAGCAAAGGTGCTAATCACAACTGCCGCCTTCTACCGGCGCAAAGTCGCCGATTGGCGCCGCGAGCTGCCCGGATTGCAGCATGTCCTGCTGATCGATCACGGCCTCGCCCAGCGGGTCGAAGGCACGATCGACTTCCATGAGGTGATGGCGCGATCCAGTGACGAGCCCCGCCTCGCCGCCACCGGGCCGGAGGACCTTGCGCTATTGCACTTCACCAGTGGCACCACTGGCCGGCCAAAGGGCGCGATGCACGTCCATGCAGCGGTCCTCGGCCATCACGTGACCGGGCGATACGCGCTCGACCTGCATCGCGATGACGTGTTCTGGTGCACCGCCGATCCCGGCTGGGTGACCGGCACCTCCTACGGCATCATTGCGCCGCTGACCAACGGCGTGACTATGATCGTCGACGAGGCCGAGTTCGACGCCGAGCGCTGGTACCGCATCCTCCAGGATGAACGCGTCACGGTCTGGTACACGGCGCCGACCGCGATCCGCATGCTGATGAAGACCGGCGAGGAGACCGCGCGGAAATACGATCTGTCGCGCCTGCGCTTCCTGGCCAGCGTCGGCGAGCCGCTCAACCCCGAAGCGGTTGTATGGAGCAATCGCGTCTATGGCCGGCCGTTTCACGACAATTGGTGGCAGACCGAGACCGGCGGCATCATGATTGCCAATTTTGCGACGATGGACATCAAGCCGGGATCGATGGGGCGCGAACTGCCCGGCATCGATGCGGCGATTATCGCGCGTCGGCTCGACGGCACGGTGCACACTATCGAGGAGCCGATGACGGCGGGCGAGCTCGGCTTGCGCCCCGGCTGGCCGTCGATGTTCCGCGGCTATTTGGGCGAACCCGAGCGCTATGCCAAGTGCTTTGCCGACGGCTGGTATTTGACCGGCGATCTCGCAATGCGCGACGCCGACGGTTATTTCTGGTTTGTCGGCCGCGCCGACGACGTGATCAAATCGGCGGGCCACCTGATCGGCCCGTTCGAGGTCGAAAGCGCGCTGATGGAGCATCCCGCCGTCGCTGAGGCCGGGGTCATCGGCAAACCCGATCCGGTCGCCGGCAACATCGTCAAGGCCTTCATCAGCCTCAAGCCCGGCTACGTTGCAGGCGAGCCTCTCGCCCGCGAGCTGTTGGGTCATGCCAGGAAGCGCCTCGGCCCGGCCGTGGCGCCGAAGGAAATCGCCTTCAGCGCTGATCTGCCGCGCACACGCAGCGGCAAGATCATGCGCCGCCTGCTGCGCGCCCGCGAGCTGGGTTTACCGGAGGGCGACCTCTCGACCCTCGAGGACGCGGCCGTCAGTGATCCAGATCAAGGACAAGCTGCGCAGACAGCTGGTTGAACGTCTATTGCGTACGACGCACAGTCAGGAGATCGAGAGATGGACGCGGTTCTGCACGACACACCGGATCACGTCGCCTGCGCCCGCTCGCTCGGGCCTCTTCTCGCCGCAGCGGCGGACGAGATCGAGCGCAACCGCGAATTGCCGGCATCGATCGTGTCAGCCCTGATCGGCAATGGGATGTTCCGTTTGTTGCAGTCGCGTTCGCTCGGCGGCGCCGAACTCGACCCGATGACCTATATCCGAGTGGTCGAGGAAATCGCCAGCCATGACGCCAGCACCGGCTGGTGCGTCGAACAGGCCAATGGCTGCTCGATGGTTGCCGCCTTTCTCGATCCCGAGGTTGCGCAGGAAATCTTCGGACCGCCGGACGGCATTGTCGCCTGGGGTCCGGTCGGACCTGCCGAGCTGGTCGTGGTCCCCGGTGGGTTCCGGCTGACCGGGGCGTGGAATTTTGCCAGCGGCAGCCATCATGCGAGCTGGCTCGGCGCCCATGTCGTGACGCAGCGGTCCGACGGCGCGCCGCGCCGCGAAGATGGCGGCGAAATCCTGCGCACCCTGCTGTTTCCAAAGAATCGGGCCACGATGACCGACATCTGGCGTGTCGTTGGCCTGCGCGGCACTGGCAGCGACCGCTATTCGGTGACCGATCTCTTCATCCCCGAGCATTATACTGTGCTGCGCGACCCTAAGATCGCGCCGCGCCAGCCGGGGCGACTCTATTGCTTCAGTAGCAGCAGTTTGTACGCTTGCGGGGTTGCTGCGGTGGCGCTCGGCATCGCCCGCGGCATGGTTTCCGACTTCACCGAACTGGCTACTGAAAAGACGCCGCGCGGCGCCCGCCAGCGGCTGTGCGAGAACCAGGTGATCCAGTCGCAGCGGGCGCAGGCCGAGGCGCGGCTCGGTTCGGCGCGCGCCTACCTGCTGAGAGGTCTCGCGGAGATCTGGGAGGCGCTCGGCGAGACCGGCGAGCTGAGCCTCGAACAAAACACGATGATTCGCCTCACCTCGACGTGGGCCATCGACCAGGCGCGCGAGGTCGTCAACACCCTCTATCACAGCGCCGGCGCCACGGCGATCTTCGACGACAACCCGTTCGAGCGCCGCTTCCGCGACATGCATACCGCCTCCCAACAGGCCCAGGGGCGGCAGGCGCATTACGAGACGATCGGCCGCGTCCTCTTCGGCCTCGAACCGGACACGGCGATGTTCACTTTTTAGTTCAGGAGAAACACTCTCACCAAAACCCGGAAAACCCGGCTACACCGCGAGCCAGACCCGTACCCGTGACCTGCCGGGCCATACGCGCCCGCGCCTCGGCCCGCGGTCGTGGCGCCCAAGGAGATTGCGATCCGCGCCGACCTGCCGCGCACATGCAGCGGAAGATCATGCGCCGCCTGCTGCGCACCCGCGAGCTCGGCCTGCCGGAAGGCGACCTCTCGACGCTGGAGGACGCGCCATCAACAGGGTGACGAATGGGAACGCCCGCTTGCGACCTTATTGCCGACCCCTCGTGTGCGCCGATAGCAACGCTAGCTCTTGCCCCCATTACGGCCATTGCCCACAGTCAGTCGTGTGGTCTCAGCGGGGGCGGAAAGCGCGAACGCCCTCCACCGCGGGTGGCCTTGTTAGTCGATCGGCCAGCGGCAGGCTAACGCGTCGGTTGCACTCGGAGGTGAGCCCCAGGGTACGCAGGACGAGGGCGTGCGGCTGGTTTTGATCTGGATCAATGTTAAAGCGTCTGATTTAGTAATTATTTTTCGCTGCGAGATGAACGATGTGGAGCCCAAGCCGCCGTAAGCCCGAGCCCGGAAGTCCTGAGAAGGATAAGGGATGCACACGATGGTAAGGCGGGGTTCTATGATGCCGTGCTCGTCGAAGGAACGGTCCGGTCAGGAGGCGAGATCAGTCTTCTCGACCGGTAATCGGATAGCCTGAAGTACCAGATTCGGAGAATTCACAATGGAAGGCAAATCAGCTTCTCTTTACACTCGTTTGGGCGGGTATGACGCAATCGCCGCAGTCATCGACGACCTGCTGCCAAGGTTGCGTTCAGACGAACTGCTCAGGCGATTTTGGACGAGCCCCCGTAGTGTCGATACCCTTAACCGCGAGCGGCAACTGGCGGTTGATTACATCGCCGCAGCCGCAGGCGGGCCGACTTTCTACCTGGGCAGAGACATGAGGGTGTCCCATAAAGGGATGGGCATTACAAAAGCCGACTATGCGGCTTTCATGCGTTGTCTAGCCGTCACGCTCGACACATTTGAAGTGCCCGAGCCGGAACACAGTGAAGTCGTGGCGTTCGCCACCAGCTTGGAACCGGAAATCGTGGAGGCATAGTCATTCAAAACTCCAAGGAGGGTGTGAAGGACCATCTATTTAGCTCCCGCTTAGACTGGGATCCAGGTTTAACGCTGCGGCTGAGGCGTTCCAAACGTGCTTTGGTGCCCCCGCCACTAGGCTGTAATCATGCAGAGGAGGTGAAATCATGGCGCTTTCAGATTTTCCGCGTATGGGTTTCGATCCATTCGCCGAGATGCGACGCATGCAGAGCGAAATGAACCGGTTGTTTTCGGGAACCGGCTTTGGGACGGCGCGGGATTTCCCGCCCATCAACATTTGGCTGGGCGACAACAGCGTCGTTGTGACTGCCGAACTGCCGGGCGTGACCCGCGACGATGTGACGCTAAACCTGCAAGATGACGTATTGACACTGGAAGGTAAGCGAGAACCGCACCAACCGGAAGACGGCAATTGGCAACGCCGTGAGCGCAGCTACGGCAGCTTCTCGCGGGCGGTCCAGCTGCCCTTCCGGATTGATCCAGACAGGGTCCAAGCGCGGTTCAATAACGGCCTCCTCGAGGTCGAGCTGGAGCGATTAGAAGCCGACCGCCCGAAAAAGATCGAGATCCGCGCTCCTTGAATCCAACGGAAGGAAAGAAATCATGGCCCAGGAAGTCAGAACGACCGATCAACGGACACCAGCTAGGACGG
>Ga0310912_10002081_pt1 | contig 11202 bp, 12 predicted proteins | sample GREbulkMGOX080_FD_203443 | JGI IMG/M metagenome (GOLD analysis project Ga0310912, IMG submission 203443) | Lab enrichment of tropical soil microbial communities from Luquillo Experimental Forest, Puerto Rico - GRE.bulkMG.OX080 | ecosystem: Environmental > Terrestrial > Soil > Tropical forest >...
CAATATCGAGACCGATCGTGCTAACCTCGCCCATGGACGGCTCCCCTCAAAGTGGTTCGTTTCGACGAAGCCACCCTATGGCACCTTGATGCCGCAGAGTGGGCGCCGTCCACAGCATCAAAAGCGGCCCTACGGCCATTTCGGCTGCAATGTCCGGTTTGCCCGAAAGCGGTCGTCGAGCGGACATCGGTAGACTCTCCGAAAGAGCAATCCCGTGATTGCGTCATTCGCGTAACGGGACGTTATGGAATATCCGCGCCTTCCCGCCTCAGTCTGCCTTGATGCCGGCGAATTTGATCACCTTGGCCCACTTTTCGGTTTCGTCGGCGATCAGCTTTCCGAACTCAGCCGGCGATCCCGGCAGCGCCACGCCGCCGAGGTCAGCGAGACGGGCGTTCATCTTAGGGTCGTCGAGAGCCGCGTTGACCTGCTTGTTGAGTGTGTCGATGATCTTGGCGGGCGTGTTCCTGGGTGCGCCGATCCCGTACCAAAAACTTGCCTCGTAGCCCGGCACGAACTCGCCCACAGTCGGAATGTTTGGCAGCGTCTCCGAGCGCGTCGCAGTCGTTACCGCTAGCGCGCGCAGTCTGCCAGTCTTGATATACTCGATCGATGCGGCAGCGGTGATGAACCCGACCTGCACCTGTCCGGCGAGCAGATCAACGAGCGCGGGCCCGCCGCCGCGATAAGGCACGAGGGGCATGTCGGTTCCCGTCATCATCTTGAATAGCTCGGCCGCCACGTGGCCTGGGCCTCCAATGGAGCCTGACGCAACGTTGATTTTGCCTAGATTAGCGTTGGCATAAGCGATGAGCTCGGGGATCGTCTTGGCCGGAACCGATGGATGCACCAGCATGACGCTGGGCACGCGCATGATGCCTGCAACCGGTGCGATGTCGCCTATGAAATTGAAGTTGAGCTTGTCGTAGAGTGTCGCGTTGAACGCGTTCGACGCCGTGACGAGGAGCAGCGTGTAACCGTCCGCGGGCGCGCGCACCACGGCCTCCGTGGCGATATTAGTGCCGGCGCCCGGCCGGTTCTCGATAACAAATTGCTGGCCGAGCCGCTCCGAGAGCCATTGGCCGATCAGGCGCGCGGTGATGTCAGTGCCGCCGCTGGCGGGAAAGCCGACAATGATGCGGACCGGCCGCGTTGGATAGGTTTGCGCCCGCGCAAAGCGCGACACGGCCGGGAGCGCGGCAGCGCCCGCGGCCAGATGCAGAAAATTTCGGCGGGGAAGTTTCATTTCGAACCTCCCTTCACATCACTCAATCACCTCGTCGGCGCGGGCGAGCAGCGTCGGCGGAATTTCGAGGCCAAGTATCTTGGCGACGGTCAGATTGAAGACGAGTTCAAATTTGGTCGGCTGCTCGACAGGAAGGTTGCTCGGCTTGGCCCCGCGCAGAATCTTATCGACATAGTCCGCGGCGCGGCGAAACAAGTCCGCGTTGTTTACTCCATAAGATATGAGACCGCCCGATTGGAGAAAATTCCGACTAGGGTAGATCGTAGGCAGTCGGGCGCCTAGTGCTAGGATGTTAATGCGGTTCTGGTAGGCGTTTAACAGCGCGTCGGCACACAGGTACAGGGCTTGCGACCCGCCCTTGAACGCCTCGAAGGCCGGCGCGATATCCTGGCCGCGCCGGATTTCGAACTTGTCAACGTCGACGCCGAGCGTGCGGCCCGCTGCCTGAACCTCGCCTATCTCCAGTACGGCTGCGGGATAATTGACATTGCCCATGACCGCCAACCGGCGGAGATCGGGTAGAACTTCGCGTAGTAATTCCAGTCGCTTGGCAGCAAGATCCGCTGACTGCATCGACAGGCCGGTGATGTTGCCGCCCGGTCGCGCCAGACTCGCGACCAAACCGGTCCCAAGTGGGTCCACAGCCGCCGCGAAGACCACGGGGATGACCGATGTGGCCTGCTTTACAGCGTCGACTGCGCTTCCTACCGTGACAATGACATCGACCTTGAGCCGGACAAACTCAGCTGCGATCTCGATGTAGCGCTCGGAGCGTCCCTCTGCCCAGCGAACCTCCATCGCCACGGTGCGTCCCTCGATCCAGCCGAGTTCCTGCAGGCGCTGCACAAAAGCAGCGACCCAATCGGTCCAGCCTGAACGCGTGCCCGCGCCCAAGAGTCCGATGGTCGGTAGTTTCGATGGCTGCTGCGCGCGCGCCGCGAGCGGCCAGGCCGCCGTGCCGCCGAGCAGCGTGATGAATGCGCGCCTCGTCACTCGATCACCTCGTCGGCGAGGGCGAGCAGGGTCGGCGGCACCTCGAGACCCAGCGCCTTCGCGGACTTGAGGTTGACCGTCATTTCGAATTTGACTGGAACCTGGACAGGAAGCTCGCTCGGCTTCTCGCCTTTGAGAATGCGATCGGCATAAGACGCTGCCCGCCGATAATTGTCGAGCTGGTCGCTGCCGTAGGATAACAGGCCGCCGACTTCAGTGAAGTAACGGAACGGGTAGACGGCAGGGAGACGATAGCGAGCAGCTGCTGATGTGACCGCCATACGCTGTGCAATTAAGAAGGAATCGGGCATCACGATAAGGCCGCCATTCGGTCCGCGCGCCAAGGCGGCGATGGCGGATTCCAGCTCGGACATGTCGCGAATGGGTGCTGCGATGGCTTCCACCGAGAAAGATAGCGCGGCGACTTTGAACGGGTTCAGGTAATATTCGGCATATGATGCTGTTGTCGGGTTGAACAAGAAGGCAACCCGATTAAGTCGCGGCTGAACCTGCTTGAGCAGTTCTAGCCACTTGCCGGCGATCGTCGGCTCGAGACTGACGAAACCTGTGACGTTCCCGCCTGGGCGCGGGAAGCTTGCCACGAAGCTACTGCCGACCGGATCGACGACGTTCACGAAAATGATCGGGATGGCGCGCGTTTGCTGCAGCATCGCAGCAGTGCCCGGGGTGTTTTGCGTAACAATAAGGTCGGGCTGAAGCGCGACGAGTTCGCTCGCGAATCGTTGCATCGACTCCACGTCGGGCGTTCCCCACCGGATATCGATCCGGACGTTGCGATCTTCCGTCCAGCCAAGCTTCTGGAGCCCCTCCCGCAACGCCGCGACGCGGGCGTGGCCCTCCGGATCGTTCTCGCCAAGCCCGCTCAGCACCCCGATTCGCCGCATCCGGTCGGCCTGCTGCGCGCGCGCCGCGAGCGGCCATGCAACAGCCGCGCCGCCGAGAACCGTGATGAACTCGCGCCGTCCCATGCCCGACATCGGGCTTCCTCCCGCCTGGGCGCCGCCGGTCTACCTCACGCTCAACCTGCCGCAGAGAGGTCGAAACGTCCTTGGGCCAGGCCTGAAATGTTCTGAATCGTGTTTGATCTGCCGTGCCCCTCGAAGGATAGCACGTCAAGGTACGGCAGGAGACTGTTGCACTGCGGAATTTAGATCCGGCCTATGTCTGCTTTGGGTCATCAGCGACCGGTCGATACGCCAGCGGCGGTCGCGCCATGTCCGCTTTGCCCCAAAAGCGGACAAGTAGGGTGACCTCGCGCTAAGTCCGCTTTGTGCCAAAAGCAGACATTCGCATTGCAGCAAAAAAGCACCGCTATTCGATCACCTTGTCGGCGCGGGCGAGCAGCGTTGGGGAGACTTCAAGGCTGAGCGCCTTCGCCGTGATGAGGTTCACGATCAGATCGAACTTGGTCGGCTGCTCTATCGGAATTTCGCCGGGCTTTGCCCCGCGTAAAATCTTGTCGACAAATTCGGCAGCGCGCCGCGACAGGGTCGGGAAGTTCGGTGCATACGACATCAGACCGCCGGCCTCGACAAACTCTCGCCCGCTGTGCATCGTCGGCAACCGGGCGCCTAACGCCAAGGTATTAATACGGACTCGGTTGAGCGCGAAGACAGCATCCCCGACCACGTACAACGCCCGACAGGATTGTCAGTCGTCGGATTCATGGGCACGACGTCGGCGGCGGCCTGAGTCGAGGACATGGGCCTGTCGGAAGATTTGTTCGTCGATCCGGTGCCGATCGTGAACGGCATGATCACCGCGCCGGAGCGACCGGGTCACGGCCTCGCGTTCAAGCCGGAGATTTTGAAGGATTGCCGCGTTTAGTCATCGGCCTATTTTTTTGCTCGTTGACGGCTTTCGTGATGGCACGCACGCGATCGATAAAGAACTGCGTGGCCGAACTGAGCGATCGGTTCTTCAACGTAATAATCGCTACCTTGTGTTGGGTGTGGGGAAAGGCCACCGGCAGGACTTTGAATGATGGGTTCGGACGCTGCAGCAGCACCCAAAAGCGAGGGACCATCGCGAGGTAGCGGCCCGTCGCCAGCAATTCGTTGTGCAGAGTGTGGGATGTGGTCGCAACCGCGATCCGTGGAGGAGCTAGCCCGACAGCGCGGAAGGCATCCATGGCGAACGAGCCAAAATTGGTGTCGGACGGCTGGAATGTCCACGGCTCATCCAGCAGTTCGGCAATCTCGATCTTTCGGCGGCGAGCCAGCGGATTGCGCAATCCCGTGACGACGACCAGGGTATCCTCATAAAGGACTTCGGCCGAATACTCCTCGGAAGGAGGATTGTGCAGTCGGCTGACGACGACATCGACGCGTCGTGCCTCCAACTCTCGGTATAACGTTCGCAAGTCTCCGACGACGACACGAAAGGACATCCGCGGATATTGTGTCGACAATTGGTGAACGACGGGCGAAAAGACCGTTGAGATCATGCCCTCAGTGCCTCCCACACGTATCTCGCCAACTGTAGGATCGGTGAGAAACGCGATATCCTGAACGCCCTGTCGCAACTCATCGAACACGGCCACGCCGCGTTTGATGAGAGCAAGGCCGTAGGGCGTCGGCTCAACGCCGCGCCGGCTCCGATCCAACAGCTGCACCCCGAGTGTCTGTTCGAGGGAGGCGATCGCCTTGGAGACCGCCGGCTGCGACATGCGCAGAACGGCGCTCGCCTTGCCCATGCTGCCGGTTTGGACCACGGCCAACAAAACATCGACGTCCCGTAATTTGAGACGGCGGCGTACGCGATCATCCCACGGCGCGAAGGTCATTCGAGATGGTTATGCAATCATTCGACAATAACATTATCTGGTTGTGACAAGGTCCGCTACGCTCTTTGCTGGTTCGCAGGCGCGCACGGCGATCGGACCCCCGACACCGATGTGTGGTGCAACGTCACAGGTGACGGCCCATGCGGATCGCAGCGTGCTGCCTGCAATGAAACGGAGTAGCATCGCGATGCGCCGTTTACATTTCGCTCTAAGCGTGGCCTCTCTCGCTGTTACACTCGCCACGTCGTCAGTGGCGACACCCGCCGTCGCCGACGACGATTGGACGGTGTTGACGATGGCGCCCGATGGTTTGTGGGGCGCCGCCACCTGCTTCTCGATCAACCGAGCAATCGCCTTCGCGATCGCCAATTGCAAGATTGCCTATCAACGCGAAATCGGCTGTGGCGCGTTTTTTACATCGATCCAAGCCGGCTACGCTTGCCATTGCTGGGGTGGCCAATAATGAGATTGCAGCGTAAATCGCGAAGCGCTCGCCGGCGGCTCACACCACTGGTGCTGTGTCTAGGACTTGCCGTCTCCCTAAGCGCCGCCTTCGCGCAGGACGAGCCAATACCGGGCGCGCAGTCGAGTAGGCTGAGTGTTAATAAGCCGGCTCATTTTCAGATTTGGCGAACGATCACGCTCGGCACCTACAAGGATGTTGATGCTTATCGCGATGCGTTGGATTCAGCGGGAGTTAAAATTGGCCTTTCTGCAGACGAAATCCTCGGTCGGCCCGCGTTCCCTTATGCAAAAATAAAAATAGATGTGGAGCTCGCCGTGCTTTCAGCCGCGGAACTCGGCGTGGAATCGGACGAATCGTCTCTTTCAGATGTGTACGAACGCGCAAGGCAAGCTGGTCTTGAACTGTGCCCTGCTGAGGTCGGGCCGAAGTTGCGGTTGAACTATCGCAATCAGCCGCTCGGCGAAGCTCTTGATATCGCGATGGAGCCTGTGGCCACGTACAGTGGAGACCCCACGATCTTGACGCTGGCGAACTGGGGCACCGGTCTCATGCTCATAGGCCGCAATGGGCGACCGCAGTCTACGGTGAACCGGATATCTCGCTTCGTGTTCGCTCTGCCGATGCACGGACGTCTGGAGGCTGTGAGCGATCGTCAGATCGTCCCAACATTTTCAGAACAGAAAGCCCCGGCGGTCAGATAAACCCCGCGCGCCGTTGAAGGGCCGCCCCACACTTCAATTCGCGGAACGGGAGGTTATGGAATATCGCGGAATTTCCGGATCACTCCGGCTTGATGCCGGCGGACTTGATTACCTTGGCCCACTTCTCGGTTTCGTCGACGATGAACTTTCCAAAGTCGGCGGGCGAGCCCGGGAGCACTGTATTGCCGACATCGGCAAGCCGCGCCTTGATCTTGGCGTCGTCGAGGCCAGCGTTAATTTCGCTGTTCAGCTTATTAACGATTTCGGCGGGAGTGTTTCTCGGTGCACCCACTCCAAAGAAGCCACTGGCTTCGAAGCCGGGCACAAACTCGCCCACGGTGGGGACCTCGGGCAGCATTTCCGAGCGCGTCCTATTGGTCACGGCGAGCGCACGTATCTGACCGGCCCTGACGTATCCGATGGCTCCAGACAACGGCGCTGCGAGTATGATTTGCACCTGTCCGCTAAGCAGATCAGTCAGAGCGGGTGCCGCACCACGATATGGCACATGATGGATGTTGACGCCGGTCATCATCTTGAACAGCTCGCCGGTTACATGGCTTGGTGTCCCGTTGCCGCCCGATGCGAAGTTGATCTTGCCGGGATTGGCCTTGGCGTAGGCGATGAATTCGGGAACGGTCTTGGACGGAACCGACGGATTCACCACCATGACGTTGGACTCGCGGCTGATGCTTGCGACCGGCTCGATGTCTCGGATGAAATTGTAGCTGAGCCTTTCGTACAAGCTCGCATTGAGCGCGTTGACGAAATTGACCAGCAGCAGCGTGTGTCCGTCGGCAGCAGCACGCACAACTGCCTCAGTCCCAATATTGCCGCCCCCTCCTGGTCGATTTTCGGTGATGAATTGTTGGCCGAGCCGCTCGGTTAGCCATTGACCCAAAAGACGCGCCAGCAAGTCGGTTGGCCCTCCAGCGGCGGCGGCCACAACGATCCGCACCGGCCGCGTTGGGTAGGCTTGCGCCCAGGCGATGCGCGTGACTACCGGCAGCGCGGCAGCGCCCGCCATCAGATGCAGAAAATTTCGGCGGGGAAGTTTCAAGTTGAACCTCCCTTCACATCACTCGATCACCTCGTCGGCGCGGGCGAGCAGCGTGTCTGGCACGGTGAGGCCGAGCGCCTTCGCGGTCACCAGATTGATGACGAGGTCGAATTTGGTCGGCTGCTCGATTGGAATGTCGGCCGGGTTCGTCCCGCGTAGAATCTTGTCGATATGCTCCGCCGCACGCCGGTAGAGATGCACGTAGTTGACGCCATAGGATACAAGGCCTCCGGCCTCTACGAACTCACGCGTGCCGTGAATTGTCGGCAGGCGAGCGCTCTGTGCAAAAGTGTTGATACGAGTTCGATTGGTGAAGGTGAGCAGATCACCGCAGACGTATAGGACATCTGTCCGCCCCTTGAGTGACTCGAAAGCTCCTGCGATGTCCTCTGCACGGCGGACTTCCAAGACGACTACCTCATGGTCGAGCTTGGCGGCCGCCATCTGAACCTCAGCCGTTTCCTGCACCGCGCCAGGAAAATCAACATTGGCCATGACCGCCAGCCGGAGGCGCTTCGGAAGAAGCTCGCGCAGGATTTCGAGCCGCTTGCCGACAAGATCGGTCGATTGAGCCGAGAGGCCGGTGACATTGTTGCCTGGTCGGGCGAGGCTCGCGACGAGACCACGCCCGACCGGGTCCGCGTCGATGGTAAAGACGATCGGAATAACCGATGTGGCCTGCTTGAACGCTGGAACTGCAGTGCCAAATGTAACTATGACGTCGACTCTCAGTCGGACGAACTCAGTCGCAATCTCCGCGTATCGCTCCATGCGGTTTTCCGCCCAGCGATGCTCGATTGCGACGGTTCGGCCCTCGATCCAGCCGAGCTCGCGAAGCCTTTCCAAAAGCGCGGCGTCCCGGGGACTCTCCGTCCAACGCGCAGTTGAGCCGAGAAACCCGATCGTCGGCAGCTTTTGCTGCGCGCGCGCCGCGAGCGGCCACGCAACAGCTGCGCCGCCGAGCAGCGTGATGAACTCGCGCCGCTTCACTCGATCACCTCGTCGGCGCGTCCGAGGAGCGGAAGCGGGATAGTCAGACCGAGCGCCTTGGCGGTCTTGAGGTTGATCACCAACTCGACCTTAGTTGCCTGCACGACCGGCAGGTCATCTGGCTTCTCGCCCTTTAGAATGCGGCCGGCATAGATGCCGGCTTGACGATACCCGTCGGCAAAGTTGGTGACGTAGCTCGCTAAGCCACCAGCGCGCACGAACTCACGCAAATAATGGATGGCTGGAATCTTGTGGTGTGCCGCTAGCATGGCAAGCTTATCGACCCGATGAAAGAATGGGTCTGGACTAACCAACACCGCGCGCGCCCCCCGTTGGATTAGAGTAGCAAAGGCGCTTTCTAGTTCAGTTTCGCTGCGGACCTTGAGAACGAACATTTCCACTCCGAGCACGCGCGCCGTGGCCTGCGCCTCGCTCGTATCGCTCTCAGCGTTCGGATTGTCCGGGTTTACGAGCAAGGCGACCAAAGCAGCGGCGGGCGCGACCTCGTGTAGGAACTCCAATTGTTTCGTCATCAGGAGGTTGAAAAGCAGGCCTACTCCGGTGACGTTGCCGCCAGGTCGGTTGAGGCTCGAGACGAGGCCAAACTTGACCGCATCGGAGCCCATCATGAACACGATTGGAATCGTCGATGTAGCGGCCTTGGCGGCTAGTGCCGCCGGAAGCGTGACCGCCGCGATGACGGCCACCTGGCGGGCAACCAACTCGGCCGCGAGCGCCGGCAGGCGATCGTAATGACCCTCTGCCCACCGGTAGTCGATCGTGACGTTCCGACCCTCGACGTAACCAGCTTCGGTGAGGCCTTGCAGGACAGCGGCGATGAACTCTCGGTTTCCTTCCGCTGTTCCGCCGCCGAGGAACCCGATCACCGGGGTCGTCCGCTCCTGCGCGCGCGCCGCGAGCGGCCATGCAGCCGCCGCGCCGCCGAGCGCGACCAGCAATTCCCGCCGTCCGATGGTGACTGTCATACGCCCCTCCCGTGCGAGGTGCGTAAAAGGGAACGATACCACACCAAGAACGTGCGGTCTTCATATTCAAGGAGGGCAGGATACCGGTTGCTTCACCCCTGTCGCATTGCCCTAAGCAGACATTCGGACTGAGGCTACAATCAACCGACAGCGAGGACCGGCCGTTTTATTTGATTACCTTAGTCGCAACACCGCGCTTCGCCTAACGGGCGTTACAAAACATCCGCCGGAGGACCGCTACTCCGGCTTGATGTTCGCCGCCCGGATCACCTTGGCCCACTTCTCGGTCTCCTCGGCAATGTGTTTGCCGAAGTCGGCGGGCGAGCCTAGAAGGACAGTGCCACCAAGGTCGGCAAGGCGCGCCTTCATCTTGGGATCGTCGAGAGCCGCGTTGACCTCCTTATTGAGCTTGTCGACGATGTCGGCCGGCGTAGCCTTCGGTGCGCCGACGCCGAACCAGAAACTCGCTTCGTAGCCCGGCACAAACTCACTGACAGTCGGCACGTCAGGTAACGCCTCTGAGCGCGTTGCGGTGGTTATTGCCAGCGGGCGCAACTTGCCGGCCCTGATGTACCCCATCGAATTAGGCATGGGGTCGAAAAAGACCTGGACCTGTCCGGCGAGCAGGTCAGTAACCGCAGGCGCCGCACCGCGATAGGGCACATGCACCAAGTTCACCCCGGTCATAAACTTAAACAGCTCGCCGAAGACATGGGAGGGAGTTCCGATCCCACTCGACGCCATGGTGAGCTTGCCGGGATTGGCCTTGGCATAGGCGATAAACTCGGGAACCGTCTTAGCTGGAACCGACGGATTTACCTCCAGGACACTGGGTGAACGGATGAGGCTGGCGACCGGCACGATGTCGCGGATGAAATTGAAGTTGAGCTTGTCATAGAGTGTCGTGTTGAACGCGTTCGCCGCATGGACGAAGAGGAGCGTGTAACCATCCGCAGGCGCGCGTACGACCGCCTCGGTGGCGATATTGGTGGCAGCACCCGTCCGGTTTTCGACGAGGAATGGCTGGCCGAGCCGCTCCGACAGCCATTGCGCGATCAGGCGTGCGACGATGTCGGCCGGCCCGCCAGCGGCGTAGCCGACGACGATGCGCACAGGCCGCGTTGGATAGCCCTGCGCCCAAGCAAAGCGCGACATGGACGGCAGCGTGGCAGCGCCCGCTGCGAGATGGAGAAAATTTCGGCGGGGAAGTTTCATCATGTTGCTTCCCTGAAATGCTAAACGCGAGCCGCGATCCTAGTCTCCTTTTCCACCGGCAAATCGACGTCGTCACCGAACTTGCCGAGTGCTTGAACACTCAACACCGCGCCTCAAGGATCATGTTGAGCGGCGTTTCCGCGGCGCGACGGACCTGAGTAAAGCCGCCTGCCTTGATTACCTCGGTAAGTTTCATCTGTCCGGCCTGCGCGCCCAGCGCCATGCCCACCTCCTGCGATAGGGACACCGGCACGCAAGCCATGGTCGAGAACGCATAGGCAACGCGTCCGACCGGCCCGAGGTTGTCTTCGGTCGCGTCGCCCGCGAGCGGCTCCATCAGCATCCAGGTCCCATCGGGCTTAAGAGAGCGATGGATGTGAGCTGCGGCTCCGACGGGATCGCCAAGATCGTGCAGCACGTCAAAGCATGTCACCAGGTCGAGATCCCTTGCAGGGAAATCTTTTGCCTTCGCCACCTCGAACCGGACGTTCTCGGCACCGTTAGTCCGCGCGTAGGCGGTAGCGTGCTCAATGGATGGTGCGTGGAAATCGTAGCCTACAAAGGTTGAGTTTGGGAAAGCCCTGGCCATGATGAAGGTCGACTGACCGGTGCCGCAGCCGATATCGGCGACCTTGGCGCCCCGTTCCAGTTTGCTTACGACGCCATCCAGAGCGGGCAGCCAGTTTTGCACAATATTCGCGGAATAGCGTGGTCGCAGCATCGCACCAATCGCACAGAA
>Ga0310912_10002097_pt1 | contig 11187 bp, 7 predicted proteins | sample GREbulkMGOX080_FD_203443 | JGI IMG/M metagenome (GOLD analysis project Ga0310912, IMG submission 203443) | Lab enrichment of tropical soil microbial communities from Luquillo Experimental Forest, Puerto Rico - GRE.bulkMG.OX080 | ecosystem: Environmental > Terrestrial > Soil > Tropical forest >...
AGAAGTGCTGCCACAGACCGGGCAGATCGGTGAACCGCAGATCCACCATCGCGATCTTGTCGTCCTTGATCGCCTTCAGCACATCCTCGGGCGTCGTGCAGTGGTAGGTCATCGATACTCCTCTATTTTCGTGATGTGGGGTTAAGTCCGCTCCGAGCCGGTTCAACACACGTCGGGCCGCTGTGCGTTGCGTTTAGCACACGGTCTCGGCTGCGGCGACCGGCGCCTTGCAATGCCGCGCTGGCCCCACCTATCACTCACTCTAGCGGCGCGGCTAGATCGCGTCCGGGCCCCGCTCGCCGGTGCGTATGCGGATCGCTTCGTCGATCGACGTGACAAAGATCTTGCCGTCGCCGATCCGGCCGGTATGCGCGGCCTGCTGGATCGCCTCCACCGCGCGCTCGACCAGCGCTTCCTCCATCACGACCTCGATCTTCACCTTCGGCAGAAAGTCCACCACGTATTCGGCGCCGCGGTAGAGTTCGGTATGACCCTTCTGCCGCCCGAAACCCTTGGCCTCGGTGACAGTGATCCCCTTGATCCCGACTTCGTGAAGCGCCTCCTTCACCTCGTCGAGCTTGAAGGGCTTGATGATCGCCTCGATCTTCTTCATCGAATTCTCATCTCTCTGAACCCGAAGCAGCAGCCTCGGCATTCACGCAAGCATAACCCATGCCACGCCACTCCGCGACAGGAGATGGCTCGAGTTCACTCGCAGTCAGCCTATTTTTTGTTCATTTGGCCACACCTCTGGCCGGCAGGTTGCCGAGAAACTTGCGGATCCGCTCGACCGCCTCGCCGATCGCCTCGCGGCTGTTGGCATATGAAAAGCGCAGATAGCCTTCGCCGAGCTCGCCGAAGCTGGTCCCGGCGACCGTCGCGACACCGGCTTCTTCGAGAAGCTTGCCCTGCAAGGTGCGGGCGTCGAACCCGGTGCCGGTCACATTGGGGAAGGTGTAGAACGCGCCGCCTGGCCGCGCGCAGCGAACCCCAGGCAGGCCATTGAGGGCCGCCACGATCATTTCCCGACGCTGGGCAAACGCTGCCACCATGCGATGGACCGGCTCACGCGGACCCTCCAGCGCCGCGATTCCGGCAAATTGGGCTGAAGCGTTCACGCAGGAGTGGCAGTTGATCGCCAGCCGCTCGGCCGAGCCGAACAGCGCCTTCGGCCATACCCCGTAGCCGAGCCGCCAGCCGGTCATCGCATAGGTCTTGCTCCACCCGTCGAGCAGGATCACGCGATCGCGGATCGAGGGGTAGCCGAGCAAGCTCGTGTGCTCGGCTCCGTCATAGAGAATCTCGCCGTAGATCTCGTCGCTGAGCACGGCGACTTGCGGATGGCGCTCGAGCCCGGCGGCTAGCCGGTCGAACTCGCGGCGCGGCACGACGCCGCCCGTCGGGTTGGCCGGGCTGTTGATGATCAATAGCCGGGTCCGCGGGGTAATCTTGCCCAGCACCTCGCCGGCCCTGAACGAGAATCCTGCGCTTTCATGCAAGGGGATCGCCACCGGCGTGGCGCCGGAGAACCGGATCACGCTCTCGTAAATCGGAAAGCTCGGGTTCGGATAGAGGATCTCGACCCCAGGCTCGCCGAACATCAGGATTGCGAAGAACATCGTGACCTTGCCACCCGGAACGACAAGCACGAGATCGGGGGAGACCTCGACCCCATGCCGGCGGAAGAGATCGGCCGCTACGGCGGCGCGCAGAGAGGGGATGCCGTTTGCCGGGGTGTAGCCGTGATGGCCGTCGGCAAGCGCCTTGCGGCCGGCCTCTACGATGTGTTCCGGCGTCGGGAAATCCGGCTGCCCGATCCCGAGATTGATGATCGAGCGGCCCTGTGCCGCGAGCGCGTTGGCGCGTGCGAGCACTTCGAACGCGGTCTCGGTCCCGAGCGCGCTCATGCGTCCGGCCATCTGCAGCATTCATCCCTCCCTGACGGGCGGCCATCTCTGACGATTAGGTCTCGGAACCAGCGGCGAAAAACAACGAAAATCGCAGTGACACTCTGATTAGACCCGACCTGTTGCCCAGGATATCTTTCTAGATCAATCGGTTAAATCGAGATTGGCGATGCCGAAAAACAACGAAATTTGCACCACTGATCAACCGAATTCGCACAGCCCTCAGCGAGCGAAAAACAACCGAATCACGGGTTTTGGTGTCGCTCGCCGGCGCGGCTCTAACCCGTCGCCAAAAGCTCCCTCATTCGCTGCGGGGTGACCGGGAGCCGGGTCACGGCACCCGGGAGGCCGACGGCATCGTCGATCGCGGCCGCGATCGCCGCGCCGACCCCGTTTACCCCTGCTTCGCCGGCACCTTTGAGGCCGAGCGGGTTGAGCGGGCTTGGCGCATCCTCGGTGATCAGGACCTCGAGCGGCGGAACCTCGCGGGCGGTCGGCATCAGGTAGTCCGCAAACGTGACGGATAGCGGCTCACCCCTCTCATCGTAACGGAACTCCTCGGACAGGGCGCCGCCCACGCCTTGCGCGAACCCGCCGGCGATCTGGCCTTCGATCAGCATCGGGTTGACCGCCCGCCCGATGTCGTAGGCGGTCAGGTAGCGTTCGATCTCGACCCCTCCCGTCGCGCGGTCGACCCGCGCGACGGCGACATGGACCCCGTAGGGGTAATTCATGTGCTCGGTCGTATGCCGGCCTTCGGTGCGGAGCCCCCCCGGGATATTTCGGCCGATCTCGCCGAGGTCCATCGACGGGCCATCCGGCCTGTCTCGGCGGATCACCCGGCCATCGACCAAATCGAGTGCGGCGACGGGCGTTTGCATCAACCCCGCCGCTGCCTCGAGCACCTTTTCGCGCAAAGCCCTCGCCGCGACGTGGGTCGCAGAGCCGGTCATCACCGTCGCGCGCGAGGCATGCGCCCCGACCCCGCGCTCGATCCGGTCGGTATGCCCGTGCACGACCCGCACTCGGCGGTAGTCGACCCCCAGCGCATCGGCGGCGATCTGCGCCATAACTGTCTCGAACCCTTGACCCACCGAGGCGCCGCCGGTCACGACTTCGACAATGCCCTTATAATCGACCGAGATCGTGACCCGGTCCGTCGGTCCGAGACCGCTCTTCTCGACAAAAATCGCGAGACCGGCGCCTACCGTCTCGCCGCCAGCGCGGCGCTCCCGCAGCCGCGCCTGCAAGGCGTCCCACCCGATAGCGGTCAGCGCCTTGTCCATCAACCCGGCATAATCTCCCGAATCGTAGACGATCTCGTCGCCGATCGCGTCGAGCGGGCGTTGATAGGGCATTTCGGCGCTGGTGATCAGGTTGCGGCGGCGCACCTCGACCGGATCCACTCCAAGTTTCGCAGCGATCGTATCCAGCAGCCGCTCGCGCACAAAGGTGCCCTCATAGCGGCCGGGCGCTCGGTAGGTCGCGGCCGGGGTCTTGTTGGTCAGGCGGACATGCCCGGCGACGCGGTAGGCCGGGAAGCGATACGGCCCGGGCAACAGCCCCGCCGTCATATCCGCCACACGGGTGCCGTGAGTGCGCAAATAGGCGCCCTGGTCGTGGAAGAAGGTGTCGTCGATCGCCAGGATACGACCGTCGCGGTCGACCGCGGCGCGGATATGGTGGCACTGCTGCCGCGAGTGGTTGGCGGCCATCAGATGCTCGCGCCGGTCCTCGATCCATTTAACCGGACGGCCGAGGCGAAGTGCCGCGAGCGAGACCAGCACGTCCTCCGGGTAGAGCTCGCCGCGGATGCCAAAGCCGCCGCCGACATGCCCTTCATGGAGATGTACTGAGGCCGGGCTGCGCCCGAGCACGCGGGCGAGCCCGTCGCGGGTGGCGTGCGGCACCTTGGCGGCGCCGTACATCTCGACCACGTCACGCGCCGGATCGTAACGAGCGAGCGCACCGCGGGTCTCCAATGGGGAACCGGAATGGCGCCCGACCGTCAGATCGAGCTCGATGACCTGATGCGCGCTGGCAAAGGCGGCGTCGAGGTCGCCATACCCCTTGCGGATGATGTCGGCCTCGGTGCCGTGGCCGGATGCAAACTCGCAAGGCGGGTCTTCGGCGACCAGCAGGATCGGCAATTCCTCGACTCGGACATCGATGAGATCGGCGGCATCCTCGGCGAGATAGGGATCCTCGGCGAAGACGGCGGCGACGGGCTCGCCGACATAGCGCACCCGATCGCGCGCCAGCACCGGCTGCAGATAGGGCGCGAGTTGGGTGACATCGGTCGGGGTGCCGAGGCCTCCGCGCAAGCCGATCGGGGGAAGATCGGCAATGTCCCGCGAGGTCCACACGGCAACGACCCCCGGCGCTGCCAAGCCCGTTGCGCTGTCGATTGAGACGATCCTGCCATGCGCATGCGCCGAGCGGACGACCCGCATGTGCAGCTGGTGCGGGAAGGATAGGTCGGCGACAAAGCTTGCCTTGCCGGTCAACAGCGGCGGATCCTCAAGCCTTAATACGGACCGGCCGACTGCCCTCGCCTCGCTTGGTGCTGCTGGATGCGCGCTTGCCGCCATGTCATTCTCCGCCCGACCCGACGCCAACCCCGGAGCCAGCGATGATCGACCTATACGCCATAGGAAGCCCGAACGTCGTCAAGATCTACATCGCCCTCGAGGAGATGGGGCTGCCCTATACCGTGCACCCAGTCGACTTCTTTGGCGAGGAGCAGTTCAAGCTCGAGTTTCTAAAGCTCAACCCGAACGCCAAGGTGCCGGTCATCACCGACCATGACGGGGCCGGGCGGCAAGCCCTACACGCTCTTCGAATCGGGGGCGATCCTGCTTTGCCTCGCCGAGAAGACCGGGCGGTTTCTGCCCAAAGACCCGGTCGCAAAGTTCGACGCAATCCAGTGGATGATGGTGCAGATGACCTTGGTCGGCCCGATGTTCGGGCAGTATGTGCACTTCATGCGCTTTGCCCCCAAGGGCAACGACTACGCGCTCGACCGTTACCGCACGCAAGTCCGCCGGGTTCTCGACACACTCGAACAGCGCCTCGGCGTCGCACCGTTTGTCGGCGGCCAGGCGTACTCGATCGCCGATATCGCGACCTTCCCCTGGGCGCGCGGGGTCGGCACCTTCCTCGGCAAGCCCGCCGAAGCCGACTACCCCAAGCTGATGGCGTGGGTCGCGACGATCAACAGCCGTCCGGCGGTGACCCGCGCCTTAGCCGCAGTCGACGAGGTGCGGGCAAAGACAACCGCGTTTGATAAGGCCGGCGAGGGCGCCAAAGACCGGCTTTTCGGCCGCGGCCGCTACGCCGCGTAGCGCGCCGTTCTCACCCTGGCTCCCCCCTGGTCCCATGCTGCCGCGGGTCGAGTACCCCTGTGCGCCGCTTCCCGCCGTTCCCCGAAGCAGGCAGCGACCGGCATTCCTGCGACGCCGAGTGTCAGACAACTCCGGTGGCAGACCGGCCTCCGCGTCCGCCAGGACCGTGTACATATGCCGCCAAGGTTCGCCGCTCGAAACGCTCAGTCAGCTGTCGGATACTCACTTTGGATTCGAGCCCTGCACCCAGCGGGCGAGCACCGGACTTGCACTCAATGACGACCGTTACGAGGTGCAACGACGTCCGTCAAGGGACCCAAGGCACCCGTCCTACAGTGCCCACCAGGAGGCCGCGGTTATTCCAACATAGGCGGACCGCGATTCAGTCTAGGGTTAAAGTTAGAAAGCGCCCGTCGCCAACCAGTTCGTAAGCTGTGTCAAAAAGGTCGCCCATCAATGGCTCGAAATCAGAAAGGAGAACGACGGATCGCGCACGGTAGTAGCTTATACCCGCGAGCTTGACGTCCGCATGCTGGTCTATGCAAAATTGCGCAACCGTGCCGGGTGGACTGGGTAGCCAGCCGCGCCAAAGAATGGGTTTCAGCACATCGAATTCGTTCGGCGTGCTTTGAAAGCCTTGGAGAACCCATTCCCCAGGGACGAGCGCGGCGAACCCTTCGGAAAACCATGTCGGATTGTGTTCTAACCCCCTCCGCAGGTCGCCTGCCCGCACCTCGCGTGGCAGATGGCTCGTCGAGGTATTGTCTGGCGCGATGAAAAGTGCGTTGGTCTCGAGCCCAAGCCGCACCACGACCGGACTGGTGCCATCCATGCACGCGTCGGCGGCGATCGGTCGGCGCGCGGCGACACTGAGCGCGAGCGAGTATGGCAATAGCGTCGCAACAATCATCAAGATGCCGGAGAGAGCGGGCAGAAGCGCCAGCCCACGCATACTGAGGTCATCAGTTCTCGAGGCATGCGATGCGTCGGCGTTAGTTACCCGACGGATCCAGCTACAGGCCCAGCCAAAGCCAAGCGCCGCCTGAACCGCCTGAATGGGCACAGTCGCGGCCAAAAGGCGGTTGCCGCCTTCTTCGATGATGACGGGACCGGACAGAACCTCTCCGAGAGACATGAGTCCTATCAACAGCTGAGGCCGGTCACGCCAGTTGACGATCGCCGATACGCCACCCGCGATCCATAACAGCCTGAATGGAAGCCGATACCCCATCGTTGAAGATATAAAATCGAACTGCCTAGACCAGTAAGCGTTGAGATTGCTGACAACGGCGCGAATAAACAGCTGCGGACTGGCGAGGATATTCTGAATAGCCAGCCGGAATATTTCGTAGGTAAGGAGCGGATGAGGATCTCCAGTCCTGGAGAATAACTCGGGGTGGTCGAGAAGCAGCCGGCCCCACCCGCCGCCACCAACGGAAAGCCCGTACAGGATGTAGCTAAAACTTCCATGAAGATGCATGAAGCTGCCGTCATTCGCCCACAGCATCAGTGGCTGAAGCAGTGAGATGGCACCCAGCACCAGAATGAGCTGAGACAGGCTTGGTAACAGAGGTCGTTGCCGCTGCCATGCGACTACCGCTGCCCAAAGCATGATCATAGGCAAAACGCAGAGCGCACCCGGCCGCACTTGCAGCGCGAAGGCCAAAAGACCGAAACCGCCGAGCACGGCAACATTATTGTTCTGTTTCGCCCCCTCGAGTAGGAGCACGATGGCGATGGTCCCGCACGCCAGCCCAAGATTCTCGGTCACCAGCATTGGGAGAGCATGTTCGCGGGCAAACAACAATACGACCGCAGCCGCGACCAACGCGCCACCAAGCCCGGCCAAGCGGGCGACCGCTCGCGCGAATAGCCCGAGCGAGAAACCGATTACCCCGGCCTGGAACATCATGGCGGTCGGGACGCCGCGGCCGACGAGCGCGAATACGGATGCGAGAAAGCCGCTATAAAAGAACGGCCGGTCCTGGCACCATATCGAGAGGTCGAGGCGGGCGTCGCTGAGGTTCGCAACATCGACCTCTAAGGGGATTACGGTTCCGAACAAAAAGCGGGCGCCTCGATCCAATAGCAGATTGCTGCACGTCACGTACCCTAAAGCGTCGCTGACGGGGTAAATGCCGGCTACCGAGAGCGACGCGCTCGCGCCCGTAAGCCAGTTCCACAGAACAATAAAACAGGTCGCGGCGATCGAGCCGACGACGGTCAGGGCAGTCACCGGGATAAAACGAAAAGGCTTTCTCACAACCGGCAAGAGCGACAGCGAGAGCATGATCAAACCGATTGCCGTCCAGCCCAACCACACTGACGGCGCGGCCGGGATCTTGGCCGTATAAACCCGTCCGTTCACTTGCGGAGTGCTATTGTCGCTCGTCGAAAAATAAAGGCCGTGGTTCCAGTAGGAAAAGCGCCCCGCGCCCTTCTCGCGGATCTCGGCATGGAGTGCGTGTGGCGGTCCGAGCGCTCGACCGTCCTCGGCAAGCTCAAGCGCAGAGGATGTCTCGGCCCCAACCCCATCGGTTCGGAAAACTGAGTACGGCGGCAGATTGGGTAGGACGAGCCGAACCGCGAAGGCGTGCCCGCCGTTTGGAACCAATGACGCCGCTTTGACCGGAATTTCGAACTCGCGCGGGAACAAATATGCCGTCACCCACAACAGCGCTGCCGACAGGGCAAGGGCATGAATAGGGATCCACCCGATGGCCTTCGCGTTTGTCAACAATCGGGCCAGAAGAGCACGCGCGGCGGGTCCGAAGGACCTCAGTCGGACCCATAATCGGAATTGAAGAAGGGTAAGAGGCTTTCTCACCCGCTGTTCGTGCCCCTGTTCAATATACGTAATTATGCAATGATTTCAGATCAGGCCGCGCCGGTCAACCGAAGATGTCTACTCAATAACATTAACTATAAATGCCAAGAGATGCTGTCTCATAAGGTATCATCTTCTAAGGTCCGGTATTCGAGGTCGTCTAAGAAGTCGTGGCCTATATGGCCAGAATGTCTGAGCATTATCGTGCGATCGTCTGAAGGATTGCATCGGCCGTCTCGGTCCAAATGAATGGCTGGGGGTTTTCATGGTGGATGAGGGCGGCGATATCGGGGTTGAGTTGATCGATGCCGCGATACACGCCGCGCTTGATCGGCTTGTGGGCGAGCAGCGGGAACCAGCTCGGCGTAAAGTAGAGGTGATAGCGCTCATGGCGGGCGAGCTACGCTTCTGGCGGGTGGCCGGAGCGAATGACAGCTTCCGACTCACCCCAACAATCTTCGGACCGAAGATGGACGGCGGCTATAGGGGCAAACTTCGTCATTCGTCGCGGCGGCATCTAATGGCCGCGAGACGCCGAGAGCGAAACCTTCGTCGTCGGTTCCGATGCCGAGGTCGCGCTGGCTCCAGATGACAATCGATACCGCCGCTGTGGGAATGGACCCGTTCTCATTCGCGACCCCTCACGGCCAACACCATCGGTCCCGAGCCACGGCTTGCGTCGGTTTCCGGATGTGTCGGTTCACTTGGCCGACCGCGTGATTGATCATATATTATTGACATTAATCAATTCCGTAGGTTAGAGCGGCGGAGCTTAGGAGCGGATGGCCTGTCTTCTGAGCATGAACAGGAGGTGTGCTGGCCGATCAGCGCTGGCTGCGGTCGCGCCAAGAGGGCTTCTTCAGGAGAGCGTTCGACTGCAGCAACGCGCGCAAAGTCTCTGTGCCATCCTGTTGTCCTCTTCGACGCCCCGCCCGCCGCGTCCGGCTCGACCGAGCACCGGGAGGCGCGGCTATGCTTGAGCGTCTAGAACAGCAAAAGAAGCTGACCACCAACCAGTGGCGGATCATCCTAACCACCAATCTCGGCGACATGCTCGATTTTTTCGACTTCTTTTTGATCGGGTATGTGCTGGCGTTCATTCTAAAGGAATGGCACATCACCTACGGCCAATCGGCGATCATTCTGATCTCGGCGGGTCTCGGGGCGGTGCCCGGCGCCTTCTTCTGGGGCTGGATGGGCGACCGTATCGGCCGCCGCACGGTGTTTATGCTGACCGCGCTCAATGTCGCGATTGCCACCGGCATCATGTACTTCACGCCGGACCAGAACTGGCTGATCCCGGGCTGGGCGTTTTTGGCGTTCTTCCGCTTTTTTGTCGGCTTTGGCAACGCCGGGATGATCGCAGTCGACATCCCGCTGGTGCAGGAATTCGTACCGACCTATAAGCGCGGCTGGGTCGCCGGGTTGACGACGACGTTGCTGCCGGCCGGCAATATTCTCGGTGCGTTGTCGGGGTGGTTGCTGGAGCCGATGATCTCGTGGCGCGGGTTGTTCCTGGTCGGTCTAGCGCCGGCGTTGCTCGTCCTAATGATCCGCTATTGGGTGCCGGAATCGCCGCGCTTTCTAATACGGATGGGCCGGCATGACGAAGCGCGCAGATCACTCGCCTGGGCCCTTCAATGCGACCCGAGCGAAATCGAGTTGCCGACCACTACGGCCGATGAGGAGACGACGCGCTGGCGCGAATTGTTCCGCTATCCGCGCAGCATGGCGGCGGGTTGCCTGATCGCGCTGAGCCAAACGGGCGGCGCCGGCATCCTGATGTGGATCACTGCTCTATTTGTCATGGTCTTGAAGGTTACGCCAAACGAGGCCGCCTATATGATGATCTGGGTCGGCGTTCTCGGCATCATCGGCCGGCTGGTGGCGTCGTGGATGTCGGACACCGTGGGTCGGCGCTATTCCGGGTTCCTCATCGGCATGGGAGGGGCGATCTCCATGGCACTGGCCGGCTACTGGCACGATGTCTATATCGGCACGCTATCAATCTTCTTCCTGTTCATCATGGTGCAGCGCTTTTTCGGTGATGCCAGCTACGCGATCATCGGCCCCTACATCGCCGAGGTGTGGCCGAACCGGCTACGCGCCAGCGGCATGGGCTTCAGCTACGGCATCGGCAATCTCGGCAAGATCATCGGACCGCTTGGACTGGCACTAATCGTCGGTTCGTCCGATTACGTCAGTCCCAAGGTCGTGCCTTCGGCGCTGTTCCCGGCCTTGTTGTTCCTTGCCTTCTGGTACGCGCAGGCGGCGCTGATGTTTCTGCTGCTCGGTTTCGAGACGAAAGGCCGGTCGATCGAGGAGATCAACCGGGCGCTCGATACCCCGGCACGCGTTGCGCTTGATCCGGTTCGCGTGCCGGCGCAGTAGCGGCCCCTCCGCCTCGCCGGGCTCGGCAGCGAGCCGGCGAGTGCGCATCAATGTCTTCTGAATAAACTATATACTTCGATTTCCACAGCGCGCGGGGTCGGCAAGCCTGCCGAAGCCAAACTGATGGCGTGGGTCGCGACGATCAACCATCGTGCGGCGCTGACCCGCGCCTTAGCCGCGGTCGACGAGGTGCGGGCAAAGACAGCCGCGTTCGACAAGGCCTGGCGAGGGGCAAGGACCGGCTTTTCGGTCGCGGCCGCTACGCGTAGCGCGAGCCGCCCTCCTGGCTTGCGGGGAGTGCGCCGGCTTGTAAAACCCGCAAGAGTGCCCATCTCATGCGTTGTCGGCTTCTTCATGGTTCGGCCTGCCTTCCCAAGCGCGAGCGAGCGCCGGACCGCGATCCGTTCGATGTGGCGGTGTGACCGCGCTGTGCGCTCGTGAGGGGTGGCGCATTTCGATTTGGGAAGGACGAAAATGGCGATCGGAACCGTGAAGTGGTTCAATGCCCAAAAAGGCTACGGCTTCATTCAGCCGGAGGACGGAACGAAGGATGTGTTCGTGCACATCACGGCTGTCGAGCGCTCTGGCATGGGTAACCTGCACGAAGGCCAGCGGGTGAGCTTCGAGCTCGAACGCGGTAATCAGGGCAAGACCTCCGCGGTCAATCTGCGGCAAGCCTAATCGAGCCCACGAGCGGGAGCCGATCCGCCGGCTCCTC
>Ga0310912_10002099_pt1 | contig 11185 bp, 17 predicted proteins | sample GREbulkMGOX080_FD_203443 | JGI IMG/M metagenome (GOLD analysis project Ga0310912, IMG submission 203443) | Lab enrichment of tropical soil microbial communities from Luquillo Experimental Forest, Puerto Rico - GRE.bulkMG.OX080 | ecosystem: Environmental > Terrestrial > Soil > Tropical forest >...
TCAGCCAGACGACGAGCTGCTGACCTTCCTGGAAGGCCTGTGATTATGCCGAATCTGGGCACCATCCGAGCCCCTCCCAACAGCCTTCCCCTGTTAGTAGTCGGCATAATCGGGCAGTCGGCATGTAGCTGATAGGCGCGGATTTGCTCGGTCCCCAGCAGTTCGGGTGACTTTTTGAAGTACCGAGCGAAGAGGGAAACCTGTTGGATGTACTCTTGTTGGGTGCTCACTGCAAGGTTCCGGATCTGCATATCCTCGATCATGCGTTGACGAAGAGAAGTCATAGGAGCTCCTTTGCAACATGGAATTGGCTGCTAGAGACAGCCGTCCGCTAGTGTTGCAAAGGGAACGCGCAAGGAGAGGACAAACGGAACTCTGCGGTGGGCACTACCTATCGATGGAACGCGGCCACGGCACTACCGCATACCGCGCAGCGGTTTAGTCCAAGATCAGTTATTCGGTGTTTCGAGATGCACGCAATCGTGAGAAAGCTCCGAGGGTGCGTGGTAAGCGATAGGAGGATGTCATGAGCGAGTTCGAAGGGAAGCCAAAGCAGCCATTAGCCACGGAAGTAATTGCGAACCAGCCGCGGCGTGACAACAACGGGCCCGACAAAGGCGGCGGCGACCCGCATATGAACTGGAACGACAAGCCTTTAAGCGCGTCGGACACTTGGAAGAGCCATAAGTCGAAGCCGGCAAAGAAGTAAGGGCATGACGCGCTTCGAAAGGCGCGGACAGTGACCTGCCCGGATCGACCGGGCCGCGCCCGTACTCCTAACTCGCCTTTCGCCAGCAAATGTTCCGCAGCAGGCGCATGAACTGGTCGTCCTTCGTCATGCTGTCGCACAGTTCGGTCGAGAGTGCGTAGCCGGTGTCGCAGAGTTTGACGCCTTGAAAGTCGGTCGTATCCCGGACCTTGGCGCAGGTCGGGCAGATCCGGACGTGCTCTCTGAATGCCCGAATGCGTTTGTCGAATTGCTTCATGGACAATCCGTCACGAAAAACACGTCATAAGCGGTATGGTCTACCTGGTCCGGATGGTCGGGATTCATTCGCGTGCGGTACTCGAAGGCGTTCCCGTACTGATCGACGTATGGATCTTTCTTGTAGTGCAGGCTGATGGAATTCACGCCCGCAGAATCGAGCGGCAGGCATTCGCTCAGCTCAAAAATGCCATTGTGATTTTTGTCGGTACAGGCTCGAAGCGAAGACCAGATGCCATCGCGGTTATCAATGATCGCGTCTCCATTGCCGCCGTTCTTTGGATCGTCGTACACGGCGAGTTCCAGGAAGCCGTTTGCGGCATGTTGGTTCCCGAAGAGTTGGTTTCCATTTACTACCCGTCCATCAGCATTGGGCAGGGCGAGAAATGCGGTGTTCGATCCTTTCGCGGTCCAAGCCATCTTGACTGGTTTGCCGTTGCCGGCGATGTCGAACGTCACGCCGTCGCTGACATCGGTTAAGTGGAAGCCGCTGCCGTCGAGATCCATGAGTATTGGCGAGCTTCCGCCCTGGCAGTTTTCGGCCATACAAGACGCACCCAGAGACGGGCCGTTCTCGAATGCACAACCGGCGTTGCCCAAAAAACCGTTCGACGTGTAGAAATATAGATTGTTTCGACCCGGCACGGTCGCTGGGATGATCAGACTAAACTTGCTAAGTTTTGGCGGGCAGTCGGTCGTGCCTTTGGAGATGACGCCGCAATCGCCTTGCGCTGTCAGACTATCCGGGAACGTATAGTAAATGAAGTAGTTGCTGGTCAGATAACAGTTGATCTTCCATTTGAAGGTATATGGATAGTTTTCCGTACTCGGGAAATAGAAAGCGCTGCAGGTTTTTGCGCCCACAGTGGCCCCAACGTTTTCGAAGGTGATGGCGCTGCAGTTCCGTGCTGCGTTTGGTTGTGCGTGGAGCGACGAAACGAAAACGAGAGACAGCGCGAGCAATAGAAGGTGGCGGTTCACCGGACATCTCCCACGAGTTTTAGCTTCGCTTGATCGGCCCAAATAGCACGCTCTCTCTGTTTTACCGAAAGAAAGTTTTTGATCGTTTCGCTTTCGCTCGCATTTGGCGGGCTCCAGAGCGGCAGATTGTGATCCAGGTCGGTTGCGATGCTGTCGAGTTCGCCGGGATGCAAATCGGGTTTGCCCTCGTGGACCGCAGCTTGCCACGCCTTCTGCATTTTTTGGATGTTGGCCGCAGCCTCGCCATGCGTTTGACTCGCATTAATAACTTCGGTGGTTTTGTCAATCGAGGCCACCATGGACTCGCGCATGTCGATCAACGATTCGAGAGCTTCCTTCGATACCGCCTCGGCGTTTTTGTCCGCGTAGGCGACAACGGTAAGCGTAGCGCTGAAGTCTCTTAGGTTTGGCGCCACCGCGATAGTTTCATCGTAGCTTCCGGCGACAGGTATTGACTCCGGCCCAGCTTTGGCGCGAAAGACACTCTCGTTCGCAGTGCCCTTGAATCGTTCGAGAAAGGTCGATGTATTCAGGAAGTCACGGGTCCAACCGATTTGGACTGGAATGCCGTTGTCGTAGGTTACGGTCATCTGGAGCGAAAAAGCCGTGATTGGTTTGTCGCCGATATTCACGATGCGCAAATGGACGGCATCATTCGGGGAATCGTAATACCAGCCCTGGATCGCGGCGCCAGTGATTGGCGCGGATCGTGCCAGGGGAACCGGCATGGGCGCAAAGGCTGAGAGCGAATGCACAAACAGAACCAAAAAAGCCAGCCAGGGAGCCGTTTTCATTTTTCCTCCTAGTACTTGGCCGTGTACGTAGGTGGACGTTACTCTGCGGAGGAGTGCGTGTCAATAGCCAATTGGATAAATTTGGATACAGTTGTATCTATTTGTATTCTTTGAGCAGCAGCGTCACGGCTTTCCGGAGCAGCCAGGCCTTCGACGCGCCATGGCGCCGGGAGACCTCCTCGAGCTTTTCGTCAATATCGGCGTCGAGGTAGAAACCGATCTTCACCTGTTTGGGTTTGCCGGTCTTTATCTCTTTGATTTTGCGAGCCATGCGCAAACTGTAGCATAAATGAGGCGAAAGGTGCCCTTTGTTCCTGTTTTTGATACATTCTTCCCTGTGCCAGCCCCAAATAAGCCAGACGACCGGCAGTTCAAGGTAGGCGACCTCGTCACCGTCAGCTTGTCAGGAGGGCGCATCGTAGACGCGACTGTAACGGCTGTCGTCAAATACACCAAGGCCCCTCGGCTCCAAGTGTCCTACGGGAAAGATGAGACGGCGCTCGTGTATCTATGGCAGGTTTCGGCGCCGAGAGTCTGAGCGCCGATGGAATCAAACTACAAGTGGATGTTGTCGGCCTCGACCTCACGGCATTGATTGATACGTGGCAGATTGCCGAGTGAACTTGTCCTGTTCTGCTCACGAGAACTTAAAATTGAATTGCCCTCAGGGAATAGGCGGGACGGGGACTCTTGGCTGGAGATGCCTCGTCCCGCTCTATTTGTGGCAGGTTCGCCGCGGCTGACTCGTACGCGCTCATCCCAAAGGGTTAACCTCTCCCCGTTTAAGGACGAGACAGCGCTAGTTTATGTGTGGCAGGTGCGCCAGTCTGAGATATGATCCGCGTCACAATTCGTCATAGGTATTCCGCGATTGAGAAATTAATTGCATACTTCTCTAAGAGGAAAGACTTTTTCCCCAAGATAAGGTCTTTGGTTGTAGAGCCAGTAACTTTTCCACAGGCCGTCAAAAACTGGCCAAACAGTTGCGCGAAATTCCATGTCGCTCTGTGTGCCTTCGCTAAGCGGAGGCATGTACGAGTGTTTGAAAGTGCGGGACGGGGAATCTGCTGGGGGAAAAAGGAGATCTCGTCCCGCGCTATCCGTAGCACATCTTCCATCTAACTCTACGAAGATTTCTGCGCGTGTTCGGGATACCAAGCATTGGCCTCGCCGTCAATGATGGCGTTTTCGACGTGCAGCTTGGCGAGCGACCGCTTGAGTGCCTCAAATCCCAGGTTCCGCTGATTGCGCGAGATGATCTTGCATTCCCGAGTTTGCAGGTAGACGACTGCACGGAAGCCGTCGTGTTTCAGTTCGAAAATGTAATCGGGATGGTCGAAGGGCTCCCGCACCAGGCGGAGCCGCATGGGGTGAATGCGAGGGAGCACAAATCCAGTCTATCACTGCGCCTTTGGATGCCTGAAGATCCCTGCCTTCGCCTGCGCTCTACTCTGCGTTTTTGCTGCACCTGAACGGACGAAAGCCCTAGCTTCACTACTGCGACGGTTTGGGAGAGAGCGGCCTCACAAACGTGGTACTCTTCGCCACAATCGATGCCCAGGGGACCAATGTCCCTCGAGCTCCAGAGAAATATCCAAGAAAGGAAAGTGAGATGAGAAGTATGAACCGAGCCCCATGGATCGCCGTGTTGTTGCTATTTTCGTCTGTGGCCGTAGCTCAGACGGAAGTACCAACCTTCAAAACAAGAAATCTCAAATTGGAAGACACGATATTTCAGGTTGGACAATTTACGGAACTTGGCACAGGCTGTAACCCATGCACGGATGCCGGAGCCTTTGCCCCTCTCGTCGCCCCGCTAGAAGTCACTTGTCCCGCCAGCGCGGGGGAAAGTTGCACGTTTGCGGTCCACGTTGACGCTGCGATGCGGGCCGACAGCGGGTCCGAAAGCGCCTTCGAGTATATCGGGGATCCGCAAACGACGGTCATCCAAAACATTCCACAGATTCCACCGAGCACAGGCTTTTACATGTGGACGCTAAACGGAACCAATTCAGAAGTCTTTTCCGCGTCACACACGTTCGTGGCGCTGGTAAAGAACATCAAGGACTTTCAGAAGCATCACGTAGAAATCGATCTTGGCTGCTTTGTCTCTGGAGGACAATCGGGGGGCTCTTGTTTCGTGCAGGCGCTGGGCTTGTTTGAACAATATCCTCATTTCGGGTCGCCAGTGACTGTGACCACACAGGTTTTCCGCGAACGTCAGGAGGATAAGGACGTAGATACTAGCGACGTAACCGGACAAAATGCACTCCCTATCAGGCCAGAATCACGTCGTTGAGAAACCTTCCCTCAGTGGTTGTAGCGCGGGACGGGGCATCCTGGGGGAAAAGACCTGTTCTCGTTCCGCGCCGTTTTGTGTCAGGTCATCTTTGTGTCGGGTCATCAAGGTAAGCCGGGGAAGCCGCCCTCCCCTGGGCTTGCGCCTGGCACAGATTATCACTGCGCTTTCGAGTGCCTGCGCCGCCACTCGGTTTTTGCTTCCTCTAGTTGCCGCTTGAACACCTCGGGACATTTCGGGTCCCGGCACAGACTTCTAGCGGCTTTGCCGAAATTCACTAACTGAGCGTCAGACATTTTGCGCAAGCGGGTGCGTAGTTGTTCAAGTTCGTCGCTGGACTGGATTGCGATTTCCACGCCGGTCTCCCGGCAGAAGTGGGGTCTTAATTGTACCTTACGGCGCGGATTCAGGAAGACAGAAGCGTTGCACAAACCGTTGCACACGGGACCGGCGAAAGGGGGCGAAAGAAGGGGATTAAGAGAGAATGAGGGAGATTGAGAGAGAAGGAGATAGGGTAAAAGCATTCATTTCGTAATCGGCAGGTCGCGGGTTCAAGTCCCGCCCTCGGCTCCACAATCTCCCTGAAAATAAAATAGTTGCGCATCCTAGTTTGGCTTCCTGCCTTCAGGCGGTGCAAGCTCGGTGCAAGTTCCGAGTTTCTCGCCGAGCGCATCCATCGCGCTAACCTGCGACTTCGTCACGCTCTTGATGTAAATGTTCTGCGTGAGGCCGATGTTGCTGTGGCGCAGAATGCCCTGGATTGTCTTATCGTCCACGCCGAGCTCGTGGAGGTTCGTGCCGAGTCCGCGGCGGAAAGCGTGCCAGCCGTGCCATTGGGGCAGGGAATTGTCGCGCTCGAATACGTGGCCTTCGGGTTTGTGTTCTTCCTCGGACTTCCGGCAAACCGTGCAGCGCGAAAGCGCCGGCTTAATCACTCGATTCACGAGATTGTCCACGTTCAACGGCTTCGCCCCAAGATGCGGGTGTTGATTTTGCCGCGACGAATCAGTGAGCGCAGAGTGCAGGAAGCACGTTGCAGTTGGTCACTTGCAGGTTGCTTGTCTGCGGCGGCGTGTATTTGGGCATGAGGCTGTAGAGGGCGAGAGCATTGTTGATACGTTGTTGGCGCGAGGTAGCCGCATTTAGTTGGGCCTGCAAAGTCTGAGCGACAGAGAGAAGGGAGTTGTACTTGTCCGTGAGTCTAGAATTGTCCTCTGCTAGCGTCCTGATGATGCCTACGCCTTCGTTGACGTTTTTTTCGATGTCTGCCGCAATGATCAAGGCTACGCTGTCCGTTGCGCTGGCAGCTAACACTTGCTTGTCCAGGTCGTTCGGCGGAAGTCCGCGAATGTCTTTGTCGAGAATCAAGAGCAAGCCCATCCTGTAAGAGGAACTGATATTGAGGGCGTCGTTGTCCTTCTTGATCTGCTCTACGGCTGCCTGAGAAGATTTAACGCTTTCGTTCAGTGCGTCCAGTTCTGTCTGCAGTCGGTCCCTTTCGACTGTCATTGCCCGCAAATCCGCCTCTGCTTTCAGTAGAGCTTTGCTTTTAGCAGGAACCGCAGATTTCGGAGCGGCCTGAGCAAATCCAAACGGTGCAAAAAACAGGATGCACAATATGGCGAAGCTTCTCACCGCGAGACTGAAGGCTAAGACTTTCATACGGCCCATGTGCGGCCCGCGTCAGACTTCGAGAATTGCTCCGTAGTGAGCGTAAACGTCATAGTCCGTCCCTTCCATGGTTCATCCTCCATTTCACGGTCGGCGTGTGCCGCTGCAGCGCACAGCGCGAGCGCGCCGGCCCCAACCGTCAGGATTGCTCCCGCGGCTAACAGAATTACGGTTGTAATGGCTACCTCCCTGTGGTCCGCACTGAGTTTTCGAGCCACGCCCGAACGGCGGGAATCTTCGCCGAGGTGCGAACAGGGTGTGCGCTCTACCTTCTTGGCGGATGCCCGGTTCGACCTCCCCAGTCTAATTTTCTCAAAGGCAAAGTGTCGCTGCCCCGGAGCAGTTCCGAGGCTGCTCGAGAGCAATCACAGTCGAGACTACCGTCTTCTGGCGGGTGCTTGCTTCGATTAGGAGCCCTTGAAAAATGCGCCTTGTGAAAGGTACATTCCCCACGTGCCAGCCCCAAAGAAGCCAGACTATATACTTTGCATCAGAATACCTGGCATCTTGAGGCCCTGAGGGGTAATCTCATGCGAATCAACGGGACGTTTCTAATTGTATCGGCGCTGGTATTTCTAACTGCATTGCCTTCTGGACTCGCACCGAGGTTCGGTGCGTCGCAGAGCAATAACGCCGAGAATTCCAGCGAATACTTTTACTGTGTTTTGGCTGATGAATCTCAGATGAAGCGAACCTTTTTTACTGGGGTCTTTTCGGGCGAGAAGTCCGAGCAACCCACTTTAGAAGTAAAATTCTCTTCCTATGTCTCCCATATGTACAAGGGCGTACACGGCAGTGCGGTCTGTCACTTCCACAAGTCCCGTAGTGTGATAACGACGAGACGTGAGGACGATAAAATTGATGTGGCCAATCATGAAAACAGGGCTGTGATCGAAACGAATTGGCGCCCGTAGACTCATGACCGTGGCCCTCTTCTGCCCGTGAACAAGTCACTCATCATTCGCATCCCCGTACAATCTTTGCCACCACATGAGCGAGAGGTCCGCGCCGAATTCCAAGCTCAACATATTCGTCTGCAATATCTGGCGTGTGCGGCTTAACTTCGGCCAAAATCCTGTCTCTCAGGCTAGTGCGTTTTCTCTGTTCCTCTGAACTTAGACCACTAGCACCGATACCAAGGGATTCTCTGACCTTCTTAGCCAAACCCGATGCGGCATGTTCTCGATCGTCAACGAGAGGCGCCATGCGTATCAAGAGCTCCTGCTCCATCGCTCCGAACTCCGCATTACACCGTTCGCAGCTTGGTACTGTCCAACGCTGAATATTGGGCGGAGCTGAGTCTGGATACCAAGAACTCGGAAATACGTGGTCTCGAGTTTTTGCAGTTAAGATGGCGCGACAATGAATGCACCTGCCATCGCCTTTGGGTCTCTTCACCATCGCTGCGGTTGAGGATAATGGCGGTGCAAATTGCGGTGCAAGATCTTTGGCGAAAGGGGGCGAAAGAGGGAGACTGGGGGAGAACAAGGAAGACTGAGAGCAAAGGGAATAGAGTCAAAACATCCATTTCGTAATCGGCAGGTCGCGGGTTCAAGTCCCGCCCTCGGCTCCACTCATTCTAACGAGTTATCTCCCTTCCGCGGTTTCTTCCACAAACCCTGTTGATGCAGTTGGCTTTACTGGCTTCCCGCCCCCAAAACAGCCTATAAATCCCTCGATTTTGGACGCAGTTGGACGCGAAATTCCCGCGGAACGCGGATTTTGGACGCGGCGGTGACATCCCGAATTACTGCTAATTGGTTTGTTACCACCTTTTCCACTCCGCCATCCAAATGTTGCCAGTACGCTCACCCATGCTGAACACCAGCCTGTTGCCTCCCACGCTCACCACGCTCTCAATCTGGTTCGATAACAAAAGCCGCGCGCTGTGCGAGTGATAGACGGCAAATGGTTCGTCCATCGCTTCTTTTGTCATCGGGTGCAAATGCCGCGTCCAGATGCAGTCACAGGAAACTTCCTCGCATCCACTTGTTCCAAAATTTCGCATGCCGCCGAGAGTGGCTCCACGAACACGGCTTGGCCAGGTGCTCCGCAAAAGCCCCTTCGTGCGCCACGATTCCTAAAACCGTCCGTCGAGCGCAATGTGTCTTCAGCCCGCGCCGGCATAATTCGCATAGCCGCTGGAATCCGTATGCCGTGCACGTGACGTTGATCTCTCCGCAAACGCGCTGCCCCATCCACTTCTTTCGCTCATTCCCCGTCCCGAACTGCGGCGATTATTCCACAAACTCATGTCCCGGCCCCGAAATTGGTGGTAACCGCGGAGTATCTCCACGTCCGTGTTGCAAATCTGCCAGTCGCACACGCACCAGCGCCCACCCTGGCCGCAGCTTTGGCGCCGGCTTCACCACGAAGCGCAATTTTCCCTTTTCAACTTGAAATGCGAGCAATGGAGACGCGCCCTTCTAGTACGTGCTTGCCGTTCCCTGATTCGCCATGGTAACGCGATTTTCTCATCGCTCGCCTGTTCAGTGCGGCCAAATTGCACCTCCAAGGCCCCACGTTGTGGCATCAGCTGTGCGAGTGGAACTTGCGCGCCGGACGCGTGTTGACCAGCACGCAGCAAGGGTGGCCGAGCATCTAACCTGAGAATCTAGCCGGGCGAGCTAAGGACTGCGAGATAAAACAGCCAAATTACTGGGAAGCGGCCTGCACGATGTCGGGCGGGAACGTAATCCCGAGGCCTTTGGCGATCTCCTGATTGAGCACCAGCTTCTTTACGGCAACTTCCTCGAACGGAATATTGCGCGGCTGCTCGCCGCGAAGGACGCGCGAAAGAACCTTTGACGCGGCTTTGCCGGTTTCATACCAGCCGATGCCGACGGCGACCAGCGCTCCTCGGTGCACGAACTCTGGATCGTTGATGATGAGGGGAAGCTTCGCGTCGTGCGCTGCTTTGGCGATTGCATCGAAGCCCTGGAGCGCCGTATTGTCTCCGGTCACCCACAGCGCCTGCACACCGCGTTGGGTAAGCACGTGGGCAGCCTGAAAGATCTCGCTCGTCCCGGTGATAGCAATCTCCTGCAGCTGGATGTGGCGCTGCTCGAAGATGCCTCGCGCCACGCCCACCACCTTGACGGAGTTGGCTTCGGAGGTGTTGTAGAGCGTTCCGACCGACCTAACGCCCGGCACCAACCGCTGGATCATGTCAACCGTGTCCTGGACTGGCGGGAAGGAATAGACACCGGTGACGTACGGCAGATGATCCGTCGGGCTCTTGCCTGCGCCGGCCGCAATCGGGTCGTAGACGTAGGTGAAAACGACAGGCTTGGACCGGGCGACGGCCGCCGCGGCAGTCAGCACAGGCGTGGTCATGGCGACGATGACGTCGACGTCAGAACTGTCGTAGTTCTGGATCAGCAGAGGGATGTTGGCGATCTCCGCCTGGGCATGCGCCCGGCGAACCTCTAGGTTGACCCCCTCCTTGATACCCTGCTCCTTCAGGCCGTCGAAGAGGCCCTTCATGCACATGTCGGCGCCTTCCTCCGGCGCGAAATACACAAGGCCGATCTTGTGTTCCATCGCGGGACCGCGCGAGGTACATCCACACGCGGCGAGTGAGACGACCATCAGAAAAGCGACTGCAGCAGTCCGTGTCGCATGCATATATAGCCCGGATTCTACTGAAGAAATGCTCCTGCCTCCAAACAACCCCGAGAGCTCCACGCCCCGCCGACAATGAAGTCGAGTGCTCAAGCAGGTGCCACAGCCAGGCGCAATGGTGAGCTTCGAATCACCGATTGCAGCACTCGAGGGGATCTCCCCTGGTGGCCAATGGCTAATGGTCAGACTCCCTGGATCAAAAGGGGCAAGCACAACGGCTTTCCCACTTCAAGGCGGATCTCCGGTTGATATCGTTGCGCCCGCAGCCGGCGCTGACCATGCATTGAAGTGGTCGCCCGACGGACGATGGGTTTTCCCGGCCACGCGAATCTCTTCGATGATTTCTGGGGCAGTCGAGGCATCCGGCTCTACTTATTCACTCGAACGCAAGGCCTCGTTGGATTGCGGACACGAGCTTATCTGCGAGCTGGAGATTCCAGGCGGATGCGATAAGATGCCGCCATGCGATTCCAACCTAGTCGTCGGAGCTTCATCGTGGCCAGCGGGATCACCGCGCTGGCTTCCACGAGAATTCTTGGTGCCAACGACATCGTACGCGTCGGAGTGATTGGCGCGGGAGGCCGAAGCCGCTGGCTGCTCAATTGCGCCGATCAAGCAGGTCCATATCAGATCGCGGCGGTCAGCGATGTGTATGGACCGTACTGCGACCTAGTCAAACAGCGCAGCAATGGTTTGGCGACAACCCATCGCGATTATCGCGATTTGTTGCAGCAACCGCTTGACGCGGTGATTATCGCCTCGCCGGATCACTGGCACGTGCGCATGGCGGTGGACGCGCTCGCAGCGGGCAAGGATGTGTATCTGGAAAAG
>Ga0310912_10002100_pt1 | contig 11185 bp, 18 predicted proteins | sample GREbulkMGOX080_FD_203443 | JGI IMG/M metagenome (GOLD analysis project Ga0310912, IMG submission 203443) | Lab enrichment of tropical soil microbial communities from Luquillo Experimental Forest, Puerto Rico - GRE.bulkMG.OX080 | ecosystem: Environmental > Terrestrial > Soil > Tropical forest >...
CGCAGCTCGGGCCGCTCGCGCAGCATGGGAAAGAGCACATCGCGAGCCATTTTCTGCGCATAGGGGTCTTTCAGAAAAAAATCATCGAACGCGCGAGGTGGCAGCCACGGCAACAGCACGCGAATAGTCGGGTTGGTGGTATAGATGGTCGATGGCGATCCGAACAGGCCGGTCTCTATTGCCTCGATCAGAAGTGCCCATGCTGGCCGCCCTTTGGGTGTCCGAGCAATCTTGGCAATCGCTGCCTTGGTATGAGAATCAACAAAGTGCGCGTTGACGAGATCGGCATTGGGCAGACCCGATATCGCGGATCGGCGGCGGATTTCCTTGCGCGGCAATTCGGGGGCCGTTTTAGCCTCTTGCGGAATCACCGATGCGACCTTTTCCGGCTCCTGCGGTGCAATTTGTGGCTGTTCGGAAGTTGAAGCCGGATGAGACTCGTTTACAGAGGTCTCTGTAAACGAACGCGCATCGGTGCACTGTGCATAAATGGCGGGAAGGTTTTCGCGAATATGGCGACGAGCCCATTCCGGGTTGCCGATGCGAGTTTCCTCTAGCGCGGGAAGCGCGACCGAGGCATTGACCGTAAGCCACATCGCATCCTGACGTTCGTTGCGGCCGATAGAGCGATAGCCTGTCTGATCAAGCCAATCATGGTAGTCGAGGTTTGCGGGACACTTGAATCCACCAGCCAGCAGTCCCTTACCGATGCGGCACCATCGCAGCCGCTCACCCTGCGCGTGTTCGAATAGTTCGTTGATGGCGTTGAGGCCGTCGAGCCAATCGCGCTCAATCGCCATCGAATGGATTTCAGTTTTCATAGCTTCCATCACGACGCTGCCTCCGGTTAACCAAAGGGAAAACCGGGGCATTTGCGCCCCGGATAGTCTTTTCTTAGCGATCACGCGGCGCTAGATTTATCCGCCGTGTGCATCGTGGCGGTGCCAGGGAACGAAGCGTCCACTTCGCCCTTGGCCTTGGATTTCATCGCGTTCCGAATCTCACTAACTCGGACCGCTTTGATGCCTTGCTCGTGGAGAACGAACGCCTTGATAGCGGCCGCGAAGCGGGCGGCAAGAGTCGCCCCTTCGCGCTTCTGCGCATCCTTCTGCAATTGATCGGCCGCCACGAAGAGGGGGGAATTGCCACCCTCCCGATCCTCGCCGCTCTGGAAATTGTCCAAATCAGCGATGACTCTGGCTTTGGGCCAACCCTAAGCGCGCGCGAGAAACCCGCATGAAATAAGGGTTTCTGCCCGCGACAATTGCGACAACTATTTGCGACAATTCGTGTGGCTAGGGATGGTCGCGCAGTTCTGACCCCCGAGCGATGCGCCAGTGCTTCATATTTCGCCTTGGCGACTTGATGGGCGCGAGCCACCCATTCTCAGCCAGGATTTTGGCCTGGGCGATCGCGCTTTTTCGATCCCGGATGGAGTTCGGACCACACCAACAGATATCGCGCACAGAGATGGTGTTCCCACGCCAGTGATTGATGATCCAATCCAGCAGTTTTGCGGTGGGAGATGCTTGGGGAGTGGCTTCCTCGACAATCGGCTTCAGCAACGGTCCACGCAGTATTTTTTCAGGCTCGGCAGGTCGCTCTTTTGGAGCGTCGATGTAGCGGGCAAAGACGCTTGTCTCGCTGCCGTGGTCGTCATTCGTCGACATCGGTCTTTTTCTCTTCGTCTGATATGTCGATTTTCATTGGTGCTCGTTCTTTATCGTAGTGTTCAACATGGCCCTCGCCGAGATTTATCGTGATGATGAACCGTTCGCTTTCCGGTCGTCCTTCGGTGTCGGCACCGACTGATGCGGTCTGTCGCAATTCACGGAAGGCTTCTATTTTATGTTTTGGATGCGAATCAGCCCCGCTCATGATCAAATCCAAGATACCCGGACCTTTGACAAGATGTTTGGCGGCGGCCTCTTTAACCGCTTGGCCGGACCTTACGCGCCTCTCACGTTCTGCTCGAATGGCATGACCGAGCGCCTTGTTCTTGGTGATATCTCGCCAATCTTTGGGAGATAATTCGTATTTTTCCGCAAGCTCGCGGTCACTGATCAAGCCCTCAGCCGCTCTTGTGGCGTCGATGACGAATTGGTGCCCCACGTCGCTGGTTAGATCGACTGGGATGCTGCGTAAATTTACAACGGTGCTCATTGCAATCACCCCCGCTGAATTCGGCGCTGTGACGGCTCGTCGCGCATGACCTCGCTTGAACTTGGGTACAACGCGCGCCAGACGCTCAAGAGGCGGTTGGCTTCTGCTGCCTCGCTGTCGGCAAACGGTCCGCGCCGTTCCAGTTCGGCGTCGATTGCTGGGATGCCGGTGAGTGGTGCCGTCATGGCTGGAACTCCAGTGGAATGGCTCCTGGTTAGAGAATAGCACGCCGTGCGTTCGCCTCCAGGGGAAGGCTCTGGGGGCTGATTCGCTAATGGGGCTGTCTCACGGCGGCCAGTGCTGGGGAAGCCGTCCCTGGGCCGCCGCAAGCCCCGGCGCGGGGCATCACGCTGGTCACGGTCGCCCCCCTGTATCACTGATCTTCGATGAACAGCGGCCGAAGTGTGATGACCAGTCTCTCTGCCGTTGCTAACTCGGCGGCAGTGCATTGCTTCATCCGATCCGAATGCAGGGTTTTGATGATGAGGTTGTAGTTCTGGCGGGTGAGCAGCCGCGCGATTTCCGTATGCCCAAGCCGTTTGTAGGACTTGACGCGAGACTGATATTCGTCGCGCTCCTTGGCGATCTTCTTCATGACTTGGCGCATCGAGGCCATCTCGACCCGTTGATCGACGACCTTTTTGCGCAGCTTGGTCGCGTCCGGTTCCTCTTGCAGCATTGCCTTGAGCTTGAAGATGTCGGACTTGAGCCTGTTGATCTCAGCCCGCAGCCTGCCGAGTTTGCCGAATTCCTGGCGAACCCCGCCCCGCGTGCTGCGCGTTAGCTGACTTTCACCTGCACCGCGCCGTTCCAGATCCGCGATGCTTTTGCGCGCCTGCTCCAGTTCGGCCTCAAGCTTGCGGATGCGGGCATCCTTGGCGCTGTCGGATGTGGGCGAGGGTTTTGTTGCAGGTTTTGTTGCCAACCCGGCGCGGTATCGGCGTGACCGCTCGGTGCTGGTCATGGCTTTGGTGCCGATGGGTGGACGGCCCATTGGTGGATAACTCCCTGTTTCGTTGCTGCAACGTTATGCAACGAAATTGGTTTCGTTGCAAGGGTAGGTCTGACCTGGCGGGCGCACATGACTCTTGAATTTGTAAAACTTAACATTTTCTCAAAAAATGCTGGACATTGAGATTTCAATGGTTTAGAGTTTGCGGATATTGGTTGTGAAATTGGAGAACAGAAATGGCTATTCTAGGCTACGCGCGGGTTTCAACGCAGGACCAGCAGCTGACCGGCCAGCTTGAGGCGCTGAAGGCTGCCGGTGCGACCACGATCTATCGCGAGAAGGTGAGCGGGGTGCGGGCCGACCGGCCGCAGCTGGCCAAGCTCATGGCTGGCCTGGGCGCTGGTGACGTTGTGGTCGTCACCAAGCTCGATCGGCTCGGTCGCTCGACCAGGGAATTGCTCGACCTGATTGAGCGCATCAGCAAGGCCGGGGCATCGTTCCGCTCCATTGGCGATCCGCTGTGGGACACGGGCAGCGCGCAGGGGCGGTTGCTGTCCACCCTCCTGGCCGCCATTGCCGAGTTCGAGCGTGAATTGATCCGCGAACGCACTGGCGAGGGTCGCAAGCGTGCCATGGCCAACGGCGTGAAATTCGGGCGCAAGCGCAAGCTTTCTGACTATCAACGCGCTGAGGCCATCAAGCGGCGGGATGCTGGTGAGACGCTGGCATCAATCGCCAAGAGCTATGCGGTCGACCTCAGCATGATCTCAAGGCTGTGATGGCAAGCCGTGCGACCACGCGCGCATTGTCGGGGTAAGCCGTGCGACCGCGCGCGCGTTTGGCTGTTGGCGTCACGTGCGGCAGGCCCCTGGGGTGGACTCCGCCACTCCACATGGACAGGCCCCCTGGCCTTACGCATAATATTAGGGGCCTTGAAAATATAGAATCTTTAAAAACCTAAGATTCGCGTCGAATCCGCCAAGGCGCTAGAAATCCGTAATTTTATTGCGTTTTAGCCCCTAATCCCTTTGTCCAATATGTCTTTAAATCAATATATTATTGGTTTTAAGCTCCAATGGGGCAATGGGGCAATTGGGCTATAGCCCGTTAGCCGGGTTAGCACGTAACCCGGTCTATGACGCCAGCTGCCGAACCATGGCAACATCGATGCCATAATAGTGCGCGACAGCGTGTTTATCCTCGCCTATTCGAATACGATCGCGGATCTCGCGCAGCTGCTGCGGGGTCAGCTGACGCGGTTCGCTGGGTCCCTTGGCAACGCGATCCGTCAGCATGGCGATCAGATTGAGAAGGACCTTCTGATCGGGCTGCTCGCTCGTGTCCGCCACGATCGGGAAATCAAAATTGAAATACTCAAGCTCCCACACCGGATCGTTCGTGCTTGCCCGGTTCACCAGCCGCAGTGACCCGATGTGCCGCGTGATGATGTCGCGCAGGATGTCCTTGTTGACCGCAACCAGCCGCCCCTCGGTGAGGTGGCACAGGCCCCGATCCACATTGAAAAGCTCGGTCTGGGTCTTTTCCGCAATGGCGTCGGCTAATCGGTCGACATCTCGTGGGCCGCGCCAGATAAAGACTGTTTTGCGCTCGTCGGGTGCAGTGCTGGTCATCAAACTTCCCTCTTAATCGTTCCTTAAGACTTCCGTTATTGTCCCACAGTGCCGTTCGTACTACTTTGTGCCTGCAACAACAATACCTAGAGTGCTTCCATGGCTCCGTAAGACTGCACTTTTTAGCTTGCGTATGAAGCCGGAGCTTAAGCAGCGCGCCGAGAAAGCCGCTGCCGAAGAAAGCCGCTCGCTTTCTTCTTTGATCGAGGTTTTGTTGGCCCAACACTGCAAGCAGCGTGAAGAAAGCAGCCGGATTTTAAAGGGAGTTCAAAAATGAAGACAAAGCGAAGCTCTGAGCGCCCCGGTTCCTTTGCTCGTGGCGGCAACGATCGCATGTTCGGCAAGCAAGCTGCAGGACCGGCGCGCCCCGCTCGCACCGGCAAGGTGCTGAATGTCGCTCCGGGCGCAAAGGCCGCCAAGGGTGGCGGACATGCTTCGGTTCCGGGCCGCACCTTACCGGCAAAGGGCGGTCGCACCGGGGTGCGATAGGGAGAAAACCAATGGTCGATTACCTTACACAGAACGATGTCGAGAATTACGACCCCGAACTGGTGGACTTCGCCCAGCGTGCTGCGGTGCAGGCGGTCGCGCCTCACCTACAAAATCTTGAGGCGCAAAATAACGACCTGCGGCAGCGGCTTGCGCGTGAGGCCCGCCATCGACTCGACCAGCAGGTTGCGGCAGCGGTGCCGAATTTTCGGGAGATCGACCAGAATCCGTACTGGCATCGATATTTATTGGAGTACGACCCGCTGTCGGGAGTTGTCAGACAAAAGCTGCTGAACGACGCGATTGCAAGCGGTGACGCCAATCGGGTTATTGCGTTCTTCCGTGGGTTCCAGCAAGAGGCGGCCCAAGCGTCGCCGTCGCCGCATCGTTCCCGCCACACTGCCGCTCCATCCAAACCCGTCTACACGCGCGCTCAGATCCAACAGCTTTACGAAGCGCATCGTAAGGGGGCCTATGCCGGTCGCGAGGCCGAGTGGAATCGGATTGAGAACGATATTTTTGCGGCCCAGCGGGAAGGCCGGGTGCAGGGGGTCTATCTGACCAAGTGAGACTCGCGTGATGTACGATGGGGCAGAAAATTGTTTTGACCGTTATGATTCACGGTCCCTATAATTGGGGCAAAAATAAACTTCTTGAGCTTTGATGCTGGCAAAGGAATTACATCATCTGCCGAGCATATGCCTCTGGCAACTTGTCATTCGCTGCGCTGTCCCCGTTGCCAGGAACAGCGCAGCGATACCGGATAAAAGTAGTTTTTTCATCGTCGTTACTCGTTTGGATGATGCCAGCCATTGCAGTGGCCAATTTCGTGTCGAAAAACGTCGAAGGGATTTGTATCAAGTGCCCTCAAATAATCGTCTGGCATCATGAAAATGATGCATTCACCATCAACGACGTGCGCACAACCGCCTAATCTTATCTTGTCCGGCCTATTGCATTGCTTGACAAGGTCTTGGACAGTTCCAATACGAGATAGTCGTATCGTTCCATTGTATGGCCTATCATATTCCGGGGGAGGCTGTTCAACCGTTTGAGCGGGTCCCTTTGGCCAATACATCCAACTTGGTTTCACATCCGCATAACCGGGCCATCCGGCACGCGCACGCTGCTCATCATTGCAAGGCCATGCGCAAGTGAATGCATCCTGTGCCGCCCCCGTTGCCAGGAGCAGCGCAGTACATCCAGCTATGAGTGCAGTTTTCATTTGGGGTATCCACACTTTCCCGCTTCTATAGGAAAAGAACATGGATCACTACTCAACTGCGGAGCATCTTTTAACATTGTCAGCGGTTGGCATTTACGGCCCCGAAAATAGAGACGATCGCCACGTCCCGTGAAAAGTTTGCTTGGAAGCTCGCGCGTCTCGTTATCGATAACCTGATAATATGTGTAGCCATGATGTCCGTGGATATATACGAGCGTGTTGCCGCAAACTGTGATGCTGAATGAGGTGGCGTGCGCTGTCCCTGTTGCCAGAAGCAGCACAGCGATACCGGTTAGGAGGGTCTTTTTCATCCAAAAGTCCCCCTTAACCTATCTAAAGTTCGCACTTGCCGTTCGTTATTAAGTTCTTCGGTTAATGCATAGGCTGCATGATTACACACAGAACGCGCCATGTCTGGATCCAAACGACGTTGGTTTTTGAGATAGTCCGCCAGGAAAATCGCTTCCCATTTAATACGGCGTAGGCGCGAATCCATGTCCCTCATGGCCGACACTCCTTTGGGCTTCCGCCACGCACGATGCATTCGCCTTGTTTGTTCTGACGTTGTTCCTAGCGTTGCTGACTGGTGAAGCCGAGAACAGGCAATGATTAATAGAACCGCCTCGCTAATCGGCATCGCTGCAACCGTCCAATCGTCAGTTAAAGCTTCGACGCTCGGATAGTGCTGGGTCGGCATGCCTTCGACGGCTTCGGCCCATGTCTTCTTGCCACTCAATCTCGTTATCGCGAAATACATGCGCGCGACGTAAACCTTGCAGGGATTGCCTGCGAGGATGAAGCCAAATGAATTATCGTCATTGAATTTGCGCCAGCGATGTTTGAGCGGAAGCAGCGAGAACGCAACCCACTTATCGGGCGAGCGGACCATGTCGCGGTCGCGTTCGAGCGGGTTCATTTCAACCCCTCCTCCCTAGCCCGTCTCTCCCCATACTCTGTCAATGGTTTAAGCCAGTCCACCCACAACCACGGTTCATTCTTATTCTCTATTTGAACACGACGCGGTCCCAAAGCCCGGTCACCACGAACCCTCGCCCCGGCATGGTTGCCTCCCCATCCATTGCAATGTCCCATCTCATGTCGCAGCACTTTTGGGTAAGTCATCCCGTAGGCGTGCAGCCATTCATTATCTAGGATGAAGATGGAACAAGTAAGCTGCCCGTCTATAAACCGGTTGCCTCCGCAGCCCAAGAACATCCCTGTCTTTCGATTACAAGCCTCTCTTAGTTCCTCAAGTTTTGTGAAGCGCGTAATTTTCGTTGTGTATGGCGGGTCATAGTCAAATTCGAGGGGCGGCAAGAGTGCATCTTGGGCGAACGCTGCTCCCGTTGCTAGGAGCAGCGCAATTCCAGTTAGAAATAGCTTTTTCATCTCTGGTCTTGCCGCTCACACCGCGCCAAGGTTTCGAAATCCCCGTCATTGATTTTGCCGACGACATCAACAAACACTCGACCCTCGACATCAGGTGCATGAACCGTGATGGTCGCGGCTATGCTGCTTCCTTCGGCCAGCACGATTATCGTGGCTCCAATCAGAGCTATCTTTAGAGCCTGGATGAGAGTTTGATGGGCCAAGTTTTTATCGGGCTAAGGGCTAGCTTCTATCGGGCTAAGGGCTAGCATCCTCGCGGCGGTTAGCGCACCTCAACACAGTGGCTGAACCGTGGCGTTTATTGTTTTGCATCCCCCAAATGGGGTATGTGTGTCGTTAAATTTTTGGACGCATTTTTTGGACAAACGCTGCTAGGCAAGAGGTGGCGCTTTGTTCTTGGAAACCAAGCCTCCGATGGGCTCGATCAATGGGCTGCTAAGGCGGCCAGGAAGAGCGGTAAGGACGACTATGACAAGTTCAGCTTGCCGGTGGGTTCTGGTTTTCTTGAAGATGCTCTTAAGTTGGGAGCGCGCCGTCTCATAAGTGATGCTCAGTTTGACCGCAGCGCACCGAAGTGTTTCTCCCGCCACGAGATGAAGTGCTAATCTGGCCTCAGCCTGCGTCAAGCCGAAGTGAGACCGCAGCAGTTTAATGGATTCGTTCATGATGAGCGCCGCGACGGTTTTGAAGTGCGGGTACCGCCGCTTAGTCGCTCCGATCCTGTCATAAGATTTGTTCGTCTGCGCCAAAGATTTGTTCGTCGACTGCCATGGAACGGAAAAGGCCCCGACCACTAACGGCCGGGGCAAGTTAGCAAAGCGGGATCGGAGGCTATTCGGCCCTTCCTGCTCTGCACCAACTGAGGAGAGACTGTCGGGCCGAACATCCCTCAGTCGCTCTGCCCACGTCCTAGGTTATGTTCATCTCCGCGAAAAATTTGCTCGTTGAACCCAACGTCCCAGAGGGCCCCGACACCAAAACGTTTGAGATAGATCAAAGTGGCGACTGACGCGGTGGGGGCGACCCCCCTCCCTCGCCGCGTTCTGCCGCCGCTGCTTTTGCAACGCTAATTAAGGTGACGAATGCCAGCGTCAATCTCATTGCTTTATTTCCTTGTTGGGATAGTTCGTCACGTATTTCCGCTCGATCTCAACCAAGTTCCAACACTCTTTAACCCGTTGCTCGGCTTGGCTCTGACTCTGAGGGTTGAGCAGGATTGTTGCTTGCTTGACAAGTTGCAGGCAGCGCCGCTCGTGCTGATCTAGATCAGCTTGAAGCTTCTCATATTCAGGGTTCGGCCGGGGCTGTGTAGGTGTTGGTACCGGCACTGGTGCCGATACTGGCGCGGGCGCTGGTGCTGGCTGGGATGGATGCATAGCATTCCAGCCCATGATCCCAAGCGCAGTTGTTGCGAGCAACATTACTGCGATTATTGATAAACGTGTTGTGCGGTTCATTTTTTCGCCTTTGGTGCTACATAATCCGGGTTATCTTTGCGATATATCTGCCAACCATCCTGCCCTTGCTGTAAACTTGTATGGAGCTGCGACGGATTGATAACCAACAGGTTCGCAACCTGCTCACCGTCGTCATTCAACAACAGGATGTTGGTTTGTCGGCCTTCCGGTTTGAGCATGAACACAAGCTCGCGACCTGAGCCCCGCAAAATCTCGACCACATCAGGCGCGCCAGGAACCACGGTCGTGAACGGCCGTGGCGCGATCCAGTGCTGGACGAAACCGGGAGGCACCTCGAGGGTCGTTTGTTGCGTGGGCGCGCCTGTGGTGCCTGTGGTTTCTAAGTCTTTGGCGATTTTGTCGCGCGTTGGTCCCGACCCCGATCCCGGGGCATAAATTCCTAGTTCGCAGAACGTCACGCTCATGGTTTCCGCTGGACCTGATGGAGCGTAGGTTTTAGTCGTTGAGGATTGGCCACCTCCTTGCGACGATGGCCCAATACTGGAGTAGCCCCATCCTCCTCCACCTTGACCGTAACCTGACCCATCTTGGTTTTGAGTATAATTCCACCCATGCCCGCCACCTCCGGACGAACTTCCTGGGGTGGTGGAGTAACCCCAATTTGAATTGGTTCTTGTGGTAGGAACCATTTGGGTACCGGACAAAAAATGCGGTTGTTGGAGTTCGGCCGCATCGAGTTCGGCAATCTTTGCCGCACGTGCCGCATCACATTCCTGCATGCTGGCATAGACGCCAAAGGGTTGTGATTTCACGGTCGAAGTACCGGGCACGGCATTCTGCCGAATAGTCAGAAGCTTGAACGCATAACCCGGCACGCCGCTAGTCGGCGCATTAGGCTTCACGTAATGCTTTTGCGCCGTGCGCACGTCATCAAAGCCAGTTTGTCGACGTTGCTTGGTCGACATGAGATTGCCCCAACCGGGCTCACTGCCGGAAACAAAAGGATCAGCGGCGACATTTGCGCTGAACGCTGCAAGCATCGTGCAAGAAAATAAAAATTTACGCATTGTTATTTGTTCCTTTGTTAACGTGGGTTCTTTAAGGTCTGCTTCTCTCTTCTAGTTCGCCCGTGCGCTTCGGAGGAAGAAGCGGAGAACACATCGATTCCTCTTTGTTTGAGCACGTTCTTCATTTTGTCTCCGGTCGCTATCGGGCACCGTTACCCTAGTCGGCGGAGTCTCCGTGTCGGGATGTTCTCCGCTTCTTGGTCGGTTCCACCCACGTGCGGGACTTGTCATTCCGCGCCAAAGATTTGTTCGTGGCGGCCATCGACATGTTCGGCGTCGTCCAATTCCCTAGAAATGAGTGGTGCATCGCTTTCCGGCACTTTGGCATCCCGAAACCGCGCAACCTCCATTGCCAACAAGGCTTGATTGCGAGATTTCGCGCTTGTTGGTCGCTTCCGCCCGCGTGCCGGATCTGTCGGTTCGCGCCGAACATTTGCTCAAATGCGCCAAACATTTGCTCGAACGCGCCAATCGCACTGGCGCTGGGGCGAAATTTGCAAGGCAGCGGGCCGACTGGGACCACTGGGTGAAGTCAACATTGGTTGCTTTCGAGGGCCATGAACAGACGGCGAATAGTGCGGGAAAAAGTGCGGGACTTTCTGTTCCAGTGTAGGGACTTTGGTGCCGATTCGTTCCGATCTGGCGACCGGGCGGGAATTTATTGGGGGCCAATAAATCTCGATTTCATCGGTACTTTCGTTATTTTTTGAATATCAAAAAATTCAGGACCGCCAGCTGCTCGAGCTCATGGTCGGACCCACCGCTATGACGCGGCCCTTCGTGGGGCCGCCCGGCATGCCCGTCGACAAGGCCGCGCTGCTGCGGCGCGCCTTCGACGCGACCATGCAGGA
>Ga0310912_10002104_pt1 | contig 11183 bp, 12 predicted proteins | sample GREbulkMGOX080_FD_203443 | JGI IMG/M metagenome (GOLD analysis project Ga0310912, IMG submission 203443) | Lab enrichment of tropical soil microbial communities from Luquillo Experimental Forest, Puerto Rico - GRE.bulkMG.OX080 | ecosystem: Environmental > Terrestrial > Soil > Tropical forest >...
CCACCACCCCGTCCCGCTCCAGCACGGCGCCGGCGACAATCCGTTCCTTGAAGCGCGCGCTCGTCATGGCGTCGACCCGTGGCCGGCGACCCGGCCGCGGGCGGTCACGCAATCCCTCAATGCCGTCCTCTTCATAGCGGTTATGCCATTCGTAAGCCGCTGACCGGCTCAGCCCCGCCAGCCGCGCTGCTTCCTCATGCTCCATCCCCTCCAGCATGTTCGCGATCATCAAAACCCGCTGGCAGACACGACCGCTCTCGCCTGTACCAAGCCTCGCAGCTCGGCCGCTCCCGGTTCGCTGCGAAAGAAGTATGCCGGCATGTCTATCACCCAAACAGAGTACGCTCCTCTGCTAACTCTATCACATCTGGTGCTCACTGGAAGCCGGTATTAATCGGCGTAGGCGTGGGTCGGACAGTAACAACCCGCCGGATCTCGCAGAGATAGGAGCGATGCGATGCCGTGCCGCTGACTGGGTCCACCGCTGTGCTTCCGATCAGTAGATTGAAGTTGGCGCCGAGCGGTCCGAACGCCTCGTAGCCGGGCGCACGGAGCTCTCGGCAAGCCTGCCACCAACCATGCTGTCCGACGACGACGCGCGGATCGAGATGCTCGTTGAGCCGCGCTCGGGCGCGCACACTGCCCTCTGGGGTCTCCACCGATACCCAGTCGCCGGCGGCAATGCCGCGCGCGTCGGCCGCCGCGGGATGAAGCTCGACTTCCGGATGCTCGGCGCGTTTGCGCAGCCTCGGCAATGCGCCGGCGACTACGAGGGCGGGTGATGCGCCGAAAGCGGCCGTCGAGCCTAGTCATGAATCTAACGCATGATCCACAGTGTCTCCATCAAACTCGACGCACGCCGTAGAATCCGGGAAAACCCCAGGGCAAATCGACGATATCGCGGCGGTGCGCAGTCGATCGAACCCAGTGCTCCAGTGGGATATAGGGTACGTCCTCCCACAATTGGAGCTGGATTTGCTCGCTTATTTGCTCCTCTTCAACAAGGTTGTCGGCCTGCATCCACGCATCGCGCAGCGCCTCAAGCTTTGGGTTGCTCGGCCAACCAGGCATGCCGCTCTTGCCGTCGCCCCGGATGGCTATGTTGCCTGCCGGATTGAAATTGTATACGCTATCGATGATGTTGAAGTGACATTCCACCCTCCCTTGTCGGGCGGTGCCTGGCTCGCGATGCGGCGCAGCAGCGTCGCGAAATCCATCAGTTGCAGGTCGACGTCCATGCCGGCCTTGCGTAGCTGATCGACACCGACTTGTGACAGGATCGCGATATAGCCGACGGTTGACGCCGGCATTACGATCTTCTCGCCCCGATAGCCCGCAGCGGCGAGGTCACGTTTGACCTTTTCGTAATCGCGCGGACCGCTCAGGACCTCTACTCCGGCTTCGTTCGCCAGGGGTGCAGCAGCAGGCGATTGACGGGCCAGCCGGTCGAGGTAATACCCGCCCGCTCACGCTCGGCTCGTACAACGTGAAGCCAGCGACCGTGTGCTGGCCATCGGGTTGCGCTCGGAATGGCCGGGCATTGCCATCATATGTTGTCATTGCCATGGGCGCCTTGTCTGGCTTGCCTATTCCTGATTTATATCGTGCTGAACCTGATATTTGCGCTCGCGTATCTGCTTGGCGACGGAGCTATCGCCAACGCGCGGCGTGGAGCGTTTTTGGACGCTTTCTTTCTAGCGTGGAGACCCTGTCGATCACAGGCAGAGGTCGCCACCAACGCTGTAAGGCAACATTGTTATGACGGCCGAGGTGCTGGCGGGTTGATGCTCCTGGCGGTGGCAGCGGGCCTGATGTTCGCCAGCTTCTCTCGGCCGACCGAGAGGCTATCGCAGAGCGTCGAGAAGGGACTTTGCGGCTTTCAGGTCGGCGGTGTCGAATCCCTCGGTGAACCGATCGTAGACCGACTGGAGGAGGGCCGCGGCATCGGCGGAACGGCCCTGGTCGCGCCGCACCCGGGCAAAGCTCGTGGCGGCGCGCAGTTCCCAGGATAGAACCTTCTGTTCGCGTGCGATATCCAACGACTGGAGAAAGACCACCTCTGCCGCTTGGTCGGCGCCGGTCGCTCTTCCGCTGAGCAGTGCCTTGCCGCGTGCGCGGTGCAGCTCTGCCAGGGCCCAACTCTCTCCGGTCCGTTCGCACCGTTCTATTGCCTCATCGATCGTGACGCGCGCATCGGCTGCGCGGCCCGCGCGCACCAAGCCCAATGCCAGCGCAATGACGAACGCTGCGTGATACTGCACGAATCCGGCGCGCCATAGCTCGTCGACGGCCGGGAGGAGCAGCGACAGCCCCGTATCGAGGTCGCCGCATCGGATAAGCCGTTCGCCATCGAAGCAGTCGGCGTAGGCGCGCCAAACGTCCAGCGTATTATTTCCCGTGTGGTTGCGAAGCATTGCCGTATATCGCTCCGCCATCGCGAAATCTCCGACCAGCAGAGCTATCGGGCAGGCAGCCTGCGCAAGTGCGTTGCATAGTGAAAGGGTATGATTGACAGAGACCGCGTGCTCGATGTTGCTCTTGACTTCGCGCAGTGCCTGATCTGCTAGGCCTTGCAGCCAAAGTACTCGAGCGAGCGTGATACGCGCTGTGACGCGTTGATCGAACTGAAAGCGCACAGCGTGAGACCGGCTGACAGGCGTCGTGTAGCGGCCAAGCATGCGCTCAATGCACTCGCGCGCGCCGGCTTGGTTTCCTAAGAAATGCAGCGAGGCTCCCGTCATACGGTCACCGACCAACTGGTCGGCGACATTGCCCGCGTGCGCAGAAAGGCTGCGGAATTGGTTCGCGAGCGTTAACGCCTCGCGAAATTCGGCGTGATTGGTGCGATCGGCCCAGAGCGCCCAAAGGGCGCGCAGCTGATAGTCGGTATCCGCGAGTTCCTCCGCGAGCCGTAGCGCTGTCCGCCAGGCGGCGGTGCTGCTCTCCAGCCTCGCAGTTGCATACATCTGGAGCCAGCCGAGCGCTGCGTGGAGCTGCATCCTCCGGCGTGCGTCTCGCCCTGGCGTCATTTCAAGGGCGGCGAGCGCCCGTTCTACCCATCCAAGGCACTCGTCCACCAATGACAATTGAAACCAGAGGGGCACCGCCGCAACGGTGAGCGCCAGCCCCACCGAGGCGTTCCCTCTCGGTGAAAAGGCCCAGTCGAGCGCCGCGCGCAGGTCATCGATTTGGCGTCCGTAATCGGCAAGCCATTCGGCCGTGGGTCGCGTGTCCCATTCGGCTTCGGCCCGCTCGAAGAGATCCCGGTAATATTCGGCGTGGCTGCGCGCAAGCTGTTCGCGATCGCCGGCCTCGACGAGCTTTTCGAGCGCGTAGCTCCGCGTGGTGTCGAGCAGCCGGTAGCGCGTGACGGGGCCGTCGACCTCCGCCGCGACGAGCGACTTCGCGACAAGATTGGAAAGCCCGTCGACCACTTTCGACAGCGGGATCTCGGGGCTCGCCAGGACCGCAGCGGCCGCCGCCAGACTGAAGCCGCCGGCGAAGACCGAGAGGCACCGCAGGATCGCGCGTTCGGGCTCGGCCAGCAGTTCGTAGCTCCAGTCGAGCGTCGCCCGCAGGGTCTGGTGTCGCGGCAATGCGGTCCGTCTGCCGCCGGTCAGCAGGTGGAAACGATCGTCGAGGCGGGCGGCAAGCTCCTCGATGCCGAGCGCTGAGGCACGCGCCGCCGCCAGCTCGATCGCGAGCGGGATGCCGTCGAGCCGCCGGCAGATCGCCGCGACCATCGTCATAAGTCGCCGGCCCGGCACGAAGTGCGGCACGGTCGCCCGCGCCCTCTCGACGAACAACCGAACGGCGCCGTATCGCGTCAGGTCGTCATCCTCGGCATCCACCGCCGGCACAGCGAGCGGCGGCACCGGATAGACCCACTCCCCCTCGGCCCGGAGCGGCTCCCGGCTCGTGGTTATGATGCGAACCGCCGAGCCAGCCCGCAGCACAGCCTCGGCGATCGCCGCAGCGGCGGTGATGACATGCTCGCAGGTGTCCAGCACCAGCAACAGGCGCCGGTCCGCGAGCGCCTGCGCCACGCGCTGCGCCGAAACCTCGCCCGTACCAAACTCAAGCCTGACGGCAGAGGCCACTGTGGTGGGAACCAGGCCGGGATCTGAGAGCGGCGAGAATTCGGCCAGCCACACGCCGTCGGCAAAGTGCTGCCGCAGCTCACGCGCCATCGCCAACGCCAGTCGCGTCTTTCCGATGCCGCCGGCACCCGTGAGGGTAACGAGCCGGTGTGCGGCGGCGAGGTTCAGAATCTCCGCCAGCTCGTCGTCCCGGCCGATCAGTTCGGAAATTGCCTCCGACAGGTTCGTCGGTGGAGGGGCGGGCTCCGCCGCGGCCACCCCCGCATCGGCTCGGTCGTCCGTGCCAGGCGATAGAATGCGGATCTCGCCGGTGAACTGATATCCGCGCCCGGAGACCGTGCGAATCAGCCCGCGCTCCGCCCCGAAGATGGTGCGCAACGCCGCAATTTGGGCCTGCAGACTGTTCTCTTCGACGATGCGGTCGGGCCACACGCGCGTCATCAGCGCGCCTTTGCTGACGACGGCTCCACGCGCCTCAATGAGCGCCATCAGCACGTCGAAAGCACGGCCGCCAAGCTTGATCGGCCGGCCGTCGACGAGGAGCTCGCGGCGATGCGGCAACACCCGGAAGCGACCAAACGCGACGCTCGCCGACGCTTCGGACGCAGGTTCCATCGGCCGCTATTATAGGGGCATCTCAGGAAATTTCAGTTTTTTTCAGGGAATGATCGGGAACCGGCACATCGGCCAGGACCTGCATCTCAAGTTTTCAGATATATTCACCTGGCGCCCAAAGATTTAGTGGACATTACTGCTTAGCTTTGAGCCCAGCACAACAAACGGGGGATCGGCTGCAATGAAGACGAGCACTCATTCAGAGCGCGGTCTCTGGCGCGCAAACCCGCCGTGGCATGTCGCGAACCGGTCGAGTTCCGCAGCAGCAGGGGCGGCTCTGGAATTCGGCCGCTGCCGCGTGCTGGTGCGTCGACGGCAGTTGCTCGCCGACGGTGTTCCGGTCGAGCTCGGCACGCGCGCCTTCGATCTCCTTCTGGTCCTCTTGGAGGCCGACGGCTCGTTCGTCACAAAAGAGGAGCTGATGCGCCGGGTTTGGCCGGGCATCGTGGTGTCGCAAGAGAACCTCAAAGTTCAGGTCTCCGCACTGCGCAAAGCCCTTGGCGCCGACCGCGATGTCATCCGCACCGAATTCGGCCGCGGCTATCGTTTAATTGCCACAATCCGCTGGCGAAACGCGCACCAGTCAACGCAAAGATTGGCCCCTCAATGGATCCATCGCCGATCGCGGCGCGTTGGTGCGTCCGACCTGACACTGGCAGTGGGTTTCGGCCGGCTCACAAGTGAGCTGTCGGCCGCTTCACACTGAATGCGTCGGCCGCGCGCAAGGGCGAGCAAAGATGACGACCCTCTCTATTCCAGCAATCAAGGCCGCCACTGTGTCACCGATGTCGTTGTGGAAACGCTCCGCCGTTGTTACCGGGCTTGGTCTCAGCATGCTTTCCTATTTCTTTCATTGATGCAGGTCCGCTCCGGGGGGCAGAACAAGGTTCGGCCTCTCATATACGACCCCTTTACGATCTTTTACGCGATGAAGAGCGCGCCAGGGTTTATCCAATTAGCTACCCTATTGCAGGGGGTGTCGATGGATCGGGAAATCGCGCAGCGACCGCACCGTGTGACCGCCATGTTTCAAAACACCCGACTTTCGTTCGACATCGAGCGCAAGACTACCTTGGCCCAATTAGTCGAGCAGCTGTCTGTGCTCGGGGAGGCCCACTGTGGCTTGCCCTTGTCGGTCGATGTTCGAATTGCGGTCCAAAGCACGCGGTAAACGACGAACCACCGTCGCTGCCGGCGTCTCATATCTCCACCGAGGCCACCGGAAACCGAGCCTCGCCATTTGGCCAATCATGAGCATCAGCATGACCGCGGCCAACAATCAGCCGGCGCGCGTTTTCGTCGTCGAAGACGATCCGGTTATGCTGCGCATGGTCGGCGATTACCTGGAACAACACAATATGCGGGCCGTCTCGGCTTCGGGACGGCAAGAGATGGTGCAGCACTTCGCTGTCCGCGAGCCCGATCTCGTCATCCTCGACCTCCGGCTCGACCAGGAGGAGGGGTTCGACCTGCTTCGAGAAATCAGGTCGCGCTCGGATGTCCCGGTGATCATCACCACCGGCCACCGACGCGACGAGATCGACCGCGTGGTCGGGCTGGAGCTAGGCGCCGACGACTACCTCACCAAGCCGTTCAGTCTTCGGGAACTGCTGGCGCGCATTCGCGCCGTGTTCCGACGGCAGGAGGCGGGACGCGCAGTGTCGCAGCGCGACCCGGAGCGGGGCCGGTATCGGTTCGGAGATTGGCAACTCGATCGGCGGAGCCGGCGCCTTACCGATCCCGCCGGAGATCAGGTCGCACTGACGAAGGGCGAATATGCCCTGCTGACGGCCTTTCTCGACGCACCCCAGCGGCCGCTCAGCAGAGAGCACCTGCTGCAAGCAACTCGGGTGCACGAAGACATTTTCGACCGCAGCATCGATGTGCAGATCCTGCGCTTGCGGCGCAAGCTGGAGGCCGATCCGAACGCACCGCAGATCATTCAGACCGAGCGCGGCGTCGGCTACGTGTTTGCCTTGCCCGTTGAGACGCTCTGAGGTTTGACGCGTTACAACCGTAACCATTTTCCGCAATGTCGAAACAACGCGGTAGCCCATCGTCACGATCTCTCGATCAGCAAAGGCTGTAGGAGAGATCAATGAGCTCCGAGACTGAGTGGCCCGGCTACAACGTCGCCGCTCCCGTCTGCGATACCTACGATTGGGAAGGCGCCCTCCTAGATAACCTGGGCGGCAGCTGGAACCGGATCGGCACTCGCTGGGACGGGGTTGACCCGGTCGCGACCGAACTTGCCCCAAGGGACTGGCGCGGCACGACGATAGCTGCGCCAACCAATTGCGGGGGCTGGCGCCGATGGGTCGGCTCGATAGCTGCGACCGTTGCCGGGTTGTGGTCGAGAGTGCTCCACGAACGCGAGATCCGCCGTATCCGAGCGGCCTGGAGGACGATCGACGACCGAACCCTGGAAGACATCGGAATTTCCCGCATCGAGTTCGAGTATGCGCAAGACCCACGACCATGGAGCTGACGGTACGACGGTATCCCGCGTACCGGTCGGTTCGTATTTGCGTCGCTCAAGTGCGGGGAGGTGCCTCGCGCTGTTGTTGGTGATCACGATAACCACGGGCACCGCCTCGGGATCGCAACGCCCCGGCCCACAGGCTGCCACCGAACAAGAGCCGATTACGCCGGTGCCTTCGCCGCCCCCCGCAGACCCGTTGAAGCTCGTTTTAGGAGAACGCCTGTTTGCAGATCCTCGCCTGTCGGGCGACGGGTCGCGGGCGTGCACGACGTGCCACGATATACGGACCAATGGCGCGGACGGCCAACAGCGTGACAAGGCTCTCGACGGATCCGAGCTTGCGCTCAACACCAGCACCGTCTTCAACGCGGCGCTCAGCTTTCGCCTTAACTGGGAGGGTAATTTTCGCACCTTCGAGGCGGAGGCAGAGGCGGTGTTGGACCATGGGCAGATCTTAGGGACGAGCGTCGAAAAGGCTCTCGAAAAGTTGCGCGCCGATCCCGAGACCGTGCATCAATTCGAGGAAGCCTACGGGCATCCGCCTGATCGCCCGAGCCTGCTGGATGCGATCGCAACCTACGAGCAATCGTTACTGACCCCGGGGAGCCGGTTCGACCGTTGGCTCGACGGCGACGCCGCAGCCCTCTCGGCCGAGGAGCTGACCGGCTATCAGCTGTTCAAGTCGCTCGGCTGCATCTCCTGTCACCAGGGCGTCAATGTCGGCGGCAACCTGTTCGAGCGGCACGGCATCTTTCATCCGCTCGCCTCGCCGAAGCCCGAAATCCTGCGGGTACCGAGCCTGCGGAATGTAGCAACGACCCCGCCCTATTTCCACGACGGCTCCGCACCGACCTTGCAGGAGGCGGTCCACCAGATGGGTTTTGCCCAGCTTGATCAGACGCTCTCCGACCAGCAAGTCGAAGCGATCGTTGCATTCCTGAACACGTTGACGGGAACCTATCGCGGTTCTCCCGTGGTCGCTGCGCCACCATGAAGATGTCGCCGGCCACTGCTGCGGTGCCGGCTTTGCTGGTGCTGCTGACGTGGCTGTCGTTTCGCGCGATCGATCCGGATGCGGAAAGGCATGATCGCGCGCTCAAAGCGCTCGACCGCTTTACGATGACTGAAATTGCGCTGCAACGGGATGTCCTCAGCGCGCGCGCCGGCATATTGCGCAACTATGACCCGTTGGTGCGAGAGGTGAGCGTGCTGCGTGAAGCGCTCGGTCGATTGCGTGACAATGCATCGGCGGACACCGAACAAACGGCGGCGATCGATCGATTTGCGGCAGCGGCCAACCGCCAGGAGGAACTGACCGAGCAATTCAAGTCCGACAATGCGCTGCTGCAGAATTCCCTCGCTGATTTCCGCCTCTTTAGCGCCCGCCTTTCCCCGTCGGCGGAGAGTGGGCCGTTGGCCGCCGGCGTCAGCGCGCTCGCGGCGTCGGTGCTGCAGCTGACGCTCGACACGTCCGCAGCGGCCGCCACCGAGGTCACCGCACGGCTGAACGGACTCGCCGCGCAACCTGTTGCCGCGGGCGAAGGCGAGGCGGTGCAAGCGTTGCTGGCGCATGGCGGGCTGCTCCGCGACTTGCTGCCGACAACCGATGGAGTGCTGAAGGCATTGCTCGCCGCGCCGGGCAAGGCAGAGTTGACGACCCTTCGCACGATGATCCTGAAGCGCCAATCCCAGTCGAGGGCAACGGCACGGGTATTCCGGCTTTTGCTCTACGCAACCTCGCTACTGCTGGTAGGGGTTCTTACCCACTTCGGGCTGCGGCTGCGCGCAAGGACCCTGACATTGCGGCGGCGCGCCTCATTCGAGCATCTGATCGCCGGCATTTCGACGCGGCTGATTGAAGCCCAGCGGCAGGAGATCGGTGCGCATATCGACCGCGCGCTGGCCGAACTGGCGGAGCATCTGGACGCGGACCGCGCGTATCTGGTGATCTCGGCCAGCCCGACTCGCATGCATCGTTGGTGCAGGGCGGGGACGACTTTCCCGCCAGGCTGGCCCGATGCGGCGCCGGCGCTGGCAACCCGGTTCGGCGCGACCCCAGGGGGCATCATCCATATCCGTGCCGTAGACCGGCTGCCTTACGGCGCGGACAAGGACGTCCTCGCGGCCGCCGGCTTGCGGGGCTGGGCGTGCGTCTCCAAACCGGATGAGGCCTCCGCAATGCTCCTCGGCTTTGACGCATTGCGCCCCGGCGTCATCACGCAACCCGGCGAATTCGGATTGTTGCGAATGGCTCTCGATGCCGTCGCCAACGCCGTGGGCCGGGAACACCTCGAGCAGGAACGCGCCCGGCTGGAGACGAATCTCCAGCACGCCCGCCGCATGGAAACGGTCGGGGCTCTTGCGAGTGGGATTGCGCACAACTTCAACAATATCGTTGGAGCGATTCTCGGCCATACCGAAATGGCCGAAGCGCAGTTGGCCCCCGACAGTCGCCCGGCCCATGACATCAAGGAGATCCGCCGTGCTGGAGAGCGGGCGCGTGATCTGGTGGAACAAATCCTCGTATTCGGCGGCCGTAGGGATGCACAGCGGCGGCCGGTAAGCATGAAAAAACTGGTCGCCGAGACGAGCTCGTTGCTGCGTGCCTCTCTGGCCTCGAGGATCGAACTGGTTATCGGCGAGGTGCCGGAGGCAGCCGTCGTATCGGGGCAGCCCGAACAACTCCAGCAGGTGCTTCTCAACCTTTGCAATAACGCCGCCCAGGCGATGGATCAGGGCGGGCGCGTCGAGGTCGAGACGGAATTGCACGAGGTGACCGGAACGCGAGCGCTGACCCAAGGGGAGCTTAGGCGCGGCCGCTACGTGCGCATCGCCGTCAGCGACGCCGGGCGCGGCATTGACGAAATGACCTTGGGGCACATCTTCGAACCGTTTTTCACCACGCGGTTGGCCGGGAATGGCCTGGGGCTCGCGACGGTTCGCGAGACCGTGCGGGAGCATGATGGTGCCATCGATGTCTGGAGCGCGTCGGGCGTCGGCAGCCGTTTCGAGATTTGGCTGCCCTGCATCGCCGAACTAGCGGCGGGCCCGGACGACAGCCTGCGCAATTTCTCGCTCGGGCGCGGCGAGACGGTGCTGGTCGTCGAGGATGCAGGCCAGCGCCTGCTCGCCGACGAGGAAATGCTGGCTGCGCTCGTCTATGAGCCGATCGGGTTTACCTGCGCCAGCGATGCACTGGCGGCGTGCCGAGCGGCGCCGAGACGCTTCGACGTGCTGCTGGTCGGCCATCTGACGCCAGCCAATTCGGCGCTCGATCTGGCTGCGGCGCTGCATCAGAGCGTACCGGATGTGCCGATCCTGCTGGCGACCGCGTCGGCCGACGAGGTCGGCGCCGATGCTCTGGCAGCCGCCGGGATCTCCGAGGTTGTGCGCCGGCCTCTCGTCTCTGCCGAGATCGCGTCGGTCTTGGCGCGCTGGCTGCACTTCCGGAAACTGCGGTCGCCGAGCTACGACCGTAACGCATTTGCCCAGTACTGAAATCGTTCCGTAGCCGCTGCCTGCCCATCCTCTTCATCTCGACCATTGAAGAGGTTGGACATGACTGCAAAGATCAGCGCGCCGCGCCGTGCGCGCAAGAGCAGAGGCGTCCGCAGGTTATTTGGGCAGTGTGCCGCTGCAGCGGCCGGCGCTAGACTTGCCGCGATATCGATGAGCGCGTTCGGCGCCGATCCGGCAGTCGGTTACTCCCATACGGTCGTTGCCTCACCACACTTCGCACCGACCGGTCGCCGGTCAATCCCGACCCGCCCGATCGATCCCCCGAACCGGGAACCAAATCGCCCGCTGCAACGCGCCGCATTGGTCGATCAACTCTACGACGATCTGATGCGCTCGTCCGGACGCGTTCTGAGTCGAGCAAAGCCCCGACCAGGGGAGGATGTTGATGGTGCCTATTCTCGCAGTGATCCGGCAGAACAGGTCAACAACAGGTTACAGCTGTAACCCATTTGGCCCGCATTGAAATC
>Ga0310912_10002134_pt1 | contig 11139 bp, 9 predicted proteins | sample GREbulkMGOX080_FD_203443 | JGI IMG/M metagenome (GOLD analysis project Ga0310912, IMG submission 203443) | Lab enrichment of tropical soil microbial communities from Luquillo Experimental Forest, Puerto Rico - GRE.bulkMG.OX080 | ecosystem: Environmental > Terrestrial > Soil > Tropical forest >...
AGCGGTGCCGGGTGCGACATCTCGCGCCATGCCGCCCGGCGCGACGACGTCCATGAGCAAGCGATGACCGAAGGCCTCGCGGTTGAGCCGCAACACGTCTTCCTTGAGTCGCGAGAACTGCGCCAGCCCGAATGCGAAGCCGCCGTCGTTGCCGAGATAGCCGAGGTCGCCGAGGTGATTCGCGACCCGCTCGCGCTCGAGGCAGAGCGCGCGCAACGCGGCGGCGCGCGGCGAGACACCGATCTCCGCCATCGCTTCGAGCGCCTGAGCGTACGCCCAGGCGTATGCGACGGTGCTGTCGCCGGAGATGCGTCCGGCTAGGCGCACGCCTTCGAGCAACGGCAGTGATTCGAAACGCTTTTCGATGCCCTTGTGGACATAACCCAGACGTTCCTCGAGGCGCAGCACTTTCTCGCCAACGACCTGGAACCGGAAGTGTCCCGGCTCGATGATGCCGGCGTGTACTGGACCGACGGGAATCTCATGCACGCCGTCGCCGGCGACGCGCACGAACGCGTAGTCCTCGACGCCGGGCTCCCACTTCGGTGACGCCTCGAAGTCGCGCCGCAGCGGGAAGCGATCGATCGGCCACGCGGCCTGCCACAGCCAGGGACGCTGATCGTCGGCGTCGCATTGCACGCCGATCAAGTCGAAGCACGCACGCTGCATCCGGTTGGCGGCAGGGAAGATGGTCGCGAGATCGGGGTAGCGCGCACCCTCGTCGGGGAGCGAATGCTCGAGCAGGGTCAGCCCGTCGGCGTCCTTGAGAAGCACACGGAGCGTGAATCCACGTTCGCGATCGCGATCGTCGCTCGCCCAAAGCGCGACGAGCTGTCCGCCCTGTTCCCACGCGAGCCGGCAGGCAGTGATGAGCTGACCAGAGCTGACCGGGCAGCGCTGCGCGGGAATGTTGCAGGGAAGCGATGCGGCCGCGATGCCCAGAGGCGAGACGTTCATGTCAGCCGATTAATTTCGCTGCCTGCCGGTACCAGTCGGCGAGAAAGGGCGGAATCCACAATCCAAGCATCAGAACAATGGCCATGTGCACGAAGACCGGCGTCATCGCGGGCCGCTGCGGCAGCCGTGCGACGCTCGTCTCGCCGAAGACCATCGGTTGCACCTTGGAGAAGACCGCCGCAAACGCCACGCCCAGCGCGAGCAGCAGCAACGGAGTCGCCCAGGGCTGCTCGCGCATGGCGGAAGTAAGGATCAGGAACTCGCTCGCGAACACGCCGAATGGGGGCATGCCGAGGATCGCGAGCGATCCGAGCGCGAGTCCCCAGCCGATGAGCGGACTCACGGTAACGAGCCCGCGGATGCCGTCCATCATCTGCGTGCCCGCCTTCTGCGCGGCGTGGCCGGCCGCAAAGAAGATGGCCGACTTGGTGAGCGAATGCACCGTCATGTGCAGAAGCCCCGCGAAATTGGCGATCGGGCCGCCCATGCCAAAGGCGAAGGTGATGATGCCCATGTGCTCGATCGACGAATAGGCGAAGAGGCGCTTGATGTCGCGCTGGCGTGAGAGCAGAAACGCCGCGACGACCACCGAGAGTAGGCCGAAGCCCATCAGCAGCCCTTTCGCAAACGAAGTCTGGAGTGCGCCCTCGACGAGCACCTTGCTGCGGATGACCGCGTACAGCGCGACGTTGAGAAGCAGTCCCGAAAGCACGGCGGACACCGGCGTCGGACCTTCGGCGTGCGCGTCAGGCAGCCAGTTGTGCAGCGGTACGAGCCCGACCTTGGTGCCGTAACCCACGAGCAGGAAAACGAAGGCGAGCGAAAGAACGGTGGGTTCGAGCTGACTCTTAACGCTGTTCAGCTCGGTCCACAGCAGTGCGCCGCCTTCCACGCCGAGCACTTTTTCGGCGGCGAAGTAGAGCAGGATCGTGCCGAAGAGCCGCCTCCAGCGCGACCCAGAGAATCCCCATGTTGTTGGTCAGCAGCGCCAGCAGCATGGTGAAATTGAAGAGCTGATACATGCTGTGATAGAGGCGAAGCCGCGCGGCGGTGACGCGGCCGTGCTCGCGCTCGATGCGCATGTAAGGCCGCGAGAAGATCGCCGTCGTGAAGCCGACGAAGGCGGTGAGCGCAACCAGGAAGACGTTGAACGGGTCGACGAAGAAGAGCTTGCCGAGCGCGAGGATTGATCCGTCGATGATCACTCGCGCGGTCAGCGCGATCGATGCAAGCCAGGTGAGAAGGCTCACGCCGACGTTGATGACTGGCGCGAAGCGGCGCTCGCCGACCAGCGCCAGCGCAAGCGCTCCGGCGAGTGGGAGTCCGAGTATGGCGACGATCTCGGTCACGCCGCGTCTTCCTTCTGGGGAGCGCCCGAACGTGTCATTCGTGCTCCTTCAACTTCTCCAGATGCTTCAGATCGAGGCTGTCGAACTGCTCGCGGATCTGGAAGAAGAAAACTCCGAGGATCAGCATCGCGACCAGAACGTCGAGCGCGATGCCCAGCTCGACCACCATCGGCATGCCGTAGGTGGCGCTGGTCGCCGCGAAGAAAAGCCCGTTCTCCATCGACAGGAAGCCGATGACCTGCGGTATCGCCTTGCGTCGGGTGATCATCATCAGGAAGGACAGCATCACGCTCGCCATCGCGATGCCGAGCGTCGCGCGGGTGACGGTGCTCGCGAGCTGCGCGATCGGTAGAGCGAGGTTGAAGGCGAACACGACCAGCACGATCCCGATCAGCATGGTCGTCGGAATGTTGATGAGCCCCTCGACGTCCCAGCGCACGTCGAGCTGCCGGATCAGCCGGTGCAACAGCCACGGCAGCAGAATCACCTTGAGCACCAGCGTTAGGCCCGCGGACCAGAACAGATGCGGTTGCCGCGTCGCGTAGGCGACGATCGCAGTCGAGCAGGCGAGCGCGAAGCCCTGCGCAGCGAAGAGGTCGATCAGCGTGAGCACCCGGCGCTGCGCGAGCATGGCGAAGGCGAGCAGCAGCAGCACCGCGGCGAAGAGGTTGATGAGTTGCGCCCAGAACGGGACTGCGCTCATCTCAGCTCCCGAGCAGCAGATTGACCAGCATTGCCAGCACGGCGAGGAGGAACGCGGTGCCGAGGAATTCCGGTGCGCGGAAGATCCGCATCTTGGCGAAGAGAGTCTCGATCAGCGCCAGCGCAAAGCCGCCCACGGCAAGCTTGCCGATGAGCACCGGCACGGCGACAAGGATGGCGCCCCAGTCCGAACTGCCCTTGGCGATGCCGAAAGGAAGAAAGAGCGCGAGCCCGATGCACGAGTAGTTGAAGAGCTTCAGGGCCGAAGCCCACTCGATCAGCGCCAGGTGCCGCGCGGAGTACTCGAGGATCATCGCCTCGTGGATCATCGTCAGCTCAAGGTGCGTCGCCGGATTGTCGACGGGAATGCGCGCATTCTCAGCGAGCGACACCATGGTGAACGCGACGCCGGCGAAAGCGAGGCTCGGGTAGATCGCGATGTCGCGGTGCGCAAGCGTCTCGACGATCGTCGGCAAGAGGGTAGCGCCGGAAATCAGGGAGGCGGTGAAGAGCACCATCAGAAGCGCCGGCTCGGCGAGGAAACCGACGAACATCTCGCGTCGCGCGCCGATGCTGCCGAAGGCGGTGCCCAGATCCATGGCGGCGAGCGCGATGAACACGCGCGCCAGCGCGAATAGGCCCACGAGCGCGATCGCGTCGGCGGCGTGCGCGAAGGGCAGATCGGTCGCGAGCGAGGGAACAATCGCGGCGGCGAGCGCCATCGCGGCAAAGACGACGTAGGGCGTGACGCGAAACAAGCCCGAGGCGTTGTCGGCGACCACCGCGTCCTTGTGGAAGAGCTTGCGGATCGTCCAATACGGAAGCAGAAGAGAGGGTGCTCTCTTGTTCTGAAGCCACGCGCGGCACTGGTTCACCCAGCCGAGCAGGAGCGGCGCGAGCAGCAGCGCGACCACGAGCTGCAGCAGTTGCGACAGGAATCCGGTTGCGCTCATCGTACGAAGTAGAGGAGCGCGAGCAGCGTGAAGAAGCTGTACATGAGATATACGGCGATGCGGCCCTGCTGGAGACGGCCAACTTGACGTGCCACCCATTCCGCCGCACGAGCGATCGGCATGTACAGCCAGTACCAGAAATGGTCTTCGGCTTTGACGAAATATCGCGGCTCGGCGTCGAAGGGGGTAGGCAGCACGCGCTCGATGCGGAAGAACTGCTCGAAGATCTGCCGGATCGGCTGCCCGAAGCCCTCCGCCGTGTCCTGCATGCGCGGCGTCTGCGCCGGGAAGCCGCAGTCCCACACGGGACCCTTGCGCAATCGACCGTGATATTGCCGGTGCACGATCTGAATCGTCAGCAAGAGCACCGCAACCGTAGCGATGAGTACGATCGCGGGGCTGTAGCTCGCGCGGTCGGCGTCGATGGGCGCGAGAAGCCACCAGCTCACGCCCGGCCGCGTCACCGGGGAACCGAGCAGCAGCACGTTGACCGCGTCGAGCATCGCGATTACCTGAACCGGGAATAACCCGAGCACGAAACATCCTGCGGCGAGCCAGACGAGAGCGATGCGCTCGAAGCGTCCGGCGTCGTGCGCGTACGCGAGGTTTGGCTCGCGCGGCCGGCCAAGAAAGATCACGCCGTAGAACTTGACCATCACGTATGCGGCGAGCGCGGCGGCAAGCACGAGCGCGGCTGCGGCGAGCGGAACGAGCATGTTCACGAACGATTGCGGCAGCGTCGGCGTGAACAGGAACGCCTGCAGAAGCAGCCACTCGGAGACAAAGCCGTTGAGCGGCGGCAGACCCGCGCAGGCGAGCGTCCCCGCTAACGCGAGCCAGGCCACCCACGGCATGCGATGGATCAGCCCACCGAGCTTGCCAAGGCTGCGCTCCTTGGTCGAGTGCAACACCGATCCCGTGGCGAGAAAGAGCAGGCTCTTGAAGAACGCGTGATTGAGCGCGTGATAGAGCGTCGCGGTGAGCGCGATCGCGGCGAGCAGCGGCTTATCGTAGCTCTTGAAGAGAATCGCCAGCCCGATTCCCGCGACGATGATGCCGATGTTCTCGATCGACGAATAGGCGAGGAGCCGCTTCATGTCGGTCTGCACGGTGGCGAAGAGCACGCCGAAGAGCGCGGTGAGCAACCCGAGCACGAGCGCGAGTACACCCCACCACCAGAGCTGGAAGCCGAGCAGATCGAAGCTTATGCGCAGCAGTCCGTAGATCGCCGTCTTGAGCATGACGCCGCTCATGAGCGCTGACACAGGTGAGGGCGCTGCCGGATGCGCCTCGGGAAGCCAAACGTGCAGGGGCAGCAGGCCAGCCTTGGCTCCGAAGCCGAATAATGCGAGCAGGAACGCGACCGAGCTCCATGCGATGGAACGGTTCGCAAGGCGCATCGAGTCGAAGCTGTAGTCGCCACCTTGCAGCACGCCGAAGCAGAGCAGGATCATGATCGCGCCGAGATGCGCGATCAGCAGATACAGGAATCCCGCGCGGCGGATCTCGGGCAGCCGGTGATCGGTCGTGACAAGGAAGAACGACGCGAGCGCCATCGTCTCCCAGGCGACCATGAAGACGTAAGCGTCGTCGGCGATCAGCACCAGCGCCATCGCGGCGAGAAAAGTGTGGTATTGCAGGCTCACGAGACCTGGAGCCGCGCCTTCGCTTGGACGGAAGTACCCGGCGGAGAACATCGAGATGCCGGCGGAGGCTGCGCCCAGCAACAGCAGGAAGAACGACGACAGCGCGTCGAGCCTCAAGTGGAACGGAAGATCGGGCAAGCCCAGCGGCAATACCAGGCCCTGCACGGCGTTCCCGATCGACATGAGCGCGACGAGCGCAAGTCCCAGCCCCACAAGCGCGCTGGCGCTGAACAGAACGCGGCCGACGAAGCGCAGATTGCGCGGGCGCGCGAGCCCGATCGCGCCGATCGCTAGCCAGGCGCCTATCGCGCCGAGGACCAACGTGAGCGAGCTGACCACCTACTTCACGCGCATGCCGGGCGTGGCGCCCGAGTCAGGCGCGAGCAGGTAGATGCCGGGTCCGTCGCCCGATGCGGCGAGCACCATCCCTTCCGAGATTCCGAACTTCATCTTTCGCGGCGCCAGGTTCGCAACCATGGGGGTGAGGCGTCCGATCAAGTCCTCAGGCTTGTAAGCCGATTTGATTCCCGCAAATACGACTCGATGACGCGGCGCGCCGTTCTCGGTCTCCCCGATGTCGAGCGTGAGCTTGAGCAGCTTGTCCGCACTGCCGACATGCTCGGCGTTGACGATGCGCGCGATGCGCAGCTCGATCTTTGCGAATTCGTCGATCGAGATCGTTGCGGCGCCCGGAGCTGTCGCTCCCTCGCCCACCGACGAGGGAGAGGCTTGCAGGGAGGGAGCCGGCGAAACCTCAAACAACGCATCGATCTGCTTCGGGTCGACGCGAGTCAACAGGTGGGAATAAGCGTTGATCGCGTGATCCTTGGCGAGTTGCTTGGGGATATCCGCCCAGGCCTGCGGCACAATCTTAAGGAATTTCTCGGCACTCTCGGCGAAAGCGGGCAGCACGGGCTTCAGCAGCGTGACCAACACGCGGAAGTCGTCGATGCATTCGGAGCACACCTCGAGCGCGCGCGGTAGGGTAGCTTTGTCGCGCGCCAGATCCCAGGGCTTCTTCGAGTCGAAGTACTCGTTCGTCTGATCGGCCAGCTCCATGATCTCGCGCATTGCCTTGCCGAATTCGCGTCGGTCGTAGAGCTCGCCGATCTCCTTCGCCGCGGTCTCCGACTTGATTCGATGCCGCGCTTCGAATGACTGACCCGTGGCGAGCTTGTTCCCGTGCTGCGCGATGAATCGGGCCGATCTCGCGGCGATGTTCACCAGCTTCCCGACGAGATCGCTGTTCACTCTCGCCATGAAGTCCTCGGCGGTGAAGTCGAAGTCCTCGACCCTGTCGTTGAGCTTCGCGGCGATGTAGTAGCGCAGCCACTCAGGGTTCATGCCGACTTCGAGGTAGCGCTGCGGACTCAAGCCTGTGCCGCGCGACTTGGACATCTTCTCGCCCGAGACTCCGATGAAGCCGTGCACGTAGACGTTGGTCGGGACCTTCCGCTGCGCGAACCTTAGCATCGCCGGCCAGAACAGCGTGTGGTGATAGACGATGTCCTTGCCTATGAAGTGATATTGCTCGACCTCCGACGAGGCGGCGATGAACTCGTCGAATGATCGCGTCTCGCCGTTCTTGCGCGCCTTGCCGCTGTCGAAGTAATTCTTGAGGCTCGCGAGATAGCCGATTGGCGCATCGAGCCAGACGTAGAAGTACTTGCGCGGCGCGTCTGGAATCTCGATGCCGAAATACGGCGCGTCGCGCGAGATGTCCCAGTCGGCGAGCTTGCTTCCCTTCTCGTCGCCGACCCATTCGGCGATCTTGTTCTTGACCTCCTGCTGCAATGGCGTCTTCGCTGTCCAGTCGCGCAGGAACGCGACGACCTTAGGGTCCGACAATTTGAAGAACAGATGCTCGGCGCGGCGCAGCTCGGGCTTGGCTCCCGTAAGGACCGAATACGGATTCTTGAGATCGGTTGGCTGGTAGGTCGAGCCGCAGTTCTCGCAGGCATCGCCATACTGATCCTTGGTCCCGCACTTCGGGCACTCGCCTTTGATGTAGCGGTCGGCGAGTGCCATGTTCTTCACCGGATCGTAGAACTGCTCGATCAGCTTCGCAGAGATCAGACCCGCGCTCTTGAGGGCGCGATAGATCGAATGCGACAGCTCGACGTTCTCGGCGCTGTGCGTCGTGTACCAGTTGTCGTAGCTCAGATGAAACCGCGCGTAATCGCGCTTGTGCGACTCGCCGATGCGCGCGATCAGTTCCTCGGGCGATATGCCGTCCGCTTCGGCTCGCAGCATGATCGGCGCGCCGTGCGTGTCATCGGCCCCCATGAAGTGCACGGCGTGTCCCTGCATGCGCTGGAAGCGCACCCAGATGTCGGCCTGGATGTACTCCATGATGTGGCCGATGTGGAACGGACCGTTGGCGTACGGCAACGCCGTCGTGACAAACAACGTTCGGCGCGACATGCGGCGAGAAACCTTTGATGCGACAGGGGAATGATGAATTCTAGCAAAGCGGTCTCTGTCTGAGTACCGAGCGGCACGCTTTTTCGCTAAACTTTCATTCTTCCACGCATCTTCCGCTGTTCATCCCATGGCCATCGCCGAAGCCGACGTTCAAGGCAGCCTGCACGCGCTGATCGATCCGAACACGGGTCGGGACTTCGTGTCCACCAAGTCGGTTCGCAAGCTGCAGATCGAAGGTGCGAACGTCGCAGTCGACCTGCAGCTTGGTTACCCCGCCAAGAGCCAGCACGAAACGTTGAGGAAGCTCGTGCAGGCTGCGCTCACCTCGCTTCCTGGCGTCGGCAAAGTGAACGTGACGATTGGACACAAGATCGCCTCGCACGCCGTCCAGCGCGGCGTTAAGCTCGTCCCGGGCGTGAAGAACATCATCGCGGTCGCGAGCGGGAAGGGCGGCGTAGGCAAGTCGACCGTCGCCGTGAACCTCGCGCTCGGCCTCGCCGCCGAAGGTGCGCAGGTCGGCGTGCTCGACGCCGATATCTACGGACCCTCGCAGCCGATGATGCTGGGCATCACCGGCCGGCCCGAATCGAAGGACGGCAAGACGCTCGAGCCGATGGAAGCCTGGGGAGTGCAGGCGATGTCGATCGGATTTCTTATCGACACGGACACGCCCATGGTTTGGCGCGGACCGATGGTGACGCAGGCGCTCGAGCAGCTGCTGAAGGACACCAACTGGCGCGACATCGACTATCTGATCGTCGACATGCCGCCCGGCACCGGTGACATCCAGCTGACGCTCGCGCAAAAAGTGCCCGTGACCGGTGCCGTGATCGTCACCACACCGCAGGACATCGCGCTGATCGATGCACGCAAGGGTCTCAAGATGTTCGAGAAGGTCGGCGTGCCGATCGTCGGCGTAGTCGAGAACATGGCGATCCATGTCTGCTCGAACTGTGGCCACGCCGAGGCGATCTTTGGCGAGGGCGGCGCGCAGCGCATGAGCAAGGACTACAACATTCCGTTTCTCGGCGGATTGCCGCTCGACATCAAGATCCGCGAGCAAGCTGACTCGGGGCGCCCTACGGTCGTCGCCGATCCCGACGGGCCCACCGCGGCGATCTACAAGGAGATCGCGCGCAAGACTGCGGTATTCGTCGCGCAGAAGGCCGAGGACTTCTCGGCGAAGTTTCCGAATATCGTGATCCAGAATACCTGAAATGACGGCGGACGACTCGAGCGGAGCGCCCGTGTTCGTGCTGGCCGGAGGCGCCCGGGTCGGGAGCACGCTGCTGCAGCGACTCCTGATCTCGACCGGCGAAATCATGATCTGGGGCGAGCATGGCGGCTTGCTCCTCGCCGGCTTGCAACGCATGGTGAACGGGATGGCCAAGTGGATCGAACGCGAGGGCAGGCAACATTGGGAGGTGTTCAGGAAAGAAGGGTGGAACAACTGGATCCCGAACGTCACCCCGCCGCTCGAAGCATTCGTGGCCGGTGCACGAGCGGCCTTGCTTCGCTCGCTTGCAGTGCCGGCAACGCAGCTCGGATACCCGCGCTGGGGATTCAAGGAGATCCGCTACACGGGAGCCGCGGTCGCGTTGCTCAAGAAAATGTTTCCCGACGCGATCATCATTGTCCTCGTCCGGCATCCGGAGGCGACGCTGCGTTCGATCAAGACGATGGGGTTCTACCTGAGAGACTACGGAGGCAATCCCGACGTGTTCCTTAACCGCTGGGCCCTTGCGTCTTCGTCACTCGCTCGCTGCTGCGCGCCGAGTTCTTCGGTGCAGCTTTGGCGATACGAAGACATCGTTGCCAGCCCCGAAGCGGCCATCTCCAGGCTCGCGGCACAGGTTGGAGTAGATCCAGAGCGGTTCGATCGCAGGGCCATCGAGACCACCATCAAAGGAGTAGCGATACATGCGGGGGCGCCGGACGCTTACGCCGGGTCCCATGCCGGCGGAGGATCCGGTCTTCCCGTAAGGCTCGATGATCTTGACCGTGCCGCCCTGGCCGCGCCCGAGGTGAAGCGTGTTGCCGCGGAGCTGGGATACGCGCAATGACCATCAAATCCGACCACTGGATCCGCCGCATGGCGGCCGAGCACCGGATGATCGAGCCGTTCGAGCCGAGGCAGATCCGCGAGGCCAACGGTCACAAGATCGTCTCCTACGGAACGTCGAGCTACGGCTACGACATCCGCTGCTCGAACGAATTCAAGCTGTTCACCAATCTCAACACCACCATCGTCGATCCGAAGAACTTCGACGACAAGTCATTCGTCGACTTCAAGGGCGACTCCTGCATCATCCCGCCGAATTCCTTCGCACTCGCGCGCACGGTCGAATACTTCCGCATCCCGCGCAGCGTGCTCACGATCACCCTCGGAAAATCAACCTACGCGCGCTGCGGGATCATCGTGAACGTGACGCCGCTCGAGCCGGAATGGGAAGGATTCGTGACGCTCGAGTTCTCGAACACGACGCCGCTCCCGGCGAAGATCTACGCCAACGAAGGCGTCGCGCAAGTGATCTTCTTCGAGGCGGACGAAGTGTGCCAGACCTCGTACAAGGATCGCGGCGGGAAGTACCAGGGCCAGAAGGGCGTCACGCTTCCGAAAATCTAGGACGAGGGTCAAGGCTGGCCTCCACGGTAAAGTAACCTGACCCTCATGCAAAGCTCCAAGCCCGCGTCGGTCGCGATCATCGCGCTGAGCCAGGTCGCCGCGTTGTCTCTTTGGTTTTCCGCTTCCGCAGTCGTTCCTTCGCTCGTGGCCGAGTTCGGATTGTCGAACTTCGTGCAAGCGGCGTTCACCGGCGCGGTACAGGTCGGTTTCGTGATCGGTTGCCTCGTGAGCGCGCTCCTTGGGCTTGCCGATCGCATCGATCCGCGCCGCTTCTTTGCGGCTTCGGCCGCGATCGGCGCCGGCGCGAACGCTTTGCTCCTCGTCGTCGACCCAGGTTCGAATGGTGCGTTGTTGCTACGCGTCGCCACCGGTGTGTGCATGGCAGGCGTATACCCCGTCGGCATGAAACTGGCGTCGACCTGGGCAAAGGGCGACATGGGCCTGATGGTGGGACTTCTCGTCGGCGCGCTGACGCTGGGCTC
>Ga0310912_10002137_pt1 | contig 11122 bp, 12 predicted proteins | sample GREbulkMGOX080_FD_203443 | JGI IMG/M metagenome (GOLD analysis project Ga0310912, IMG submission 203443) | Lab enrichment of tropical soil microbial communities from Luquillo Experimental Forest, Puerto Rico - GRE.bulkMG.OX080 | ecosystem: Environmental > Terrestrial > Soil > Tropical forest >...
GTTACTTCACAGTAGTGTGTTAAGGTGAGCAGGAGTCGCACGCTCAGCGGGCGGCTCCCAAGCTCCGCAACATTAGCGCTTCAATCCCACGGGCCGACCCGAAGCTGGGTCGGCCCATTTTCTTTGCGACACTCTGGGTCCGTCATCCTGAACATGGATCCCAATCTCCCTCGCCGTCATTCCGAGCGAAGGGCCGTCTTCTGCGACCCGTAGTCGAGGAACCTCTCTTCGGGCTAAGCTAAACCGAATTCCGAAGTCGAAGAGGGATTCCTCGCTTCGCGGACTGCGCTCGGAATGACGACTTCGGGCAATGGCCCTTGTTGGGATGGCGACGCTCCGGGTTACGCGAACACTCTATTGCACCGTGAAGCTCGTGCTGGCGCCAACCGTGGTGCTCGCTGCGGCGGCTACGCCGCTTACGGTCGTGCCGTAATGCACGTTATAAGTCCCGGCTGGCGCGTTCTTTGACAGCTTGTAGTAGAGCAGGGCCACGCCATTGTAGCCCGTCGTCCCGCTCAGCGTGGTCGTCTTCCCGCTCGGGCTCGTTACAGCCACGCTCACGCCTGCGCCAGAGTCGGGCAACGTGCCATACAGCAAGCCCACGGTGATCCCAACGGTCTGCCCTGGCAAATAGCTGGACTGATTGGTGTTTAGGCTCACGCTCAACGGCGCGGTGTTGATCACGTAAGTCGCTGCGGCCGACCCGCTATAGGAACTTGCGGAAGCGTTACTGGCGGTCACATTGACGCTGTACGACCTATCGGCCGTTCCCACGGGCGAGGTCACGGTCAGCGTCGCAGAGCCGCTTTTTCCGGGAGACAACGACAGTGCCGGAACGCTCCACACGCCAGTCCAGCCGGACGGCAACGCATCACCGAGATTGAAAGTCGCAGCCGGACACGAGGAGTTGTCGTTATCAGTTACGGTGGCGGTGAAACTTACCGCAGTCCCGGAGGTCACATACTGACTCTGAGACGGCGAAACAGTGACACTGGGGTTGGCTGTAGTGCAAGCCGATCCATTCATCGTGATTTCTACCGTTGCCCCAGCGCTGCCCGCTGCCGTAGTCGTAATGGTCACGCCTGCGGTCGCATCGGCGAAGGTGTGGCCGACGGCAAGTGCCGAATCGTACCAGCTACTCTCAGGCGTGGTTTCGGGAGTCATGTCGAGCAAGTCGCTGCTGTTCCCGTTGCCGTCCGTGCCGGTATGGAAGAGGACACCGTTTGTTTCGTTCTCGGTATAGTAAAAAGTATTCGCAAGAAAGGTATCGGAGCCGAGGGCCTGACGCGCCTCGAGGTAATACCACATCTTGGCACCGGTCGTCGGATCGTTTCCCTTGAAGATCTTAAGTGCCTTCGGTCCCTGGCCTTCCAGTTCGTAGGGATTGATCGTATAAGTGCCGCTGGTTGTTACTGTCTGAATTGATGGCGACGCACCATAATTTAGCCAGCCCAGGCGCTCTTTCTGGTAAGCGTTGTAGTCCGGCGATGGGGTTTCTACGGAACCCATCGTGTCCATAGGATCGCCGTACTCAACGATCGTGCCGCTAGAACAGATCGTGGCAGCGGTCCCGCAATCGAGCAAATGGGAATGCCAGAGGCCAAAGGCGTGGCCCAGTTCGTGGTCGATAACATGGATATCCACCGTGCCGTTGATCCAGCTCTGCGAAGGTTTCCCGCCCACATTCGACGCACCCGCAAACGCACAGGCAGCCGTATAGGGAAAGAAGTACACGTAGCGAGTGTAGGCCGACAAATTTACACCTGCTGCTGTGGCCGCGTTCTGGGCGGCGGTAGCAATTTGATAGATGTCACAGCTCGTGACGCTGAGCGGCATCGTATACCACCCAACAACGTCCCCGGTAATCGAGGTCTGCCCGTACGAGTTTTCTAAGACGAAACTGCTTAGCGTGTCGCCTGTTCCAAAGAACGCATTCTGCACGTCAGTGACAGCGTAGGGTTGCACGACATCATCTTGAAAATTCGCGAGAATCACCAATGTGGATTGGGGTCCAAAGGTATAGGGTACCAGGATTGACGAGGTTGTGCTCCCTGTCGCGTCGCCTGACGTTGTACTCGTGGTTGTTTTCGTAACGCTCGTGCTCCGCGAATAGAGAATCAAACTGCCGCCCGACATCTGCCCATTAGCGCGGACGTGGTTTCCGGTCAGAAGATGTGTTGGCGGCTCCTTGGTGAACTGAAGCGGGACCCGCGTGCCATCGGCCTGCTTCAAAGAGTACGAGAGCTTGCTGCGACCACCTTTGAAGTCATCCTGGTACACGACCTCGAGCTCGCCTTCGAGTTGGACCTGTTGGCTCGACCCAATTTGCGATTGAGCTCGGGCTGCACTGTTGGTGGACGGCGTGCTGTTTTGCGCGGCGGTCTGGCTCGTGCCCAGAATTGCCAAGGTCGGAAGCAGGATTGCTGCGCCAAAGATACGAAAAACAAAAAACTTACTGGGGCCCCAGGCCGCTATCCTCATTCTCATATTCCTCCCTGGGCCAGCTTAGGGTAAAGGGGGGCAGGCTAGTACTTCTACTGACCAGCGGGACGGATTTGGGACAGCAGCCTCGGGTAGGGGCTAACTTGTACGTAATATGTACGTGACCTGTACTAGTTGGGAACCATGATTCGGCGTTGAGTGTATCTAGGATTGCGGCGAAACTGAAGCTGAGGACGCAGAGAGCTGGTCCTTGATCAAATTCTCGAATGCGCTCTCGGGTTGCGCCCCATCTAAGAAGACCCCATTGATGAAAAACGCCGGCGTTCCGCCAACGCCCGCACGCTTGCCATCCTGCGCGTCTTGATCGATCTGAGCTTTGTACCTCCCGCTGGCGATGCAGGAGTCGAACTGCTTCTCGTCCAGCTTCAGAGAGCGTGCCGCGGCAAGAAGCCCGTCGTGATCGAGTTTGCGGTCCGTGAAGAGCACGTCGTGATATTCCCAGAATTTTCCTTGTTCCCCGGCACAACGAGCGGCTTCCGCCGCGCCCTGCGCTTGGGGATGAATTTGTATTAGCGGCATATCACGGAACGAGATCGCCACCTGGCCCTCATGTTTGTCGAGGACCTTCTTCAACGTCCCTTCCACGGCCTGGCAGTAGGGACACTGGAAGTCGGCAAACTCGACGATCATGACCGGCGCCTTCGGGTTTCCGCGCACTCGCGCCGGATCATAGGAAACCTCCGTCTTTGGTGCCTGAAGGAGCACGGCCACTTGGTTCTCCTTGCGTAGCTGCGCGTAAAAATCCTGGCGCGCCTGCTGAATCCTGGCATTCTTTAGAGTTTGGGCCAGTTGCGGTTTCACTTCCTGGAACGGGCGGTTGCCCAACTGCTGTCTCTGAATCGCATAAATGGCATTCAGTTCCGCATCCGTGGGCTCGCCAATCTTCGAATCCACCTCTTGCTCGAGAAGCTTGTCCGTCGCGATGCCCTTCTTCTTCGCTTCAGCCTCCAACAATTTCTGGTCGATCACGCTCTCCAAAGCTTGCCTCTTGATCTGATACTCCTGGTTGCGTAGCTTGGCTAAGCTCGGGCCCGCGGTCGCCTGCAAGTCATCTTCGTAGATCGGCTGACCCTTGATCATCGCGATCGGTGCGCCCCGCTTGTCGGCAGCGGCGCTTGGACTTGGCGACTGGACCGCAGTTGCAGTTATCGAAACCGACGCAGACTTCTTGGACTTGTTGTCTTTGGTGGATTGCGCCAAGCAAATCGGCTCAAACAGCACGCAAGAGGCGAAAATCACCACGAGTTTATTCCATTTTCTTTCCATGGCTGAGTTATCCTTGTTGCCTTTCCGATTTTCGCCGCTGCTCGAGCATCGGCAGAAAGCGCGGGCAGGTTGCCCTCCGCATTTCTCCTTCCCTCCCGGGCCATACTCAAAGACCCTCCCGCCTTTTTTCGCTGCGGAAACAACTCTCCGAATGGACCAGCCCGGGGGACCTCTGGCGTTGATCGGTGCTGGACGATCTTTCCGAGGATCGCTGATCGGGTTGAGACCCCCATCTTACCCATGATCGAGCGGAGGAAACCCTTGACGGTGTTAGGGCTGATGCCCATTCGCCTGGCAATCTCCTTGTTGCTCGTCAGTCCGTCGAATAGAAGCCCAACTGCTTGCTTCTCCCGACAAGAAAGATGGAACTGCTCGGCGATCGAAGAGTCAAGGAAGGGCGCTTGAAGGGCCCGCTCCATAAGCACGGCTACGGTTGGCCTGGCAGGCTTCTTCGAGGTGGAGTCCAAGACAAAAAAGCGGCACTCATAGTGTCGCCTCCCGGAGACGAAGCCTGTTGTGCCAGAAAGCTGCGTCGCACCTTTACCCTTTGGGACGATAGATCTGATTCTTTCGGTGAGATAGCTGCGCGAGAAAGTGGTCTTTTCGGAATATTCGGAGTAGGCAAGGAGCCGAATCGCCTCAGCATTCGCGGACACTGGTCGATTCCCGGAATCGAGAATAAGAAGGCCCACCTCTGAGCCGCGGCTGTTTTGAGCCGAGCTTTTCATCGGCCTGCACCATCCAGCGTCAGGAATTCCGGAGGCCACTTTACTGGCAGTGACGAGCAAGGTCGGCGGGAAAACTCTGCTCAGATCCTACCCAACTTCGAGAAGGCAGCCACCATGGTTGCTTTGCATGACAAGGAGCGCTGTTTTCTCGAGCTGGCCGCGACTTGCTGCTCCGTCGCGCACTTCAAGACAACCCGGGGGCACCTGGTGGGAAGTAGGGAATGAGCGCCGGAGCGACACACAGAATAACGGCGGAAAAAACTGTGCGCAATGGCTCGGAGGTGGGACTAGGGGAGGCACCAAAGTGCCATATGCAAGTTTTTTCCGTTAAACTGCGGCACTTGGGAAAAAGGTTGCGAAGAGCGAGGGTCACGCGGCAGGTACTAACCCTCGACCAATGGCCAGGATGGCAAGCTCCAGGCGATTGGAGACACCCAGCTTGTCAAAGACACTGGTCAAGTGGTGTTTGACCGTATCTTCACTGATGGAAAACCTTTGGGCGACGTCCTTGTTGGTATATCCGGCGGCAACCGCCTTAACAATCTCCAACTCTCGGCCTGTTAGATTGAGTGGATTCTGTTTCGTGGAGGGCTCCGGCCGCTCTCCTTGAAGGACACGAATTAGGTCAGAGATGTTGCTGCGTGGGATCCAGTATTCGCCCGCCATGACCATCCGGATGCTCTTAACAAAGGTCTCCAGCGGGGCGCGCTTCATAACCACGCCGTGAACACCCATCTGGAGGGCCTTGATAATTTGTTGTCTCTCGGCATCCACTGTAAGCAGGAGAATGATGCGTAGGTCTGGATGCGAACCAGCGATCTGGTGCAGAGCTTCTGCTCCAAAAGTCCCCTCTGTGGCGAGATCGACCAAAAGTAGGTCCGGCCTCAATTTATCTACGAGCCTGGCGACTTCCGCACAGTTACCAGTCTCCCCTGCGATTCGTAGATCGACCTCAGCCTGCAGGAGCATCCGCAACCCATAGCGAACGATGGGATGCTCGTCCGCAATCAATATGCGTATGCGCTGACGCTTTTTATCAGCCCAGCCTGAGCGCACAAAGGGGACAGGGGCGTTTTTGTCCCGGTGACTGAGGCCCGCGGACTCCTTTGCTCCCAACATCTGCGCCTTCGTTCAGGTTCAAGCCAAGACGAGAACTGCCAGCCTCCAACCAACATTTGTAAGGTACCTACGCGCTCTCGCAGACGAGTTGCATAAAGCCGTGGCACGTTAGCTCGTCTTTGGCAATTAAGAGAGGGCTTTCCCAAAAAAGCGCAACCAAATTTTCAGGTAACTGCTTTGCCGTCAACGGAGGCTGCCGGAAAGAGGCGTGCGGTGCCGATCAGGCCTTTCGCAAAGCAGGCACCAAGCAACGTGGAAGGGGTTTGAATGCCCAGGTTTCCGAGTAAGCCTGATCCCCGGTCATTTTTGCAAAGGTTAGAAAGCTCTTGACGACATCGGCGAGCACCAATCTACCACAGTTGCAAGATGTCGCTCGCACTCGAACCGGTCATCTCCGTTCGCATTATCCGTCGGATACACCCCGCACCCGGTACTGTAAAGTAAAGTTTTGTAAATTTTTCATAAGTGACGTGGTGTTGTGACGCTGTCGTTCGCCAAATCGTTGCGCCGGCATCACAAGGATTTCTTTCCACTTGACGTAAGCACTTCGGCTTTGGATGGCAGGCTGATTCGTCGCCCGGCGAAGGATGCTCCCAGAAAATGTGTCCGTGCCTTGTCCGGGTTCAAGAAGGAGAGTTTCGTCTTCAGAACTATTGCTGTTGAGTCTACGCTGCCACCGAAAGCCCAGTCTTGGGAAAGCGGAGCTTACTGTAGAGCCGTTTTCGTTTGGGGAGGAACGGCCGAAGTCGACAGTAATAATCAATTCACGGTTCGGGATGTACCTGAAGGCGAGTTCCACCTTACAGTCGCAGGAGCGTCAAAAGACTGCTATGTCAAGGAAGCGCGATTTGGCGACGCCCTTCTACCGGATATGTCATTCCGTGTAGTGAAGGGGTCAGCCGGTCCCTTGGAAATTACAGTGAGTTGCCTCGGGGCTCGCGTAGAAGGAACCGTGACGAACGAAGAGAGTCTGCCCGTGGCAGCTGTTGTGGCTCCAGGACAATCGGGCAGCGGTGTACAGGCAGGTACGCGGACAGGGTACGCCCGAGAGTGGGTATTGCCAGAATCCGCAGTGTCCGAATGGGGAAGGCGGCCAGACGGGAAGCCTAGCGCTTATGCGAGCCGGCGCGCGGTACTGCAATGCCGTTTGCCGGCGCGCAGCTCAAAGAGTCCTAACCGCGCAAAATCAGCCTCCAAAACGCCGCTATTTATGCGGAAATAAGCGTGGCAGTTTGGCCGGGAACGCATTTACGGTCAACTCTCCCCAAAAGGCACTTATCCGTGGCATTTCGGCGGCGTCTGAAAGGGATTATCCACAAGCGCGATAAAATGCACCCTGTCCCCCAACTGCACGATGGCGACGGTTGTCCAATTCGGGAAGCAACGCAAGCCGGTCGGAATTGACCCGGATTTGAAGGCGTTCATTGACCGGGTGATCGTGCCGATTCTGGTGAAGGAGTACTTGGACATGGCTGAAGCTAAGAACGTCCTTGCGGTGGAAGACTCCAATGCGGCAAACTTGTCAGCAGCACGGCCGCACCTGCGCCTGGACAGAGGGACGTGAGACCGTGAACGAATCCAACCGCTGCGCCGTCTACGCTCGCTATTCCAGCGAAAAGCAGAACCCTCTCACCATTGAGCAGTAGGTTCGGAAATGTCGCGAGTACGCTAAGCGGCACAATCTCCGGGTTCTCGACCAGCACACCTACGCGGACGAGGCAATCTCCGGGGCGACGGATGACCGGTCCAACCTGCGGCGCCTCCTGGCGATTGCAAGGCAGAAGCCTCGCCAGTTCGACGTAATCCTAGTGGACGACACTAGCCGATTAAGCCGGCGCCTGGCCGACTCCCTGAACATTCATGAGGAGCTTCAGTTCATCGGTATTCGAGTGATCTTTGTCGCACAGGGTATCGATACGAGTAGCGAGCAGGCAGAGCTCCTTGTTGCAACGCATGGGATTGTTGATTCGCTTTACCTGAAGGATTTGGCGAAGCGTACCTTCCGTGGAGTCGAGCAACGCGCGCTCGATGGACTCCATACCGGCGGCCGGGTGTTCGGTTATCACAGGGTTCCGATTGAGAGCGCCACGCAACGAGACAGCCACGGGCGGCCGGTCATCGAAGGCGTGAGACTCGCAGTTGACGAGAATCAGGCTGGGACGGTGCGAAAGATCTTTGAGCGTTACGCGGCGGGGGATTCCCTGAAGCGCATCGCTATCGATTTGAACAATGGAGGAGTCGCCTCGCCTCAGCCGCAGAAGGGAAGAGTCTCACGAAGCTGGTGTTCATCTTCGGTCCGCCACATTCTGCACAACGAACGTTATCGCGGCGTTGTCATTTGTGGGAAGACTTTCAAATTGCGCTCACAAGAGACCGGGAAGCGCATTTATCGGCGAAAGCCCCAAAATGAATGGCATCGGACGGAGGTTCTTGCGCGACGCATCGTTTCTGACGAACTCTGGAACGCGGTTCAGCAAAGGATGCAGTTCGTAATAAATGAACTCTATGCGCTCGAGGCACGCCGGCCGGGGATCCTGCGAGCCCGTGCCGCGAGTTCGCCGTATTTGTTCTCCGGCTTGCTAAAGTGCTCACTTTGTGGCGCCAGTGTACTACGCCTTTGTTACCGGAGAGCGGGAGAAGGCGATGCAAACCTACGAGCTTTGGTCCCAGACCTTTCCCCGGGAGTACCTCCCCCACGGCGGCCTAGCGCACCTCTATTCGACCTACCTGGGGCAACATGAGAAAGCCGCCGTCGAAGCCCTCGAATGCCTCCATCTGAACCCTGGCAATGGCGTCTGTCAGGGCAACCTCATTACTTACTATGCTGCCCTGAATCGTCTTGACGAGGCGAAAGCGATCTATCAGCAAGCGATGACACACAAGCTAGAACGTCCGCAGCTGCATATCACGCGGTATAGGGTGGCCTTCCTCGAGGGGGATGCGGCCGAAATGCAACGCCAGGCAGCCTGGGCCGCCGGCAAGCCGGGAGCCGAGGACGAAATGCTTTCCGCCCAGTCTGACACCGAGGCGTTCTCCGGGCGGCTTGCCGGAGCTCGGGAATTATCCCAGCGGGCCATGGAATCTGCCCGCCGAAACGACCAGAAAGAAACGGCGGCAACGTGGAAGATGAACGCTGCCGCGCGAGAAGCCGAGTTCGGCAATACGGCACGGGCCCGCGCCCAGGCCGCCTCGGCACTTTCCCTCGCCTCGACCCAGGACGTTCAGACTCTTGGAGCTGTAACACGCGCGGTCTGGGGATGCAGCCCGGGCGGAGACACTAGCCGACGAACTGGCCAGACACTTTCCGCTGGACACGATGGTCAATCGCTATTGGATCCCGACGATCCGCGCCGCTATCGAAATCAATCGCGGCAATCCGGCGAGAGCTGTTGATCTACTGCAGACGGTGGCTCCGTACGACCTGGCTAGGGCTCGACCTCGCTTTTTTTATCCGGACTACGTGCGTGGCCAGGCCTATCTTCTCTCGCGCCGTGGCAGCGAGGCGGCAGCTGAGTTCCAGAAAATCATCGACCATCGCGGAGTCGTTTGGAACCAGCCAATCGGCGCTATCGCATACCTCGGCCTTGCTCGTGCCTACGCTTTGCAAGACGACACCCCCAAAGCCCGCTCCGCCTATCAATTTTTCCTCACCCTCTGGAAAGATGCCGACCCCGACATCCCCATTTTGAAGCAGGCGAAAGCGGAGTACGCGAAATTGCAATAGAAGGCTGCAAATTTCCCTGAAAAATTCCGCAACTCCGCGAACCGGTAACTTCGGTACAGGGACCAACTTCGGCGTAGCCGTTAATCAGGGACTGGCGGACGAGGCGGGAATGCCTCACCAGAGGTTGATCGATTGGAATCTGCTGGACTGTGCAAGGAAACGCAAAAACCTGATGCTGATGGGTGCCATTAGGGCAACGAATTACTCAAGCTTTATTTATAACCTATATTAAGTAAACAGTTAATCATGGTGCCGGGGGCCCGGATCGCACCATGGTGTGAGTAGCCCCAGCCTGTTGATTCCGTTCCAAATCGAGGTGGCCGCATGAGGGCGCCTTTCCCGCCATTTCGCTATTTCCGAGCCCACCTAATCATGTTGTTTCGAATCTGGTGGACGAGAAGGGATTCGAACCCGCGGCCTCCTCGTTGCGAACGAGGAAAAATCTGAGATGAGGCACGGTGCGGCAATCACTTAGCCTTTCGAGGAGGCCTTCCAATTGGACTACTTGGACTACCGGGTTATTTGCCTTTTCTCCTTGTCTTTATCAGTGCAAAGCTGACGCGAAAATCTGGGACCGGGCTCCGGGAAATGACTCTGTCGTCGCTACAGGCAACGGAAGCTCGGCGAAGGGAAAGGCCTCTCGCAGTTGCTGTCCAGTCCGCAGTCGGGTGGGCGGTTAGTTAGGCAAGACTACAAGGAATGTCGTAAGAAAAAGAAGCATCAACGAGAATTATGATGGAAGGATAAGCCATATCCGCTCAAACATTTCGGCATTTTCGAGAGGCACAGTTGGTTGGGAAGAAACCATCTACAATTCGGGCGGCAAAGTCCCACATCAACGTGCACATCCTTCCCCATTTCGGCAAACGTGGCTTGGATGAAATCGGAGTCGAGGCGCAGCAGGTGTTCGTGACGAAACTCGCCCAAGCGAATCTATCTCGCAAAATGGTGATGAATGTCACGAGCACACTGTCCTCGATACTGGAAACGGCAAAGGCTTGGGGCTATGTTTAGCAGTCGGTGAATTACGAAAGCCTGTCGTTTCCTACCGAAGACGTCCTGCCCGAAGCTCGATTCTTTACTCTGGAGGAAGTCGGCAAAATCATTGCGACTGCGGCGACTGCGCGAGAGCCTTACAAAACGATGTTCATGCTACTCGCCATGACCGGAATGCGTGCCGGAGAAGTGCTCGGCCTTCAGTGGCAGGACATCGACTGCGACCGCAGCCTGGTGAACATTCGCCGCTCGGCTTGGTACGGGCGGACTCAGACGGTTAAGAACAAAACCAGTGAAGGGGTCGTTCCATTGCCCGAGGTACTTGCGAAAGCGCTTCGCGATTACCGGGTGCAGTGGAAGGCGAACCCGAACGGCTTTCTGTTCGTTACGAGAAACAGCGAAGGCCACCATCCACCAACAAGGTCGTGGAGTATGGGCTGTGGCCGGTCCTAGACTTGCTGGGCGTCCCACGGTGTGGTCTCCATGCCTTTCGACACACTCACACAAGCCTACTACTCGATAGCGGAGCGAGCCCCAAAGTTGTACAAGAACAATTGCAGCATGCCGATCCCCGCGCCACGCTGGGGGGGAGTCTCCGGGCATGTCTTGGGCGGAATCGCACCGCGAAGCAGTAGACAAAGTGGCTTCGATTGTGTTCCAAAGTGTTCCCCAAAAGGAGAAACGCAGTATCTTCAGTAGCTTCCAGAAAAGCGGCGTTGGGTTCGATTCCCATCGCCCGCTCCATAAATGCTGGGTCCGGCCCGGAGACATAGGTAACACATTGTAC
>Ga0310912_10002141_pt1 | contig 11111 bp, 12 predicted proteins | sample GREbulkMGOX080_FD_203443 | JGI IMG/M metagenome (GOLD analysis project Ga0310912, IMG submission 203443) | Lab enrichment of tropical soil microbial communities from Luquillo Experimental Forest, Puerto Rico - GRE.bulkMG.OX080 | ecosystem: Environmental > Terrestrial > Soil > Tropical forest >...
CGCACGGACGAAGCGGATCAACGGGTCGTTCCGACGCCTCGACCGCGGCCTCGCCGGCGCGCCACAGTGCCTCGCGTACCTTCGGGTCCGCGAGGTGCGTGCCGGAGACCAGCCGCGTCCCCGTATTGGCTTGTTTTGGGGCGCGGCGGGCGGCCGGCATTGTCGCCCGGACCTCGCGGGGCTGTCTCGATTCTCAGTTGCGCCCACGCTCGCCAAAGTCCTTCGTACAACGTCGCGACGCAGAATGACTCGGCCGTGTTCTCAGCCGACTCGCTACGAGGAACGCAAGCCGCGACCCGGAATTGACACGCTCAATCCATGGGAGTAAATCGCCTTATTACAAAATCTTACAAATGAGAGAAATGCGTCCCTGACGGGATGGAGGTCTTTTTCATCGGGGCGATCATCACCTCTCCGAAGAGCGTTCTCTTCACAGAACGCAACACCCCCTGAGGCGTGTGGTGCCTCCTCACACAGGAGAAGCCATATGCTCAACACAATCCCGCGCGCGAAGGTACACGACCCGACGCTATTGGCCCCGCTCGGCCGTTATCTACTCGCTGTCGGTGCAGCGGTTGGTTTACTGGTCACATCGGCACGACGGTTGGCGTTTCAGGCTCGTGGTAGCCCACTTTTGGGCGATTCTATGCAGGGATTTCGTGTGAAGAATAGAGTCGACATCGTATCGCGCGTTGTCGGCGCAGCTATGGTGGGCATAGCAGCGCTCAATCAGCCGGCGCTCGCGCATTGCCAGATAGGGCAGGTCGCCGAGATACCTGTTGAGACCGCTCGCAACCGTCCTCTGGCACGCGCAGAGATTAATGGACAATCCATTAGTGTGTTGATCGACACGGGCGCGTCTCAGAGCGTAATGTGGAGGCCGGCGGCTGCGCGACTCGGTCTCCACCTGACCGCCGGACCGCAGGCGGTGCGGACCTACGGGGTAGGTGGCGAATCGCGTCTGGACGCCACGCTAATTAAAGAGCTGCGCCTCGACAAGTTCACGGCGAGAGACGTGCATATCCCCGTATCCGGAGACCGGGACGCTGACTTTGAGATGGTGCTGGGCGAGGACTTCTGGTCCGTCACGTCACTTGAGCTCGATCTCAAGCATCACTTCGTAAGGATGTTGGACCCGAAAGGCTGTAAGTTCGACCAACTCGCATACTGGGCTAAGACTTATTCGATGGCGGATCTCCTCGCCCCACCAGGCGGCGCGCGCAAAATCCTGGTCAAGGTACTGCTCAACGGGCGGACTGTCCGTGCACAGCTCGACTCGGGCGCAGCCGTTTCTGTGGTTTCCAAGTGGGTAGCCGATCAAACCGGCGCCCCGTATCAAAGTGCAAGTGCTGAGCTTACCGGTGTTGGAGTCAAATCGCTCGAGAGTTGGCTGGGCCGATTTCAGACCTTCTCGCTCGGCGATGAGACCATAAACAACGTGCAATTGCGCCTGGCGGAGCTCGGTAAGAATATGAAGGCCCAGGAATTGGGGTCGCGCATTGAAGTCGCCGCGGTGGACGTTCCCGACATGCTCCTGGGCGCAGACTTCCTGCATTCGCATAGGGTCCTCATCGACAACGCGACGCGCAAGATGGTGTTCACTTACGAGGGCGGTCCCGTATTTGAGACGTCGAAGCCCGCGCAACCGAGCGCCGTAGAACCCAGCAGCCCGGCGGCGCCGCAAGCACAGCCGGCTGCGGTCGGCGAGCCCAGATCCAGGAACCCCTGACGTAGGCTGAGGGTTGGATTCGCGCAGGGTGTTTACGCGCGGCGGGAAGACAGCAATATGTAGTCGGCCCCGGCCGGAGTCCGGGAGGCGAGCGTGGACATTGCGGCATGGCTCCGCGGTCTCGGGCTTCAACAGTACGAGCCGATATTTCGCGACAACGATATCGACGGCGCGGTGCTATCTAGCCTGACGGCCGAGGATCTCAGGGAGCTGGGCATTGCCTCGTCGGCCATCGTCGCCGCCTACTCGCGGCGATCGCCTCCTTGAACGAGCACGGCAAGCGGCCAGCGATCGCGTCGGTCCGGGACGGCCCATCCTCGAGGGAAGCTGAGCGGCGACAGCTGACGGTAGTTTTCTGCGATCTCGTCGGCTCGACCGCGTTGTCGTCGCGGCTCGATCCCGAAGACCTGCGCGAGGTAATCGGAGCGTATCACCGGCGCATAGGCGAAGTTCTGGTGCGGTTCCACGGATTTACCGCCAGATACATGGGCGACGGCGCGCTGATTTATTTCGGTTACCCGCAGGCGCGTGAGGACGAGGCCGGTCCCCTTCGTAAGGTGTCGGTGATGCTCTGGTCCTGCATGGACGCGCCGTGCGAGGCGGCCGCAGAATCCGCCGCATGGCCCTCGAGCTCACGGACGTTACCTGTCCCTGCGGCACGTCCCGACACATCGAGCCGGAAGCGCTCGCGCGGATCGCCGGGAGGTCGGTGACGCTGGCGAGGCTCGCCACCCGAGTACGTTGTTCACAGTGCGGCAAGAAGGTCGCCGAGGTCGTGGCGGTGGCAAGGCCGAGGCCCCCAGGATCCCGAAGAATGCGCGCTGACGGTCACTCGCCCGGTTGGCATTAAGGCTTACCGCCTCTCTTGCTTGCCGCTGCGCCGAGCGCCACTCGTTGCTCGATGCTGATCGACCAGTATTCTTCGCACGATGAGCAGTATGCCTCCACCGGAAAGCCTTTATCGAGCAGCCTCAGTAAGGCATTCAATTCATATTGCTCCGTGCACGCCTTGCCGCACTTGGGGCACGTCGACGTGAAGCGCAGCGTTTCTGCAAGGCGGCTCATCGCGCATCCCGCCGATTGAGCAGGAAGTCGATCGCGCGCAGCATGGTCGGCTCGTCGTCGAACTCGCCGACCTTCTCGGGCTCGGCGTCGTCATAGTCGCGCTCGATGACGACTAAGAACTTCTTCGCGCCGGGGGTCTCGCGCCACTCAAGATTGTCGTAGTCGACCCATACGGCGAGCTGCTTAGTGTCGAGCTTGCGCACAGCGCGCGGTACGGCGTCCCTGTGCCATGACTCATCCTCGAAGCCGCGCGCGATCCCAAGGCGAAGGGGCTCTTTTCGATCGCAGTGCATTCGCATATCAGGCAGCGAGCGACAGCTACCGTTGCCCGGCCGGTCAGCTGCTCACTCGTAAGCAGACCCATACCCGACAAAGCCACGATTTATGCCGCCCGGAGCTCGGTCTGCGCAACCTGCGCGCTCAAGCCCCGCTGTACGACTAGCACCAGACGTTTCCTCAGGCGCCACTGGTATGAAGTGGCCCTGACGCGCCTGTCTGAGCGCACCACTACCGCCCACATGACGTTACGGCGAAAGACTGTGGAGCGCCCCTTCGCAGAGATTAAATGGCGGATCTTCGAGAAACCGCGATTCCTAATGCGAGGGCAACGGGGCGCGCGGACCGAGATGGCCATCGCGGTTCTGGTCTACAACTTGAAGCAAGCGCTGCGAGTTCTGGGCCACGGAAACTTAATCGCCCGACTCTCATCAGCCTAACCCTCTGAAACACGACGCCCCGCAAGCGGGGGCGTCGTGCCTCAGTCAGCCAGCAGTTCTGACACGGACTGCGAAGTCGGCGCTCTCGTGCTCGATTTTGATTCGATTTACCTATTAGTGGCCGTCTTCTCAGCCGCCAGAACCAATTCGTTCACCTTTACCATCGCTTTCTGGGCTGCCTCTCGGGCGCACTGGTTTTCGCTTGGCGCTGCGTCTGGGTACTGGCGTCCGATCTCTTTGCATGCCGCAAGAGCGGCCGCGCTGACACGGTTCTCCGCTTCAGTGGCACCAGACTTTGTTGCGAGATTCAGACCCGCCAGGCTCACCCCGTAGGCGAGCGACAGATCCGTCATGGGGAAGTTAGTCGACCCCCGAAAATTCGTCGCCTTGCTGACGATGTGTGTCGCTTCAACCTTGACCTCCGGTGTGTTCTGCGCCATCAAGTTTCCGCACAGGAGTACAAGCGCCCCCGCTGAAATCGCAGTAATGCTTTTCACAACTAGCTCCCGAACAACCTTGGACAACGAACTAAGATGTTGGACTTAACACGCAGAAGGACAATACGTAGTAGTCACCGGACGCTGACGCTCGCGAAGCTAGCGACACGCATGCGCTGCTCGCAGTGCGGGAAGAAGGCTGCCGAGATGGTGGCGGTGGCGAGGCCGAGGCCGCGAGGAATCCTGAAGAATCCGCATTGATCGCGGGAACGCCGCACCCGATTCGGTTCTGAGAACTAGCTCACACTTCGATTCGGCGGCGTTGTTAAACGGTTCTAGCGGGGGAAAATGTGACCCCAACAGGGAGGTTGATTATGTCCAGTCCAGCGAGGATACAGACGGACCGTCCGGCAACCGACGATCTGGATAGCTCCATCGGCACGGATACAGAGACTACCCTGGTTCCCGTGATGGTGGGCTACTCGGAATCAGCGCGCGGCATGCGTCTGCGGCTCTGGTTCGATGAGCGAGAGTTGGTGGTGGACGAGCGCACCTCGAACGTCACTATTGGCCGTGCCGACGAGAATGACGTCGTAGTTAAAGGCCACCTAAGCTCGCGCCTGCACGCGCGCATCGTGATCGGTCGCAGCAACTTCGTATTGATCGACCGGAGCACCAACGGGACCTTCGTGCAGACTGGCGACGGAGAGGAATTGTTCGTACACCAGGATACCCTGCAGCTCAAGGGGGAGGGCATGATCGGCCTCGGGTGCCTGCCCGAGCACAGCTCTCAGCACACAATCCACTTCACTTGTGAAGAGATCTGACCCGCCGCAGGCGCGGCATCGCGAGGCGGCGTAAGCGCTTAAAGAAGGACGTTCTTCCGTCGTGAGCTGATTGCGGGCAGTGTACCTGGGGGAAGTGAGGTACACGATGGACGAGACGCTGACGCAGAAGCAACGAGAGGCGGTGGAAGCACTGGAGGGGGCACGCCGAGCCGGCGTGTCGCTGAGTGACTACGCCAAGGCAAAGGGTCTTGAGCTGCGGCCGGTGTACGACGCGATTGCGACGCTGCGTAGGCGAGGTGCGCTGCCGCCGGCGGACCGACGGCGCAAGCGCAAGAGTCGTTTCGTCGCCGTTCGGGTGGCGAGCTCGCCGGCTCCGATGGCTGTACGGAGTGGTCTGGTGTGTCGACTGTTGCGCAGCGACGGCTGCGCCATCGAGTGTGGCGAGTGGCCGGAGCCGCAGTGGGTCGCCGCGGTGCTGGCAGGGCGGAAGGATGCTGCGGCCTGATCGCGGCATCGAGCGCGTCTACCTGCATCGTGCACCGGTGGACATGCGCCGGCAGATCGATGGGCTCGCGATTCTTGCTCGGGACGTGATCAAGGCGGATCCGCTTGCGGGCGCGATGTTTGCTTTCATCAACGCGCGACGGAACAAGCTCAAGATCCTGGTGTGGGAGCGCAACGGCTTCATCCTTTGGTACAAGCGGCTCGAGCGACATCGCTTTCACTGGCCGCGTGTTGGAGATGAGGTGTTGACACTCTCGGGTGCGGAGCTCAACCGTTTGATCGATGGCTATGACGTGTGGATGAAGCCGCACGAGGCGCTACATTTTGCAGTGTTAGGATGAGTCATAGCGCGCACGGCGCGGTATAATCTTGCCCCGTGACGTCCAACGCTTCGAGCGCGCCGACACCGATCGATGTAGAAGCGATCACTGCGCGGCTCGCGGCGCTGGAAGCGAGCCGCGAGGCACGCGAGGAGCGCATCAAGCTCCTTGAGGAAGAGAACCGTTGGCTGAAGGCGCAGCTCTTCGGCCGCTCTTCCGAGAAGACCCCGGCCGCGGAGGTCTCCCCCGACCAGCACTGGCTTTTCAACGAGGCCGAGACACTCGCTGAGGCGGCGCAGTCGGCTCCGGAGGCGATCCTCATCCCCGCGCATGAGCGCCAGAAGCGCGGTCGCAAGAGACTCTCGCCCGAGTTGCCGCGGGTCGAGGTGATTCACGACCTCGAGGAGCAGGAGAAGTTCTGTGCGAAGGATGGCAGCGCGCTCGAGCGCATCGGGGAGGAGATCTGCGAGCAGCTCGATTATCAGCCCGCGCAGGTGCGGGTGCTGAAGCACATTCGACCGAAGTACGCCTGCCCGTGCTGTCGCGAGGGAGTGAAGATCGCGCCGGTGCCGCGGGCGCTGTTCCCGAAGAGTCTGGCGACGCCCTCACTGCTGGCGCACATCGTGACGGCCAAGTTCGTGGATGGCGTGCCGCTTTATCGCCAGGAGACGCAGTTGGCGCGTCTGCAGGTCACGCTCGGGCGTGCCACGACGGGCGGCTGGATGATCCGGCTCGGCCGAACTCTGGTGGTGCCGCTCATTAACCTCTTGAACGAGCAGATGCTCGAGCAGCCGCTGATCCATTCCGATGAGACGCGGCTGCAGGTGCTGAAGAGCGACAAAGCCGCCACCGCCGATCACTGGATGTGGGTGCGGGTGAGCGGTCCGCCGGGCCGCAGGATCGTGCTCTTCGACTATGACCCCTCCCGGGCAGGGACGGTACCCCAGCGGCTGCTGCAAGGTTACCGGGGCATTCTCCTCACCGACGGCTATGAACCCTATGCCACCGTCGCCAAGGAACTGAAGCTGGTGCACGCCGGGTGTATGGCGCACGCGCGCCGACGCTTCGATGAAGCGCGCAAGGCGCAGCCTGGCGATCACTCGCACGCCAGCACTGCGCTGGATTTCATCCGCGAGCTCTACCGCATCGAGCGCACGCTGTGGGATCGCGAACACCCGCTCACTCCCGAGCAGCGAGTCGCCGTTCGCCAGAGCCGCTCGGCGCCGATCATAGAGCGGTTCTACAGATGGCTCGAGGCACTCGGGCCCCAGGTGTTGCCCGAGAGCCGGCTCGGGAAAGCCGTGCACTACACGCTCGGCCAGTGGCCGAAGCTCATCGTGTTCCTCTCCCACGGCGAGGTGCCCATTGATAACAACCGCTGCGAGAACGCGATTCGCCCGTTTGTCCTGGGCAGAAAAGGCTGGCTCTTCAGTGACACGATCCACGGCGCTGTGGCGAGCGCCAACCTGTATTCCCTCGTCGAGACCGCCAAAGCCAACGGCGCCGAACCTCATGCCTATCTGTCGCGCCTCTTCGAGCGGCTTCCGTACCTGTCGACCGTCGAAGACTATGAGGCGATGTTGCCATGGAACCTCAAGACATCATCGCCGCAGCCCGCACGTACCACGTGACCCAGGCCAAGCCACGACGCGATCGACGACGCGAACAGCGTATCGAGCAGGAAGTCGTCGTCGATGCCTACACCTCGGAGGAGCGCGCCTTGGGCTGGTACTATTACCTCGAGGGGAAATTGCGTTTTCCGTTCACGGCTACCTGCATCAAGCGCCGCGCCACATCACCGTTCAAGACCGGCGAGTCGCTCTCCGTTACGGGGCTTGCGCCGGAAGACGACTGCATGAGCGAGATCATCGTCCTCACCGCGTGGCACGATCGCACGCTGGGGGTTCCACTGGCGCAGCTGCACCCTCGCAAAGTCGACCCCGCCACTAAGGAGGGAATCGAGGACTGGCATTACTGGGTCGCGATGGGCTACCAGTATTGAACCGACCGCACGCGGTTCTTTAAGCGCTTACGCATCTGCGGGCACATCTGTCCGACCGGCACCCAGCTGACCTCGCTGGCCACACCATCATTCAAGGAGACGCCATCTGTGAAAATACTGGCTCCTATGCCTGCCACTGATGCGGAAGGGGCTGGCCCATTCGTGCGCGGCGAGTGGCTGGCTCATCGTAGTGCGAGCGACGGGGTCATCATCTCGCACACCATGGGCCAGTGGCTCATGGGTTGGTTAAGCGCCGCGGGCTACTACGGAGCACATGGGGTCCTGCGCGACACCGTCCCTGCACGGCTCGCGCCCAGCGCGAGAGCGGATCAGTTTCACGCTGAGCTCGTTGCAAGACTGAACGAGCTCCCATGACGAACAGCGTGCGCAGGTATGGGTCCCCTCGCTTGGTGATGTGTCCGAGCCGGGTCTTGCCACCGGTTGAGTATTGGCTCGGCACCAAGCCTAACCAGGCGGCGAACTGCCGACCGTTCTTGAAGTCATAGCCGTTGCCGACCGTGGCAACGAGCGCCGAGGCAGTGATCGGGCCTATGCCTTGACGGGTCTGTGCGCGGCGGGCGAGTTCATTGTCGCGCACCCCAAGGCGAATCGCCTGCTCGTACTCACGTACCTTGGCGGCCAGCCGCTCGGCGTGCTCGAGCAGATCCCGCACGCAGCCTGCGATGCGTGCCGGCAGAGCGTCGATGATCGCAGGGACCGCCCGGCGGATATGCTCGGGACCGTTCGGCAGCACGTAACCGAACTCGGCAATGAGGCCGCGGATGCGGTTGAGCGTGCCGGTGCGCTCCTCGACAAAACCCTGCCGCACCCGGTGCAGTCCCAGATCAGACTGCTGCTCCACTGACTTCACCGGTACAAAACGCATGTTCGGCCGCGTGACGGCCTCGCAGATCGCCTCAGCATCGTTGCCGTCGTTCTTGCCGCTCTTGCGGTAGGGGGCCACGAACTTCGGCGCCATTAGCTTCACGGTGTGACCGAAACGGCCGAAGCGGCGCGCCCACTCATGTGCGCCCGAGCAGGGTTCCATGCCGATTAGGCACGCCGGCAGCTGTGCCACCAGCTCCCCAATTTGGCTCCGGGAGACCGTACGGCGCATCACCACCGTGCCTGCGCCATCCACACCATGGACCGAAAAAGTGTTCTTTGCCAAGTCGATGCCAAGCGTAGAGACTAAGTTCATGGGACTTCCCCTTTCGGAAGGATCGAATACGCAACTCAATCCTGACACCTCGGTGTCATTCCGGGACGGGGAAGTCCCTTACATTCGGTAGACGTCAGCGCCGATCACGACGGGCTTTTCACCGCGGAACACGCGGGGTCTTGCAGCAGAACGCCGCGCTAACCATGCGACTTCCTGACGGAACCCTCGGCGTACTGAGAGCTATACCTTCTCAGCAGTTGTAACTCCGTGACTTTGAAGGCACCCCACACCCTCCAATCCCGCAGTACCCATTGGGATTCTTCGCCAGGTACTTCTCGTGATAGTACGCCCTGAGGCGGGAAATCCTAAGGAATCCGCACGATTAAGGCGCCAGCAGGTCTCAACCGATCGACTTTCAGTCGACCTCGACGTCACTCCGCCGGCAGATCGGAAGCGAGCCCCTTCTCTTGGATCGCTTCAAGAACCTTCCGGCTTCGGCCAAAACCAGCCTCTCGCTCACTACCCTAGCGTTGCGCTAAAGCGGGCACTCAACCAACCGCTTTCGCGCTGGTACAGTTACTTCTGCGCTTGACGTCCGCGGCGCTGCTGTAGGTCACGACCGCCGCCGCGACGGCACTAATAATGTTGCACGTCGGCACTAATAATGTTGCACGTCGGAAATCTACGTGCTATACACTGAACCATATGGTTCAGTATGTGCGAGCCCACCTCGATGCCTCGTTCGCTGCGCTCTCGGACGCTACCCGACGCGGTGTTCTGGAGCAGCTCGGGCACGCAGACGCTTCAATCTCGGACCTTGCCGAAAGGTTCCGCATGACCCTCACGGGCATGAAGAAACACGTTGGCGTCTTGGAGCGGGCGGGACTCGTCACCACGCAGAAGGTCGGACGAGTGCGAACCTGCAGGCTCGGCCTGCGGAGGCTGGAGAAAGAGGCGGCATGGATCGAGAGGTTCCGTCAGCTCTGGGACACACGCTTCGACGAACTGGACATAGTTGTCGAAGAACTTAAACGGAAGGGGAAGGTCGATGAACGCAGGCAGCAAGGGTGAGGCTACTCCCACGAAGGGCCGAACGATTGTGGAACGGAAGTCCGATCGTGAGATGGTTGTCACGCGAACTTTCAACGCGCCGGCGCGATTGGTGTTTGAGGCGTGGACCAAGTCCGAGTTATTCCAGCGGTGGTGGGTGCCTAAGTCGATGGATATGACCCTGCTTTCCTGCGAAATGGATGTTCATGTCGGGGGTGAGTACCGTCTCGAATTCGGACACGGCGCCTCAAGGACCATGGCGTTCTTCGGCAGGTACCTCGAGGTGACACCGCACTCGCGCCTTGTCTGGACCAACGAGGAAAGTGATGACGGCGCCGTCACCACGGTGACCTTCGAGGAAAGAGATGGCAAGACGCTACTCGTCCTGCACGAGCTCTATCCCTCGAAGGAAGCTCTGGACGCCGCTGGAACTGGGGCGGCAGATGCGATGGGGGAGACGTTCGGGCAACTGGACGAGCTTCTCGTCAGCCTGGACGCGAATGTGGGTCGGCCTCGGTTATAGGGCATCCGAACGTCCAACATGGTGCATCGGGTCTTCGCCGCGGACTATCCTCAGCCGCGGTCGACGGTAGACTTCCAGTAGACTTCAGCGCCGGTCACACGCTGGATTTTTCTGGATTCTTCGCCAAATACTGCTGGTGATAGTACGCCCTGAGGCTGGAATTCCCGCAGAAACCGCGCGGTTACATCCTCACTGGTCTTCGACCGGTCGACTTCCGGTAGACGTTGACGTCGATCCACCAGTAGACCTACCTCCTGGCGCCAGCAGTGGCGTACCCCCGAAACCAAGAGTTAGGAGAACCTCATCACGGATTTACCTTGTGTACCGGCGGCGGCGTCCAGGTGCCGTCCGTCACTGCTGTCTTGGGCCAATAGGCCCGCACGTAGAGTGAGAAGTCGCCCTCTGGTGCGGGAAGCCAGTTTGCGCGCTGAACTTCGTCGGTTGGCGCCTTGCTCTGTACGTAAATGGTCAGCGATCCGTCAGCGGCGTACTTAAGTCCCTTGTTCTTGGTGCCGACAGAGAAACGGTTAATCTGGTTGGCAACAAAGAAATGAAACTCGTTATAGATCGACAACGACCAGAAGCCGTTGACAGGTGGAGTCTGGCCCTTCGCGAAGGTAACGACGTAGCGGTTGGCTGTGTTCAACCGAACGCCGCTCTCATCGAGATCCTGGTAGAAGTACTTTGTCTCATTCGGCGAGTTGACAAAGATGTTGGACTTCGCCACCGCTGTTCGGGTGAAGTAGTCGGTGCCGAACGCCGCCTCGTTAGAAATGGTGCTCCAGTTGTAAGGTAGCTGCTGACCGTAGCTGCGG
>Ga0310912_10002153_pt1 | contig 11075 bp, 10 predicted proteins | sample GREbulkMGOX080_FD_203443 | JGI IMG/M metagenome (GOLD analysis project Ga0310912, IMG submission 203443) | Lab enrichment of tropical soil microbial communities from Luquillo Experimental Forest, Puerto Rico - GRE.bulkMG.OX080 | ecosystem: Environmental > Terrestrial > Soil > Tropical forest >...
CCGAGATCGGATTTGGCCACGTGCGGAATCCTGGAATGTCTGAAAAAGCGGTGCTTCACTTGGCTAGTTGAGGGCCGGCTGTCAATAGCGCTGTGTGCATGAAAGACAGGGCCGTGACGCCGCCCCAGCCCTGTGTTACCTGCCGCAGGAGCTTAGGACACATTCTTGACCCATTCCGATCATCCGAGCCCGCTTGAGGCACGCTGCTCCGGCCCTCTGACCGGCAAGGCCCGGGTGCCCGGCGACAAGTCGATTTCGCACCGGGCCCTGATTTTGGGTGCGCTTTCGGTCGGAAAGACACGGATTTCGGGCCTGCTTGAGGGCGAGGATGTTTTGAACACCGCCAAATCCATGCGCGCGCTGGGCGCCGAGGTCGACCGAACCGGCGATTTTGCCTGGGTCGTGCAGGGCGTCGGGGTAAGCGGGTTCGCCGAGCCGCAGAATCCGCTCGATTTCGGCAATTCCGGTACCGGCTGCCGACTGGTCATGGGGGCGGTGGCGGGTTGCCCAATCACGGCAGTTTTCGATGGCGACGCTTCGCTGCGCAGTCGCCCGATGCGGCGGGTGCTGGATCCCCTGGAACTGATGGGTGCCAAAACCCGCTCCAGCGGGGAGGGTGGGCGCTTGCCGCTGACGCTCGCCGGTGCGCGCGATCCCGTGCCGATCACCTATCGCACGCCGGTGGCGTCGGCCCAGATCAAGTCCGCGGTCCTGCTCGCGGGCCTTTCCGCGCCGGGCGTGACCACCGTGATCGAGCAGGAAGCGAGCCGCGATCACACCGAACTGATGCTGAAGCATTTTGGCGCCGAAATCGTCTCCAGCAAGGAGGGCGCTCACGGCCGCAAGATCGCACTCACCGGACAACCGGAACTGCACGGCGCCGATGTCGTCGTTCCCGCCGATCCATCATCGGCCGCGTTTCCGATCGTGGCGGCTCTGATCGTCGAAGGCTCCGACATTATCCTGCCCGACGTCATGACCAATCCGCTGCGCACCGGCCTGTTCGCGACGCTGCGCGAAATGGGCGCCCTGCTCGAGGAAACGGAGGTTCGCGGCGACGCCGGCGAACCGATGGCGCAGATCCGCGCCCGCGCCTCGAAGCTGCGGGGTGTCGAGGTGCCGCCGGAGCGTGCGCCCTCCATGATCGACGAATATCTGGTGCTGGCGGTCGCCGCTGCTTTTGCGGAAGGAACCACGATCATGCGCGGTCTGCACGAATTGCGGGTCAAGGAGTCCGACCGGCTCGCGGCGACGGCAGCCATGCTGCGCGTCAATGGTGTCAGCGTCGAGATTTCCGGCGACGATCTTGTTGTCGAGGGCAGGGGTCACGTGCCGGGTGGCGGCCTTGTCGCCACCCACATGGATCATCGCATCGCGATGTCGGCACTGGTGATGGGACTTGCATCCGACAAGCCGGTCAAGGTCGACGATACCGCCTTCATAGCCACCAGTTTTCCGGATTTCATTCCGATGATGCGCGCGCTGGGGGCTGAGCTTTCATGATTATTGCGATCGACGGACCGGCTGCGTCGGGCAAGGGCACCCTCGGCAAGCGCCTTGCCAAGCACTACGGCTATCGTCACCTCGATACCGGGGTAATCTACCGCGCCGTCGCTTATGCCCTGATTCAGGCCGGCGCCGACGTGAACGACGAGATGCTCGCGGTCTCGGCAGCGCTCGAGCTCGACCCCGAGAAGTTCGGCAATCCGATCCTGAAAACCCAGAGGGTCGGCGAGGCCGCGTCGGTAGTCTCGGCAATTCCGAAGGTGCGGGAGGTGCTGCTCAATTTCCAGCGGCAGTTTGCGGCCGATCCGCCGGGCGCGGTGCTCGACGGGCGCGACATCGGAACCGTGATCTGTCCCCATGCCGACGTGAAGATTTTCGTGATGGCCGATCCCAAGGTTCGCGCCCGCCGCCGAACGCTGGAGGCGCGCGCCCGAGGCGAGGATGCCGACGAGGCGGCTGTTCTTGAGGATATCCTCAATCGGGACGAGCGCGACAAGAACAGGGCGGTTGCGCCTTTAAAACCGGCCGCCGATGCTTACTTGCTAGATAATTCCAATTTGGATATAGAGGCCGGCGTCCGGGCCGCCATCGATATTGTTGAGGCCGTCCGAGCGGGCCGGCAGCGGGCCTGAGCCCCTGCCGTCATTGGAGGAAGTGCCCGCTCCCGCCCTTGAAAGTCGATATCTCGAAACTGGTTTTTCGGGACCGATCCCTATCCGGACCTAAACTCAACGTATCGAACGCGCAGGCATCTGCCGGCCCGCTTTTGCGCGATGAGCGCAACAAGCGGTCGTCATTGGCTTTGCGACCACCGACACTGCACGCGCGATACGCCCTCAACCGAAATGGCCGGCAAGACTTCGCAATTGGAGAACATATGGCTTCGAGTACCACTGCTAATACTTACAGTCCCAGCCGCGATGATTTCGCCGCGATGCTGGATGAGTCCTTCGCCGGCGGCAACCTGCAGGAAAGCTCCGTTATCAAGGGCAAGGTGGTTGCAATTGAAAAGGACATGGCCGTCATCGACGTCGGCCTGAAGACCGAGGGCCGCGTCGCATTGCGCGAATTTTCTGGCCCGGGCCGCGATAGCGAACTGAAAGTCGGCGACGAGGTCGAGGTGTTCCTCGATCGCATCGAAAATGCGCTCGGCGAAGCCGTGCTGTCGCGCGACAAGGCGCGGCGCGAGGAGAGCTGGGGCAAGCTGGAGAAGGCGTTCCAGAACAACGAAAAGGTCATGGGCGTCATCTTCAACCAGGTCAAGGGCGGGTTCACTGTCGACCTCGACGGCGCCGTAGCCTTCCTGCCGCGTTCGCAAGTGGACATACGTCCGATCCGCGACGTGGCGCCCCTGATGAACAATTCGCAGCCGTTCCAGATCCTGAAAATGGATCGGCGCCGCGGCAACATCGTGGTGTCGCGCCGCACGGTTCTGGAAGAGACCCGTGCCGAACAGCGCCAGGAACTGGTGCAGAACCTGGAAGAGGGTCAGGTAATCGACGGCGTCGTCAAGAACATCACCGATTACGGTGCGTTCGTCGACCTCGGCGGCATCGACGGCCTGTTGCACGTCACCGACATCGCCTGGCGGCGGGTCAATCATCCGACCGAGGTCTTGACCATCGGCCAGACCGCGAAAGTAAAAATCATCAAGATCAACCACGAGACGCACCGCATCTCGCTCGGCATGAAGCAACTCCTCGACGATCCCTGGCAGGGCATCGAGGCGAAATACCCCTTGAACGCGCGCTTCCATGGCCGGGTCACCAACATCACCGATTACGGTGCGTTCGTCGAACTAGAGCCTGGCATCGAGGGCCTGATCCACGTCTCCGAGATGTCGTGGACCAAGAAGAACATGCACCCCGGCAAGATCGTTTCGACCTCGCAAGAGGTGGAAGTGCAGGTGCTCGAGGTGGATAGCGTCAAGCGCCGCATCTCGCTCGGCCTCAAGCAGACCATGCGCAACCCCTGGGAAGTCTTCGTCGAGAAATTCCCGGTTGGTTCGGTGGTCGAGGGCGAGGTCAAGAACAAGACCGAGTTCGGTCTGTTCCTCGGCCTCGAGGGCGATGTCGACGGCATGGTGCATCTGTCCGATCTCGACTGGAAGCTTCCGGGCGAACAGGTCATCGACAACTACAAGAAGGGCGACATGGTGAAAGCCGTGGTGCTCGACGTCGATGTCGAGAAGGAGCGGATCTCGCTCGGGATCAAGCAGCTCGAGGGCGATCCCTTCGCCGAGCCGGGCGACGTCAAGAAGGGCGCGGTCGTGACCTGCGAAGTGCTCGAAGTGAAGGACGCCGGCATCGAGGTGAAGATCGTCGGAACCGACTTCACCACCTTCATCAAGCGCTCCGAGCTTGCCCGCGATCGCAACGATCAGCGCTCCGAACGCTTCGCGGTCGGCGAGAAGGTCGATGCGCGGGTGATCCAGTTCGACAAGAAGGCGCGCAAGGTGCAGGTGTCGATCAAGGCGCTGGAAGTCGCCGAAGAGAAGGAGGCCATTGCCCAGTACGGCTCTTCCGACTCGGGCGCGACCTTGGGCGACATCCTCGGCACCGCACTCAAGAATCGCGGGGGCGGCGACAAGTAAGTCGTTGCTCACCTGCTCGACAAACGAAGGCCCCGGTCACAGCCGGGGCCTTTTGTTTCGTCTCGCTCACGCGGGCGAGTCGGAGGACCTTCGTTTGAGCATATTGCGTCGCAATTTTATGATGTTAGATAACCGCATGCTCGCGCCGCATCTTCAAAACCCGCCGACCCTGCCCTCAGGAGGAGATTCCGATGTCGCTTGATTCAGATGTGATCGTCGATCGGCGCAGGATCCGCCGCAAGCTGACATTCTGGCGCGTGGCGGCGGTGGCGATCGCGATCGCAGCGATCGCAGTCATCGGCACACTCGCATTACCAGGCGGACGCAGCACGTTCACCACATCCGGTTCGATTGCGCGGGTCAGCATCGATGGCTTGATCCGCAGCGACCGGGATCGCGTCGAGGCCTTGGAGCGGTTGGAAAAATCGCAAGCCGCGGCGGTCGTCGTTCACATCAATTCGCCGGGCGGCACCACCGCCGGCTCCGAACAGCTCTACGATTCGCTGATACGGTTAAAGGCGAAGAAGCCCCTCGTCGTGGTGGTCGAGGGATTGGCGGCGTCCGGCGGTTACATTACTGCGATCGCGGCAGATCATATCGTTGCGCAGCAGAGCTCGCTGGTGGGCTCGATTGGCGTGCTGTTCCAGTTTCCGAATGTCACCGAACTCCTGAAAACCGTCGGCGTGAAAGTCGAGGAGGTAAAATCTTCGCCGCTGAAGGCAGCGCCCAACGGCTTCGAGCCGACGAGTCCGGAGGCGCGCGCCGCACTGGACGCGCTGGTGAAGGATTCCTATGCGTGGTTCAAGGGGCTCGTAAAGGAGCGCCGCGGCCTGGACGACGAGCAGCTTGAAAAAGTCGCCGACGGCAGGGTCTTCACCGGCCGTCAGGCGGTCGATCTCAAGCTCATCGACCAGCTTGGCGACGAGAAAACGGCGGTCGCCTGGCTGGTCGAACAGAAGGGTGTCAAGAAGGATTTGCCGGTGCGCGACTACAAGCTTAGCCCACGTTTCGGAGACCTGACTTTCCTGCGGACCGCGGTATCCCTGACGCTTGATACGCTCGGACTCGGCGCGATCGCGCGTCAGGTCGAGCAGGCGGGTATGGCGCAAGCGGTCGATCGCCTCTCGCTCGATGGAATGCTGGCACTGTGGAGTCCGGCGGTCGGCAACTGAACGGGGCTGAGCCGATTTTGACCGCTTCTCCCGCGCTGCGGGTATTGTGACAAGCCCCGATTGGGGCGTTTGTCACGCCATTTCGCGCTGCGCAAAATTGATTTAGCGTCTTGACAGATCAAGGTATTTTCACGGAAATGGATAAGTGACGCTTCCGGATCCAACCTCTCGATGATCAAATCCGAACTGGTTCAGCGTATCGCCGAGCACAACCCGCATCTCTACCAGCGGGATGTCGAGAACATCGTGAACGCCATTCTCGATGAGATTGTCGCCGCTCTGGCACGCGGCGACCGTGTTGAGTTGCGTGGGTTTGGCGCGTTTTCGGTGAAACATCGGCCTGCGCGGGCCGGGCGCAATCCGCGCACCGGTGCCCACGTGCCGGTCGATCAGAAAAGCGTCCCGTTTTTCAAGACGGGCAAGGAAATGCGCGAGCGGCTGAACCGCGACAACCCCGAGACGAGCACCTAAAGGGGTCTCGCAAGAGACCAGGGGCGTTCGCGATCGATCCAACACGAGCCCCGTGATGCGCAAGTTTCTCACGACCCTGATCGTCATTCTGCTGGGGCTGATCCTCGTCGTATTCGCGGTGGCCAACCGTCACTTCGTGACGGTATCGCTCGATCCGTTCAATTCGGCCAATCCCTCGATTTCCGTCTCGCTGCCGCTGTTCGTGCTGATCATCCTGGTCGCGATCCTCGGCGTTGTGGCGGGCGGCTGCGCAACCTGGTTCCGGCAGCGCCGCTGGCGTCGGGCGGCCCGGCAGCACGAGGCGGATGCCCGGATGGCCAAGGCCCAATTGGCGGAGTTTCGTGCCGCAACGCCGGTACGCGGCGAGCCGCTGCGGCTTCCGCCCGCCTCGCAAGCGGGCCTTTACGGGGCTTCGGGGCGAGACAAGCAGGGCGCGGCGTTGTAGAACCCGCCCCGTCAGTCACGCTTTGGCGGCCCGAAGAGACCATGCCACTGCTCGTCAAAATCTGCGGCCTGTCCACGCGCGAGACGCTTGAGGCGGCGCTTACGGCTAGCGCCGACATGGTTGGCTTCGTGTTCTTTCCGCCCTCGCCCAGGCACCTTTCGTTTGAAGCGGCTCGCGAGCTCGCAGGCGTGGTCAAGCGCCGCGCCATCAAGGTGGCGCTGACCGTCGATGCCGACGACGCGACGCTCGACGGCATTATCGAGGCGCTCGAGCCGGATATCCTGCAGTTGCATGGTCACGAGACGGCGGCGCGGGTTGCCGAGATCAAGCAAAAATTCTCCCGCGAGGTGATGAAGGCGCTGCCGGTCGAAGGCGCCGCCGATCTCGCAAGCTTGCCGGCCTATGCCGCCGTCGCCGACCGCATCCTGTTCGACGCCCGTCCGCCCGAGGGAGCGACCCGTCCCGGCGGCCTTGGCGCGGCGTTCGATTGGCATGTGCTGCAAAATCTGGATCTCAGGGTGCCGTTCATGGTTTCCGGCGGCCTTCACGCCGGCAATGTCGCGGAAGCCGTTCGCGTGACGCGCGCCGGCGGTGTCGATGTCTCCTCCGGCGTCGAGCGCACGCCGGGCGTCAAGGACGTCGAGATGATCCGCGCCTTCATCCGCGCGGCGCGCGCATCGCAAGAGTTGACCGTCCGATGACAAAAGCTTTGCCCAATTCCTTCCGCAGCGGCCCCGACGAGCACGGGCATTTCGGCATTTTCGGCGGACGTTTTGTCGCGGAAACTCTGATGCCGCTGATCCTCGACCTGGAAACAGCCTACGCCGCCGCCAAGGCCGACCCGGCGTTCCAGGCAGAAATGAACGGCCATTTGCGCGACTATGTCGGCCGGCCCTCGCCGCTCTATTTCGCGGAACGTCTGACCGAGCATCTCGGCGGCGCGAAGATCTATTTCAAGCGCGAGGAGCTGAACCACACCGGCTCCCACAAGGTGAACAACGTGCTCGGCCAGATCATGCTGGCGCGGCGCATGGGCAAGAAGCGCATCATCGCCGAGACCGGTGCGGGCCAGCACGGCGTTGCGACCGCGACGCTTTGTGCGAGGTTTGGTCTCGAATGCGTGGTCTATATGGGCGCCGTCGACGTCGCGCGGCAGCAGCCCAATGTCATCCGCATGGAGATGCTGGGCGCGAAAGTGTTGCCGGTGCAGTCGGGCACGCGCACGCTGAAGGATGCGATGAACGAAGCACTGCGTGACTGGGTCACCAACGTGCACAACACGTTCTATTGCATCGGCACGGTTGCCGGGCCGCATCCCTATCCGATGATGGTGCGCGATTTCCAGTCCGTGATCGGCAACGAGACGCGCAAGCAGATGCAGGAGGCGGAAGGGCGCCTGCCGGATTCGCTGGTCGCCTGCATCGGCGGCGGGTCAAACGCGATGGGGCTGTTTCATCCCTTCCTCGACGATCCCTCGGTCGAGATTTTTGGCGTGGAAGCGGCGGGCCACGGGCTGACGCAATTGCATGCGGCGTCGATTGCCGGCGGGCGCCCGGGCGTGCTGCATGGCAACCGCACCTATCTCTTGATGAATGACGACGGCCAGATCCAGGACGCGCATTCGATTTCGGCGGGCCTCGATTATCCCGGGATCGGGCCGGAACATTCCTGGCTGCACGAGATCGGGCGCGTCAAATATTTATCGGCGACCGACGACGAGGCCCTTGCAGCGTTTCAATTGCTCTCGCGGCTCGAAGGAATCATCCCGGCGCTGGAGCCGGCGCATGCCATTGCGAAAGTGATGGAACTCGCGCCGGCGCGGCCGAAGGATCATCTCATGGTGATCAATCTCTCCGGCCGCGGCGATAAGGACGTGCCGCAAGTCGGCGATATTTTGAAGGCGAAGAAGAAGTGACCACCCGCATCGACGCGCGCTTTGCGCAACTGAAGAAAGAGCGCCGTTCGGCTTTTGTCACCTTCCTGATGGCGGGTGATCCGGATCCCGTGACCTCGCTCGCCATTTTGAAGGCGATGCCTTCGGCCGGCGCCGATGTCATCGAGATCGGCATGCCCTTCACCGATCCGATGGCGGACGGTCCGTCGATCCAGGCCGCGGGCCTGCGCGCGCTGAAGGCCGGCATGACGTTGAAGAAGACGCTGCAGATGGTGCGCGACTTCCGCAGGGACGACGATACGACGCCGCTCGTGCTGATGGGCTACTACAACCCGATCTACATCTATGGCGTCGACAGGTTCCTTGCCGATGCGAAATCGGCCGGCGTCGACGGATTGATAATCGTCGACCTGCCGCCGGAGGAGGATACGGAACTTTGCCTGCCTGCGCTGAAGGCCGGCCTCAACTTCATCCGGCTCGCAACCCCGACCACCGACGACAAGCGCTTGCCTGCGGTACTCGCCAATACCTCCGGCTTTGTCTATTACGTTTCGATCACCGGCATCACCGGCGCCGCAGCAGCCAACGCCAAGGCGGTCGCGGACGCGGTCGCCCGCATCAAGCGGCACACCAGTTTGCCGGTCTGTGCCGGTTTCGGCATCAGGACGCCGGAAGCGGCGCAGGCGATCGCGGAGCGCGCGGACGGCGCGGTGGTCGGCACCGCCCTGGTCGATGCCCTCCGCGGTAGCCTCGATCCGGACGGCCGCGCCACAGTCAGGACGGTGAATACGGTCGCCAGCCTTGCGGCGTCGCTGGCGCAGGGCGTCAAGGGCGCCAGGCAGGCCGCGGAATAGGCCGCAAATCCCCGCAGATTAAGGTTTTGGGCGGCGACTTGCCGGTTAATCCCAGACCGGCCATATATCCCCAGCGGGCGATAACCGCGATTCGGAGCGAAACATGAATTGGCTCACCAATGTCGTTCGGCCGAAGATCCGTAACATGCTCCGCCGCGAGACGCCGGAGAACCTGTGGATCAAGTGCCCCGATTCCGGGCAGCTCGTGTTTTACAAGGACGTCGAGGCCAACCAGTTCGTGATTCCCGGCTCGAACTACCACATGCGCATGGGCGCAGTAGCGCGGCTGAAGTCGATCTTCGACAATGAGACCTGGTTCGACGTCGCGCTGCCGGAGGTCGCTGCCGATCCCCTGAGATTCCGCGACGAGAAGCGCTATGCCGACCGCGTCAAGGATGCGCGCGCCCGCACCGGGCTCAACGACGCGATCAAGATCGGATACGGCAAGCTCGAAGGTGCGGCTGTCGTTATCGCCGTGCAGGATTTCGATTTCATGGGCGGCTCGCTCGGCATGGCCGCAGGCGAAGCCATCGTTCGCGGGTTCGAGCTTGCGGTCGAGAAGAAAGCACCGTTCATCGTGTTTGCCGCTTCCGGCGGCGCGCGCATGCAGGAGGGCATCCTGTCGCTGATGCAACTGCCGCGCACGACGGTTGCAGCGCAGATGCTGCGCGAGGCGAAACTGCCCTACATCGTTGTGCTGACCAATCCGACCACCGGCGGCGTCACCGCCTCCTATGCCATGCTCGGGGACATCCAGATCGCCGAGCCCGGTGCGCTGATCGGCTTTGCCGGCGCGCGGGTGATCGAGCAGACCATTCGCGAGAAATTGCCGGAAGGTTTCCAGCGGGCAGAGTATTTGCGCGATCACGGCATGATCGACATGGTCGTGCACCGACACGATCTCCGCCCGACGCTGGCGCGGCTGTGCCGCCTGTTGACCAGGTCGCCGGCGATCGAGACGGCGCCGAAGGCGGCGCCGCTGGTTCCGGCAGCCGCAATCGTATCGGCGCCCGAAACGGCGCCGGCTGCGCCCTACGCGTGAACGCGCCCGCCGCCAAATCGCCAACGCCGCTCGACGAAGTGGTCGCGCGGCTGTCGCAGTTGCATCCGAAGCGCATCGACCTGTCCCTCGAGCGCATGCATCGCTTGCTGGATCGGCTCGATCATCCCGAACGGAAGCTGCCGCCGGTCATCCACGTCGCCGGCACGAACGGCAAGGGCTCGACGGTCGCCTACTTGCGCGCGATCCTGGAAACCGCAGGCCTCAAGGTCCACGCCTACACCTCGCCCTATCTCTTGCGCATCAACGAATGTTTCCGCCTCGGCGGGACGCTCGTCGGCGACGACGAATTATGTGGCGCGCTGGAGCATTGCGAGCGCGTCAATGCCGGCGCGCCGATCACATTCTTCGAAGCGAAGACCGCTGCGGCTTTTTGCCTGTTCGCGCAACATGCGGCCGACATGCTGATCCTGGAAGTCGGTCTCGGCGGCCGGCTCGATTCGACCAATGTGATCGACAATCCGCTCGCCTGTGCGATCGCGCCGATCGGCATGGACCATACCGAGTATCTCGGCGACACGCTCACCGCGATTGCCGGCGAGAAGGCCGCCATCATCAAGCGAGGGGTGCCGGTGATAACAGCCGAGCAAGCACCCGAGGCGATGTGCGTGATCGAGCAGCAGGCAAGACGGCAGCGCGCGCCGCTCCACGCCGCAGGCCAGGAGTGGCATGTCGGTGTCGAACGCGGGCGGCTGGTCTATCAGGACGATCGTGGCCTGATGGACCTCGCCGCGCCAAAATTGTTCGGCCGGCACCAGTTCGACAATGCGGGGCTTGCCATTGCCACGCTGCGCGCCATCGATGCGATCAGGATTCCGCACGCCGCGTTCGAGGGCATCGTCAATGCCGAGTGGCCCGCGCGGATGCAGAGGCTTTCGTCCGGTCGGCTGGCACAATTCGGACCGCGGGGCTGCGAGATCTGGCTCGATGGCGGTCACAACGCAGACGGTGGTCGGGTGGTCGCAGCCGCGCTCGGCGACCTTGAAGAGCGGGTGTCGCGGCCGCTGGTCGTGATCGTCGGCATGATGGCGACCAAGGATGCCGGCGCGTTCCTCGCCAATTTTGCCGGACTGACGCGGC
>Ga0310912_10002161_pt1 | contig 11056 bp, 10 predicted proteins | sample GREbulkMGOX080_FD_203443 | JGI IMG/M metagenome (GOLD analysis project Ga0310912, IMG submission 203443) | Lab enrichment of tropical soil microbial communities from Luquillo Experimental Forest, Puerto Rico - GRE.bulkMG.OX080 | ecosystem: Environmental > Terrestrial > Soil > Tropical forest >...
CCACTTCCGTGAAAAGCAGAGACCAGTTACCGACAAATACGTTGTCTCCTAAAACGACTCCGTTCATCGATGAGTGTTTCACGGTCGCATTCGTACTCATCGCTCGTGCCTAGGGTCATGCCGTTGCCGACAACGTCCAACCGAAGGATTTTAGGCACACCTACTCCAACCCCTATTCACATTGGGGCCTAGGTGGCGGCAGACCTTCTGCGGCCAACCACCGTCATAAGAGACGATGACGCAGATTGTCCCGTTCCCCAACTTCAAACTCTTGCAGCCCGGCGGCAGACCATACATTCTGGGACGAAGCAAAAAGGGAATCGTGTCTAAGTCACGAGCCGATATAATGCGTGGGATCCCCGAGGGCAGCTGGGCTCTCGCAACGAATCGGCAAACCGCCTGCACGCACACACACTCTCATGTCTCTGACTACACGCGTCATTGTTGCGCTCGTTCTCGGATTCGCTGCCGGTCTCTTGGTTCTTGCCTATCCCATACCCGCACTCCTAAAGCTCGTCCGTGTGGTCGAGCCGATTGGGGTTCTTTGGGTGAACGCAATTCGCATGACAGTTATCCCTCTGGTTGTTTCGCTCCTCATCACGGGAGTCGCATCTTGCTCCAACATGCGAGCCGTTCGTGAGATTGGCTGGGGAGCCCTCGCCTCCTTTTTGGGGCTGCTTGTGTTTGTTGCAGCAGCGGGACTGCTGATTGTTCCACCGCTCTTTGCGTGGTTTCACATCGACCCAGCCACGATTGCTACGCTACGCGGCAACGCGGCAGGTGGAGCGACCACGACTCCGAATATCCCAAGTTTTGGAGACTGGGTGGTAAGCTTGGTGCCTACCAACCCCGTCAAAGCAGCGAGCGATGGAGCAATGCTTCCGCTCGTTATATTCGCTTTGGCGTTCGCTCTTGCGCTCCTCAACGTAACGGCGAAACGACGTGATGCCGTCCTTCTGTTCTTCCACGGTGTAGGCGATGCCATGCTCGCCATCGTTCGCGTCATCATTGACTTGGCGCCGGTTGGTGTATTCGCGCTGATGCTACCTGTGGCAAGCCGGACTGGAATTGCGGCTGCTGGTGCATTGGGCTACTACGTGGCTGTAACCGCTATCGCTCAAGTGCTTATCGTACTATTCCTTTATCCCGTCGCAGCCCTTGGTGGACGCATTCCAGTGCTACGGTTTGCTCAGGCGGTCTTTCCCGCACAAGCTGTTGCTTTCAGTTCAAGTTCCTCGCTCGCCTCGCTCCCCACACTTATAGATAGCAGCGAGAGGAAACTGCGGCTTCCGTCGAGTGTGACGGACCTCGTGCTTCCGCTTGCAGTATCGACCTTTAAGGTCGGCACGCCAGCGCTCTGGCTTGTGGCGGCGATCTTCCTCGGGCACATGTATGGCGTGCGGCTTGCGCCGACACAGCTTTTGGTCATCGCTTTGACTGGCATCCTGACCAGTTTCAGTATTCCAGGTGTTCCGCACGGGTGGTTGCTCGTCATTTCTCCCCTGATGGTCACAATGGGGATTCCAGCGGAGGCGATAGGACTGCTGATTGCCGTCGATGCCATCCCAGATATGTTCGCGACCACGCTGAACGTCACTGGCGACATGGTTGCGGCTGCGCTTGTGTCGCGCCGGCCAGTGATCGCGCCGAGCGTTACTCTTGAACCAGTCGCGCAATAGTATGAGCGGTTCCCTTGTTCACTAGAGACGAGCGGGATCACCATAACCTGATGGACGGCAGACGCTATTGCAGAATCAATCGGTGAATATCGGAATGCTCTCTTCCTTTTGCGACGGAATAACCAATGACCATTCCGTAGGTTCGGGTGTGGCGGAGTTCTCGGCAGCTTCAGGCCGACCAAGCTGTTGTCGTAACTTCCTATCCGCCCTCCCTCTGGTTTAGTACTCTAGAATCTCTACTTCGATCTGTATGTCCGGTTGTGCAGTGTCCCTGGGTACGGGAGCCACTGATGGGGTATGAGCTGGAAGGGCACAAGGCACTTCGGCGGCCGGCAGTCCAACCGGCTTGCTGGGTGGAGGTCCATCACTTGGTCATCGTAATGCCTCAGGCGTCCTGGGGCACCAGTTTTCTGTAGATAAGAGGCACGTATGGCTGGGCTGGCTCCGCGGCTGGGGCTACATCTGCCTCATACGGTCTCGGCCAGCCGTCTCACGTCAGCCGCCGATTCAGGTGGGGCAATTTGCACGCTTATCCGAAGAGGCAGAATGCAATCATTTCGGGAACAACTAACCCTACCCTTTCACATTTGGGGCATTAGGGCCCGACAGAGGTAATTTAATTACCGGTCGCAAGCTCCCGACGGCGTCCAATCCGACGGTATGATCGCCGCCTGAGCGGAATCATGGATTATCAAGACGAGCGACCGCCGCACGGTCGTGCCAACGATGCTCAACTGCATCGGAACGTTCGGGGCCACTGTCATCGTCTCCCCGGTTCGAGCCTTCTTCGTCGTTCCTGCCTGAGTCTCCAGACATTGCTCGCCAGCGAGCATATACCAGGCTTCTGGTCCCGGGGGAGTGTGCACGAGCGAGCGATCACCCGGTCGCATGACGGCATACGAAATAACGGCATCGTAGGTCTTCGCTGGAGGGAGATCCAGAGGCCCGATCACAACAACGCCTTCCCCTCTTTGTGGAGCGATGTCTTGCTGCCCAATTCCAAGAGCCATACTCGCCCATCTTCTACAGTCGCGCGGTGGCCCGAGGTAGTCCCGCTTTGATTGGTGGCCGCCGGCGGATTCCCGCCTTGCCCGAATGCGAGCGGTGCGACCACCAAGCAGACGGCCACAAGCGCAAAAATGGTGACGTTCACTTTTCGCATGAGAGTGCTCCTCTCAGTTAGATTGGGAGCGAGTTGAATCGTCAATGATTGTGTACTCCGATTTTGCGCAGTGTCAAAGAAGCAGAATGGGGTCGTACGGCTACAGTTTCATGTTTGGAGAGTTTATTTCACTAGGGTAGCGCAAGGGAACTTTTCGCTTTCGTCTGCGTATTTACTCTCCAGGGCGTCTTTAACCGGTTCCCTTATCCGCCCGAGAACCCTCTGGATAACCGAGACTATGAACCAAGAAAAGAAGGACTTGCTTTGTTTCGCTCTGGTGGTTGTCCTCGCCACCACGCTCATCGTTGCCTGTTTTCCGCTGTTTCACATTACGAGCAATTGGGCTGCAAACGTGTTGATGTTTGTACCAGGATTGGTTGCAGCGGCCTTGTTGCTTCGGCGCAGGGAGGCCTTCGGCTCGGTCGGTTGGGGTTTCGGCCCTTGGCGCTATTGGCTCGCAGCTATTGTGCTGCCCACCCTCGCGATACTCATTGCGGTCACGATCTCTCTACGTTTGGGATATGCCGCGCCTGCACCGCTTTCTACGCCTGCCGGTAGCCTCATCGTGCACCCTGCGAAGCTGCTCAACAACATGTTCATTTACCTCGTGATTTCGCTGCCTCTAGCCTTCGGAGAAGAGTTCGGTTGGCGAGGTTATGCGCAGCCACGGCTGATACGGCAGTTCGGACTGATCCCTGGTTTGCTCGGGCTCGGTTTGATCTGGGGCCTCTGGCACACGCCGATCTACTACGCCATGCACGTATATCCCGATCATCCATTCCTCGGCCCGTTCGTAATGACCCCTATAGATAACATCCTGGTGGTTGTCCCGATGGCATGGCTCTACATCAGGTCCAGGAGCATCTGGGTTCCGACCTTCACGCACGCCTTTGCAGATATCTTGTGGGGATTCTCAGGACTGATGTTCCCCGCAACCCACGAAATCCAGAACTGGGCAGTGTTGCAGGTCGTCCAGGTGATTATTTCCGCAGTACTGTTAATCGACTTGATGTCGAAACGACAAGACTCCTCCGAACCCAAACTGCAACAGTCGTCCGTGTCTGCCTGATCGGCCGGGCTGCGGTCACGGGGAAAGAACGGTAGCGTCTTGGTCTGGCCGCACTTCCGGCATCCGTATTCTACAACCCACTGACCTCGTGGCTTGTGAGCATTTCAAAGAAGCAGAACGAAAACTGATGCCACGCAAGAGGCGCAAATCTTTGGAGCTTCTTTTGGGCATGGAATCATTTGGCGGTCATGGAACGCTAATGGAGAGAGTCAGAGAGGGAGGCGTTTCTGGAGCTAAAGAAGATTCAGGATGGTCTTGTTAGCTAACGGCCATGTTAGGCGACAAAATCTTGTTTGTGGCAAGAGCTGAGGTCGTTGAAACAAAGGTTGGACCGGCTGTCGGATCGACTGTTAATCCGAGAGTTAGTTTTTGGGCACACCTAACTCTTACCCTTTTAAGATTTGGGACCATAGGTTGCGGCAGACTCGCTCCCGAGCCAGCGAAAACAATCAAACCAAGTGACTCCATAAAGTGAAGGCCCATAGGATGCTGGAGACAACAATCACACTCACCGCAACAGCTTTCATGCCTAGCATCAACCGCTTGGTCCGACCGAAGCCAAAAGATTTTAAATGCGCCGAGCTATCGGTTGTCGCCGGTATGCACGGTGCTTTGAAGAGCGAGAAAGATTGCGTCGGCAGCAATTTGATTGCCTTTCACAGAAGGGTGCGTGGGATCGGCGGGAATCATCTGGTTATGTAGATATAGCTCGTTAGGATCGTATCTGCGATATGCCGGAAGTAAGTCAACGAGTGTTAAGCCCGTTGTGCTGGCGTATTCCTGCAATCTCCGTTGAGGGTCACCTGAGAGGGCGTTGTCGCTGAGTCGCAAGTGATATTTCTCACGGTAGAACTGAAGGTTAGACATGGACAACTGCATTTGCATCGGAAAGGCGGCAACGACAAGCTGGTACTCGTGCTCCCTGCAAAAGATAGCAATTTGAGTGAGCATCCCGAGGCTAGATTCCCATGCCTTCTTCTGGTAGTCCGACGGAGGCGACAATACCAGAAAGTTCAAGTCCTGGACCTTGTTAATGTCGAGAATGCCCGAACCGTAGAGGAAGGACTTAAGGCGCGAATACATCAGCGTGTACAAGTGGGAATGTTGCAGCACGAAACGATTGAGGTGCCGAGCCCACAATATTTCATTATCGCGCACATCCTCTTCAGGACGCGAAATTGGGCCCGCCTGGGTGTAAACAAGAATGTCATTGAGGCATAAACCGATGAGCACGATGTCAGGCTGGACCAGACTCGCTTTTTCGTAAAGAAAATGCAAATAATCGACGAGCGACCCACCGAGTGTTCCACCATTGAGGACTTCGTAGCGAACCCCGGCCAGAGGGTGCTCATTGAGACGCCGTTCGAGAGCCTTGGCGTAAGTATCCTCGATCGGCACACCATAACCGAATGTAATGGAGTCACCGACTGCCATGATGCGGATCGTGTTTGGCGGCTTGGGAATGGTGATCTCAGCGCCTCGAAAACCGAGGCTATTGATTGCGACGGGGACACCGGTGAAACGTGCCTGGCCGCCGGGGATGTTTTCGATGAAATGTGGCGGACCTATCTGAATTCGCCGGAACGAATGGCTGTCCCAAAAGCCGAGATCCTGAGGACTGACGATCCGGACGCCGAATTCGAGCGACAACAGTGCTACAAATACGGCGATCCCTGCAATGGTGAGCTTCTTCAATAGGCGATGCATCGTCAACCTGATCTGCGGCGAGCACATAATATGTCCGCTCGTCAACAGCTCATCCGAGTGGTTCCCGGCAACGCTGCAGACTATCCTTCTTCACCACAAACGTTCCCATAAGAAGTATATCCATGTCACTTCGCAAGAAGGTGCGGAAGGCATCTTCAGGCGTGTTGACGATTGGCTCACCCTTGAGATTAAAAGAGGTATTGAGCAATACCGGTACGCCAGTAGCTTGACCGAATCTTGCGATCAGTCGATAAAATCTGGAGTTCGAGTCGGGGAACACGGTCTGTATCCTTGCTGTTCCATCCACATGAGTTGTCGCTGGTAACACGCCCCGTTTGTTTTCCCTGACGGGCACGACGTACAACATGTAGCGCGCCGGATAGTGCTTCTCGGCATTGGGCAAATCGAAATAGGTCTCGGCCGATTCCGCAAGGACCGACGGAGCAAAGGGCCGAAACGGTTCGCGAAACTTGATCTTGGCATTGACGATATTCTTCATCGCGGGGTTTTTTGGATCAGCCAGGATACTTCGATTGCCCAACGCGCGCGGTCCCCACTCAAAACGGTCTTGAAACCAACCGATGACGTTCCCCCGCTGCAATTGTTCGGTTGCTATGTCAAGAACTCGGTCCTCGTCTTCAATGTTCTGATACGGGATGTTGTGGGCTTCAAGAAAACTTTGCACAACCGAGGCACGATAGCCTTTTCCCCAATACGCGTGATCCATGCGAAATCGCCGAGGGTTCCCGAGCAGCATGCTGTCGGCCCACAACGCAGCTCCCAAAGCACCTCCACCATCGCCCGCCGAAGGCTGGATAAACAATTCCTCGAAAGGAGTTTCGACAAGAATACGCCGATTAACAACGCTGTTAAGCGCAACGCCGCCGGCGATACATAGTCGCCTTAATCCCGTTTCTTTGTAGACACTTCGCGCCATCTCCAACAAAACCTCTTCTGTAACTTGTTGGATACTGGCGGCAACGTCTGCATAGTACTGGTTTTGTTTGCACAGCGCAGGAAAGTTTGGCGGGGCCGATCCAAAATAAGAAGGAAAACCCGAATCGGCAGTAAAGAACAACATATCGGGAGAGCGAGGCTCACCAAACAGAGTTACGAAGCGATCATTGAAGGTGCGATCAATCGAATGATGAAAACTAAAATAGTCCATGTCGAGGGAGATCGAACCATCCGACTCCTGCCGGACGATCTTCCATATTCTATCGACATAGCGAGGCTGGCCATATGGTGCCATCCCCATGACCTTGTACTCTCCATCATTTATTTCAAAGCCTAAAAATGCTGTAAATGCGCTATAGAGTAGTCCAATAGAATGTGGAAACAGAGTCTGTTTTCGCAGTTCGATACGATTGCCGCGTCCAACCCCCCAAGTACCAGTAGCCCATTCACCAACGCCATCGGCGGTGAGGATTGCAGCTTCTTCGAACGGTGAGCACAGAAATGCGCTTGCAGCATGGGACAGGTGGTGCTCGCAATAAAGAATACGGTCTTTAGGAACCCCCAATTCCGCAGCCATTCTTGCTCCAACCCATAGCTTGTCCTGCATCCAGCTAAGCATTGCTTCGCAGAAGACCTTGTACGACTTGGGGTAGGACTGCAGGACGGTCATCAATATTCGGTCGAACTTCCGGAAAGGCTTTTCAAAAAATGCGACATAATCAACGTCACCGGCCTTCATGGCTGCGCTGTCCAGGCAGAACTGAATGGCAGCCTTTGGAAAATTGAAGTCGTGTTTTCTGCGCGAAAACCGTTCCTCTTCGGCAGCGGCAACCAGGTGGCCGTCGCACAGCAGCGCGGCCGCTGCGTCATGGTAGTAGCAAGAAATTCCTATGATATTCACATCAACCTTGCTGCCGCGCCTGTCGCAAGTCGTTTTCTGCTGGGGAACAATCCGTCCACCCAGTTGGACGAACTTTGATATGCAGAGGGTCTGAAAAGCAGCGCACAGCTACGCCAAACGGCAACATGACAACGGCGTAAGTGAAAGCTAAGATTATGTGCGCCTGAAGATTGCCGATCGTACGCACGATTTGCTTCCAAAATGCCCACGCGACTTTAATATGTTTCACATGACGTGCCTAAAAAAAGGTATAGACGAATGGGGCAATTGCAGAGGTTTGTGCTAAGGCCAACAATGCTATAAAGAGAAACAAAATCACCAGAATAGGTGTTATCCACCAACGCTTGTTGCTCCAGAAATAAGTGAATAGTTCTCCAATGATCCCACAATAATAGCCAGCGGTGTTAAATAAACTCATCACAACTCCGTTTCTGCGAGCGAAGGCACAACGCTAGCGTGGAACTCATACGCCGTCAGTATTGGCAGCAGCCAAAACAGTAGCCCGGCAAGGCACCAGATCACTAACACAGTTGCAGATGCAACCGACAGCGTCAATCCGACCAGGAATAACTCTTTTAGATGTTGCGGGTATGCGGCGCCGCCAGGAGGGACAAAGTAAACAAACTCGATTCGCTTTCGTTCAAAGAGTCCGTATTGGTATCCATCAAAAATGGCATTTGTAGATGCAAAAAATAGATGCTGAAACAAGCCTCGATAGTAGTCAGTAGAAGGCAGACGGTAATGAGACCCATGTTGATCTAAGAAAATGTGCTGCTGCGATCCCGATACTTCCGCGCGATAGACCTCGAGTAGCGACGCCGGGTGTCCATCGACCAAGACAAAAGCATCGAACGTGGGGTCGAGCAATACCCACTTGTTTAGGGCGGGAACCCATGCTTCGACGAGATCATGCGTTTCGCTCGGAGCGTTCAGGCTGCTCGTGACCGCGACTACTCGGGCATTGATTCCTACGGACAGCAAGGCACCGGTCAAAATGAACGAGAATCGACGGCAGGCACCAGGAACACCTCGTTGTTGCTGATTCAAATATTCTTCTGGCTCTTCAGTGTTGTCTACAAAACGATCTGGTCTTCTCCCGGGTTGTCGATAGGGTTGCTTGTCGCTCTGCTGCGCTCTTACCCAATGCTGGATCAGTATTATCTGTGCAAGTGGGTCGCTCGTGCGAACAATCAGCGGCGCCGTGTATTGCTGGAAATGGCGGAGTTTGGGTGCATCCGGACTCTGCCGTATGAAACCCGGCAACGCCGGCGCTGAGAAGGCTTGCGGGTCTGCCAAATTGGAGACGACCGTTCTGACCAACTGAAAGTCTTGGAGGCGAGTGAAAAAGAAGACCGCGATTAGGGCCATTAGTGCGGCCGAGGGAACCCTAACTAACTGCTTCATCTTGTTTTCCTGCATTTAGACCAGCGAAGTCAGGGCGGGCACGAGAAGCACATTACGTTACCGCGGCGCGCGGAGGAAGTGTATCACGCATTGTCGTTTGACTTACGGCATGCGGGTCGACATGCCTGCTCTGCTAGCAAAGAGAATCGGTTGTTGGCGGAGTTTGAGACCGCTGTGGAGCTGAGGGACGCTGCCAGCAAAGCCGAGCCGGGCGTGTCCACGGAAGGGTGTCACCCTTACAGCTTAAGCCATCGGTAGCCACTAGAAGGCTGTGCAAGGGCACAGCGAACGGCGAGAATCCGCAGATTGTCCAAGCCATGCTGCGTTGGACGAATCTGAACATGCTGGCTCACTACACCCCACGGCTTCAAAACCGACAAGCTGAGGTTCAGGGTGCGGTGCTGAAAAGACTGGTGCGTTCCGGCAACAAGCAATCGAGAGTCGGAACGGGAGTTGGAAGAGACCGAACCGGGTAAGTGATGGTGGGCGCTATAGGATTCGAATCCGTGTGAAAACGTAAACACAACAACTTAGAACGCGGCAGACGGCACGATTTACCCTCTTTTCAATGTAACGCAGTGCGAACGGCATGTAAACGGCATGGAAGATTAAGCGACTTTGCTCAAGTTCCGTGGGCGCTTAAAGGAATTTTCACTCAGCGCCAAGAAAGGTCTTGACAAAATGTCAATTATTGTATTACAATAAGTATAAATAGTGAGCTTAGAACTGGCAATGCCTGCGCGACTCGGAAGTCGTGACCCAGAAGACTCAGCCCCAGGGGAAGGGTTCGTGCCCGCAGGATGGGTGTTGCCGATGCCCACATTCCCGCCCGCCTGGTAGATCATGGAGTTCCCCAGAGTGGTGCTGTTGGCCCAGATGGGAATGTAGTTAGTCGTGCCACTGCCTCCCACGGACGAAACATTCAAGCTGAGGTTTAGGCCAGAGGACGACTGGGCCGATGAAGCGGATTGGAAGGGCGTGGTCCGCACGAAGGCTGCCGCTGGCAGCCTCGGACGACTTCCAGCAAGGCCCAAAATGTTTTACACCTCTGTGAAACGCAAGCCCGGAAGGCCAAAACTGCCCCTGTAAGGGTGAAGTCTCTTCCGCGGCCACGCCTCTCTCAGTAGGTGCGCTGACCCGCCTATTACAACTTAAGCGGTAGTCATTGCTTTGAAGCAATGCCGAAGTCGCACACAACCGGTAACATTAAGATATTGCCTGTCTCAGGGCCACTTCGAGACTTGGGCTAGGCAATTCGAGCCGCCGTTTACCTTTCACGGCGGCTTCTCTCACGCTGCCCATGAAGATAACCCGATGCAGAAAGAGAATCCTTGCTTCATGAGCCGCTGAGTTTGTCAAGTGGCGCAATTTCAATGAGGCGCTCAGATTTCGGGCACACTTCACCCTTGCCTGTGCTGATGTGGCTAATTACCACTTCCCATGGGGCTCCATCCCTATCAATTTGAGCAATACGCGGGGGACGAAAATACTGGCGGGCTGGAGCACATGACGAAGAATCTCGAAATGCGAAGGTCAATGGCCGACAAGACATTTACAAATCGGTCAGGACGCCTCATCGGTATTCGCTTCATCCGGCCCTCGGAGCAAAAAAAAACATTTCATCGCAAGTTGGTCACAAGATCAGGCCACGGCTGAGAGCAGGAAGCGGACGTCGCCGCATGGCGTTGCATTGGGTGCCGCTCGAAGGTGAGCCAAAGGTTACCCGACTGGATATTCCGACTGATTGTGTGCGCTGGACGAGGGATGGCCGGTCGCTTCTCTACTCCAGTGCTCAAGGCGGTGCATCGAACATCTGGGAGCGGCCAATCGTTGGGGGAGCAGCAAAACAGCTCACCCACTTTACAAGTGAGATGATCTCGGTTTTCGATGTGTCAAAAGATGGCAAGCAATTGGCGATACAACGCGGCACCTCCAGTTCTCATGTGGTACTGATTCGTGACGTGAAGTAACACGAAGGGCGAGACGTTAAATCTACACGGCGCATAATGCGCTCTGCTACTGAACAGAGACGCAACCAGTGATTCCGTCCCCGACTAGGCTTGGTATCAAGCAGGTCTTCGATTCGTTCGAAGGTAGACTTCTCTCATCCCAAATGGCCAGGATTCTGATATTCGTCGATTGATTCTGAAATAGCGGCAGTGCCAGTCTAAGGGACA
>Ga0310912_10002171_pt1 | contig 11028 bp, 6 predicted proteins | sample GREbulkMGOX080_FD_203443 | JGI IMG/M metagenome (GOLD analysis project Ga0310912, IMG submission 203443) | Lab enrichment of tropical soil microbial communities from Luquillo Experimental Forest, Puerto Rico - GRE.bulkMG.OX080 | ecosystem: Environmental > Terrestrial > Soil > Tropical forest >...
GCCAGTGGCGCACCGGCTATTCATTCAATCGCTGTTTTGCCCCTTGAGAATCTTTCCGGTGATCCCACTCAGGAATATTTGTCGGACGGAATGACCGACGCATTGATTACCGACCTAGCGCAGATGGGTTCTCTAAGGGTGATTTCGCGCACCTCCTCCATGCAATACAAGAACACGAAAAAGTCCATGCCGGAGATCGCCCGCACGCTCAACGTGGACGCAATCATCGAGGGAACCGTGCAACGCTCGGGCGATCGCGTACGTATTACCGCCCAGTTGATCGAGGCCCCTGCGGATCGGCACCTTTGGGCGAAGACGTACGAGGGTGACTTACGACACATCTTGTCGTTGGAGAGCGAGGTGGCGGGTTCGATCGCGCGAGAGATTGATATCCATTTGACTCGGAAGCAGCGCGAGCGGTTGGCGAGCACCACTCCGATTAACGGTGAGGCGTACGAGCTCTACTTGAAAGGCCGCTACTTCTGGAACAAAAGAGACAGGGAGGGCTTGAAGAAGGCACTCGATTATTTCCAACGAGCCGCTGAGAAAGAGCCCAAATACGCCCCCGCGCAGGCCGGCCTTGCGGACACCTACAGCGTGCAAGCCGCGGCAGGCTACGACCTGTTACCGACGGCAGAGGCAATGGACAGGGCTCGGACTGCAGCGAGGCGAGCCATCGAAATCGACGACGGACTGGCAGAAGCCCACGCGTCACTGGGCTTTATCAACTTCAGCTACGACTGGGATTGGACCGCCGCAGAGAAAGAGTTTACGCGGGCGATTGCGCTCAACCCGAATTACGCGACGGTTCATCAGTGGTACTCAGAATACCTAGACGATTTGAGACGCTTCGACGAGGCCTTTGCTGAAGCGAAGGCTGCGCTTATGTTGGATCCCCTTTCGCTTATCCTCAACGAAAATGTGGCGCGAGTTCATTACTTCGCCCGTCGCTTTGACCAAGCAGTTGAAGGCTCAAAAAAGACGCTCGAAATGGATTCCAGGTTCCCCATCTCGCACCTGCGGCTCGGAAGAGCGTACGCAGCCAAGGGTATGTTGAATGAAGCGATTCAGGAGTTTCAGTTGTTCGCGACACTCTCCGGCAACACGCCTTTAGCGACAGCCTCGATAGCAAATGCCCTTGCTCGGTCGGGCAATCGCAGAGGTGCACTTCGCGCCCTCAATGAACTTATCGTCCTGTCGAACCAAAAACACGTTCCCGCAATTTGCTTCGCTTTGGTCTACATTGGCCTTGGCGACAGGGATGAAGCCGTCACCCGGCTCGAAGAAGCGTACAAGGAGCGCTCAGACTTTCTGCTTGTGTTGAGTGTTGATCCATTGTTTGACGGGCTGCGTTCTGATCCGCGCTTCCAGGATTTGTTACGTCGCATGAAGCTTCCTGACGTTCCCTACTTCGCCGCTGCCACTTCCATTCTGAAGCCGGGAACCTCCGCTGCGGGCAGCCTCTAGGCCGCCCGTCCCTCCATTCGTCGGCAACTCAGTCAGAAGTGTCAAAAGAAGGAAATCTTAATTTCAAAACAGAGATAACCTGTCCATGGCGAATTACTGAATTGGGCTAAATTGGGTGTTTTTTCGGGTATTGATACCATGCCTGGATGCGCCATGTCCTCATCCTTTTCCTTCATCTGATTGTCACGGTCGTCCGGCTTGCACGGCCGGGAGGCCTCGGTTCCGTCGTTGCCGAGTCGCTGCTACAGCCACCAGCACCCGCCGAGACGAATGAAAAATTAGCCGAGCCTTGCGAGTCCAAGCCTGATGCAATCGAGCCTGTGCGCGATTTTATCGACACAATTTGCGGCGAGGGCAGCAACAAGCCGAGCGCAAAGACACTTGGAAAATTGCATTGTATGGGTTGAACGATGCCTGGCCTGGGCATTGCTTACGGTCAGGGGTCATGTCCACGTCAGGAGCGGCTGGAAAACTACCTCAGAAACGACCGCACTACGCCTTTCCTTCCGTGCCGCCTGCAATTGTGCGGGCCAGGGGTCATGCAGGACGCGCGTCAGGCGGAAATCGCCGCCCATTGTCGAAGATGGCCGCTTTGAAGCTTAAGCTCAAAAACTCGTACAGGTCACCGGCTCAACAGACTGTGATGGTAAAAGTGGCGCAACAGATATGGAGTAACCTCCCAAGCCAGCGCGCGCTGAATCGCGGACGACAGGGCAACTGAACACGACGGACTCGGAGTCTCCATCAATGATGGTGTTGGCTGCTGAATTCAAGTAGGTACATGGGATTCCTGTGCCGAGCAACTGACTAGTTTCACAGACACGGAGCACCTGCTTGGACCCACCGGTTTTGCACGTTAGCTTTACTTGCGAGCCAGCGGCACAGTACTGAACTTTGCTCGGAGGGGTGAAACCGCAATCGCGCAGCGGCCCCACTTGCCCACGGTCACATGGGTCATTCATGAAGCCCCCTGGCCCCTGCGACACCGAAATCTTTCCAACATTGTTCGCGGCATAATTCGGCGCAAACTGGCAGCGGACGCGGGAAATCGGATTCCCTTGAGCATCCTTGAAGGGCGTTGGGTCGAAGACCAATGCGCTGAGATTGGTGAGATCCACCGTCTGTCCGTTGATACCGAGGGGTTGGCCTTCACACAAGAATTGTTGTGGATTCAACGTGTAGGTCAGGTCGCGAGGCTGCGACGTGTCCACCACATCGGTGATGTCTACCCATTGCCCGCTGATCCCGAACTGATATTCGTCGCCCCAACCGGAGGAGATTCCCTGGAAATTGCAAGTCTGATAGGTGCCCGCCAGGGGCGTAGACTCATCGTTGTGATAGCGGTTGGTATCTTCGATACAGAAGGCTCGTTTTACTCCCGTAGCGGGACCGTAGGCGAAATTAACATAGTAGTTGAAGTCCCATTCCTGGTCGCAATTCCCGAATTCGAAAACGTTGCTGAGCCTCCAGGGATTGCTGGCATCCGTCAAATCGCCGATGTGAATCGGCTGCGTGCCATCGTTGCGGGTATTCGTCGAGAAGGTCCACAACCTGCGCCAGCCGGGCTGCGAAATTGTGCCGTATTTGATGTCGCAGGAGTCGGGTGTAAAAAACCGGTAATACACTCGGTTCTCGTTTACCAGCGCCTCTTGAATGGCTGCCAAGTCGGGTCCGCTTGTGTTCGTAAATTGCCCTTGACGGAAATTTTTGGCGATGTCCGCATTGTAGGCGACGCGCGTGAAATGCATCTTCGGTTGCAGCTTCCCAATGTGATTCGTGAGCGCCTGTGTGCAAGGCTCCTGCGGGAATTGTGTGATGTGACACGCGGAAGTCGCGGGCGTTTCCACCTGGCAGGTCTGGTCGTAGAAATAGTAGACGCTCTCCTCGAAAACGCTGTTCGGTGGGAAGCCAAACTCGTCGAGGCAAGCGTAGCCCGTTCGTTCCATGACTAGCTCAGGATCCCCGGGGAGATCGAAGGGCTCGTCCCAAGTGCCACCGATGCTGCTCAGTGCGGGTTCTGCGATCCCCGGCGAGGCCGGATCCGTAACTATGTAAGTCCAAAAATGATAGGGGATGGCGACATAGTCGTGCGTGCCAATCTGAGTTCGGCGCGGTTCGTCCAGGAATTCAAATCTCCATACAGCTTGCGGCGGAAGCGGCAGGTCACCACGCGTAGGGGGAGGAGTGTAAAAGAAAGAGCGAAAGACTAGACGATAGTAAGTCAAGTTGACTTGCGTGGAAGCGCGCTTTTGCCAGAAGTCATTCCCCTGTGAAAGCGCCCAAGCGGCTGCTGCTTCGCGCGCCGCTCCGGCGGGGATATCATCCAACTCGACACCAACTGCCGAGTCCATATCCATTCGAATCAGGGCCCCGTCCGGAGGCGCCGCCGCTGGGGCCTGTGCCTGCGCAGTCGTTGGCAAAAGCAAAAGTGCGGCGACACCAAACGTCAACCACATCAACATCCATCCGCGGTTTCGAATTTCATTTGGCATTTAAGACCTCCTACAGAACTTCCGAGCGTGCCCACGCTACAGAATTAGTGGCGCTGTGGCCCTACTGCTTCTTCAAGTCTGTGCTAGCGATGACGAAAGGAACCGTGATTATCCCAAATGCCTTCCGTTACCCCACCGCTAACCACCAGGCTGAGGGTTCAGCACCTCCGCTCGTTAAAACATGCTGAGCCAGTACAATCAGGATTCACGGTATAGGTCCCTGAGCCTGTCGTTCGCCAAAAGTTTGGCCGACTTTAAAATCAGCAAGATACGGCGAGGCTGCGTAACATTGCTACATGGACGAATTCAAGCGTACGGAATTATTTAAGTGGGAGGACAGGCACATTGATTCCTCCCGTGGTCACGACGGTGTGAAGACGGTTATGGTCCGCCGCGCAATAGGTTCGTCTGTGTGGTTACCTCAGCATCGGGGTACTCCGAAGACGGTCCCCTCAGCAACGGATCCAACGGTTGATCTCGAAGACTCGCCTCGAGAAAAGCCGCGATGTAATTTCGGATCGCCGCGATGGTTTTATCGGGCCCCATATCACCAGTTTGGATGGCGCCTTTGGCAAGCCAGACGGCATCGGATGGCATGGCGTGCTGTGCGCCGCGGAAGTTCACAGCGAAGCGTGGACCCTGCAAGTCGTTCCACAAACTCAACTCGTTCTCAGACCATTCCGTACGACCCGCAGCTAGAAGAAGGACAGGTGTCAAGGTTGGATTGGAAACATCCCCGGACATATACGGGTCAAGGAGGATGCCGGCGCGGAAGCGCGAGTCTGCCCGAACGCCGAGCAATGTTGTCAATCCACCAAGCGAGTGGCCCGCTAGTGCGACGCGGGACATATCGAGTTTGCCGTCGAATGGACCGCTGGCTTCGTTATTAATGCGCTGCAATTGGTTCAAGACGAAGCGCAGGTCGTCCAGACGCACAGAGACCACGAATTGCAACGTCTCATCGTCCACGCGCCAGTTGTTTTCCAAGTGGCTGCCCAGAACGGATGTAGCCAGCCTGCCATCTGGAAATTCAACCGCGGTGGCTTCGTAGGTGTGGTCAACCGAAGCTACCACATAGCCTCGGCTGGCTAGGTCTTCGTCGAGAAATGTGTAATCGGTGAATGTGCCCGTGTAACCGTGGGTGAAAACGACTACGGGATGGAGCCCATCTGTCATGGGCGCGTCCAGGCAACTATTTGTCTTGACGTCGGGCAGCGGAACTGCCAAGAGCTGCGAGAAGCGAGCCCAAACCGCGGGCGATGTGTAGTCCGCCAGCTTGCAATCCTGGCCGACCGAAGTCGGGTACCAGAAGCGCACCAGCAGCTCTCGTTTGGTGCCGTCGGCCAGAAATGGATCGTCGCGCGTTGAATCAACCAAGTCCACCACACGCGTCCCGACCTTGCTGGGCCCCGTAGGGCTGGGCACGGCTACCATGCTCTGCGCGGCTACAGCCAACCGAACCGCCAGCGAGCTCGCGGGCGCTGTCTTGATGGTGCAGCCGCGCCCGGTGTTAACGCAGCCCGCGCCCGATAAGGGCACCCCCTGTGGGCTGCCGCCGTTGTCGCTGATGGAGACCTCGGCACTGTCACTTCCCGCTTCTCTCGGCCTGAAAGTAACGGTAATGGTGCACGACTTTCCTGCTCCCACGCTCGAACCGCAGGTGCTGGTTTTAGAGAACTCGTCAGCATCCGCGCCCGTAGTCGTGATGCCGCTAAAGTTCACCGTCGTGCTTCCCGTGTTGGTAAGCGTCGTCGACAGGCTCTTACTGTTGCCAACCTGCACTACGCCGAAGGCCAAGCCGGCTGGATTGAGCTCTACCACGGTGCCCGTGCCTGTCAAACTCACGTTCTGCGGGCTGCCGGAGGCGTTGTCTGTAATCGACAACATGGCAGTTCGCGACCCGCGTTGCGTGGGTTTAAAAGTGACGCTGATCGTGCAACTCGCTCCCGGGGCCACTGAGCTTCCGCACGTCTTGGTCTGGGTAAAGTCGCCGCGGTCGGCGCCTGTGAACCCGACGCTGGTGATACTGAGCGTCACCGTGCCGGGGTTGTTCAGAGTGACCGACTGCGCTGCGCTGCTGGTGCCCACGAGCTGGGTGGTAAACCTCAGGGTACAGGGTGACAGAGTAGCGTCCGGACACGTCGAAGTCGCAGTCCCATTCGAGAGGGGGACAATGCTTGTCGTGAACTGTACCGAAGAATGGGCCCCACCACACGGCGCAGACACTGAGCAAAGGGGACCTGGGATGGTTATCGCGGCAGCGCAAGCCGGCAAAGTCGAACACAAGGTGGGAAGAAACAGAGAGAGGTCCGGGACAAAAGAAGAAGGGTCCGCCGATACAACGATTCCACCCATTCCTTCAGCACCTATATAAACGCGCGGTGCGACATTGAATTCAAGGGAGCCAACGAATAGATCGGCGGACGCGACCCTTCCGGTCGTCACGTCCACTACGTAATAGCCGGAGAGTGCGGCTCCGTTTTGGAAAGTGCCATTGACGAAAATCGTGGCGAGTGAGTCCTGCGCGGTCAGCCGAGCAGGGATCGCCAGCGCCGCGAACAAGGATATCGCTCCAACTAACATAAGTGTTCCGGATTTCACGTTTGACTTCTCCTTTGAGCTTCTTGCTTCCGAACTTGATAGCGGACCAGCTCTATCCCGCTTGGGCTTGGCCCTTTAGGGTGTGAGTGGCTCAATCTTGAGGCGCGTGGCAGTAAACGTTCCGCTGCCGGCGAAGACCACTTGTCCGCCAAGATTCACAAATTGATTGGTGAACGAGCCCGTTATGCTGTCACCGTCTTTGTCCGTGTGGAGAGTCGCAACGGATTCAACCGTGTTTAATCCCACATTTTGTCCAGGAAAAAACGACCCGTAGAGTGCTGTTGAAGTGTTCGCACCAGCAAAAAGGAACCTTCTGAACGTGATTCCAAACTGGTTAGAGTCGTCGCCCTCCGATTTCCAGGCCCCATACCCGTCACTTGTGTCCACTACTAGTGGAGGCGGAAGAAGCGGGTTCTCAGAGGTGTGCGCGTTGAAGGTACTACTCGCTGTGGTAAGGGTCCCGCCGGAATTGATAACGATCAGGTCGGTAAAAACAAAGGGCGGAGCGCCCGGCGGCGTGTTCACCGTCACCGTAGCGATCCACGTGCCGGCAACGCCTTGGCTAGCTCCCTGGCCGCGTGAACTCGGCATCAAGACAAGCAGCAATACTGCGAGAGATCCCGCCGCAAAGTACAATCCTAGTTTGCCCATGGTCATCCTCCTCTTCTTTCATTCACGTCAGCCGGCATGGCTGCGTGGCTAAGTCTCTCGGCATGGATACAAGGCCACAAATGAGGCAAGCTTGTGCTGGGGTTTAGGAGAAAACCCCGAGTCACTATCCAAAGAAAACGAGAGGCGTTGGGGAATTCCTTTGCTGCGCATCGCTAGGCTTCTGGTACCAACACCGCCACAGCTTCGTCGCCGAGCGTGCCAGAAACTTTAAAGTCATCAACCGGTCCAGGTGCTTCCCAAGCGCCATCCACTTGCAGGCTTCCACCTTTCGTTCCACTGCCACTCACCACCAAATCCGCAAATAGGGTTTTGTCTGCATTCCACTTAACGACCCCGTTCACGATGACGTCTTGAGCAAAAGCGCAATTGCTTAGGTTAGTGGTCTGATTCCCACTGGAATCTACTGCGCTCTCGGAGGTGCCTGCACGTAGTTAAGACTCGTTGGTACGAGCCCCCGTCGCCGGCAGGGCTGGGAACGTCGGCGACGGAGAGCGGTGTGCCGCTAGTCGTCGGTCCACGCCAACAAAATACGGATCACTCCTTCTGAACTTGCTCAAGATCGAAGGCCGCGGACGTACAAACTAATCTGCGCTACCAGGTGCGCTATCGACCACTCACTGCTGGTTGCTGCTTTGGGGGAACATCCTCTTCGCGTCGCCAGTTAGGACGACCGGGAGGCTTGTGCCATCGGGCAACGTCAGCGACTGTTGAACTAGACGCCATTCTGTCGAGTTCTCATCAAAAACGAGGGAAATCCCCGACGTTCGTACCAAAGCGCCCGATTCGTAGATTTTCACGGTGCCCGTAGCCGTGCAGTCAGGATTGACGGTCCACGTTCCCGTGATTGTCTCATTTGCGAATCCGCCGCCCACATTTCTGGCCTCTGTGCCGGAGATATTTCCCGCTCCGTTTGCGGCCAGTGTGCCCACTGCTGCGGCAGGCACGGGGCCCGTTGGAAGGAGCAGCGTTCCTGTGAGGGTGAACCCCCAGTTGCCGGCCACCGTTTCCAATGAGCAACCCTGTGGAGCGTCGGCGTGGACGACGGGTAATGAAGGTAGGTTTTTCTTCACCGTCGTACCCCACAGGACTAGACTGACGCACGCGGCTGAAGCAGCTAGAACGGCAAGATTTCTTTTCATCATGTCCTCCTAAACGTGCTGAAGCGAGTTCCCTATGAGTCTTCTGAGACCGCTTCCTACTCTATAGTTCGGAAAATCGAAACAAAGTGGCTCATGGGGATCAAAGCTTTCGGCTGCGCTTTGTGCAGGGAGGGAATGCCGGTACTAACTTATTGATTCTCTTAATTGTTAACAGAATCTGTTGAAGTCGAGCAGAAATTCGGGTATTGTTCCGGACAATTCCTCCCTCTCGCGCCGCGTCCGGAGGCCGACGGTGACTTTTGATTCCTACAACAAGCAGGTCGGTGAGCTAGTTCTGCGATGGGGAGATTGGGACGGCAAAGGTCTAGAGGCAATCCTGCCCCTCGTCTACAACGAGTTGCGGCGTCTCGCGCATAACCATCTCCGCAAGCAGCGTCGCAATCACACGTTGCAAACCACAGCGCTGGTTCACGAAGCTTATTTGCGTCTAGCAGGAGAGAAATCGCATGAGGTTGAAGATCGCGCCCACTTCCTGGGCATTGCTGCCCGGCTGATGAGATGGATTCTAGTGGACTACGAGCGGAACCGTCGCGCTGCCAAGCGCGGAGCCGGCGCTACCCGGGTGACTCTCGATCCCAGCGTTGCTGCGCATTCACAAGATCGAGACGTGGACCTGCTGGCGCTAGACGAAGCCCTCGACCGGCTTGCAAAGCTAGATCGTCAGCAAGGCCAGATTATCGAACTCCGTTACTTCGGGGGCCTCACGATTGAAGATACTTCGGAATTTCTGGGCATCTCGCCCGCCACGGCCAAGCGTAGTTGGGCTTCCGCCCGCGCGTGGTTGTTGCGGGAGATGAGCCGGGGAGAGGTCCGCGCATGACGCCAGAAGAATGGCACAGAGTCCGCCCCATCCTGGAATCCGCTCTTGAGCTGGATTCCGCTAACCGCCGTGCCTTCTTGAACGAAGGCTGCGCCGACCCTTCGCTTCGTCGCGAAGTCGAGTCACTGATTGACGCTCACGAACAGGCAGACACCTGGGATTTGAACTCCCTCTCCGTGTTAGATTTGGGCGTCGAGGAAGGAGCGCGTTTCCGGTTGCTACCCGGCAAGCGCGTTGGTCCTTACGAAATCCTCGAAGAATTGGCCCTTGGCGGCATGGGCGCAGTTTATCGCGCCGTTCGCGCTGACGGAGAATACAAGCAGCAGGTTGCACTGAAAATTGTGCGTGCCGACTTTGGCGCGGACCCTACCGCAAAGCGATTTCGCAACGAGCGGCAGATTCTCGCCAGCCTCGATCACCACAACATCGCCAAAATCCTGGACGGCGGCACAACTGCCGATGGCCTCCCCTACTTTGTCATGGAGTTCATCGACGGCCTGCCGATCACGGACTATTGCGACCGCCACAAGTTGACAATTGACGCACGCTTGACCATTTTCCGCACCGTTTGTTCAGCCGTTCACCACGCCCATCAGCACCTGGTTATTCATCGCGACCTTAAACCCAACAACATTTTGGTCCTCGAGGATGGCTCGCCGAAGCTGTTGGATTTTGGAATCGCCAAAGTTCTGAATCCCGAGCCGAGCAACCAGAGCTGGCTGGCCACCCAAACTGGCTTGCGGTGCATGACTCCGGCCTATGCCAGCCCAGAGCAGGCCCGAGGCAAATCGGTCTCCGCGAGACCGATGTTTATTCGCTAGGCGTGGTGCTTTACGAACTCTTGACCGGCCACCGTCCATACCGGCTAACACAGCACTCGCCGGCGGAAATCGAACGAGCAATATGTGAGCAGGAGCCCGAGACTCCGAGCACGGCTGTAAGTCGAGTAGAAAATGACACGTCCCCCGGTGGCAAGCCGATTACCAAGACTCCCGAGCTGGTGAGTCTGACCCGCGAAGGTGAACCGGACAAACTGCGGCGCCGCTTGCGCGGGGATCTGGACAACATCGTTTTGAAGGCACTCCAGAAGGAGCCCCAGCATCGTTATGGTTCGGTGGCGGAATTCTCGCAAGACATTGACCGTCACTTGCAACATCAGCCGGTAAAAGCGCGCCCGCGTACGTTTGCGTACCGTGTTTCCAAGTTCGTCCAGCGGCACAGAACCGAGGTTAGTGCGGCGTTCGCCGTTGTTTTAGCAACCTTAACAGCCGCCTCGTTTGCGTTCAACGCCGCTGGGATCCGCAATCGCCTCGGGATAGGCTCCTCGCAAGCAAAAATCCGTTCCTTGGCGGTTATTCCGGTCGTGAATATTTCCGGGGATCCCTCGCAAGAATATGCGTCGTCTGTTCAGCATCGGCCACTGAATCTGAACGCGCGGGACGCGTACCTTCAGGGCAACTACTACCTGAATAAAGATGATGCAGCGATGGGGGCCCGAGATGAAGACCTAAGGAAAGCAGGTGAGTTTTTTCAGCATGCCATCGATGCCGACCCTGCTTTCGTTTCCGCCTATATTGGATTGGCCGAAGCACATCACAACTTGTGGTGGCCTTCAAGTGAAGACTTCGCAATCATGCGAGCGGCGGCCGCAAAGGCTTTAGAGCTGGCTCCGACTTCTTCGGATGCGCACCTAGAGGCGGCGGTGACCAAGTGGGAGGAGTGGGACTGGATAGGAGCGGAGGAAGAAAGCAGGCGTGCTGTTGGCCTCAACGCTAACAATGCTGAGGCTCATCAAACACTTGGGTACGCACTTGAT
>Ga0310912_10002176_pt1 | contig 11016 bp, 5 predicted proteins | sample GREbulkMGOX080_FD_203443 | JGI IMG/M metagenome (GOLD analysis project Ga0310912, IMG submission 203443) | Lab enrichment of tropical soil microbial communities from Luquillo Experimental Forest, Puerto Rico - GRE.bulkMG.OX080 | ecosystem: Environmental > Terrestrial > Soil > Tropical forest >...
ACGCTGTCGATATGGTTTGTGACGCTGGCTTTGTTCGGTGGCAAAATTCGGAGTCAGGAACACGCACCGCTCAAACTGGTTCAAACTTTCAAGCTTCCCGCGGATGTGAAAGGAAATTTCGATCACTTTGCGATCGATTTGGCGGGCAACCAGTTGTTCGCCACTCCCGAAGCCTACAAAGCTGTGCTCGTCTTCGATCTGAAGACGGGCCAGTTGAGTCACAAAATTAGCGGGATCGAAAAGCCGCACGCGATTCTCTACCGGGAAGACCTGAAGCATCTCTATATCACCGACGGAGAAGCCGGGGATATGAAAATTGTGGACAGTGACTCCTACAAGATACTTTCCAGCGTCAAACTGCTGGAGGATGCCGACTCCGTCGGCTACGACCCCGTCACAAAGTTTCTCTATATTGATAACGGTGGCGGTGACGTTCATCAGACCTACTCGATGCTCAGCGTGGTTGACACCACTGCAAGCAAGAAGCTGGCCGACGTCAAAGTTGACGGCGATACTCTTGAGGCCATGGTCCTTGAAAAATCTAGTCCTCGGATTTTCCTCAACAATAAAGCAAAAAACCAGGTCGACGTCATCGATCGGGAGAAGCGCTCCCTGATCACGAGTTGGCCGATTACCCTGGCGAAAACCAACGTGGCAATGGCTTACGACGAAGCCAATCATCGTCTTTTTGTTGGCTGCAGGAGCGGTGGAATCGTCGTGCTCGATTCCCAATCCGGAAAAGAGATCACGGTTCTGCCGATCACCAAAGGAGTCGATGACATCGTTTTTGATCCGGCAAGCAAGCGCCTGTACGCCGCTTCGGACGGCGATACTTCGGTTTACGAGCAGACCTCTCCGGATAACTATAAATTACTCGGCAAAGTTCCGACCGGGCCCCTCGCGAGAACCGCGCTTCTTGTCCCGCAGCTAAGGCGCTATTTCGTCGCGGTGCCGCAACACGGGAATAGCAACGCGGAAATTCTAGTCTTCGAAGTGCAGTAGCTGATCCAAGGTCGCCGCATGGCAGGCTGTCGGTCCGCACACGCCTTCCAGGCGAATGCTCAAGAATCAGCGGAAAGTCCAGATAACAAATTTTGGGAACGAGTCCTCGCGTATCGGGGAGATCAGGAGGTTCGCGTGAAACTCTCTAAGTGGATGCTAGCGAGTCTTGTCGTGTTTTCCGCAAATCAGTGCGGTGCCCAAATGCACCCGGTGGGGACCATTGCCATCCGCGCCGGCCGCCTGTTTGACAGCAAATCGGCTAAAATGCTCGCAAACCAGACCATCCTGGTTAGCGAGGACAAAATTACGGTCGTCGGTTCTTCCGATGCAGTGCAGGTTCCGCCGGACGCACAGCTAATCGATTTAAGCCATGCAACTGTACTTCCCGGATTGATCGACGGCCACACGCATGTCTTCGGCTTCGGCATGGACGGACTCAAGCCCGGCGGCCCCCCGTTCGCCAGCCCGATCAACGATACCCGCGAGTACCGAACCCTTCTGGCCCTCGCCAACGCGCAGAAAGACTTGCGCGCCGGATTCACCACTTTGCGCGATCTGATGAGCCATGGCGGCGGCTATGCCGACGTGGACATCAAGAAGGTCATAAATCGAGGTTATTTTCAGGGACCTCGGATGCAGGTTTCCACGATGGGTCTGGTGGCCACCGGTGAAGGCATCTTGGGCTCCCCGGAAGTTAGTCTGCCAAGAAACTACCAGACGGTTGACGGTCCATGGGCGGCTCGGCAAGCTGTTCGCGAGCAAATCCATTATGGAGCGGATTGGATCAAATTCCACTCCACGGCGGAGTACGAATTTGAACCGGATGGCAAATTACGCAGCGACCCAACCTTCACTAAAGAAGAAATTGAGGCAATCGTGGATGAAACCCACCGACACGGGAAAAAGGCCGCGTGCCACGCCTTCGGCGGCGAAGGTCTCCGCAATTGCGTGGAAGCGGGAGTCGACACGGTCGAGCACGCCCTTGAGCTGGATGAAGCCACTGCCGAGCTCATGAAAAAGAAGGGGATCTATCTGGAACTCACCGCTTACCACTACTCCCTCAGTGATTACACGGTGCGCGACGCGAAATCGACAGGCGGCAAATACAGTCTCGAAGCGCTGCGCGAGAAGAGCGGTCGCTTCGCGATCGCTCGGGGGCTGAAGATATCGTTTGGTACGGGAGTTGGTCCCTTCCCTCATGGCACACAGGCAGCTGAATTTGCCTATCTAGTCAAATATGGAATGACGCCCGGTCAGGCCATTCAAACCGCCACAACGGTCGCCGCGGAAATGATGGGCTGGCAGGATCTCATCGGCTCGATTGAGAATGGAAAATACGCCGACATCATCGCTGTCTCCGGCGATCCCTTACAGGATATAACAGAACTCCAGCGCGTGAAGTTCGTAATGAAAAGCGGCCAGGTGGTTCGCAACGATTTCAAATGAGCTGTCGCGCTGCGTCGTATTTCAGAGTGGTGCTATCATCCCGGGTGACAGTTTGAATCAGGAATAGCAAGTAATGCGCATCCTCCTTGTGGAAGACGAACGGAAAGTAGCCAGTTTCATCGCTAGAGCCCTGCGCGAAAACTCTTATGCCGTTGACGTCGCAGAGAACGGCGAGAGGGCTATGGAACTGAGTACTGATGTCACGTACGATGCAATCCTCCTGGATGTGCGCTTGCCTGGTATGAGCGGCATTCAGGTCTGCCGCGAATTGCGCCAGCAAGGCACCGAAGCGCCTGTACTCATGTTGACAGCACGCGGTTTGGTCGAGCAGCGTGTCGAAGGTCTGGACGCCGGGGCAGACGATTATCTCATCAAGCCATTTGTTCTTGCAGAGCTCCTCGCCCGCGTGCGTGCATTAGTCCGACGCGGGCTGCACAGTGGAAACGCCAGGCTACATTACGCCGACCTCGAACTTGACAGGCACCGCCGCCGGGCAACGCTGGGAAAAGCCGTAATTCCTCTCACGTCGAAGGAATTCGCGCTGTTGGAGCTTTTTCTTCTGCACGCTCCCGACCTTGTGACTCGCAGTGAGATCATCGAACACGTCTGGGACCGTCATTTTGACAGTGAAACGAATCTGGTTGAGGTCTATGTGAATCGCCTTCGAAGCAAGATTGATCAAAATCGCCCTGTCAAGTTGATTCACACCGTGCGGGGGATCGGCTACCGCCTTGGAGCTCTTGAGCCATGAGGACAAGATCGCTTCGCTTCCGCATGATCGTCCTCTTTTGTACGGTGGTCAGCTTGCTTCTTGGTGCGTCTTATCTGGCATTCATGGGCTTGCTAATTCATGAAATTCCCGCGCAACTCTACCGTCAGCTCGAGGAAACGGCCCGGCCTTTGCTCGCGGATATCGCGGCCGAGCCCGCGGCGCGTGATGTGGAACGCCTCGACATCCCCGGGCAATTTTTTGAATTGCTGGATTCGAATGGAAACCTGCTGCAGAAATCGCAGAACCTCACCGCGCCTCTGACCCTTCCGCCGATTGACCCGAACCTCAAAAACCCCACTCACCACCTGATAGATATCGGCAAAGGACAAATGCTTCGTGTTGTAATCATCCCATTTCAACAAGCCGGTCAAACTCGCTTCCTGGCCATTGCCAATCCCATGCTTGGCACCAATCAGGTTATGGATAGTTTTGCAAAAATTATTTTGTTTTTGTTTCCCATCAGTGTCCTGATCACCGCTGGAATCGCTACCTTCTATGTGGGTCGAGCTCTAACTCCCATCGCCGACCTCACCCAGCATGCGGCGTCTATGGCAAAAAGGGTGACTCATCCCCAGGGATTCTGGGAGCCCCTTCCAGTGCGCACACCACACGATGAGCTCGGACAGCTGGCGGAGACGTTTAACAATTTGTTCAAAGGCATTGACACGGTGGTACGCCAATTGCGCCAGTTTGTTACCGATGCCTCCCATGAGTTGCGAACTCCCATTGCCGTTCTTCACGGAGAGACGGAACTTCTCCTCTCCAAACCTCGAAGTGCGGAGGAATACCAGAAGACTCTTCTCGTGTTTGACGACGAACTTAAAAAATTGACGCGAATGGTCGAGGGACTATTTACTCTCTCGATCGCGGATGCCGGACAGTTACATCTGCAGTCCGAGCCGCTTTATATCAACGAGGTTCTCGAAGAAGCTTGTGCGCTGGTGACTTCGCGGGCCCGCAAAATGGGTATCCCCATTGTCCGTCAATTGCACGACGAGGTACCTTACAATGGCGACGAAGCTTTTCTCCACCAGCTCTTCCTGATTTTTCTGGATAATGCCATCAAATATTCTCCAGATTTCACTGTCATTCACGTGACATTGGAAGAGCTGAACAACACCGTCCGAGTCTCCTTTCGGGATCAGGGCATCGGTATCCCCGCAGATCATTTGCCCCACATTTTTGAACGATTTTACCGCGTCACGCCGCTTGCTTCGGGCGATTCCCACAGTGGAGGCCTGGGCTTGGCGATTGCCCAGGCCATTGTACGGGCTCAGCAAGGTTCGATTGAATGCCACAGTGAATTGGGTGTAGGGTCGATTTTTACCGTGGTCCTTCCTTCGAATCCTCTCGGCAGAATAACCGGTCCAGATCTATCTAAACAGAAATTAATCATGGGTTAAGGCATCTGTCAGGCCCATACACTAGGCTCCGCCCCAACGGGGAGGTGGGTCTGTGTTCTATCAAGAAACTTCTAGATCACATTCGCTCGGCCGCACATCCGCTGTTTTTCTGATGTTACTTATCTTCTTTTCCTACCCAACCCTAGCGCAAGTGGCAGGGGGCACTCTCGCTGGTACCGTCACCGACCCGAACGGTGCGGGTATAGCCAGCGCCGAAGTCGTAATCAAGAACCTAGCCACCGGGGTTGAGAAAACCGTCACAACCAACACCGGCGGGTTCTACACTGCCCCAAACCTCATTTCCGGTTCCTATCAGGTCAAAGTATCGGCCCAGGGTTTCAACTCCGTTACCAAGACCGGGATTACCATGACGGTCGGAGCACGGCAGACCTTTGATGTGACCCTTCGGGTCGGAACCCTTTCGAGCAAGGTGGAAGTCTCTGCCGAAGTTCCCTCGGTCCAGGTCACCTCTTCAGAAATCAGTGCCACGGTAACGGCAAATACTGTTCGTGAATTGCCCCTCAACGGCCGCAGTTGGACCGATCTGGCCTCGCTTCAGGCGGGGGTTGACACCATTCAAACGCAGCCTACCTTTGCAACCGGTTCGGACCGCGGCAATCGAGGCTTTGGCCAGCAACTCACGATTTCAGGTGCCAGGCCACAGCAGAATAATTACCGACTCGACGGTGTCAGCCTCAATGATTACGCCAACGGGGCACCAGGAAGCGTGCTTGGCGGCAATCTGGGAGTCGATGCCATTCAAGAGTTTTCCGTTCTGACCAGCAATTATTCAGCAGAATACGGGAAAACTTCTGGCGGAGTGGTCAACGCGATTACCCGCTCGGGAACCAATGCGTTTCACGGAAGTGTCTACGAGTTCTTCCGCAATAGCGCCTTAGACGCGCGGAACTTTTTTGAAGACCCGTCCCTACCGAAGGCGGGTTTCCGTCGCAACCAGTTCGGCGGTGCTATCGGCGGGCCGATTATCAAGAACAAGACGTTCTTTTTTGCAGACTACGAAGGTATCCGGCAGGCCAAAGGCATTCCAAACGTGGACAATGTTCCGTCTCCCGAAGCCCGGCTCGGGAACATTCATGATGCAAACGGAAATCCCATTTCTGTCATGGTCGATCCGGAGGTCCAGAAGTATCTGCCGTTGTATCCGGCCCCAGCCTCGTGTGGTCAAGATGTGTGCAAATTTATCTTTACGGGGAACCAGATTGTCAACGAGGATTTCGTAACCACCCGCATCGATCACAAATTTAGAGAAAGTGACAGTCTGTTTGGCACCTACCTCTACGACAAGACTCCTTATCGCTCTCCCGATGCTTTCGGAAACGTCGGGTTGTTTACCCAAACGGCCAGACAGATCGTATCCGTCGAAGAGACCCACAATTTTACGCCCACATTTGTGAATGCCGTGCGCTTTGGCTTCAACCATGAAATCGTAAACAACGACCAGAGCATCACGGCGTTGACTACGGCAGCGGGAGATCCGGGATTGGGTGCATTTTCGGGTCGTAACGCGGCAGTGGTTAATGTCGGCGGCCTGACCTCGATGCCCGGTGGCGTCGGCGGACTTCCCTATTATTATTATGGTTGGAACTCTTACCAGGTTTACGACGATGCTTTCCTGACTCGCGGCACCCACACAATCAAATTCGGTGTCGCGGTAGAGCGTATGCTGTTACAGGCGCAAGCGTTCACCGACCTGAACGGAATTTGGTTCTTTGGAAGTCTCGGAGATTTTCTCGTCAACAATCCCAGCAAGTTCCAAGGCGGAATTGCCAGTTCCGTTACCCCTCGCAATTTCCGCCAGACCGTCTTCGGCGCCTATGTACAGGATGATTGGCGTTGGAAGTCCAACCTTACGCTGAATCTCGGGTTGCGTTACGAAATGGCGACTGTGCCTACGGAGACCAACGGAAAGCTTGTTAATCTTCGCAACCTGTCCGATCCCTTGCCAATTTGCGGCGTTGCTGTGGCAGGCTGTGCAGGAGCCGGTCCTCTTTTCAACAACCCCACCTTGAAAAACTTTGAGCCACGCATCGGTTTTTCCTGGGATCCGCTGCGCAACGGAAGAATGGCGGTCCGCGGCGGAATCGGGCTTTTCGATGTTCTGCCGCTGCCCTATGAGTTCATCCTCCTCGAGACACAAGCAACCCCTTTCTTTCAATATACCTCTATCAACTCGGGTTCGGCGACCGTCCAGCCGCTGAAATTCTTCCAGGTGCCGGAAGCCGATATCACCGCAAACAGATTGCGTTCGACTTTCATCGATTCGAATCCGCAGCGGAACTACGTCGGACAATGGAACCTCAACGTTCAATACCAGCTCACCCCCAACCTGGCAGCTATGGTCGCGTATGTAGGATCGCGGGGCGTTCATCAGCCGTTCCGGGTGGACGAAGCCGATCTGATTATTCCGACGATGACTTCCGCGGGCTACCTCTGGCCGCAAGTCGACGTCAACGGCAATCTCACGCAAGGACCCAACGCCGGTCAACCGCCGAATCCGATCAATCCAAACTACAGCTCGGTCCGCGGAATGTTCTACAAAGGGATGTCCTACTACAATGCGCTCGAGTTGCAGATGTCCAAACGCATGAGCCACGGCTTCCAGGTACAGGGAACCTATACCTGGGCGAAAGGCATGGATACTAGCTCGGCGACTCTGGCTGGCGACGCCTTTGGCAACTCCATTTCGAGTCTCAACTACTTTGACCTGAGGCTCACTCGCGGCCTTTCGGATTTTAATGTTGGCAGGACTTTTGTGGTCAACGGCACATGGGCAGTCCCCACCTCCAAATCCTTCAATGGTGCGGCCAAATGGCTTACCGACGGATGGCAGCTTGGAGTGATCCTAACATTGAGTGATGGCGTGCCTTTCACCCCGACTTGGGGAACGGGTGCCGACCCGGCAAACACGCTGAGCAGCGATGATTATGCGTATCCGAACCGGCTCGGCGGCCCCGGCTGCAAGAACCTTACGAACCCTGGCAATCCGAGCAATTATGTAAAGACCCAGTGTTTCGCGCTTCCCACTGCGCCGGACTTGACCTTCTGGACCAACAACTGCGATGCCCAGCCGCCAAGCGCTCAGGTACCCAATCAACCGCCCGTCTCCGTTGCGGCCCCAACCTGTTTTAACTTGCGTGGCAATGCCGGCCGAAACATTATGATTGGGCCTGGAATCACCGGTCTCGACTTTTCCGTGTTCAAGAACAACTACATCAAGAAAATTTCCGAGGACTTCAACCTTCAATTCCGCATGGAGATCTTCAACATTTTGAATCACCCGAATTTTGCCGTTCCCGGGCCTGGAGACGGAAACACGGACATGTTTGATGGAACAGGGGCGTCACTCGCCCCCAGCCTCGGAAACGGTGGAACGGCCGGCCAGTTGGTCCGGACGACCATTCCAGAACGACAAATTCAATTCGCAATAAAGATCGTATTCTGACGATTTCTGCGAGCAATTGGTAACTTTGATCAAAGCACGCCGGCATTGAATCAATGCCTGTGCAACTTGTCTTTCGGGCAAAGAACCCTAAGGAAAGGGAGGATTTTTCATGCCGGTATCGCGCCGTCATTTTGCTTTCTGGAGCTCAGTGATCCTCTCTGCAGGACTGGTAGCCGCTACTCCTCAGGCCGGCGGGTATCACCTCTTGAAAAAGTACAACTTGAGCGCGGCACCAGGGGGCAAGGAGTACTGGGATTACATCACGTTCGACGCCGCCGCGCGCCGCCTCTACATCTCACACAATACGGAAGTAAAGGTCGTGGACGCAGATAGCGGGACAATTGTCGGCAGCATTCCGGACCTGAAGCGCGTCCACGGCATCGCGCTTGTTGCTGATTTAGGCCGTGGCTTCCTCAGCGACGGGGGAGCGGACGAGGCCGTAATGTTTGACATGCAGACTCTCAAGGTGACCAAGCACATTAAGACCGGCGGCAACCCCGATTGCATCATTTATGATCCCGCTTCTAAGCACATCTTTACGTTTAATGGCAAGACCAACGACGCCTCGGTGATTGATCCGGCCACGGCCACGGTAGTGGCAACCATCGCGATGGGCGGCCGGCCGGAATATGCTGTGGCCGACGGGCATGGGACGATCTACGACAACCTTGAAGACAAAAATGAAGTCGTTGCCCTCGATTCCCACTCGAATACCCTGAAAGCTCATTGGCCGATTGCCCCTGCCGAAGGCGCCACGGCCATTGATCTCGACGTGCGGCACCACCGATTATTTACGAGTGGCCGCAACAAAGTGCTGGCTATCTTGAACATAGATTCCGGAAAGGTCGTCCAATCGTTTCCGATTGGCGCCGGCGTTGACACCAACATCTTTGATCCCGATAACGGTATGCTGTTTGTGGCCGTTCGCGAGGGTATTTTGCACGTGTTCCATGAGGAGAATCCCGAGCAATTTGACAAGGTGGAAGACATCAAGACCGAGTTTGGCGCTCGCAACATGGCCCTCGATCCGGAAACAAAACGTCTTTTCCTCGACACGGCCGACTTTACTCCGGCGGCTCAGCCGACCGCCGATCAGCCAAATCCGCAACCCACCCCGGTTTCCGGCACTTTCCGTCTTTTGGTGTACGGCCGCTGACGGTATCCCCAGAGGGTTTTGAGCATGTGCGGTTTGCTCCAGTCACGAAGCAAGGTTCCTACGGCCTTGGCGCTGTTTCTTCTAGGTACCATCAGCGCCACATTCGCTGTCGCGGCCCGGGTCCCATCTCTGCAGGACTCCCCGGCCGCAAAGCGGGAATCGGCTCTCGATTTTGAAAGCTATCGCACCCAAGTCGAACCCATTTTTCTCAGGCCTCGGGAAAACGGAGTGCGCTGCTACGATTGTCACTCCGTGTTGCCCACGCGGCTGCACCTCGAGCCACTCGCGGCGGGCAGTTCTTCGTGGACCGAGACGGAGTCTCGCAATAATTTCGCGCATGTGCTCCAATTGGTCGCGGTCGGAGATCCGTTGAAGAGCCGGTTGCTTCTGCACCCGCTTGCTGCGGAAGCAGGTGGGGATCCGGTACACACCGGTGGCAAGTTTTGGGAGTCGAAGGACGATCCGGAGTGGCAGATCTTGGCTGACTGGGTGAGGCATCTCACACCTGCGCCGTCATCAGCGTGCGGCGCCCCCGCCAAGGCGGCACCGGACTTCGAATTGTTCAAGAACACCATTCAGCCAATCTTCCTGAAAGAGCGTCCCGGCCATGCAAGGTGTTATGGGTGCCACACCTCTTCCAACCGGACATTTCATTTGGCCACGCTGTCTCCCGGTCTTACCGAATGGACGGACGAGCAATCGCGCGTGAATTTTCAGAGTGCCTCGCAATTGGTGCTACAGGGGGTGCCGCAACTCAGCAGGTTACTAATGCATCCGCTTGCACCGGAGGCCGGCGGTGATGCCTTCCATTCCGGTGGGCGGCAATTTGCTTCACAGGAAGATCCGGATTGGCAAGCCATGGCGAACTGGGTGCGTTCCGAGGCCTTCACGGTTTCACCCACTTCCGTTTGCGGAGGAGCGGTTTTTATCTATGTGACCAATAGTGCCGGTAACACCTTGGACGTGATCGATGCCGCAGAAAACCGGGTTGTGCAGGTCATTCCAGGTATCGAGCTCCCCCACGGCGTGGTTTTTTCGCCGGATTCCAAGCGCGTGTATGTCAGCAACGAATCAGAAAACGTGGTCGATGTGGTCGATCGTGAATCCGCGAAAATCCTGAAGAAAGTGATTCTCAGTGGTCATCCCAATAATTTGGCAATCACCAAGGATGGCGCCCGTGTTCTTGTGGGCATAAGGGAAGATCCCGGTTCTGTCGACGTGATCGAAGCCAGTTCCTTGGAGCGTAAACAAAACATTCCCGTCGACGGCAGTGTCCACAATATTTTTGTGACTCCCGATGGAAAATTCGCGGTCAGTGGATCCATCGAAAGCAAAGCTGCGTCAGTGATCGATTTGACCACCGATAGGGTTGCATGGACGGTCAAATTCGATCGCTCTGTGCGGCCAATGGCCTTTGAGGCCAACCCCGATGGTTCGACCCGTCGAATCTTTGTTCAGCTCTCCGGAGTCAACGGCTTTGCGGTCGTGGATTTCGTAAGTCACAAAGAAGTTGGGCGCGTCCATCTACCGGAGGAACCGGGCGGCTTCGGCGGGGCGGAAGAGCGATTGGGGACGCCATCCCACGGCATCGGTGTCACGCCTGATGGTAGATCTCTCTGGATCAACAGCACTGTGGCCAACGCTACCTTCAAATATTCCCTGCCAGACCTTAAATTGGTTGGATATTGCAAGCTGCCCGTATTTCAGCCTGTACATCGCAGCCCGATGGGAGTGGTGCCCGAATGGATCACCTTCACGCCAGACAGTGGGCGCG